>Ga0194119_10000240_pt1 | contig 109775 bp, 84 predicted proteins | sample TA2MahC100mmetaG_FD_148620 | JGI IMG/M metagenome (GOLD analysis project Ga0194119, IMG submission 148620) | Freshwater microbial communities from Lake Tanganyika, Tanzania - TA2015018 Mahale Deep Cast 100m | ecosystem: Environmental > Aquatic > Freshwater > Lake | place: Tanzania: Lake...
TGCCACCGTCGCGATGGCCGGGGTGGTCCGGGCGACTTACCTCGCGTGGCAGCATTTAGCACCCGCGGGGCTGGCGGCGGATGCGGCCGGCCTAGTTGTCATCATTAGCGGCGCGGCTGGATTCTACGTCGCGCTGCTCTGGCTGCTACGTCTCCAGGGCCGGGAGGAACTGGCCGCGATCGGACAGCGTTTCCGCGAGAGGATCGGGGGTCGGCGGTGAGGTTCCGGCCAGACGGATTCCTGCTCGGGATGGTCGCGGCGGCGGCGCTGGCGTGGTTGGGGCCCGCTCCCGGGGCGACCGGTGGTGCGCTCCGGCCGGACCTGCTCGCCAAGGCTGGGGTCGCGCTCCTCTTCTTTCTGCACGGGCTGGCCCTGTCGTGCGGCGCGCTGCGCGACGGGGTTTTGCACTGGCGCCTGCACCTGCTAGCCCAGAGCTGCGTCTTCCTGCTTTTCCCGCTCCTCGGGCTGGTGCTGTACCACGGGCTGGCGGGCCAGTTGGCGGAGCCGCTGAGGATTGGCCTGTTCTTCCTCTGCGCGGCCCCATCGACGGTCTCCTCCTCCGTCGCGATGACGGCCGCGGCGCGGGGCAACGTCGCTGGATCTGTGTTCAACGCCACCACTTCCAGTCTGCTTGGTATCATCCTGACTCCCCTATGGGTGGCGACCGCCCTTGGGGCCGCAGGTGAGACCCGCCCCCTCGGGCCGGTGATCTGGGATCTTGTCCGGTGGCTACTGCTGCCGTTGGCGGCCGGTCAGGCGCTGCGGCCGTGGTGGGGCGCGTGGCTCGCGGCGCGCAAGGCGCGGATTGCTTACGTCGACCGCGGCGTGATCCTGTTTCTGGTCTACACGTCTTTCTGCGACTCCTTCCAAGAGGGTGTCTGGAGGCAGCAGGGACCCTGGTCCCTCGCGCTCGTCCTAGCGCTGAGCTTGGCGGTGCTTGCGGCGATGCTGGGCGCCGCCTCCGCCGTCGCCCGGCTCGCGGGCCTGGCGCGCGAGGACCGGATCGCGATGGTCTTCTGTGGCGCCAAGAAGTCGCTCGCCGCCGGGGTGCCGATGGCAAAGCTGATCTTTGGCGCGCACCCGGCCCTGGGGATGATCCTTCTGCCGTTGATGGTCTATCACACGGTGCAACTGGTCGCGGGCGGGATGCTGGCGCAGCGTTGGGGCGAGCAACGGTAAGCCCCGCGGCTTGCGCCGGGGCGGCGCGCGCCCCAGGTTCCCGCCTTTCATTCAATGACTCCTTCTTCCCCCGCCCACCTGCTCGAGGCCCTACGCTGGCGCTACGCCACCAAGCAGTTTGATCCGGCGCGCGCCATCGCGGATCCGACGTGGGCGGCGCTGGAGGAAAGCTTGGTGCTCACGCCGTCCTCCCTCGGGCTTCAGCCTTGGCGGTTCGTGGTCGTCACCCAGCCGGAGTTGCGGGAGCCGCTGCAGGCCGCGTCCTACGGGCAGAGCCAGCCGCGAGACTGCTCGCATTTCGTGGTTTTCACCGTTCGGCGCGGGCTGGACGCGTCGCACATCGACCGGCACGTCGCCCGGACCGCCGCGGTGCGCGGGGTGGCGGTGGAGTCGCTGGCCAAATTCCGCGGGATGATGGCGGGCAGCGTCGAGCGGGCGCGCCGCGAGGGCACGCTGGACACGTGGCAGGACCATCAGGGCTACATCGCGCTGGGCCAGTTCATGCTGGCGGCGGCGCTCCTCGGCGTGGACACGTGCCCGATGGAGGGCATCGAGCCCCGCAAGTACGACGAGATCCTTGGCCTGGCTGGCACGGGCTACGGCACGGTCGTGGCCTGCGCGGCGGGCTACCGGGCGGCGGGGGATAAGTACGCGGCGGCCCCGAAGGTGCGCTTTCCGCGCGCCGAGGTCGTGGACGTCCGCCCCTGAGGGGCGGCTCCGGGGGATCAGCGCGCGTTGTCGTTGATCGGGCGTTCGACGACGAACGGGGCCGGGAAATCAGCCGCGCGGTCGCCGGCCCGTCCGCGGAGGCGCTTGTTCTGCGACCCGCCGAGCGGCGGGTTGAGCGGGATCTCCATCCCGCCGAGCTCGCCCATCAACCGGTAGAGCTGGCGCTCCATGGCCACCGCCGTCTCCCGGTGCGCGGGATCGTGGAGGAGGTTACGCTGCTCCTCCGGGTCCGCCTGCAGGTCGTAGAGCTCGTCGGTGTCCCAGAGTCCGTAATAGGTGATGTATTTAAAGCGGTCGCCGCGGAGCGCGAAGACGGTGGGGGATTGGGGGAAGTTTTTCTCCCAGAAGTATACGTAGAGGAAGTGCTGGCGCCAGGGGATCGAGCGACCCTGCGCAAGGGGCAGGAAGCTGCGGCCGTCCATATGCGCGGGAGTGGCAAGGCCCATCGCCTCAAGAATCGTCGGGGCAACGTCGAGATTGGCGACTACCTGGTCGATCGCCTTGCCGCCCGGGAACAGGGAGGGACATTGCATCAGCATCGGGATGCGGATGGAGGCCTCGTAGGCGACGCGCTTGTCGATCAGGCCGTGCTCGCCGAACATAAAGCCGTTGTCGCCCATATAGACGATCAGGGTGTCGTCGTGGACACCCTTCGCCTTCAGCTCGGCGAGGATCCGGCCGACGCTGTCGTCGACCGCGAGCAAGGTTTCGCAGTAGCGCTTGTAGTAGCGCTCGATATCGAGGTCGCTGTGATAGGGGAAGTCGACCCCATGCCAGGAGTTGCGCTGGTCGCGGAGCCAGCGGGGCTTGCCGGCTTGGGTAGCCGGGTCGGTGGCCGCCGCGGGCCGGCGCCAAGTCTTGTGGCTCAGGCGACCCTCGTGGCGCGCGGCCGGGGTGAAGTTGGCGTGCACCGCCTTGTGGGAGAGGTAAAGGAAGAACGGCTTCCCGCCCGCGGGCTGCTCGCGGATGAAGTCGAGCGCGTAATCGGTGAGCTCGTCGGTAATGTACCCGCGCTGCGGCACGCGCCGACCGTCGACGTTGAGGGTGTAATCGGGGGTTGGGGGCAGGTACTCGCCCTGGCCGCGGAAACTCACCCAGCGGTCGAAGCCTGGCTGCGGTTGGTCCCCCTCGCCGCCCATGTGCCACTTGCCGAAGAAGCCCGTCCGGTAGCCCGCCCGTTGCAGGTACTGCGGGAAATAGACCGTGCCCGGGGGGATCGCGCGGTTGTTGTCGATCACGCGGTGGCGGAACGTGTATAGCCCGGTGAGGATCGAGGCACGGCTCGGGGAGCAGAGGGAGGTCGTGACCAGCGCGTTGCGGACGTGCACACCGTTCCGCGCGAGGGAGTCGAGGTGCGGCGTCTCCGCCAAGGGGTGGCCGAGGAAGCCGAGCGCATCGTAACGGTGGTCATCGACCAGAATGAGGATGACGTTGCGCGGCCGGGTCCCAGGCAGGGGCTCCGGGCGGATCTCGACGGAGGTGGCGGCGGTCGCGGCGAGCGCGAGCCAAGGTAGCAGCAGGAGGTGTAGTCGGTTCATCAGGTAAAGCTCACCACCGGGGTTCGGCCTGGGTCCGGTTCCACGCCTCCCAGCGGGCCGCCAGTTCCTGCACCAGGGCGGGTTCGCGCGCGGCCAAGTCCTCCGTCTCCCCGGGATCACGGCCGAGGTGGTAGAGGTGCCAAGGACCCGAGCGCTCGCGGGCGGGGTCGCGCAACAACTTCCAGTCCCCGGACCGTACTGCGGCCCGGGGACCCATCCGCCAGAGCAGGGTGCGCTCCCGCGCCGGTTGCCGCAGCGCGGTGGCCAGGTCCTCCCCGTCGAGGCCAAGCTCCCCGGGGGAGCGCCCAGCGGCCGCGAGGATGGTCGCGGCGAGGTCGAGAGAACTTACGGGACGCGTCTCCACGCGGCCGCCGGGCAGCCCCTCCGGCCAGCGCACAAGAAACGGCACGCGGATCCCGCCCTCGAGAAGCGAGCCCTTCTCGCCGCGGAGAGGCGTGTTGCGGGAGGTGAGCTCGCGGCTCGCGCCGCCGTTGTCCGAAAGGAACGCGACGATCGTGTTGCCGTCGAGGCCGTGATAATGAAGCCGGGTGAGGATTTCGCCCACGCCCTCGTCGAGCTGCGCGAGAAGCGCGGCGAAGATCCGGCGATGCAGGTCCGGCAGGTGCGGGAAACGAGCGAGGTGGCGGTCTGTGGCCTGCAGCGGCGAGTGCACCGCGTTGTAAGCCACGTAGAGGAAAAAGGGCTGGGCGGAGTGACGCTCGATGAAGTCGCACGCCTCCCGCGTGAGGGCGTCGGTGAGGTGCTGCGGCTCGTCGACCGGCTGGCTGCCGCGCAGCACCGGGTTGTTGGCGTCGTAGTCGGGCTCCTGCGTGCCCATATGCGTGGTCCAGACGGTGCGCCCGTCCGGGGAGGTCCAACGGCCCTCACCCCCATCGGGCAGGCGGAGCCGGCGGAGCCAGGTGATGCCGCCGTTCCACGGCCGCTGGGCGTAGGTGTGACCCTCGTGGAGGAAGCCGTAGAACTCGTCAAAGCCGCGACGGAGCGGGTGGTACGCGGCGGTGCCCCCGAGATGCCACTTGCCGATGGCGGCCGTGGCGTAGCCGGTCGCGCGGAGGTGCTGCGCGAGGGTGCGCTCGTCGACTGGTAAACCAACCTTGGGGTCGGCGTTCACGGCGCCGATGGGGTTGCCCTCGAAGCCGAAGCGCGTCTGCTGGCGCCCGGTGAGCAGGCCTGCGCGCGAGGGCGCGCAGACGGAGGCGGTGACGTAGCCTTGGGTGAAGCGCAGGCCCTCCTCCGCGAGACGGTCCAGGTGCGGGGTGGGGATCTCGGTGCCGCCGTAGGCGCCGAGTTCCCCGTAGCCGAGGTCATCGGCGACGATCAGCACGACGTTCGGGCGCGGCGCGGGCGTGGTGGCGCCGGGCGCGGCGAGGGGCAGGAGCAGCAGCGGAAGCAGGCGGCGTGAGGTCATCAGGGTGGCCAAATCTGGGCCGGAGGACTCCCGGCTGCCAAGGCGCAACCGCCGCCTAAATGAGTCCGCCTTCAGGTGTCCGGACCCCAGCGCCAACGGGGCCGTTCGCCCTTCCACCAGCACACCATGATCAGGCCAGCGGCATCGAGGACCACTGCGGCGACGAACCAGCCTGGGTGCCGGGGCAGCAGCAGCACGGCGGCCCCGAGGGCGGCGACGAAGGCCGTGATCACCGCCCAGCCCTGCCAGCGGCGGGGCACACCCCAGCCCCACCCGTAGGTCTTCAGCGGGAACCAGGCTTGTTCCGGAGGCAGGGGCATCCGTCGGTTAAAGTCCGAGGCCCACGGGTTTGCAAGGGCGGACCGGCGGTGAATTCGCTTGGCCCGGGGGCGCGGCTCCTGCTCTGCTCCGCGCACCTCCTCCGCCGGATGCGCGTGGCCCTGCTCCTCTCCTCCCTCCTGCTCACCTCCCTGCCGGCCGTTGTGCCGCGGGTCCTGCCGCCGGGCCAACTGCCCGACGACATCCGTCTCCAGGCTCCGAAGGATCTTGACGGTTATTTCCCGTTCACGCCCCCCGCCACCGCCGCGGAGTGGGCCGCGCGGAGCGCGCAGGTCCGGCGGCAAATCCTAGTTTCGCAGGGCCTTTGGCCGATGCCCACGCGCGGGCCGTTGCAGGCGGTCGTACACGGACGGATCGAGCGGGAGGACTATGCGGTTGAGAAGGTCTACTTTGAAAGCGCGCCCGGGTTTTTCGTCACCGGCAGCCTCTATCGGCCGTTGCGTCCCGTGGGGCGCGTGCCCGTGGTCCTCTTCGCGCACGGCCATTGGAAGGACGCCCGCCTCTCAGAGGAGACCGAGGCCAAGCTGCGCCAGGAAATCGCGACCGGGCAGGAGCGTTTCGAGCAGGGCGGGCGCAGCCGCTTCCAGGCGATGTGCGTGCAACTGGCGCGGATGGGCTGCATGGTCTGGCAGTGGGATATGCTGAGCGACTCCGACGCGCGGCAGTTCTCGGCGCAGGTGATCCACCGTTTCGCCAAGCAGCGGCCGGAGATGAACACGGTCGAGAACTGGGGCCTCTACAGCACGCCCGCCGAGTCGCGCCTGCAGAGCGTGATGGGCCTGCAGACCTGGAACGCGGTGCGCTCGCTCGATTTCGTCCTCAGCCTGCCGGAGGTGGATCCGGAGCGGGTGGCCATCACCGGCGCGAGCGGCGGGGGCACGCAGACCATGCTGCTCGCGGCGATCGACTCCCGGGTAAAGCTCTCCTTCCCCGCCGTGATGGTCAGCACCGCGATGCAGGGTGGCTGCACCTGCGAGAACTCATCGCTGCTCCGCATTGGCACCGGGAACGTAGAGTTCGCCGCGCTCTTCGCGCCTGGGCCGCAGGGGATGACGACCGCAAACGACTGGACGCGGGAGATGTCGACCAAGGGTTTCCCCCAGCTGCAGCGCCTGTACGCGCTGCTCGGCGCGCCGAAGCACGTGCACCTGCACCGTGGAGAGCACTTCCCGCACAACTACAACGCGGTATCGCGCTCCGCCTTCCACACCTTTCTCAACCAGCACTTCCGGCTCGGCCAGAAGGAGCCGGTCGTCGAGCGCGACTACGTGCCGTTGACCCGCGACCAATTGACGGTCTGGGGGCCCGGTCACCCGGCGCCGAAGAGCGAGGATCCCGACTTCGAGCGCGCGCTGCTGCGCTGGTTCGCGGAGGACGCGCGCCGCCAGCTTGAGGCCACCGTGCCGCAGCCGGCGCGGTTTCGGGAGTTGGTCGGCGGCGGTTTCGCGGCGGCGCTCGGACGCGACCGCGACGCGGCGGGTGTGACCCGCTGGATTGCGGGAACGACGGTGGAACGCGGGGACTTCCGGGAGCTCGCGGGCCGCGTGCGCAATGAAACGCACCGCGAGGAACTGCCGGCGGTGCTGCTGGAGCCGGCGAAGCCTTCCGGCCGCGTGGTGCTCTGGGCGGATTCCGCTGGCAAGTCCGGGCTGCGCGACGCGCAGGGTGGCCTGCGTCCGGAGGTTTTCCGGCTGCTTCGGGCCGGGCACGCGGTGCTGGCGGCCGATCTCCTGTTTCTGGGTGAGTTCGTCACCGAGGGTGGAGCGCCGCGGCAGACGCGGGTGGTGCGCAACCCGCGGGAATCCGCGGCCTACACACACGGTTATAATTCCTCCCTGTTCGCCCAGCGCGCGCACGACATTTTGACGCTCACCCGCTTCGCCCGCGAAAGCTTGGGAATCCGGCAGGTGGACCTGTTGGGTCTCGGGGAGCTGGGGCCCGTGGCCGTCGCGGCCCGCGCCCTGGCAGGTGGGGAGATCGCGCGCGCGGCGGTGTTTACTGGCGGCTTCCGCTTCGCCTCGCTGCTCGACTACCGCGACCCGCGGTTTCTGCCGGGCGGGGCCAAGTACCTGGATGTCCCGGGCCTGCTGGCCCTCAGCGCGCCGCATCCGCTCTGGGTCGCCGGTGAGCCCGAGGGCGAGGCGATCGCGTCCGGCGCCTACGCCGCGGCGGCGAGTGCATCGAACCTCCAGCGCCACCGCGGTCCCGCGGAGGGCGGATTGTCCGCCGCGCTGGACTGGCTGCTGCGCTGAGGCGGGCTCCGGTTCAGGCGGTGCCTAGCGTCCCGTGGCGGAAGGCCGCCGCGAGGGCGGACCACGCGCGGGCCCGGTGGCTGAGGCGGTTCTTCGCCGCGTCCCCGAGGCGAGCCAGCGTGGCCGTGTGGCCTTCGGGGATGAAGAGCGGGTCATAGCCGAAGCCGCCGCCGCCGTCCGGTGCGAGCGCGAGGCGCCCGGCGCAGCGGCCCTCGAATTGGCTTTCGCGGCCCGCGGGATCCAGCAGGCACAGCACGCACACGAAGCGGGCGCCCCGCGCGGCCGGGGGCACGCCCGCCATCGCCGCGACGAGCTTGGCGAGGTTGGCGGCCGGATCCCCGGCGAGGCCAGCGTAGTAAGCGGATTCCACCCCGGGCGCGCCCTCAAGGGCGTCCACGCACAGCCCGCTGTCATCTGCGAGCGACCAATGGCCGGCCGGCAGGCGAGCGCGCAGCGCCTGGGCCTTTTGCCGAGCGTTGCCGGGGAAGGTGCCCGTGTCCTCCGCCACGGCCGGCATCCCGCCGAACGCGGTGGCGGACAGGACCTCCAGCGCGAGGCCGGAAGCCGCCGCGAGGGCCCGCATCTCGGCCGACTTGTGCGGGTTGCCTGAGGCGAGGACGAGACGCAGGGGCTCCTTGGCCGAAGGGTTCACCGGCGTGCCCTCCCGCGCTTGGCGCCCCCCTTGGCGCCCCGTGGCGCTGGCGCGGCGTCGGCCAGCTCTGGGCCGGCCTGCCGCGCGCGCGTGGTCATTTCCCGCTCGAGGAACGGCAGCACCGGCTCCCCCGTGGCGGAGAGGCGGGCGAAGATCTCGTCGAGGAGTTCGGCCAAGGGGCGTGGCGCCGAAGCGATGGCGGGGGAGGAGACCGGCGGCGCGGGTAGCGCGGGAGCGAGGGCGGGCTTGGGAGCGGCGGAGGGGAGGGTGAAGGGCGCGCTGGAGTGCCCGCCGCCCAGCTCCGCCGGCAGGTCCTTCACCAGGATCGCATCCCCTTGGGCGACTACGGCGCTGCGGTAGATCGTGTTCTCGAGCTCGCGGACGTTGCCCGGCCAGCCGTGCCGCAACAGCTGTGCAAGGGCTTCGGGCGAGACCTTGGAGACCCGCGTCTTGCGCTGGCGGGCAAGGTTCTGGAGGCAGAAGTCCACGATCTGGGGGATGTCCTCCCCGCGTTCCCGCAGGGCGGGCATCCGGATGCGGACGACGTTGAGGCGATAGTAGAGGTCCTCGCGGAAGGTCTTGTCGCGGACCATCGCCTCGAGGTTTTTGTTGGTCGCGGCGAGGATTCGGACGTCCACGCGGATCATCTCCGTGCCGCCGACCCGCTGGATCTCGCCCTGCTGGAGAACGCGGAGGATCTTCGTCTGGGTGGCGAGGGCCATGTCGCCGATCTCGTCGAGGAAGATGGTGCCGCCGTCGCAGAGTTCGAACTTGCCGAGGCGCTGGCCGGTGGCGCCGGTGAAGGAGCCCTTCTCGTGCCCGAACAGCTCGCTCTCGATCAGGTTGTCAGGGATCGCCGCGCAATTGACGGCGATGAACGGCCGGGTCGCGCGGTGGCTGTGCTTCCAGATGGAGCGGGCGACCAGCTCCTTGCCGGTGCCGCTCTCGCCCGTGATCATCACGGTGACGTCGCTCGCGGTGACCTGGCCGATGACTTTGAAGACCTCCTGCATCACCGGGGAGCTGCCGACGATGCCCTCGCGGTAGTCGTCCGCGTTGATGGTGGGCCGGTAGTCCCCGACGGCGCGGAGGTCCGCGTGGGCCTTGAGGGCGTGCTGCGCGAGGCCCAGCACCTTTGCCGGGTCAAAGGGCTTCATCACATAGTCGAACGCGCCGAACTTCATCGCCTCGATCGCCGTCTGGGCGGTGCCGAACGCGGTCATCAGGATCACCAGCTGCCGCGGGCTGGCCGCGCGAATGTGCTGCAGCGCCTCAATGCCACTCATTCCGCCCATCCGTACGTCGAGAAAGATCAGGTCGGGTGGCGGACCCTTGCGCACCACGGCCACGCCTTCCTCGCCGCTGGCGGCCTCGGCGACCTGGTAGCCTCGAGAGGAGAGCACGCGCGAGAGCGAATAGCGAATTTCCGCGTCGTCGTCGATGACGAGCAGGGTGGGCGGGCGGGTGGTGGCGTCGGGCATGACGGTCGGCCGGCCGGCGAGTGCGGCGGGCTAGTCCGCACTGCGCACTCGCCATTCTGGCGCTCGGCGGGTTGTTTCGCTGACGATGCTAGGCTGGTCAACGAACCTTTTCCGCGTGGCGGGAATTCAGCTCTCGCTGCACGGCTCATTTTACCTGCTGCTGGGGCTCAACGCTTGGCACGGTTGGCGAGACGCGGGCTGGGCCGGGTTGTGGTGGCACAGCAGCATCCTGGTGGCCTTCTTCCTTTGCGTGGTGTTGCACGAGCTCGGTCACTGCTTCGCTGCCCAGCGGTACGGAGTCGGGGTCTCGCGAATTTTGCTCCTTCCCATCGGCGGCGTGGCCGAGTTCGACGGCATTCCTCCGGAGCCGCGGCGCGAGGTGGTGATCAGCCTCGCCGGACCGACGGTCAACTTCGTCCTCGCTGCCGGGCTCTGGCTCGCGCTTCGCGGGTTGCCTGCGACAAAGGAACTGCCCAACGCGCTCCCGGATCTCGCCGCGTCCCTAGAGCTCCTGCTGACCTGGAATCTCCTGATGGGAACCTTCAATCTGATCCCGGCGTTTCCGATGGACGGCGGACGCGTGCTCCGCGCGCTGCTGGCGGTAAAAATGGACTACGTGCGCGCGACCTTTTGGGCGGCCACGGTGGGCAAGGTCGTGGCTGTCGCGGGCGCGGTGGCGGCGTACTTCCATCAACCGCTGGCAATTCTGTTGTTCCTCTTTGTGTTCATCGTGGGCGAGATAGAGTACCGGGGCGCTCGGCGCCGGGCCGCGGAGGAGGCGCATTTTCGGCTGACGATGGAACGGCTCCGTGCCCAGAGCATCGCCCCCGCGACGACGCCCCCCGTCTGAGGCCGGCTGAGGCGGGCTCGGGCCGCGCGAGTCAGCGCGCGGTGAGGTCGAAGGCGGCGATCTCCTCGTCGTTACGGACGAGGACGGCCCGGTTGGCGAAGGCGGGATGGGACCAGTGCACTTCCCGGACGCCGGCGCGGTTGGTCGGCGTTACCAGCTGGGCCCGGCCCAGTTCTTCGCAACCTGCGGGCGTGAGGCGCAGGAGCAGCAGCTGTCCAAGCTCGTTGTAGAGGAAGTAACGGTCCTCATGCCGCACGAGGAAAGCGGTCACCCAGCGGGCGGGCTTTCCGTTGGCGGTCGTGGGTCCAAGCGTCTCCCAAAGCCGCTCCCCGGTTTCGAGCCGCAGGCCGCGCAGCTGGCCGAAGGCGCAGACGCCGTAGATGTGGCCATCGGCGATGAACGGGGTACCCATCAGGCTGTGGAGGCCCTCGGTCCTTGTCTCGCTCGGGCCGCGGATGCTCCAGACCTCCTGGGCCTCGGGACGGTCCGCCGCCAGCCGCAGCAGCTTCGAGCCGTCGAAAAAGGTGGAGAGCAGGAGCAGGTCGCCGGCGAGGCGTGGTGAGCCGATGGCGTGCGCGAGCTTGGTTTTAAAGGGCACGCTCCAAAGCACCTCCCCGGTCGCGGGCCGGAGCCCGGAGATAGCTTCCGCGTCCCACGCCAGCACCTGGCGGGTGCCGCCAGCCTCCACCACTACCGGAGTAGAATAACCCGGCTCCCGCGGGGGCAGGGCTCGCCAGCGGATCTCGCCCGTGCGCTTGTCCAGCGCGTGCAGGGTGTGCGCGTCGCCGCCGGTCAGGCACAGCAGCAAGTCGCCCTCCACCACGGGCGCCGAGGCGAAGCCCCACAGCGGGGTGCGGGCCGCGAAGTCGCGCGGGTAGTGCCGGGACCAGAGCACGTGGCCGGTCGCCGCCTCCAGGCAATGCAGGTGACCTTCCGCGCCCAAAGTGTAAACCCGGTCCCCGTCGGCCTCGGGTGCCGCGCGCGGGCCGGAGGGGTAGCTCAGGTCGTACGGGCAGTCGTACTCGTGCGTCCAGAGGATGCGCCCGGTCCGCTCGTCGAGGCAAACGACCCGTTCCACGCCTGGCTCGGCGGTGCGCTTGAGCGCGCCGGCGGCACCGCCTCGCGTCTGCGAGCGCGGCCGGTCGAGGACGAAGACGCGACCGCCCGCGACCACCGGACTGCTGTAACCCGCGGCGATGGGGGTGCGCCAGCGCACGGGTGGGCGCCCTTCAGGGAAGGCGGCAAGTACGCCGGTTTCCCGCCAGACGCTGTCGCGCTGCGGGCCGTGCCAATGGGGCCAGTCTGCGGCCCGGGCGGTGCTGGTCAGGGCGGCGGTGAGCAGCAGGAAAACGAACGCTCCCACCGGGCAGGGAGGGAGCGTTCGGGACATTTGCGAGGGGGGCGGGCGGCGGCCGGCCCGCCGGCTCAGCGGCCGAGGCTGGCGCGCAGGCTCGCGAGTTGGCCGGCGCTGCCGAGCAGCTGGTTCCGGCTGCCGATGAACTTGGCGTACTCGTCGATGAAGACCTTGCCGGGCGGGCGGAAGTCGAACTCCGCGGGCTTGTCGCGGAAGAACTCGCGGTGGACGCGGGTCCAGACGAGGCGACCGTCGGTATCGATGTTGACCTTGGTCACACCGAGGCGCGCCGCGGGCAGGTACTCGTTGGGATCCACGCCCATCGAGTCCTTGATCTGGCCGCCGGCGCGGTTGATCCGGTCGACCTCGTCTTTCGGCACGCTGGAGCTGCCGTGCATCACCAGCGGGAAGCCGGGCAGGCGATCCTTGATCTTCTGCAGCACGTCGAAATGGAGCGATTGCCTGCCCTTGAACTTGAAGGCGCCGTGTGACGTGCCGATGGCGCAGGCGAGTGAATCGGACCCAGTGCGCTTCACAAAGTCTTCGGCTTCATCGGGGTCGGTAAGGCAGGCGTGGCCTTCCTCGACCTTGATGTCCTCCTCGACGCCCCCGAGCATTCCCAGCTCAGCCTCGACCGAGATGCCCTTAGCGTGCGCCTTCTCCACCACGCGGCGCGTGATCGCGACGTTCTGGTCGAAGGGGTCGTGCGAAGCGTCGATCATCACCGAGCTGAAGAAGCCCGAGTTGATGCAGTCGTAGCAGGTCTCCTCGTCGCCGTGGTCTAGGTGGACGGCGAAGATCGCCTCCGGGAAGATGTCGCCAGCGGCGCGGATGATGGCCTCCAGCATCCGCTTGTCGGTGTACTTCCGCGCGCCCTTCGAAATCTGAATGATGAAGGGGGCCTGCGATTCAATGCAGCCCCGGAAGAGGCCCATCGCCTGCTCGGCGTTGTTGATGTTATAGGCGCCAACGGCATACTTGCCGTAGGCGTGCTGGAACAGCTGCGCGGTGGTGACGATCATGACAGGGAAATTCTGCTCCAGCGTCCGGAGGCGCCCCTCTGGGGGCAAGGGCAATCTCCGCCGGGGTCGGATCAGCGGGGCGGGAACTCGAACTCTGCCTTCGCCCCGGTGGGGGAGAGCACCAGGTAGGCGGAGAAAGCTTGCCCGCGCTTAGACATGAAGCCGGAAATCAGGCCGGTCTTCCCCTCCGCGCAAAGGCGCCGGACTTCCTCCTCGGGGATCTCGCGGCCGCAGAGCTGGCGCTTCAAGGTGAATACGACCCGGTTGTTCTGCTCGAGGCGGCGGACGTAGAAGGCCTCAGTCGTCGCGACGAGCTCGCCGCCCTTGTGCCTCGCGCTAGGCCCCAGCGTCTGGGCGGAAGAGAGGTCAGGCGGTGCCTTGGCCTTGCGGACGATCGGGTTGCCGTCTTTGTCCACCTTCGGTTTGCGGGGCGGGAATTCCCACGCGATGCGGCCGGCCTCGCGCTTGAGGAAGGCGTCGAACGGTCGGCCCTTCTTCGAGATGAAACCCTGGATGAGGTCGGTCTTGCCCGTGGTCACCAGCTGGATGGCAGCCTCGCGGGGGATCGCCTTTTGGCACATCAGGCGGCCGACGCGGAACGCCTGCGTCCAGCCTTCGCCCTCGCGGGCGCGGAGCACGTAGCTGTTGCCCGACTCGCACAGCTCGGCGCCCGAGGCGGGGTCGGTCCAGAACGGCTGGAGCTCGCCGAGGTCCTGTTTGTCGCCGAAGTCGTAGGAGGCTTGCCACTTCTCCTTGTCCTCGTCGCGCGCGAGCCGCAGGGTCGCGGCGAAACGGGCGCGGGTCTTGGCGGAAATGAAGCCGTCTAGCGGGCCGACGACCCGCTTCTCGACCAGCTCTTTGACCTCGTGCTCCTCCATCCGGCGGCCGCCGATGACCTTGTAGATCATCAGCTCGCCGTCCTGCGACTTGTAGCCGCGCAGGGTCTCGCGCAGCGGCTTGTGGTCGGTCGGGGAGAGAATGTCGGTGACGCGGGCGACCGAGTCGTCCTCCTCGAAGCCCTTGACCCGCTCAACGATGCCGCGGGTGGTGGCGACGATCTCCGCCATGAACTTCTCCCGCGGGAAGCGGTTCTGTTCCATCTGGCGGAGCTTGAACTCCCACTCGCCGGTGAGGTCCGGCTTGGTGAGCTCCTCCGCCTTCACGGCGGCGAGGAACTGGATCAGCTGCTCGGCCTTGGCGGTCGGGATGAGCTCCCGCTGCGGGCGATCGATGTACTTCTGGTTGATCAGGCCGTCGATCGTGTCCGCGCGGGTGGCCGGCGTACCCAGGCCGCGCTCCTTCATCGCCTCGGCCAGTTCCTCGTCGTCCACCAGCTTGCCAGCGCCCTCCATCGCGGAGAGCAGCGTCGCCTCGGTGTAGCGGGGGGGCGGTTTGGTCGCCTCGCTGTGGAGCGTGGCCCCGGTCGTGACTGCGGCAGGCGGGTTGCCGTCGGCCGGTTCCAGCGAGGGCAGGGAGCGTCCGTCCGCGGAGTCCTCGTCGATCGTCGCGCGCCCGTACACCGCCAGCCAGCCGGCGGCGGTGAGCACCTTGCCCTCGGTCTTGAACTCGTGTCCCGGGGCGACGGTGCTGATCCGGGTGGTGACGTCGAACTCGGCCGCGGGGAAGAAGGCGGCGACGAAGCGGCGCGCGATCATATCGAAGATCTTCGCCTCAAGCTCCTCGAGGCCGCGGGCCTCGTTGACGGTGGGGATGATCGCGAAGTGGTCCGAGATTTGCGCGTTGTTGAAGATGCGCTTGTTCGGACGGACCCATCCTGCCTCGAGCACCTGGGCGGCGAAGGGGGCGAGGGGACCGCCGAGGCCGCGGAGGGTGTCGCGGACGGTCGGCTGGTAATCCTCGGGGAGGGCCCGCGAGTCGGTGCGGGGGTAGGTGATCACTTTATGGCGCTCATAGAGAGCTTGGGCGATCTGGAGCGTGCGGCGGGCGGGGAGACCGAAGCGGTTGTTGGCCTCGCGCTGGAGGGTGGTCAGGTCGTACAAGCGGGGAGCCGCCTGAGTGCTGCCCTTGCGCTCCTCGGTGACCCGCGCGGGCGGGCGGCCCTGGCAGGCGGCGTGCACCGCCTCTGCGGCCGCGCGGTCCCAGATGCGGTCGATGCGGTCGTGCTCGTCGCCCTCGACGCGCCGGAAGCCGGGTCGCTGGTAGACGCCCTCGTAGGTGCCCTGGCGGACAGCAAAGGTGGCGGTGACGCGCCAGTAGTCGCGGGGGCGGAAGTTGCGGATCTCCAGCTCGCGGGCGTAGACCATCGCGAGGGTCGGGGTCTGGACGCGGCCGACGGAGGCGACGTTTCCGGCGCGGGACCCGAACATCCGCTTCGTCAGCGCCCGGGTGCCGTTGATGCCGATCAGCCAGTCGCTCTCGCTGCGGCAACGGGCGGCCTGCTCCAGGCCGGCCATCCGCTCGCCGTCGCGGAGATTGCGGAAGGCCTCGCGGATGCCCTCGGTGGTCATCGTCTGCATCCACGCGCGCTTCACCGGTAGCCGGCACTTCGCGAGCTGGTACAGGTAGGCGAAGATGAGCTCGCCCTCGCGTCCGGCGTCGCAGGCGTTCACAACCTGGCCGACATCCTTGCGGCCGAGGAGCTTCTTCACCGCGGTGAAGCGCTCCTTTGCGTCCTCGCTTGGCTTTAGCCCGAACTTCTCCGGGATGATCGGTAGGGTTTCTAGCCGCCAGAAACCGTACTTCTTCTTGTCGATGTCCTCCGGCATCTCCAGCTCGACCACGTGGCCGACCGCGTAGGAGATGACGTACTCGTCGTTCTCGTAGTGGTCTCCCTTCTTGGGGATCTTGCCTAGAGCGCGCGCGAGGTCTGCCGCGACGGACGGCTTCTCGGCGATGACGAGTGACTTCATCGGACGCGACCCGGTACCGTCGCGCCCGTGAAGTGCAAGACCTAGTTTTGTTTCCGCGCGGGTTCCGCGTCGTCCGCGGCTCAGGCGGCGGCGACCCGCGGGGTTTCGGCGAGCGCGGCGTCGAAGGCCGCGAGCATCGCGGCGATCGTGGCGTCGGTCTCGTCTCCCATGTTTGAGATGCGGAAGGTCTTGCCCTTGAGCTTCCCGTAGCCGCCGTCGATCACCAGGCCATGCTTGGACTTCAGAGTCTTGTTGAGCGCGCCGAGGTCATAGCCGAGGTTGTTCGCGAAGCAGTTGAGCGTCACTGAGCCGAAGCCCGGCGGCGGGAACATCGTGAAGCCCTTGGCGAGGACATGCTCGCGCACGGTACGGTTGAGCCGGGCATGGCGGGCGTGTCGGTTGGCGATGCCCTCCGCCCGGATGTCCTCGAGCTTCGACTGCAGCGCGTAGATCAGCGAGATCGCGGGCGTGCTCGGCGTCATTCCCTGCTCGTGGTTCTTCTGGAACTCGACCAAGTCGAAGTAATACCCTCGATTATCTAGCTCCGCAGCGCGCTCGAGGGCGCGGGCGGAGGCGGAGACGAGGGCGAGGCCGGGCGGCAGGGCGAGCGCCTTTTGCGAGCCAGTGACGAGGATGTCGATCCCGAGTTCGTCCTTCGGGAGCGGCATCGCGCTGAAGGAGCTGACGGTGTCGACGATCGAGATCACCGCGGGGAATTCGCGGATGACGCGCATCAGCGCGGGCAGGTCGCTCATGCAGCCGCACGAGGTCTCGTTATGAATGAGCGTGATCGCGTCGTAGCCGCCGGTGGCCAGCTCGCGGCGCACCGCGTCGGGATCCACGGGCTTTCCCCAGTCGAAGCGCAGGGCGGTGGCAGCTTTGCCGGCGCGAAGAGAAATGTCGTACCACTTGTCCGAGAACGCCCCGTTCATGCAGTTCAAGACCTTTCGGCGGGTCACGTTGCGCAAGGCCCCCTCCATCACACCCCACGCGCTGCTGGTGGAGAGGTAAACCGGATCGCGGGTGCCGGCGAGGGCCTGCAAATCGAGCTGGATCGCTTGGTAGAGGCTGACGAAATCGGTGCTGCGGTGACCGATCATCGGGCGGGCCATCGCGCGGAGGGTCTTCTCGGAGACGGCGACCGGGCCGGGAATGAAAAGTTTGTAGTTCATATGGCGAAGAGTGCCGGCGGAATGCTGGGTGTGCGAAAACTGTTTACGTTGGCGGAAGCGTCAACCTTAGGTTTCGCGCCCGCGACGATGTCTTCCTCCTGGCTCAACAAACAGCTCAACGCCCTCGAGCTTTTCACGGTCGACGTGATCTACGGGCGGCGCGCAGGCGCGGGCACCGCGGTCTACGGTGGCCTCCTGCAGGGGCTCTCTTGGCTCTTCAGCGCGGCCGCGCAGAGCCGCGCTTGGCTTTACCGGCACCGCATTTTGCACGACCAGCCGCTGGGCTGCCTCGTGGTCGTAGTCGGGAACCTCACCGTCGGGGGCACCGGGAAGACCCCGGTGGTGGAGAAGTTCGCGCGCGCGCTCCGCGAACGCGGTCGTCGCGTCGCGATCCTCAGCCGGGGGTACAAAAGCCGCGGGGCTCCCCTCTGGCGCCGCGCGTGGTGGCGGCTTACTCACGCCGAGCCGCCCCCGCCCCGCGTGGTCAGCGACGGCGAACGGCTGCTCCTGAGCAGTGAGGAGGCCGGCGACGAGCCGTGGATGCTCGCGCGGAACCTGCCGGGGGTCGTCGTCCTGGTGGACAAGAACCGCGTCCAGGCCGGCCGCTTTGCGGTGCGGCGCTTTGGCTGTGACACCCTCGTCCTGGACGACGGCTTCCAGTACCTCCCGCTGAAGGGGAGTCTGAACCTACTCCTGGTCGATAAGACGAACCCCTTCGGGAACGGGCACCTGCTGCCCCGCGGCATCCTGCGGGAGCCAATCAAGCACCTCCGCCGCGCCCACTATGTCTTCCTCACCAAGTCTGACGGTCGCCGCGACCCCGAGCTGGAGCGCGTGATCTCCTCCCACAACCCCACGGCGGACATCATCGAGTGCGCCCATCGCCCCCGGCACCTCCGGCGCTTCGGCCGCCCTGAGGAGTCCGCGGGCGGGCGTGAACCGCTCGCCTTCCTCCGGGGCCGGCGCGTCTTCGCCTTCAGCGGCATCGCCACTCCCGAAAGCTTCGAGAAATTTCTCCGCGATCTCGGCGCCGTGCTGGCCGGCCGCGAGCGTTTTCTCGACCACTACCGCTTCGGCGAGGAGGACCTCGGGCAACTCTTCGCGCAGGCCGCCCGCGACGGCGCCGAGTGCTTGGTCACGACCGAGAAGGACGCCGTCCGCATCCGGGACGACCTGCCGTGTCCGCTGCCCCTTTATTACCTGCGGCTCGAGATCGAGATCCTACGCGGCGCGGCCGATTTCGGCGAGGCCGTGGGCCGGATCTGCTTCCCTGTCTCCGGTGCGCGCTCAGCGGGCGGCTGATCACGCCGCGAGCCGTGTTTGCCCTTGCGACGCCCGTGCACCCGGTCGTTAGTCTGCCGGGATTATGCTGCTCGACTCCCGCTTCGAGAAACTGGCCGCTGGCCTCGCCGGATTCTCCGCCGAGCTCGCCCGCGGCGAGCGCGTTCTGATCGACGCCTCCGACGTGCCTGACGCGATGGTTATCGCGCTGGTCCGGGCGGCCCGGGCGCGCGGTGCGCACCCCTATGTGCAGCTCCACCGCGCCCGCATCTCCCGCGAGCTCGCGATGGGCGCCGAGGAGGCCCAGTTCGCCGCGCACGCTGAGGTCGAGCTGGCGCGGATGCAGCGGATGGACGCCTACATCGCGATCCGCGGCTCCGAGAACATCTTCGAGTCCGCCGACGTGCCCTCCGCGAAGGTCCAGCTTGTTTCGCGCCTGATGAAGCCGGTCCTCGACCACCGGGTGGGCCGGACAAAGTGGGTCGTGCTCCGCTGGCCCACGCCCTCGATGGCGCAGCAGGCGGGGATGAGCACAGAGGCCTTCGAGGACTTCTACTTCCGCGTCTGCACGCTCGACTACGCCCGGATGAGCCCGGGGATGAAGGCGCTGAACGACCTGATGTGCCGCACCGACCGGGTCCACATCAAGGGTCCCGGCACCGACCTGCGGTTCTCGATCAAGGGGATCGGCGCCCGTTCCTGCGGCGGCTCGCGCAACATCCCGGACGGCGAGGTCTTCTCCTGCCCGGTGAAGGACAGCGTTGAGGGGTTCATCCAGTACAATGCGCCCACGGTCTACCTCGGCCAGTCGTTTGACCAGGTCCGGCTCGCCTTCCGCAAGGGCCGTATCACGGAGGCGACCGCGAACCACACGCGGCGGCTCAACGAGATCCTCGATAGCGACGCGGGCGCCCGCTTCATCGGCGAGTTCGCCATCGGCTTCAACCCGCACATCCTCGAGCCGATGCGAGACATCCTCTTCGACGAGAAGATCGCGGGCTCCTTTCACTTCACCCCGGGCCAGGCCTACGAGAGCGTCGGCAACGGCAACAAGTCGCAGGTCCACTGGGATCTGGTCTGCATCCAGCGGCCGGAGTACGGCGGCGGGGAGATCTGGTTCGACGGCAAACTCATCCGCAAGGACGGGCTTTTCGTGCCCAAGGCGCTGCAGAAGCTGAACCCCGCGTACCTGCTCGGGGGCCGATGAGGGACTTCATCCAGGCGCTGCCCAAGACGGAGACACATCTCCACGTCGAGGGGGCCCTGCCGTACGAGCTGCTTGTCGCCCTCGACCCCGTCCGGTGGGCGCCAGACCCACCCTTCCGGGACCGCGCCCACCGCTACGCCTCGTTTCCGGACTTCGAACGCATCCTGCTCGACCACGCCCTGCCGTGGTTCACTTCCGCGGAGCGCTACCACGAGGCTGCACGGGTGATCTTTGCCCGGCACGCCGCGCAGAACGTCCGTTACGTGGAGACCAGTTTTCACCTGCCCGTGAGCCTGCAGATTGGCGTCCCCGGCCCGGAAATCATCGCGGCGATCCGCAGCGCGGCTCCGCTGGGGCTCGAGGTACGGGTGTATGCCGGGATGCTCCGGTCGGACTTCGCCGGGGAGCTGCGGCCGGTTATCGACACGCTGCAAACCTGGGAAAACCTCGCCGGGGTCGACCTGCACGGCCACGAGGTGATGCCCACTCCGCCCGACGCGCGGCCGGTCTGGGAACGGCTGCGTGCCGCGGGCAAGGTGACCAAGTGCCACGCGGGGGAGTTCGATGGCCCGGCCCGCGTGCGCGAGGCGATCGAGGTCCTCGGCGTGACGCGTATCCAGCACGGCGTCCGCGCCGTGGAGGACCTCGCCGTCTTGCGGCTTGCGGCCGAGCGCGGGGTCACTTTCGATGTCTGCCCGTTGAGTAATGTTGGCCTGCGGGTGGTGCCCTCGCTCCGCGAACACCCGTTGCCACGTCTGCTCGCCGCCGGCGTGCGGTGCACCGTGAGCACCGATGACCCGCTCTGCTTTGCCAACACGCTGACCGAGGAGTACGAGGCCCTCGCGCGCGAGCTCGGTTTTGGTGCCCGGGAGCTCGCCGGCCTCGCTCGCGCGGGCTGGGAGGTCGCCGACGTCCCCGCGGCCACGCGCGCCGCGATGGGCGCGACCATCGACCGGCTCGCGGCCGCCCTATGACCGCTCGCGCCCCTGAGGTCCACCTCGTGCCCGCGGGTCCGGCCCGTCGCGCCGACAAGGAGTTGGCCGCCGCCTTCCCCACCCACAGCCGCACGGCGCTCCAGCGTGCGTTCGACGCCGGGCTCGTCCTCCGGGACGGGGTCCCCCTTGGCCGCGACGCCTCGGTGCACGCTGGGGACCGGCTCGAGTTCGCCCTGCCGGTCGTGCGCTCCGCCGAGCTCCGCGCGGTGGACCTGCCGCTCGATATCCTCTTCGAGGACCGACACCTGCTCGCGGTCAACAAGGCCGCCGGGATGATTGTGCATCCGGGCGCCGCCACCGGCGAGGACACCCTCGTGCATGCCCTGCTGGCCCATTGCGCGGACACCCTCAGCGGCATCGGCGGCGTCCAACGCCCAGGAATCGTGCACCGGTTGGACAAGGACACGACCGGCGTGATGGTCGTGGCCAAGACGGACGGTGCCCACCGGGCGTTGGCGGACCAGTTCGCGCAGCGCACGCTGACCAAGGAGTACGTGGCGCTCGTCGTCGGGGTGCCGCCGCTCCTGAGCGGGGTCATCGACCGGGCCATCTCCCGCCATCCCGCCCATCGCCACCGAATGACGGTGGGCGAGGGGGGCAAACCCGCCCGAACGGCGTGGGAGCGGGTCGAGGCCCACGGCACGATCGGCGCGCTGCTCCGCTGCCGCATCTTCACCGGGCGCACCCACCAGATCCGGGTGCACCTCAAGTCCCTCGGCCATCCCATTCTGGGCGACGCCCTCTACGGCTGGAAACCTGATCCGCGCCTCGCAGTTGTCCCCGCGCGGGTGATGCTGCACGCTGAACATTTGCTGCTAACCCACCCCGTCACGGGGCGGGAGCTGGACCTCCGGGCGCCCGTCCCGGCTGACTTCACCGCCGTCCGCAAAGCCCTCGCGGCCGCGGCGCGCCGCGCGCCCCGCGCCCGCGACTGAGCCGGATCAGGGGGCGGACCCGGCGAGCAACTCCGCCGCGACGCCGTGGCGCAGGCTGTACCACGAGTGACGAAAGGTCTCGCAGCCGGTCAGCTCCGCCATCGCGATCAGGGTGGCAAGCGCTGCCGGGAACACGTCCGCCCGCGCCGCGCTGAGGCCGGGCAGGGCTTGGCGAGCCGCCAGGGAAAGCGGGCAGACGCGGTCGAGTAATTCGCGGAGGAAGGCCACGGGGATCTCCGGAGCGCTGTCCTCGAGGCCGATTCCTGCGGCTGCCGCCCGCATCGCCCGGGCGGTGTTCACGGTCCCGCCGGTGGCGGCCACGGGCAGGCCGCGCAACGCATCGCGCCGGAGTCCCGCGGCCAAGGCCACGGCGATGGCGTGCCCGGCGATCGTTCTGCGGATGGTTTCTGACAGGGGCAGGGAAGGGTCCGCGACAAACCGTTCGGTCAGCCGAATGCAGCCGAGTGGGAGGCTCAGCGCGCAGCGGACCTCCGCGCCGCGGAATTCCAGCGCCTCGAGGCTCCCGCCGCCGAGGTCGAAGAGCGCAAGGGCATCCGCCGCCGCGAGCTCCGGATCGCTCCGGAGGCCCCGGCCGATCAAGCGGGCCTCCTCGAGGCCGGAGAGGATGCGCAGCGAAAGCCCGGTGGCCTGCGTCACCGCGACAGCGAAATCAGGTCCGTTCTCCGCGTCCCGCACGGCGCTGGTCGCCACCACGGCCATGGCCTCCGCCCCGTGGAAGCGTCCCTCCGCGGCGAGCAGTCGGACTGCGTCGATCCCGCGGGCGAGGCTGTCGGGGGCCAGCCGCGGCCGATCGCGCCCGAGCCCCGCGCCCAGCCGCGCCTCCAGCGTGCGGGCGTGGGTCCGCTCGATCCCCGCGGGCGACCGGCGCGCGACGAGCAGCTTGATCGTGTTGCTGCCGACGTCGATGACGGCGGCGGTCCGGGGCTCTGCGGGGGGCGTCATCGGTTTCAGAGCGCGAATCCCGCGGGAGCAATCAGGAGGACGAACTCCCCCTTGAGGCGGATTTTCGCGAGGCGGTATCGGACTGCGCCGGCCGGGCCGACGAGGAACGTCTCGTGGACCTTGGTCAGCTCCTTGGCGACCGCGATGACGCGCTCCGCCCCCAGCACGGTCACGAGCTCGTCGACGGCCTTGCCGATGCGGTGGCAGCTCTCGAACAGCGCGAGGGTGTACTCAAATTCGCGGTGCCGCTCGAAGCACGCGATGCGTGCGGCGCTCTTGGGGGGCAGGAAGCCGAGGAAGAGGAAGCCGTTGGAGGGCAGCCCGCTGGCGCTCAGGGCCGCGAGCAGCGCGTTGGGGCCGGGCACCGGGACAACCGGCAGGCCCGCCTGCCGGCAGGCGCGGACGACGCGAAAGCCAGGATCGCTCAACCCCGGGGTGCCGGCGTCGGTGACTAGCGCAACCGAGGCCCCGGCGGCGATCCGGCGGGCGAGTTCGGGGGCCGCCTCGCGCTCGTTATGCTCGTGGTAGGAGAACAGCTCCCGGCGCACGCCGAGCCGGGTCAGGAGGGTCCCGGTGGTGCGGGTGTCCTCGCAGGCCACTAGGTCCACGGTGGCCAGCAGCGCCTTGGCGCGTTCGGTGAGATCGGCGAGGTTGCCGATTGGGGTCGCGACGACGTAGAGGTGGCCCGGAAGGGGCCGGAGGGAAGCGTTTTCCATCGCGCCGGAGGCCGCCCACGCCGCGCGGCGGCGCTAGGTAACCGTCGGATCAGGGCGCGCTCAGCGGCCCTGCGGCTGACCCATCCCTGGGATCTGTCCCTCCCAGCCCGCGGGGCGGCTCCACGGGATGGAAGTCTGCTTCGGGGCGTTGGTGCTGCAGCCACCCGCGAGGGCGCCAGCGGCGAGCAGGGCGAGGGCGAGGAGACGTCGGGCGAGCGGAGTCATTGTCCCCGTACCAAAACCGCCTCGTCCCCCTTCTGCAAGACCCCTCGCAGCGAGTCCGGCTCCACTTGGGCCACCGAGAACTGGGTGCGTGCGTCGCTGATCTGGACGGTCGCGAGGAGCCGTCCGCCCTGCGCGACCTGCAGCCGCTGGCCGGGACGGGCCCCGCGCGCGGTGCCGAAGTTGAGCACCACGAACGCGTTGCCGGGCCCGACGCTGAGCACCGTCGCGCGGCCCGCGCGATTGGTGAAGACGGCGGTGGAGGCGCCCGGGGTGGAGGGCGCCGCCGTCCCTTGTCGGGCCGAGGCGAGCTGGCGCTCCAGGTCCGCGATCGTCTGCCGGTACGCCTGCACGGCCTCGGGCGAGGCCTGCGACGCGCGGGAGGATTCAAGGTCGCGCCGCAGGGCGGTAACCTCGTCCTCGAGCCCCCGGGCGGTGGACTCGTAGAGAGCCAGCACGGCGCGGGTGTCGGCGAGGGCGCGCTCCGTCTCCCGGCCGCGGGCCTCGACGCCGGCGAGGCGCTCGCTGGTGCGGGCGAGTTCCACCTCCAAGCCCGTGGCGCGCTGCTGCCGCGCGGCGGACTCGGCGCGGGCGCCCCCGAGCTCCGTCTCCAGCCGGGTGGCGCGCGCCTGGCTCTCCGCGAGGCGCACCTCGAGCACCTGCTTGGAATTGCCGATGCGCAGGGCGAGCAACGCGGATCCCCCGGCACCGGCCAGCGCGATCAGGCAGAGCAGAAACGGCAGGCGGTGCATGGGGCGGCCTCAGGCAAGTCGGTACTTCGCGGCGGTGGCGCTGGCCCCGGCCCGGCGCCGCACCCCGGTGGCGGGATTCGCGCTCAGGTGTTCGAGAACCTTGAACGCCGCCTCCGCCGCCTCCGGCGCGCCGGCCTTGGCGGCCAGCTCTGGGGCGGTGAACGCGCGGCCCCGTTCCGCCGCCAGCGCAGCGAGCAGGGCCCGTTGCAGCGCGAGGACCGCGCCGGCCGCCTTCTTGCCCGCCTCGACCCCGGGCTGGTGGTAGGCGTTTATCCCGACAAGCGAGGCGTAGAGACCGGTGACCCGCTCGTAGAGGGCGATGAGCATTCCGAGCGAACGCGGGGAGACGTCCGGCACCGTCAGGGTGATTGAACCACGTGCCTTTTCGCTAAGCGCATCGCGCGTCCCGAGCAGGAAACCTTGCAGGTAGTCGCCCGCGGTCACCCCGGGCTCCACCGCGAGCGCGGTCCGGCCCGGACGGTCCCGCAGCACCTCGATGAACGTGACGAAGAAGTTGTCCACGCCCTCCCGCAGCTGCTGGACGTACGCGTGCTGGTCGGTCGAGCCCTTGTTGCCGTAGACCGCGATGCCCTGATGGACGATGTTGCCCGCAAGGTCGCGCTCCTTGCCGAGCGACTCCATCACGAGCTGCTGCAGGTAGCGGGAGAACAGCAGCAGGCGGTCCTTGTAGGGCAGGACCACCATATCTTTGCGCCCGCGCCCTCCGGTGGCGTGGTGCCAAACGAGCGCGAGCAGGGCCGCGGGGTTCGCCCGCGTCTCGGGGCGGCGTGTGACCTCGTCCATCGCCGCGGCGCCCGCGAGCAGCCCGTCGAGGTCGATCCCTTGGAGGGCGGCCGGCAGCAGGCCCACGGCGCTGAGCTGGCTCGTGCGGCCACCCACCCAGTCCCACATCGCGAAGCGGGCGAGCCAGGCGGCGTCCCGCGCCTCCTGATCGAGGCGGGAACCGGCGCCGGTGACGGCCACGAAATGTCGGGCCGGGTCAAGGCCGGCGGCGCGGAAGGCGGCCTGCGCTTCGAGCATGCCGTTGCGCGTCTCGGCGGTGCCGCCGGACTTTGAGATCACCAGCACGAGGGTGCGGGCGAGGCGCCGCCGGAGCTGGGCGAAGACGAGGTCGATGCCGTCCGGGTCCGTGTTGTCGAGGAAGTGCACCGCCATCTTGTCCCGCCGCGGCTGGCCGAGCGCGTGGGCGACCAGCTGCGGGCCGAGGGCGGAGCCGCCGATACCGATGACCAGGAGTTCCCGGAAGCGACCGCGCGGCCCGGCGATGGTACCGGCGTGTACGTCCGCCGCGAAGGCGCGGAGGGCTCGCAGCGTGTCCTCGATCTCCGCCCGGATCTCCGGGGTGGGCGCGAGCGCCGGCGTGCGCAGCCAATAGTGGCCCACGCGCCGGCCCTCGTCGGGGTTCGCGATCGCCCCGCCCTCGAGGGCACGCATGGCGGCGAAGGCCTCCTGCATCGGCGCCTCCATCGCGGCGGTGAAAGCTGCAGGCAGCGGCAGCCGCGAGAGGTCGAGGCTGAACCCTAATTCGGGGTAGTGGTGGTAGTGCTCCTGAAAGTGCGCCCAGCTCATCGCGCGCGCCTCAGGTGAGCTTGTCGGTCACCGCACCCTCGGAGGCGCTGGTCACCGTGTGGGCATACTTGGCGAGGACGCCGCGGGTCTCCTTGGCGCGACGCGGCTTCCACGCGCGGAGGCGGGCCTGCAGCTCGCGGACGGGGATGCCGAGGGTCAGCTCGTTGCGCACGGCGTCGATGGTGATCTGCTCGCCGTTGCGGATCACGCCGATCGGGCCGCCGACCGCCGCCTCGGGGGTGAGGTGGCCGACGACGAAGCCGTGGCTACCGCCGGAGAAACGGCCGTCCGTAATCAGGGCGACGTCCTTGCCGAGCCCGCGGCCCATAATGGCGCTGGTTGGGCTGAGCATCTCGCGCATCCCAGGGCCACCGACCGGACCCTCGTTGCGGATGACCACGACATGACCGGGCTTCACGCGGCCAGTGAGGATCGCGTCGAGCGCCATCTCCTCGCCCTCGAAGACGATAGCCTTGCCGCTGAACGAGAGCCCCTCCTTGCCCGAAATCTTGGCCACCGCGCCACCGGGAGCGAGGTTGCCGTAGAGGACGCGCAGGTGGCTGTCCGCCTTGATCGGGTTCGAGAGCGGGCGCACGACGTCCTGTCCGGCCGGGTAGGGTTTCACGTCACGCAGGTTCTTGGCGACGGTCTTGCCCGTGACGGTGAGGCAGTCGCCGTGGAGGAGACCGGCGTCGAGCAGCACCTTCATGAGCGGGGGAAGACCGCCGATGCGGGTGAGGTGGACCATCCCGTACTTGCCGGAGGGCTTGAGGTCGGCGAGCACCGGTACGCGCTTCCCGATGCGGGTGAAGTCGTTGATGGTCAGCTTCACGCCGCAGCTGTGGGCGATGGCGAGGAGGTGTAGCACGGCGTTGGTGGAGCCGCCGAGGGCGATCGTAACGGTGATGGCGTTTTCGAACGCCTTCCGCGTCATGATGTCGCGGGGCTTCAGGTCCGCCTTGAGCAGGGCGAGGGTGGCCTCGCCGGCCCGGCGGCAGTCCTGCTTCTTCTCCTCGCTGATGGCGATTTGGGCGGAGCTGTTCGGGAGGCTCATCCCGAGGGCCTCGATGGCGGAGGCCATCGTGTTGGCGGTGTACATCCCGCCGCAGGAGCCGGCGCCGGGGACCGAGCAGGCCTCGATCTTGCGCAAGCCCGCGTCGTCGACCTTGCCGGCGGCGTGCTGGCCGATCGCCTCGTAGACCGAGACGATGTCGCACTCCTTGCGGGTGTCAGGGTGGATGCCCGGCAAAATGGTGCCGCCGTAGACAAAGACGCCAGGGCGGTTGAGCCGGGCCATCGCCATGATGCAGCCCGGCATATTCTTGTCGCAGCCGCCGATGGTCACGACGCCGTCGAAGCCCTCGCCGGCCGCGACCGCCTCGATCGAGTCCGCGATGATCTCGCGCGAGACGAGGGAGTAACGCATCCCCGGCGTGCCCATGCTGATGCCGTCGGAGACGGTGATGGTGCCGAAGATAACGCCCTTGCCGCCCGCGGCGTTGGTGCCGGCCTCCGACTCAAGGGCGAGCTTGTCGATGTGCATGTTGCACGGCGTCACCATGCTCCAAAGGGAAGCGATGCCGATGACGGGCTTCTGGAAGTCGGCATCTGTGAAGCCAACGGGGCGCAGCATCGAGCGAGCGCCCGCGCGGGCGGGTCCGTCGACGACGACGGAAGAGTACTTGCGGGTGGAGTCCGGGGTGGAGGGCATGGAGAGAGACCGGGACCGAACCAGAGCGCCGCGGCAGCGGCAAGCCCTACCGGGGCGGTCAGCGGCCGGGGGTTTCCAGCAGGGCGCGGCGGCGCAGCCAGGCGGCGGCGCGGTCGGGCCACGAGGTCACCGGCAGGGCGGGATCCGGGCGCAGGCCGTAACCATGGCCCCCGGCGTCGTAGACGTGGAGCTCCGCGCTGCCCCCCGCTCGCCGCAGTTCCGCCGCAAGCAGGAGGCTGTTCTGCACGGGCACGCCGTCGTCGAAGGCGTGGACGAGGAACATCGGCGGGGCGCCGGCGCCAACGGGCATCACGCCGGAGAGGGTGGTCTGGCCCCGCTCGACGAAGCCGCCGGTGTAAATCAGCAGCGTGAAGTCCGGCCGCCACGGTACAGTGTCCGCCGCGTCGGTGGCCGGGTAAAGGCGTTCGGTGGCGAGGGAGGTGTAGGCGGCGGTGGCGCCCCCGGCGCTGAAGCCGAGGATCCCGAGGCGGTCGGACCGGAGGCCCCATTCCCCGGCCTTAGCGCGCACAAGGCTCATCGCGCGCTGCGCGTCCTGCACGGCCGCCAGCCAGCGGCGGCCCGGATCGCGGGCGGGTACGCGGTACTTCAGGACGATGCCGGTGACGCCGAGGCCGTTGAGCCAGTCGGCGACCTCGGTGCCCTCGAGGTCGTAGGCCAGGATGTTGAAGCCTCCGCCGGGGCAGATGACGACCGCGGTGCCAGTGTCGAGCCGGGGTTCCGGGCGGAACACCGCCAGTTGCGGGGTGCTGACGTTGCCCATCCGGATCAGCGGGCGGCCCGCGACGAGCTTGTCGGTCGGACGCGTCTGGTCCGACTCGGGGGGCAGGGCGCGGGTCTCGCCGGGCGGGGGACCGGGCCAGAGGTCCAACGTCCGGTCCGGCGCGGGCGGGGTGGCGCCGGCGGAGAACGCGCCAAGGAGGAGGGCCGGCGCGAGGCGTCGCGCGCGGCTCACAGCTGCTTCAGGCGGATGTTGCGCCAGCGGATCTCCTCGCCGGGCTTGTTCTTCTTGCCGTCGCCAATGCCGTGGACCTGCAGCGCGACGATGCCGCGCGGGGTCATCGCGTCGCGGAAATCGGTGGCGGGCACGTCATTGATCCAAGTCTGGATGCGGTCGCCGCGGCACTCGATGCGCACCCTGTTCCATTCGCCCTGCCGGAAGGCCTTCTGGGCGGCGGGCTTTTCCTTAAGGTCGGCGAGCCAGCCGCGGCGGGCCTCGTCGTACACGCCGCCGGTCCACGCGCGCTCGGAGGGATCGATCTCGTACTGGTAGCCGAAGACGCGGTCAGCTGGAAATTTCCGCTTCTTGCCGTTGATCTCCTTCTCGGTCTCTTGGGTGTAGAATTCGCTGCGGAACTGGATACCGGAGTTCATATAGCGGGCGACCTTGAATTCGAGCTCGAGGATGAAATCCCCGTAGGCGCGCTTGGTGCAGAGGAAGCTGTTGCCGGTTTTCAGCACGGTGGTGCCCACGATGGCGCCATCCTCGACGCGGTATTTGGCGGTGCCGCTGCGCTGCTCCCAGCCTTCGAGGTCGCGGCCGTTAAAGAGGCTCACCCAGCCGTCGGCGGCGGGTAGGGGCAGGGCGGCGAGGGAGAGCAGAGGAAGCAGGCGGAGCAGTTTCATCAGTCGGGAGGGGGAAGGTTGGTGGGAGTGTCGCGCCCCGCGCGGAGGATTTCACGCCTGAAATTTAGGGGCTTCGCGCTTGCCTCCGCCACGCGGCCGGAATCTTGCTGGACCTTGGACATGGCCGCCCTGCCCCCCACGCTGCGTTTCCCGGCCGCCGGCGCCCGCCTCCTGCAGGCGGGCCTGCGCGGCTGGACGGGGCTGGTGCTCCTCTTCCTCTACGTGCCGGTGTTGGTGCTGGTGGTCTACTCGTTCAATTCCGCCCGCCTTGGCGTCGTCTGGGAGGGATTCAGCGGCCGCTGGTACGCTGAACTCTTGCTCCAGGCGCCGCTGCAGCGGTCGGCCTTCAACAGTCTGGTCGTGGCCATCGCGACGACGATAATCTCGGTGGTTCTGGGGACCCTCGGGGCCTGGCTCCTGCATCGCTACCGCTTCCCCGGGCGCGATCTCATCGAGTCGCTGGTCAACCTGCCAATGGTGATGCCCGAGATCCTGCTCGGCATCAGCCTCCTCGTCCTCTTCGCGCTCGCGGGCGTCGGGCTCGGGTTCACCACGGTGATCATCGGCCACGTCACCTTTAGCTTCCCCTTCGTGCTGGTAGCGGTCCGCGCACGCCTGCAGGGGCTCGATCCGGCGCTGGAAGAGGCGGCGCGGGATCTTGGCGCCACTCCGTGGGGCGCCTTCCGCCGCGTGATCCTCCCGGCGCTGCGCCCCGCCATCTTCGCGGGCGGGCTGATGGCCTTCCTGCTCTCCTGGGACGAGCTGATCGTGACCTATTTCACGGCTTCAGCCGCCTCCGCCACCCTGCCGCTCAAGGTCTTTGGGATGGCCAAGGTGGGGCTCAATCCCGTGCTCAACGCCCTTTCGGCACTCTTCCTGCTAGTGACGCTCGTCGGAGTCGCCTTTTCCGCCTATCTGCGTTGCGGCGCCCGCCGGCCTCCCCCGACCTTTCCCCGATGAAATTCAAGACCCCCATCCTCCCGGGGCGGCTTGCCGCCCTGTTGCTCGCGCTCCTTCCGGTCGCCTCCCGCGGCGCCGGCCAGCTCAATCTCTTCGGCTGGTCTGAGTACGTCCCCCAGCCCGTGCTCGAGGGCTTCACCCGCGAGACCGGCATCAAGGTCAACTTCGAGACCTACTCCTCGAACGAGGAGATGCTGGCCAAGCTCGTCGCTGGCGGCGGCCGCTACGACCTGGTCCAGCCCAGTGATTACACCGCCGAGGCGATGATCCGGCGCAAGCTGCTCCAGCCGCTTGACCGCGCCCGCCTCACCGGACTGGGCAACTTGGCTCCCGAGTTCACCGGCCGCGCGCACGACCCCGAGGGCCGTTACACGGTTCCCTACATGAGCGGCAGCGTCGGCATCGTGGTTAACACCGAGAAGGTGAAGACTCCCGTGCGCGGCTACCGCGACGTCTTCCAAGCCGCCCACCGGGACCGCATTGTCGTGGTCAACGACAGCCGCGAGCTCGTCTCGTGGGCGCTTTACGCGCTCGGGCAGCCGGTCAACACGGTCGACCCCGCCAGCCTCGCCCGCGTCCGTCCGCTCCTCGCCGAGTGGATCAAGCTGGTAAAGGTGTTCGACTCCGACAGCCCCAAGACGGCGCTGCTCAATGGCGACGTGGATCTCGGGGTCGTCTGGAGCGGGGAGGCGGCGCTGCTCTGGCGGGAGAATCGCAAATTTCAGTACCTGCTTCCGGCCGAGGGGGCGCACCAGTTTGTCGACGTGCTCGCCATCCCGGCCGGGGCGCGGAACGTCGCCGAGGCCCACCGGTTCATGGACTACATCCTCCGGCCCGAGGTCTCGCGCCAGATCTCGGCCGCCTTCCCCTACACCAATCCCAACGCCGCGGCCCGCCGCCTCCTCTCGCCCGACGAGCTCGCGAACCCGGCCAGCTACCCGTCGGGGGGCAAGCTCGAGAGCTTCCGTGACATCGGTCGCGCCGCCGCCGACATCGATCGGCTGGTGACCGACCTGAAGAGCGCCAAGTGAGCCGCCCCGGCCCTTGACCCCCGCACCCGTCGCGCGCGACCCGGGTACCCGGCCCGGCGCCCTCGCCTGGCTGCTGCTGGCGCCACTGCTCGCGTGGCTCGCCCTCTTCGTGGTGGCGCCCGCGCTGCTGCTGCTGGGCTGCAGCCTCGGCGAACGCGACGAGTTCGGCCAGGTGCTGTGGGGCTTCTCGCTGGAGAATTACGCGCGGGTGCTGGATCCGATTTACCTGCGCATCTTCCTGCGCTCTCTCGGTTTCGCCGCCCTCACGACGGGGCTTTGCCTGCTCATCGGCTACCCGGTTGCCTACCAGATCGCACGGGCCGCGCCGCGCGTGCGGGAATTGCTCCTGCTCCTCGTGATGGTGCCGTTCTGGACCAGCTTCCTCGTGCGCACCTACGCGTGGATGGCGATCCTCCGCGAGGAAGGGCTGCTGAACGCGTTGGTCACGTGGCTCCAGCCCGCTTGGGCCCCGCTCGGGCTGCTCTACACGCCCGCGGCGGTTGTGACCGGGCTGGTGTATTCCTACCTGCCGTTCCTGATTCTGCCGGTATACGCCAGCGTCGAGAAGCTGGACGGCGCCCTCATCGAGGCGGCGCACGACCTTGGCGCCGGCCCGTGGCGCGTGTTCCCCGCGGTGATCCTGCCGCTGACCCTCCCGGGCATCGCCGCCGGGGTCACGCTCGTCTTCGTGCCCGCCGTAGCGATGTTCGCCGTGACCGACCTCCTCGGCGGCGCGCGCGTGCCGCTCATCGGTAACGTCATCCAGAACCAGTTTCTCCAGGCGCGGGACTGGCCCTTCGGCGCCGCCCTCGGCGTGGCGCTGCTCGGGCTATTCCTGGTGTCCCAACTGGTGCTGCGGGCCCTGCGGCCGCGCGGCGCCCTCCGCGGATGAGCGCCTCGATCGAGCTCGACGGCGTGGGCAAGCGCTACGGGACCGTCACCGCCGTGTGCGAGGTCCGTCTCACGATCGCCGCCGGCGAGTTCCTGACGCTGCTCGGCCCCTCCGGCTGCGGGAAGACCACGCTCCTCCGGATGATCGCCGGCTTCGAGGCGCCCACGGCCGGGCGGATCCTGCTCGGCGGGGAGGACATCACCGGTGTCCCGCCGCATCGCCGGCCGGTGAACCAGGTTTTCCAAGGCTACGCGCTCTTTCCCCATCTTTCCGTGCGCGGCAATGTCGCCTTCGGCCTGCGGATGCGCGGCGTGTCCCCTGCGGAACTCGTCCGCCGGGTGGACGAGGCCCTCGCGCTCGTCTCGCTGGAGGGGCTCGGGGAACGTTTCCCGTCCGAACTCTCCGGGGGCCAGCGCCAGCGCGTCGCGGTCGCCCGCGCAGTGGTCTGCCGGCCGCAGGTCCTGCTGCTCGACGAGCCCTTTTCCGCGCTCGATGCCAAGCTGCGGCAGACGATGCGCGCCGAGCTTCAGGCCCTCCAGCGCCGCCTCGGGATGACCTTCGTGCTCGTGACCCACGACCAGGACGAGGCTCTCGCGCTCAGCGACCGGATCGCGGTGATTAGCGCGGGCGCGCTCGAGCAGGTCGGGCCGCCCCGCGAGATCTACCACCGGCCGGCAACGGCTTTCGTGGCCGACTTCGTCGGTCACGCCAATCTCGTCCCGGCTGAGCGCATCGGCGGGTCGGCGGGGCGGGTTGCGGTACGGCTTGCCGGAGGGCTCGAAGCCGGCGTACCCGCGGAGTGTTGGCCCGCGGGCCGGAAGGCCACCCGCGCGGTCGTCCGGCCGGAGCAGGTGGTGCTCCGCCCGTGGCGTGGTGACGGGCGACCCGCGGCCCGAGCCCGGGTCACCGCGGTGGAATTCCGCGGGGACCGCGAGCACCTGCAGGTCGCGCTTCAGGACGGCGGCGGTCTGACGCTTACCGCCGTGCATCCGGGCGGGGAAGGGGATCGGGCCGATTTTGCGGTCGGCGCGGAGGTGGCGATCGGGATCCCCGCCGACCACCTCTGGTTTCTGCCCGGGGGGTGAGTCTCGTTCCGCGCCTTATGCCAACGCCTGCGGAATCCCCGCGGTGAGGACCTTGGGGCCCCCGGCGCGAACGAGCACGTCATCCTCGATGCGGACGCCGCCGATCGTGAGGTGCGCGTCGACAAGGCCCCAGTTCACGGTGTCGCAGTGGCGTGCGCGCCGCGCCGGGTCCTGCAGGAGGGCGGGAATGAAGTAGAGGCCCGGCTCGACCGTCACCACGAAGCCGTCGGCAAGGGGCAAATCCATCCGCAGGGAGCGCAGGCTCGGCCGCGGATCGCGCGTCCGGCCGCGCGCCAGGCCGCTCGCGTCGCGCACCCCGAGCCCGACCAGATGCCCGAGGCCGTGCGGGAAAAAGAGCGCGTGAACCTCCTGCTCGACCAGCGACTCCGGCTGCCCGCGGAGAATGCCCATCCCGACCAGCCCGGCGGTCAGGTCGATCGCGGCGGCGAGATGGACCTGCTTCCACTCCGCGCCCGGCACGCACCGAGCGATGGCCCGTTCCTGGGCCTGCCGCACCGCGGCGTGCAGGTCCCGCTGGAAGCCGGAGGGCTTGCCCGCGACGTAGGTGCGGGTGACGTCCGCCACATAGCGACGTACTTCGGCGCCCGCGTCCACGAGCACGAAATCCCCGGGGGCCACTGCGCGTTCGGAGGGCTCGAAGTGGAGGACGGCCGCGTTCGGGCCGGCGCCAACGATCGTGCCGTAGCCCGTCCGGTCCGCGCCCGCGTGCTGGAAGGCGGCCTCGAGTTCGATCTGCAGCGCGCGCTCGGTAATGCCTGGGCGGATGAGTTCCGGCAGGCGCGCGTAACCCGCAAGGGTGGCGTGGACCGCCCGTTCCATCAGCTCGAGCTCGTGGGCGTCCTTCGGGCGGCGCACCTCGGCGCAGGCCAGCCGGGCCGCGTCGCTCGCGGCGGGGTCGGCTTCAACGCCCGGGACCGGGGCGCCGAGGGCGGCGATCCTGCGCCCGGCGCGCGCGTTCAGCCACGCCGTGAACCCGCCGATGTCCTCGCCCTCCCGCGGGCGGGCCCCGCACCAGACCCGTTCCGCCTCGGTCACGGGCGGCACGAAGCTGCGCCAGCCGGCCGCGCCCTCGCGTGGGTCGTACGCGATCACGCCGCCGGCGCAGTCTCCGCCCGCGGTGAACACATACTCGGCGTGCGCGCGGTAGGGGTAGGTCTGGTCGCTGCCTTCGGGCAGCGGGACCGGTTCCCCGGCGCCGATCACGAGCGGGGCGTCAGAGGGGGCGAGGGCGGCGGCCAGCCGTTCGCGCCGAGCCGGGAGGTACGCGGGGGACATCGGATTAGGGTGCGTCCCGCGTGGCCGAGGGCAAGCGGGCGCCGGCACTTGCGGCTCGACTGGCGGCCGGGCCCAGCCTGACTAGAAGTCGGATGTCCGTTACCCGCCTCGCCGTCCTCCTCACCCTCGCGGTGAGCGCGGTGGCCGCCCCCGGCCCCTCGCGCCCCAACGTTCTGCTGCTGCTGGCCGACGACCTGCGGCCCGGGGGTGCCGGCTACGGCTCTCCCGCGCTGACCCCGAACCTTGAGCGTCTGGCGCGGAGCGGGGTCCGCTTCGAGCGCGCCTACTGCCAGCAGGCGGTCTGCAACCCTTCCCGCTCCTCCTTCCTCACCGGCCTCCGGCCCGACACGCTCGGCCTGTGGAACAATGGCACCCACTTCCGCGAGCTGCGACCCGACGTGACCACCCTGCCGCAGCATTTCCGCAACCACGGGTACGTCACGCGCAACGTCGGGAAGATCTTCCACAACTGGCACACGCGCGAGAAGGGAGACGCGCGCTCGTGGAGCGCCCCGGAGTTCCTGCATTACGCCACCCACGGCGCGGACGCCCCGCAGGTCGAGGGCCCGCTGCCGCCGAACCTCGCCTCGGGCGGCGGCCGCCAGTACACGGACGTCCCGCTGACCGAGTGCCGTGACGTGCCCGACGAGGCCTACTACGACGGGCGGGTCGCCGCCGAGGCCGTGCGGGTGCTGCGCGAGATCCGCGACCGGCCGTTTTTCCTCGCAGTGGGTTTCTGGAAGCCGCACGCCCCGTTCAACGCCCCCAAGCGCTACTGGGACCTCTACGACCGCGCCAGCCTGCCGCCCGTCGACCTGCGCGCGCCGGCGGGCGCCCCGGAAGTGGCCCTCCACGACGGCCGCGAGATCCTCGGTTTGCCGGGGCCGGGCCGGATCTCGCCCGATGCGGCGCTCGTGGCCGAGATGCGCCACGGGTATTTGGCGAACATCTCCTACCTCGACGCGCAGTTGGGCAAGGTCCTCGACGCGCTGGACGCGAGCGGCGTCGGCGGCCGCACCGTGGTGGTCTTCGCGGGCGACCACGGTTTCCACCTCGGCGAGCACGGGCTGTGGGGCAAAACCTCGAACTTCGAGCTCGATGCGCGCGTGCCGCTGCTGATCGCCCTGCCTGGGAGCGGACCCCGCGGCGTGGCGACGAGGGCGTTTGCGGAACTCGTCGACTTGTTTCCCACGCTGAACGCCGCCTGCGGGCTGCCCGCCGTGCCCGGCCTCGACGGGCTGAGCCTGCTGCCCGTCCTTCGCGACCCCGCCGCCGTGGTCAAGCCGGCTGCCTTCTCGCAGCATCCGCGCCCCGCCTACTACGACCGCGAGCCGGCCAAGGTGCCGCGAGCGATGGGGTATTCCGTGCGGACGGACGCGGTGCGTTACACCGAATGGCGCGACTGGGCGAGCGGAACGGTGATCGCGCGGGAGCTTTACGATGCCGTCGCGGACGGGGGCGAGACGCGCAACCGGGCGGGGGATCCCGCGCTGGCCGCCGCGGAGGCCGACGCCGCGACGCGGCTGCGGGCGCAGTTCCCTCCGCGCACGCGCTGAGCCCTCTGGTTCGCCACCCCACCACTTTTCCCGCCTCCGACTTACCCCGATGCTCCCGCTCCTCCGCCATTTCCTGCTTCCGGCGCTGCTCCCGCTGGCCGCTGCGGCCGCGGCCCCCGCGGCGCGCCCGAATATCCTGTTCGTGATCTACGATGACTGGGGTTGGCGCGACGCCGGCGCCTATGGCGCGACCTGGCTGCGCACGCCGGGCTTCGACCGCGTTGCCCGCGAGGGCGTACTCTTCCGGAACGCGTTCACCTCGAACCCGAAGTGCAGTCCCTGCCGCGCCAGCATCCTCACCGGCCGCAACACGTGGCAGCTCCGCGAGGCGGTCTCGCACAACGGGATGTTCCCCGCCGGTTTCGCCGTCTATCCGGACCTGCTCGAGCAGGCTGGCTACCTCTTGGGCCTCACCGGCAAGGGCTGGGGGCCGGGCGACTTCAAGACCCTTGCCGGCCGCGAGCGGAACCCCGCCGGACCGGGGATCGAGGAGCACACGATGACCGTGCCGGCCACCGGCATCAACCGGAAGGACTACGCGAAAAACTTCGAGACGTTCCTCGCCCGGCGGCCGCGCGGCACGCCATTCTGCTTCTGGCTGGGCTTCCACGAACCCCACCGCGCCTATGAGCCCGGCTCGGGGCGCCGCCTCGGCAAGGACCTCGCCGCCGTGCCCGTGCCGCCGTACTTCCCGGACGTGACCCCGGTGCGGGACGACCTCGCGGATTACGCGGTCGAGGTCGAGTGGGCCGACGCGCACCTCGGCCGGGTGCTCGCCGCGCTGGAGGCGGCGGGCGAGCTGGAGAACACCCTCGTCGTGGTCACGTCGGACCACGGGATGCCCTTCCCGTACGTCAAGGGCCAGATCCACGAGGACGGCTTTCATCTGCCGCTGGCGATGCGCTGGGGCGCGGCGATCCGCCCGGGCCGGGTGGTCGAGGATTTCATCAACGTCCGCGACTTCGCCCCGACGTTCCTCGAGCTCGCGGGCCTGCCCGCGCACCCGCAAATGACGGGACGCAGCCTGGCCGCGCTGCTCCGCGCGCCCGGTTCGGGCTGGGTGGAAGGCCGGGACGAGATGCTCGTGGGCAAGGAACGCCACGATCTCGGCCGGCCCGGCAACGCGGGCTATCCGGTGCGCGCCCTGCGCACGCGCGACTTCCTCTACGTGCGGAACTTTCACCCGGAGCGCTGGCCCGCCGGGAACCCCGAGACGGATTTCGGCAACTGCGACTCCGGCCCGACCAAGGAGGTGATCAAGGCTCTCGGCGGCCACTTCTACGATCTCTCCTTCGGCAAGCGCCCGGCCGAGGAGTTGTATGACCTGCGTCGCGACCCGCACGGGGTGAACAACCTCGCCCACGACCTGACGCACGCCGCGACGGTGGCGGAGATGCGCCTGCGCCTCGTCACCCTGCTGCGGCAGGACGAGGACCCGCGGATCCTCGGCCGCGCGGCGGAGCTGGAGGCCTACGCCTACGTCGGTGGCGGAGGGAACAAGGCGTACGACACTTGGCTCAAGGCGCAGGAGGCGAAACTCAATGCCACGACTGTCGCGCCAGCGCCTGGGCGCAAGGGCGGTCGGAAGGCCCCTGAATGACCGCGATGCACCGCGCGGCCCTTTCCCGCCGAGGCTTCCTGGCCGCCTCCCTCGCTGCGGGGACCTCGGCCGCCGTTTTGCCGGGAACCCTGGGCGCGGCTGCGCTGGAGGAGTTTGATTACATCGTCGTCGGCGCCGGCTCAAGCGGCTGCGTCGTTGCCAACCGCCTTTCCGCCGATCCCGCGATGCGGGTGCTGCTGCTGGAGGCGGGCGGCCGGGGGGATGATCCGCTGATCGCCGATATCGGGCGCTGGACCTCCCTGCTCGGGACGGCGGCGGATTGGAACTACGCCACCGAGCCGGAGCCTGCGCTGGGCGGCCGCTCGGTGAAGTGGCCCCGCGGGCGCGGCTTCGGCGGGTCGAGCGCGATCAGCGCCGCGGCCTACGTGCGCGGGCACCCCCTCGACTTCGCAGCGTGGGCGCGCGAGGCCGGCCCGGACTGGTCCTACGCCGCGGTCCAGCCGATCTTCCGCGCCCTCGAGAACAACAGTCGCGGCGCCTCCGCCCTGCGGGGCGTGGGCGGGCCGGTCGCGGTGAGTGACACGGACGATCCGCACGCCGGCCACCTCGCGTTCCTCGAGGCGTGCCGCGGGCTCGGTTTCGCGGCGGATCCCCGCTGGGACTTCAACTCCGAGCGTCCCGAGAACGGGGCCGGCTTCTACCAGAAACATCTTCACGCCGGCCGGCGGCAGTCCGCGGCCGCGGCCTTCCTGACCCCGGTGCTCGGCCGGTCGAATCTCGCCGCGCGCCCGCACGCCCACGTGCGCCGCCTGCTCCTCGAGGGTACCCGCGTCGTCGGACTGGAGTACCTCGATGGTAGCCCCGGGGCCGCCGCGACGGTCCGCACGGTCCGCGCCGCCCGCGAGGTAGTGCTGTGCGCGGGCGCCATCGATTCGCCGCGGCTCCTGCTGCTGTCCGGCATTGGTCCCGCGGCGGCGCTCCGCGCGGCCGGCGTTACGGTCCGCCACGAATTGCCGGGCGTCGGCGCCAACCTGCAGGACCATCCCCGCATCGGCCTGCGCTGGGCCGGCCGCGCCCCGCTCGCGGGTTCCTCAGTCTCCGCCGGGCTGCTGGCCTTTTCCGGGCTGGGTCCTGCCGGCGGCCCGCCCGACCTCCAGTTCGCCGTCGGCCGCGGCCTGAGCGCCCCGGATTCGTCCCTGGCCTATTCCGTCGTCGTCACCCGCGTCCAGAGTGGCGGCTCCATCAGCCTGCGGTCCGCGGACCCGCTCGCGCCGCCGGTGATCCGCGCGAATTACTTCACGGAGGAGCGCGATCTTGCCATCGCGGTCGAGGGTGTCCGCTTGGGGCTGGCGATCGGGCGGGCGCGTGCGTTCGACGCCTTGCGGGGCGCCGCGGCCGAGCCCGCGGAAGGGGAGGACTCGCCGGAGCGGTTACGCGAGTTCATCCGCCGGACCTCCGGCACAATCTACCATCCTGCCGGCACCTGCCGGATGGGCCGCGGGCCGGACGCGGTCGTGGACCCGGCGCTCAGGGTGCGCGGACTGGAAGGTCTGCGGGTGGCGGATGCCTCCGTGATGCCAATCCTGCTTAGCGTGCAGACGCACGCCACCTGCCTCGTGATCGGCGAACTCGCGGCGCGTTTCCTGCGCGCCTGAGCCCGCTTAGCGGAAGGAGTGCGCCGTCTGGGCGGGGAGCTCCGGCAGCGTCAGCGGCTCGATTTGCTCCGCCCGGACGTGGATGACGCCGGCGCGTTGCTCGAGCCGGCCGGTGATGCGCAGGGCGGGCTCCTGCGTGATCACCAGCCGCCGGGCCGCGAACAGGTCCGGATGGACCACCGCGTTGGCGATGCCGGTCTCGTCCTCCAGACTCAGGAACAGGAACCCCTTGGCCGTGCCGGGGCGCTGCCGGCAAATGACGGGCCCGGCGATGCGGACCGTCTCGCCGTCGCGGCCCAGCGGGAGATCCGCCGCGCGCCAGACGTCGGGCAACCGCTCGCGGAGCCGGGCGAGCGGGTGGGCGCCGCCGGTCAGGCCGAGCCCGGCGAAGTCGGCCGCGAGGCGTTCCCCCGGCGTCATCGGGCGCAGCGCGTCGGGCGTGTCCGGTTCCTCTTCGCCGTCCCGCAGCAGCGGCTCGTCCGCGGACCACGCGGCCTCCACCTGCCAGAGCGCGGCGCGGCGGTGGGACCCCAGCGCGTGGAAGGCGCCGGTGGCGGCGAGGGCGCGGCGCTCGTTCGCGTGGAGGGGGATGCGGCGGAGGCAGTCGGCGAGCGAGGCGAAGGGCGCGCGTTCCCTTTCGCGCTCGAGCGCGCGCGCGGCCTCCTCGCGCAGCCCGCGGACGTGGCGCAGTCCGATCCGGACGGCGTTGGCCGCCTCCGCTGTGCACTCCCAGCGGGAGAAGGCCACGCACACCGGCAGGATCCGCAGGCCGTGGCGGCGGGCGTCTTGCACCAGCGTCGCCGGGCCGTAGAAGCCCATCGGCTGGTGGTTGAGCAGGCTGGCGGTGAACTGGGCGGGGCGGTGCACCTTTAGCCAGGTGCTGGCGTAGGCGAGCAGCGCGAAGCTCAGGGCGTGCGACTCGGGAAACCCGTAGGCGGCGAAGGACAGCGCGGCCTCGCCGAGCCGGCGCGCGACCGCCTCGTTGCGCCCTTGGGCACGCAGGGCTTCACCGAGGCGGCCCAGCGCACGCCGCAGCCGCGCGGGGTCTTGGGTGAAGCCCATCGCGCGGCGGAGCTCCTCAGCCTCCCCGCCGGCAAGGCCGGCCAGCCGCATCGCCAGCTCCAGCATCTGCTCCTGGAACAGGATCACCCCTAGGGTGCGGGCGAGGATCGGCCGCGCGATGTCGTCCACGCTGGGATCGAGGTAGGTCACGGGCTCCAGCCCGTTGCGGCGTCGGATCAGCGGGTGCGTGAGTTGGCCGACGATCGGGCCCGGCCGCACGATCGCCACCTGCATTGCGACGTCGTAGAGGCAGGCCGGACGCAGCCGCGGCAGGGTGGCCATCTGCGCCCGGCTTTCGATCTGGAAGACCCCGATGGTGTCCGCCCGCTGCATCGCCGCGTAGGTTGGTGCGTCGTCCGGCGGCAGCGTGTGCAGCGCGATCGGGTCGCCCCGCTCCGCGCACCGCGCGAAGGTCTCCTGCAGCACGGCCATCATCCCCAGCCCCAGCAGGTCGATCTTCACGATGCCGAGGTCTTCGCACGAGGTCTTGTCCCATTGCACGATCACGCGGCCCGGCATCGTGGCCGGCTCCAGCGGTACGACCTCGTCGAGCCGCCCGCCGCACACGACCATCCCGCCGCTGTGCTGGCCGAGGTGCCGCGGGAGCCCCCGCAGCTGGCCGAGGAGCGACGCGAGCGCCGCGCCGCGGGGGTGGTCTGGGGGCAGGCCGGCTAGCGCGAGTCGCTGCCGCAGTTCCAGCGGGTCGGGGAAGTCCCCGGGCGACTGGAGCGCCGAGAACCGGTCAAGCAGGTCCTCACCGAAGCCGAGCACCTTGCCGAGTTCCCGCATCGCCCCGCGGCCGCGGTAGGTGATGAAGTTCGCGGTCATCGCCGCCCCGCGCGGCGCGTGATCGGCGTAAACCTTGCGGATCAAGCGCTCGCGCGGTTCTCCGCTGGGCAGGTCGAGGTCGATGTCCGGCCACGAGGGATGGCCGTCGTGGCCAACGCGCCCCTCGCTCAGGAAACGCTCGAAGAGCAGCCCGTGCCGGATGGGGTCAACGGCGGTGATGCCGAGCACGTAGCAGACGGCGCTGTTGGCGGCGCTGCCGCGGCCCTGGACCAGAATGCCCTCGGCGCGCGCGTGGCGGCAGAGGTCCCACACGATGAGGAAGTAGCCGCAGAAACCCAGGCGCTCGATCAGCGCGAGCTCGCGGTCGAGCTGGGCGCGGACGCGCGGGCCGGGTTCGCCGTACCGCTCGCGGGCCCCGGCGTAGGTCCGTATGCGGAGCAGGCCGGGCATCGTCTCCCCCGGTGCCACCGGGAAATCCGGGAACCGGTAACCGAGGTCGCGCAGGGTGAAGTCCAGCCTGGCCTCGAGCCGGCCCGCTGCCTCCACCGCCCCGGGCAGATCGGCGAACCGCGCCGCCATCGCCGCCCCGTCCCGCAGGCGGCGTTCGGCGTTGGGCGCAAGCCGGCGGCCTGCAGCGTCCAGCGTGGTGTGGTGCCGCAGGCAGGTGAAGACGTCCGCGACCGGCCGCCCCTCCGGAGTCGCGTAGTCCACGCCGCCGGTCGCGAGGATAGGGAGGCCCCGGGCGGTGGCGAGGTCGCGGAGGCCGGCGAGTTCGCGGTCCTCCCCGCGCCGGCGTTCCCGCTGCAGTTCCACGTGCAGGTGGTCCTGCCCGTAGATGGCCTCGAGCCGCGTCAAGGTGGCGGCCGCGGCCACCGGACCATCCCGCCGCCACGCGCGCCGCACCGGTCCCTCCGCGTCGCCGGTCAGCGCCACCAGCCCCTCGGCGTGGCGCGCGAGCTCCTCCCAGGTGGCGAGGCAGGGTCGCTTGGGCGCCCCGGGATTCACGGAGTCCTCCTGGTCGGGCGCCCCGGTCGCGGCCGCGGCCGGCTCGACGGTCACGTCCGCCGGCCGGGGGGTGAGCTTGGCCTCGGAGATGAGCCGGCAGAGGTTGCGGTAGCCGGTGCGGTTGGCCACCAGCAGGGGCAACACGCTGCCGTCCGCAAGCGTCACCTCGGCGCCCACCCGCGCGCGGAGGCCGGCCTCCCGCGCCGCCCCGTAGACCCGGGGGGCCGCGCAGAGGTTGTCGCGGTCGAGCACCGCCAGCGCCGGCAGGTTCCGGCGGGCGGCCTCCGCCACCAGCGCCTCCGGCGTCGAGGCGCCCCGCAGGAAGCTGAAGGCGCTGCGGCTGTGCAGCTCGCAATAGGCGGCCATCGCGCGGCTCAGTCGTATTCGCCCTCGACGAACCAGGCCTCGCGCTCGCCGAGGAGCCGGTAGAGGCCGCCACCCGCGAGCGCGACGTCCCACTCGACCCGAGCCCAGGCGCGGGCCGGTTCCCACCAGTCGCCGCTCGCGCACCACGGGCCTCGCGCCTCGGCGACCGGGCCGGAGAAGCGTTCCGTCCACACGTGCGCGGGTCGCCCGGAGGTCGGCGCGAAGGTCAGCCGTGCCGGCAGGGGTGGGCGGAACCGGCGCAGCGGTAGGCCGATCACGCCACCGGGTGCCGCCGGCGCCTCCTCCAGCAGTCCCGGGGGCGGGCTGAGCGCCGCCGCATCCGGCCGGTGGGTGTCGGTGGGAACGGGGGTCCCGACGCGCTCGGCGCCGACGAGAGCGGCCACTTGGGCGAGGGTCTCGGTGAAGGCGTGCGGATCGCGCAGCCCGCCGGAGAGAAAATCTTGTTGCCGGACCGGCGCGCGCACCGCCTCCACGCGCAGGCTCCAGCCCCGCACGGGCGCCGCGGTGCGGAGCCCGGTGAGATGGGTCTCGAGGGCGCGCTGGAGCGGCGCGGCGGAGGCCGTCGGCGCCGGCAGGCGGAGGTGCGCGCGATGGGCCGGGCCATCCTCCAGCCGCAACTCCAGTTCCAGTCCGCCCGCGGCGAGGCCGGCCGCCTGCAGCTCGAGGGCCAGGCGTTCCACATGGCGCTCCAGTGGCGGCAGCAACGCCGGCAGGGTCTCGACGCCCGCCTCGTGGTCCGCGGTCGCGTGGAAGCCCACGGGTGGCTCGTGGCGGCGCAGCGGCCTGGGTTCGCCGCCCCGCGCCCGGTCCCAAAGTTCGCGGCCCTCGCGGCCGAGCCGGCGGGTCAGGCCGGCGGCCGTCAGCGCGGTCAGCTCGCCGAGGGTGTGGATGCCCCAGCCGGCGAGCCGGGCGGCCTGCGCCGGCGTCGGCTCCGCGTAGTCGACCGGCAGCTTGGCGAGGAGCGCTGCCTCCTCCTCCACCGCGAGGAATCCGCCCGGGAGCGCGTTTTGCCCCGCCCAGCGGGCCGCGTAGGCCGCCAACCGGGGCGTGCGGGCGGCGCCCGCGTTGGCCTCGAGATCCGTCGCCGCGAGCGCGCGCACCGCCGCCTCCGCCGCGCCCCGGCGTCCGGCCGGGTCGGTGCCCCGGAGGTCGATCGTGCAGCAGCCCGTCGCCGTGTCCTCCACCGCCGGCGACAGCGTGAGCGCCGCCGCGAGCAGCACCGCCCGGGCCTCCGCCTCGCCCGCGGGATCGGGGGGGCGGAGGAGTAGGGTGGGACAACGCGCGAGGGCCTGCGCGAAGGACATCCCCGCGGAGAGGCCCGCCGCGCGGGCGGCGCGGTTGCATTCGCCCAAGGCGGTCTGGCGACCCAGGCCCGTGATCAGGCTCGCCGGGCGGGTCCCGGCCACGGGCGGACCGGCCCGCAGGGCCGCCTGCAGGGCGAACGCTTCCACGTGGAGTACGGCGAACATGGCGGGCCTCGGGGGTTCAGACGGCGGCGGCCAACGGGTGCCGCGTGCGCACCGGGGAGAGGGCGGCCAGCAGCAGCAGGCGTTCCTTCTCCAGCGCGGCGAGCGGCAGGGAAGGCGCCAGCGCCAGGCGGAGCCGGGTGCCGGGCACGGCCGCCACCGCGGTCTGCACCAGCAGCGTGTTCCCGGCGGCCTCGGCCGCGAGCCGCAGCCGGTGCCAGTGTGTCGCCGGGATGTGGCGCAACGCCGGCTCCGGCAGCCGGCGCAGATCCAGCACCACCAGATTGAAATTCGCGTCGCGGACCAGTAGGTCGGCCGCGGCGAGCGCCTGATTCGGGGCCGGGCAGCGCACCCACACCAAGTGCTGCAGCGTGCTCGCTGGAAAGGAGTCCGGGTCGAAAGCGTTGTGCGGGTCGACCAGCGCCGCCCGGCCGCCGCCGGCTCGGCTAGCGGCGAGCAGGCCGCCGAGGAGTAGCGAGGCCCCGCCGCCGGACGCCGGGCAGGTGAGCTCGGTGACCGCCCCCCGGGGTAAACCGCCGGCCGTGTCGATCGCGGGCAGTCCGGTCGGCAGCCCGTCTGGCGCCACCGCCCCGTCACGTGCGCTGCAGGACGGAAAGCGCCCGGCCAGCAGCGCGCGCAGGGCGGAGGGCGTCATTCTGGGACGATCGGAGCGGGGGGAGGCAGCAGACATCGGGGCGCGGGGCGACGGCGTGCCGCGGCGCGGCCCCGGGGAGGGGCGCCGCGGCGGCCGTGACGCGGGATGGCGTTTCAGCCGGGGCCGGCGCGGAGCAGCCCGACCATCACTCCCTGAATCATCAGTTCCTCGGCGGGCAGCAGGTCCGGATAGCGGGGATTCTCGGCGCGGAGGAACGGGCGACCGCGCTGGAGCAGGTAGCGCTTGAGGGTGGATTCCCCGTCGACCAGCGCGGCGACGATCTCCCGAGGGCGGGGCTCGCGCGGGGTGAGGAACACGACGTCCCGGTCGAGGATTCCGGCGCCGGTCATCGAGTCCCCGCGGACGCGGAGAGCGAAAAGCGGGGTAGCCGCGCGGATCCCTAGCGTCGCGGGGTCGAGGGGCACGAAGGAATCGGGTTCCTGCTCGCGCGCGGCGGGCAGGCCGGCGGGGATGGTGCCGTAGAGGGGGATGCCGACGGGGGTGGGAGGGGTGGGGGGGAGCAGCCCGCGGGCCTTGCCCTCGAGGCGGCGCAGCGCGCCCTTGCCGATAAGCGCGTCGACGTGCCGCTTTACGCCGAAGGGGCTGGCGAGGCCGAAGTGGGCCTGGATCTCGCGCAGCGACGGCGCGACCCCGTGCTCGCGGTGGTGGGACTGGATGAAGCCGAGCACCTGCTGCTGGCGCCCAGTGAGTTGGTCGTTCATAGTGTCCAAGTGGACACTAGAGCCGCCGGAAGGCAATCCCGAAGCGCGCGGGGCGCGGTCAGGCGCGGGGTCGGCGCCGGGCCGGGCGGCGGGGCTCGATGTTCAGGTAGGTCTTGTTGAGCATCTGGCTCTCGTAGAGCTCGAGCAGCCGGACGCCCTCGCGAGGTTTCACCTGATCCTTGCGGGTGGCGGCGTCGATCTGCGCCTTCATCCGGCGGCAGAGGTCCTCCTGCTGGTACTGCACGCCCTCGATCACGTCGGCGATGCGGCTGCCGCTGAGCGCCTCCTCGATGTAGAACCCGTTCGGCTCGTCGTCCTCGAGGAACACGTGGACCTCGTTCACGCGGCCGAACAGGTTGTGCAGGTCACCCATGATGTCCTGGTAGGCGCCGGTCAGGAAGATGCCCAGGTAGTAGGGCTTCTGGTTGAGCGGGTGCAGGGTGATGTAATCTTTCACATCCTGCAGGTCGATGAACGACGAGATCTTGCCGTCGGAGTCGCAGGTGATGTCGACCAGGATCGCGCTGACCGTGGGGCGTTCGTTGAGGCGGTGGAGCGGGGCGACGGGGAAGAGCTGCTTGAGGGCCCAGTGGTCGAGCAGGGACTGGAAAACGGAGAAGTTGCAGACGTACTGGTCGGCGAGGAGGCGGTTGAGGTCGTGGAGCTCCTCGGGCTGGTAGCCGGACTGCCGGCCCTCCTTGGCGATCTGCTCGCAGATCTGCCAGAAGAGAGACTCGGCGGCGGCGCGATTCTCGAGGTCGAGGTAGCCGAGATTGAACAGCGAGAAGGCCTCATCCTTCTTCTGCAGGGCGTCGTGGAAGCGCTCCAGCCGGCCGAGCCGGGTGCGATTGCGCAGCATCGCCTCGAGGTCCTGCACCACCTTGTGCTTCTGCTTGGGCTGGTGCTGCTGGCCGAGGGACTCGCGCTTGTTGATGCGCTCGAACACCTCCACCACAAGCAGCGAGTGTGGGGCGACGATGGCGCGGCCGGACTCGCTGACGATGTCGGGCTCGGGCACGCCGGAGGCGTTGCAGATCTCCCGGATGTTGGAGACGACGTCGCGGGCGTACTCCTCCATCGAGTAGTTCATCGACGACTCGAAGTTGGTGCGGGACCCGTCGTAGTCGATGCCGAGCCCGCCGCCCACGTCGAGGTAGCCCATCGGGAATCCGAGGCGGGCGAGCTGGCAGTAGAAGCGGGAGGCCTCCACCACGGCGTTCTTGATCGTGAGGATATTGGGGACCTGGGAGCCGATGTGGAAGTGCACTAGCCGCAGAGCCTGCTGGAGGCGGGCGGCGCGCAGCTTCTCGCAGGCGAACAGGATTTCGGCGGTGTTGAGGCCGAATTTGGCGTTGTCGCCGGTGGACATCGCCCATTTGCCCTCGCCGCGGGTCTGGAGCTTGGCGCGGAAACCGATCAGCGGCTTCACCCCCGTCTCCTCGGAGAGGCGGATGATGTCGTCGAGCTCGGCCAGCTGCTCGACCACGAGGATGATGCGCTTGCCGAGCTTGCGGCCGAGCAGGGCGAGGCGGATGTAGTCGTCGTCCTTGTAGCCGTTGCAGATGATCAGGCGCTGGGCACCCTCGTGCATCGCGAGCGCGATCATCAGCTCCGGCTTTGAGCCTGCCTCGAGGCCGTAGTTGAACTCCTTACCCGCCGCCACGATCTCGTCGACCACCTCGCGCAGCTGATTTACCTTGATGGGGAACACCCCGCGGTAGGAACCCTTGTAGCCCTCGTCCTTGATCGCCCTGGCGAAGAGCGAGTTGAGGCGGACCACCTGGTGCCGGAGCAGATCTTGGAAACGGATCACCAGCGGGGCCTTCAGGCCCATCCCGACCGCCTCTTGCACCACATCGAGCACGCGGATGCCCCGGCCGTCCAGTCGCGGTTGCACGTTCACGCAGCCAGCGTCATCCACCGAGATGTGGCCGGAGCCCCAGCGCTTGAAACCGTAATGCTCTTCGGACTTGGCGGCCGACCAGGCGGTCGAGGATTTACTTTTCAACGCGGTGCGGGGTGGGGAGTTATGGCTTGCTTTTGCCTTCGGCGAATTCGTTAGATGCGTCTTTTCTGGTTTAAAATCTCGTTCGCTAGCAATTCCGAAAATGCATCCGCTCACGCTCCTCCCCGCTTTTCTCGCCCAGACGCCCGCCCCCGCCTCGTCGCAGCCGTCTTTCCTCGTGCAGATTTTGCCGATGGTGCTGCTCTTCGGCGCGATGTACTTCTTCCTCATCGCCCCCCAGCGCAAAAAGCAGAAAGAGCACGAGAAGATGCTCAAGGAGCTGCAGAGCGGCGACGAGATCGTCACCAGCGGCGGCATCTTCGGCGTGATCACCAACGTGAAGGACGACCGCTTCGTCGTCCGCATCGCCGACAACACCAAGGTCGAGATCGGCAAGGGCTTCGTGCAGACCGTGCTCCGCAAAGCCGGCGCCGAGGTCAAGTGACGTCCCTGGGCGCGCGCCGGGCCGGTCCCCCCCCGCCCGGCCGGCAGGGCCCGGTTCCCTTTTCAACCCAAACGCACCATGCTCAAACGCAATCTCTGGAAGCTGATCCTGTCCGTGGCCGTGCTGGCCTGGGCAGGCTCCCAGCTCCTGCCCCTGCAGGATCAGGCCTTCGTCGACTACGTCCGCACCAACGCCTCCGCCAAATCCTCCGAGTTCGGCAAACTGCTCGAGGAGGCGGCCGCCCGGAAGAAGGCGCTCCAGGCGCCCAGTGAGTTCGTCGCCCTCAAACAGCTCGGCCGCGAGCGCCGGCTGGACCTGACCCAGTTCTTCCCGCACATCCGCCTCGAGGAGTCGCTGAAGAACATCGAAAAGCGCAACGACATCTTGTTGGGGGAACTGCTGCGCCTGTCCCGCAGCCCTCTCCAGCTCGGCCTCGACCTCAAGGGCGGCGTCGCCTTCACCCTCGAGGCCGTTGAGTCCCCCGGGGAGAACCTCGACAGCCTCCAGCGCCAGGAGAAGCTGCAGAAGTCGATCGAGATCATCGGCGCCCGCATCAACGGCCTCGGCGTCGCCGAGCCGGTCCTCCGCCCAATCGGCGAGAACCGCATCGAGATCCAGCTCCCGGGCGTCAGCACCAAAGACAATCCGGATGTGGTCGACCAGGTGAAGGCCCCGGCCCGCCTCGACTTCCGGATGATCCACGCCTCCCTCGTGCCCGGCCCCGGGGTCGAGACGCCGGCCGGCTACGAGGTGAAGATCCTCGATTGGGAGACCCGCCGTGGCGAGACCGGCGTCGAGGAGCTCTTCGTCAAGCGCATTCCTGAGATGACGGGCGAGATGATCTCCAACTCCTTCGCCCGGCCCGATCTCTACGGCAAGCCGGAGGTCATCTTGGAATTCACCGACGCCGGCAAGAAGCGCTTCGCCGAGGTCACCCGCAGCATCGCGGAGATCGGCCAGCGCGGCGGACCCCTCGGGCGTCTCGCGATCGTGCTCGACGGCAAGCTCTATTCGGCCCCCACGGTCCGCGAGGAGATCAACAGCCCCTCAGCTCAGATCACCGGCAGCTTTACCGACCGCGAGGCGATCAACCTGGCGAACGTCCTCAACAATCCGCTCGATGTCGAGCTGCGCATCATTGAGCAGTACGAGGTCGGGCCCACGCTGGCGGCTGACGCCGTGATCAGCGCCCGGAACGCCTTCATCGTCAGCACGCTGCTCACGATCGGCTTCATCGTCGTCTTCTACACCATCGGCGGGTTCGTTGCCGCCTTCGGGATGGCGGTTAACGTGCTCGTCACTCTCGGCGTGATGGCCAGCATCGGTGCCACGCTGACGATGCCGGGCATCGCCGGCATCGTCCTGACGCTCGCGATGTCCGTCGACGCCAACATCCTGATCTTCGAGCGGATGCGCGAGGAGCTGAAGCTGGGGAAGAAGCTCGGCACCGCCCTCGAGGCCGGCTTCGACAAGGCGTGGTCCGCGATTCTGGACTCGAACGTCACCACACTCCTCGTCGCCCTCGTGATGGTGGCGCTCGGGACCGGCCCGGTGAAGGGCTTCGGCGTGACGCTCGCGATCGGTATCTTCACGACGATGTTCGCCGCGATCGTGGTCAACAAGTTGATCCTCGAGGCCCTCATTTTGGGCGGGGTCACCGGCCGCCTCCCGATGTTCTCGATCTTGCAGAACACGGCCTACGATTTCCTCAAGTACACCCGGTCGGCGGTCATCGCGACCGCGGCGGTGCTCGTCGTGGGCATCGGCGCGGTTGTGTACAAGGGCAAGGCCATCTACGGGATCGATTTCTTGGGTGGCGATATGATCACGCTGAACTTCGGTCAGCGGGTCGAGGTGGGCGAGCTCCGTCGGGCGGCGGAGCGGGCGGGGCAGAAGGACGTCGCCTTCTCCTACCAGCAACCGGTCGGCGGCAGCCGCGAGGTGCTTCGGATCACGGCCCCGTTTGACCAGGGCCGTCCGCTGGTGAGGCAGCTGCAGACGACCTTCCCCCAGGCGAAGCTCGAGCTCGCGGGCGAGTCCCGCATCGGTGCCTCGGTTGGCAAGGAGATCCAATGGAACGCCCTGCTCTCGGTGGTGGCCGCGCTTGCCGGCATCCTCGTCTATGTGGCCTTCCGCTTCGAGATGGGCTACGGCATCGGCGCAGTGGTAGCGACCGTGCACGACCTCATCCTGACCATCGGGCTGTTCGTGCTCTTTGATCGGCAGTTCAACGCGCCGATGGTGGCCGCGATCTTGCTGATCATCGGCTACTCAATCAACGACACGATCGTCGTGTTCGACCGCATCCGCGAGGAGCTGAAGCTCAGTCCCACCGGGACGCTACGCGAGATCATCAACCGCTCGCTCAATCTCACTCTGGCGCGCACGGTCATCACCGGGGGCACGACGCTGCTTACCTCGGTAACGCTCCTGCTCACCACCTCCGGCGACGTCAATGACATCGCCTTCACCCTGCTGATCGGCGTCCTCACGGGCACCTTCTCCTCGCTGTTCATCGCGACCCCCGTCTTCTTCTGGTGGCACAAGGGCGACCGGAAGCACGTCGAGGCGCACCACGACGTTGCCCCGAAGTACGAGTGGCAGGGCACCAGCAAGGCGGCCGACTAGGCGGCCGCCGGCCACCGTCGGGCCGCTGGACGGATTCCCGGGCCGCCGCGCGTTCCGGGACCGGCCCCCCGGGTCGCCAGAACCACCCCGCCACGATGCGCTGGATCTACCAGTCGCAGCCCGCCGACGAGGTTGAGGCGCTCAGCAAGCGCGTGGGCGTCAGCCGCGTGCTCGCCGAGCTGCTGCTGCGCGCCGGCCGGTCCGATCCGGCCACCGCGGGAGAGTTCCTGCAGCCCAGTCTCGCCCGGCTCGACGACCCGCTCCGCCTGCCCAACCTGCCGGCCGCGGCCGGCCGTCTCCGCCGCGCGATCGCCGCGCGCGAGCAGATCGTGGTCCTTGGTGACTATGATGTGGACGGCGTCACCAGCACCGCGCTGCTGGTCTCGGTGCTGCGGCGTTTCGGGTTAAATCCCCGTTTTGTCGTGCCCAGGCGCGCCGCCGACGGTTACGGCCTGTCCCGCAGCGCTATCGACCGGGCGCTGGAGGTTGGCCGCCCGGATCTCTTCGTCGCGCTCGACTGCGGCACCAATTCGCGGGAGGAGACCGCTTACCTGCGTGCGCAAGGCGTGGAGGTGGTGGTCATCGACCATCACCGTTCCACGGTGGGCGAAAACGCGGATTGCCTGCTGATCAATCCGCACGTGCACGGGCTGACGGACGCCGCCGGCGAGGCGTGGCGTCACCTGTGTACCGTAGGCCTAGTCTTCAAGCTCTGCCACGGGTTACTGAAGCTGCTGCGCGGCGACAACCACCCGGTCGCCTTCCGCATCCGGCTCCGTGATCATCTCGACCTCGTGGCCTTGGGCACGATCGCCGACCTCGTGCCGCTCCAGGGCGAGAACCGCATCCTCGCCTGCCACGGGTTGCGCATCCTGCGTGAGACCCAACGGCCGGGCCTGCGTGCGCTGATGGATGTCGCCGGGGTGCGACCGGAGCAGGATCTGGTGCCGACCGACGTTTCGTTCCGCCTCGGTCCCCGCATCAACGCGAGCGGACGCCTCGCCGACGCGGCGCTTTCTGTCGAACTGCTCCTCAGCGACGATCCGGCATTCTGCGCGGAGACGGCACGGCAATTGGACGCCTTCAACCGGGAGCGCCAGGACATCGAACGCCGAATCACCGAGGAGGCGGAGACCGCGATCGAGGAGCGCTACGCTTCACACGCCGGGGTCGTGCTGTTCGCAGAGAACTGGCACCCGGGCGTCGTGGGTGTCGTGGCAGGGAGGGTCACCCGGAAATACCATCGTCCCTGCGTGGTCCTGGGCAAGGAGGGCGAGCTGGCGAAGGGTTCCGGCCGGAGCATCGAGGGCGTCAACTTGGTCGAGGTTCTCGGGGCCTGCGCGTCCGATCTGACCAGTTGGGGCGGGCATCCAATGGCGGTCGGGGTCGCCTTGGCCAAGGAGCGCGTGGAGGCGTTCCGCGCGCGGTTCGCCGACGCAGTCCGCGCTCAGGTCTCAGCGGCCGAGCCGCGGTTGGAACTGGCGGCGTGGCTGTCGCTCGAGCAGGTGCACGAGCGGCTAATGGACGAGTTGGAGAGCCTGCACCCCTTCGGCCAAGGCAACCCCGAGCCCGTCTTCGGGCTGCGCGGAGTGGTTCTGCGGCAGGTGCCGGAGGTCTTCAAGGAACAGCACCTTCGGTTCCGGCTTGAGGACTCCCGAGGGAGGCCGCTACACGGGGTCGCTTGGAAGATGGCGGATCGGCTACCACCCGCCGGCCAGCCGCTCGATCTCGCGGTGGAACTGAAATGGAATTATTTTAACCATCGGCGTCTGCTGCAACTGGTCTTGGCCGATTGGAGAGTCGCCGCCGCCGAGTGAGCGCGCGATGCCTCTCAGGCGGCGTGCGCAAACTTGCGTTCCTTCGCGATGAACCAGAGGGGTTCGCCCGCATCATCCAGCACTGGAGTCAGCGCAATCTCGACCTCATAACGTGAGCCGTTGCGGTGGTAATTGACGAGTTTTTCGCTGCACTTCCGACGCTCGCGGATAGCGTCGCGCATACGTCGCACCGCGCTGGAATCGGTGTCTGGGCCCTGCAGAAATTCACCCGGCTTTCGTCCCCGGATATCCTCTATGCGGTAACCGCACATTGCAGTGAATTCCGGGTTGACCCACTCCACCAGACCTTGCGGACAGGTAACGACCATGGGTTGAGCTTCGGACCGGGGGCGGCCCGCGACCGCGGAGAGGACGCGGTCCCGCAAGGAGGTGGGGGGGGCAGACCTGCGCCGGAGTGAAGCGAGCGTTACGGCGGCGCCGACTTCCTGAAGTCGGTCAACGAGGGCGCGGAGTTCTGGTTGGAAGTCGAGGATGAGCTCAAAGCCTTCACGTTGATCGACGTCCAGCGTGCCCGCGACGAACAACGCGGCCCGGTCTTGGAGTAGTTCAGGGATCATATTAACGTTTCAGGGATCGGAGGAGATCTTCAAATCTAGTGTACTGCTCTTTGTTTTGCCGAAAGGAAGGTGGGAAAGCTCAAGTGTATTGCAAGTCATTGAGTACGTTCTGCGTCGGTTCCGGGATGCAGCGAGGTCCCTTCGTCACCCTTGCGAAGCGCTGGGGGCCATGCTTCGGTCCGTTATGCTTCGGATACTGCTCCCGCCCCGCCTCGCCCTTTTTCTGCTGCCTCTGCTCGCTGCGGCGAGTCCCGCGCCTCCGGGCGAGATCCGCGGGAAGGTGGTCGAGTCGATCAACGCCGCCTCCTACACCTACGTCCACGTCGACACTGGGGCGGCTAGGGTGTGGGCCGCGGCGCCGCAATTCGCAGTTAAGGCCGGAGATTCAGTGGCGCTTGGGGATGCGATGCCGATGCCGAACTACCACAGCAAGACCCTCAATCGGACCTTCGAGGTCGTCTATTTCAGCGGCCGGGCCGCGGTGAACGGCGTGGCAGCGGTGGCGGTCGAGGCCACGGCCGCCCCCCCCCGCAGCCTACCCGGCTTGGCGGTGGATCTTTCCAACCTCGCCCGCGCTGCCGGGGGCCAGACAGTTGCCGAGGTTCATTCCGGCCGGGCCGCTCTGGCGGGCCAGCTGGTCACGGTCCGGGGTCGCGTGGTTAAGTTTAATTACAATATACTGGGCCGCAATTGGTTGCATATCCGAGATGGCTCCGGAACTGAGGGAAATAACAACCTGACGGTGACCTCCACGGGGCAAGCCAAGGTGGGCGACTTGGTGGTCGTGACCGGGCGCCTCGCCGTGGACAAGGATTTCGGCTCCGGCTACCGCTATGCCCTCCTCGTCGAGGAGGCGAAGCTGAAGGTCGAGTGAGATCTAGGCTGCCCGCCAGCGGCTGAGCCTCTCGACCAGCGCGCGTTCCTGCGGCGCCGAAGCCTGCAGGCCGGGTAGATCGGCCTGCAATTGTTGCCAGGAGGGCACCTCCCCCCAAGCGGTGACCCGGAAGACCTCGTGGGCGTGGCCCGCGGGAAGCTGGAGTTCCTGGTTTTTGCGGTCAAAGCGCTGCCGGAGAGTCACACCCCACTCCGTCACGTTGGCTGGGCGCGCCATTTGGTGACGACCAACCCACGGCAGCCACTCGCGGACCTGCGAGGCGTGGCTCCAAGTCATTTCGGTCAGCAAGGGGAACGCCGCCTCGACATCCATGGCGAAGTCGAAGGCGTTTGCCCCGCCCATATAGCTGTCGTAGACGTTCAAGATGACCGGGACCTTCACGGGGCGGGAAACGGTCTCGTCCGCCGGGTATTCAGGGGTAAAGGCGTGAGGCACGTTGACCATATAGGCCACGCGACGGACGGCCTCGGCGATTGTCTCGTGATCGTTATGGATGCCGGCGAGTGGATCGCTGGCGAGGGGCGGGCAAAACAGGTAGTCGGGCTCGAACTCCCGGATCGCACGCCAGAGGGCGGCGAGCAGCGGTGGGGTCACTTGGAGGCAGGCCTCCCTGGGTACGGTGCCGTCGGGGAAACGGAGCGGCTCGAAGTCGTACCCGCCGAGGCGGGCGGAGGCCAGTTGTTCGGCGAGCCGCGTACGCGCGGTCTCGTCCCGGGTGAGACGGTGGTGCCCGGCTTGGCCGTCGGTGCAAACGATCACCCGCGCCCGGAACGCGGAGCCGAGCTGGCGCCGCCACAGCTCGAAGGAGCCGGCCGCGGTGAACTCGTAGTCGTCGAAGTGGGCGTGGACGTGCAGGACTTTCATCGGCTGGCGAGAGCGAAGCGGTCCTGCAGGGCGGCAGCAAGCCGCCGGGGAGGGGAAAACCGTTGCCCCGGGCGATGGCCGCTGCTTCGGTCCGCCCCTTCATGAAACGCTGGTCCCAGTTCTTCATCCCGACCCTCAAGGAAAGTCCCGCCGATGCGGAGATCTCCTCGCACCGCCTGCTGGTCCGCGCTGGGCTGGTGCGCCGGCTGGGGGGCGGCCTTTACACCTACCTCCCGCTGGGCCTGCGTGCGGTGCACAAGATTACCCAGCTCTGTCGTGAGGAGATGGATGGCGCCGGCGCGATTGAGCTGTGGATGCCGCATCTGCACCCCGCCGATCTCTGGGCGCAGGGCCCCCGCTGGGCTGCGGCGCGCGAGATCATGTTCCGCGCCGACAGCGCGGGCGCCGGCCGTCGCCCGGAGCCGGAGCCGGAGGTTGTTCTCGGTCCTACCCACGAGGAGATCATCACCCCGCTGGTGAAGGCGGAGATCTCCAGCTACCGGGACCTGCCCAAGAACTTTTATCAGATCGCTACCAAGTTTCGGAACGAGATCCGCCCCCGCTATGGACTTATGCGGGCGCGCGAGTTCATCATGATGGACGCCTACTCGTTCGACACCGGCGACGAGGGCGCGGTGCGCAGCTACTTCGCGATGAAGGAGGCCTACGCACGCTTCTTCCGGCGTCTGGGCGTCCAAACGATTGCGGTCGAGGCTGACACGGGCGTGATGGGCGGGAGCTTCTCCCACGAGTTCATGGTGCCGGCCGAGGTGGGCGATGACGACGTCATCTACAACGAGGCGAGCGGCTACGCCGCGAACCGCGAGAAGGCGACGAGCGCGCTGGTGCCGGCGGACCTCGCCGACGCGGCCCCCGCGGGCGCGGTGGAAAAGTTCGCTACCCCTGGCGTGACGACCATCGCCCAGCTGGCGGCCGAGCCCCACGGGGTGCCGGCGGACCAGCAGTTCAAGACGCTCGTCTTCATCGGCGATGCGCGTCCGTTCCTCGTGCTGCTTCGCGGCTGCGACGAGCTCGAGGAGGCGAAGTTGGGCTCGCTCGGGTTCACCCGGTTCCGCCCGGCTACGCCTGAGGAGATCGTGCCCGTGTTGGGCGCTCGGCCCGGAAGCCTCGGCGCCGTCAAGGGCACCCTGCGGGCCCCGGCGGCCCTCGCCGGCGTCTTCGCGGACCACGCCATCCGGCTCATCAACAACGGCACCACAGGGGCCAACGAGGACGGCTTCCACCTCCGCCACGTCAACGTGGTGCGCGACCTCGCGATCACACGCTTTGGCGACTTTCGCCGCGTCCGCCCGGGCGAGCCTGATCCGCGCTCCGGCCAGCCGCTGCAGGTTCGTCGCGGCATCGAGGTCGGCCATATCTTTAAGCTGGGCACCAAGTACTCCGAGAAGTTCGGGGCCGTCTTCACCGACGACCAGAAGCAGACCCACCCGATGGTGATGGGCTGCTACGGCATCGGGATCAGCCGCACCCTGCAGGCGGTGATCGAGCAGAGCCACGACGCGGACGGCATCCGCTGGCCATGGAACTGCGCGCCCTTCCAAGTGCTCGTGTGCGTCCTCGACCCGCAGCTCCCCGAGGCGATGGACCTGGCTGCCCGGCTCGGCACCGCTGCGGAGCAGGCCGGGGCGGACGTGCTGATTGACGACCGCGCCGAGCGGCCGGGCGTTAAGTTCAAGGACGCCGACCTGATCGGAATCCCGCTGCGCCTCACCATCGGAGGCAAGGGGCTCAAGGAAGGCGTGATCGAGCTGAAGTGGCGCCATGCCAAGGACGTGCTCAAGGTTCCGCTGGCCGAGGCGGACGCGCGCGTCGCGGCCGCCGTGGGCGAAGCGCGAGCGGCGGCGGCCTGAGACCCGTCCGCCCACGATGATCGTCGGCGTCCACCCGCTTGCGGGCTTCGACAAGGTCCTCCACTACCGCGTGCCCGCGGCGCTCGCCGGCTCCGTGGTGGTGGGCTCGCTGGTGCGGATGCCGATTCGGGGCGGGGTGCGGCTTGGCCTGGTCGGGGAAGTGGGCCCGCCCGCGAATTTCCCAGTCGAGCGCCTCAAGTTGCTGACCGATCTGGTGTTTCCGTTCCCGGCCCTTACGCCGGAAATGCTGCAGCTCGCGCGCTGGATGGCGCGATACTACGCGTGCGGCGTCGACGCGATCATTGAGGCGATGATCCCGGTCGCCGTGCGCCGGGGTGCGGCAGTCAAGCAGGCGCGGCTCCTCGCCGTCGCGCGCCCCCTGCGGGAAGCGGACCTCGAACGCCTCACGGCGCGCGCGCCGCAGCAGGCGCGGCTTTACCGGTTCCTCGTGGAACAGGTCCGGCCACAGCCGAGAGGGCTGGTCCTACGCCGGCTGGGCATCGGCGCCTCCTCGGTAACCGGCCTTGTGCGGATGGGAGTCCTGCGGGAGGAGTCCCGCCGCATCGAGCGGGTGGCCTACGCGGATGCGCACGCGGGCGGGGAACTGGTCGCTGCCCTGCCGCATGCCCTCAATGCCGAGCAGCAGGCGGCCGTCGACCAGCTGGCGAAGGACCTCGGCACCGGAGCCTTCAGCGTCTCGCTCCTGCTGGGCGTAACGGGGTCCGGCAAGACAGAGGTTTACCTGCGGGCGATCGACGACGCGCTTCGAGCGGGGGGGGGAGTAGTGTTCCTTGTGCCTGAGGTCGCGCTCACCCCGCAGACCGTGGCGCGGCTGCGCTCGCGGCTGGAGGCGATCGCTGGCGGAGAGCGGTGCGTGGTCTGGCACAGTCATCTAAGCGAGGGCGAACGCCTCGACGGCTGGCTTGCGCTCGCCACCGGAGAGGCGAGGGTGGTGGTGGGCGCGCGTTCGGCGGTGTTTGCTCCGGTGCGGAACCTGCGGCTGGTGATCGCCGATGAGGAGCACGAGCCGGCGTACAAGCAGGACGAGACGCCGCGCTATCACGGGCGCGACGTGGCGGTGATGCGGGCGAAACTGGCGGGCGCCCTCTGCCTGCTTGGCTCGGCCACGCCGTCGCTGGAAAGCTTCAGCAACGTCGAGGCAGGCAAGTACCGTCTGCTGCAGCTCACCCAGCGCGTGGACGCCCGGCAGCTGCCCTACATCGACGTCGTGGACCTGCGAATCGAGGCGGCGAAGCAGCGGGATTTACCCGCGCTCTCCGGCAAGCTGGTGCGCGCGCTCCACGCGCGGTTAGAACGCCGCGAGCAGGCGATCCTTTTCATCAACCGGCGCGGCTACTCGTCGTCGCTGCTCTGCCGGCAATGCGGGCACGTCGAGGGCTGCCCGCATTGCAGCATCGCGATGACCTTACACCGGACGGATGACACCCTCCGCTGCCACCTTTGCGGCCACCAGCGCTCCGCTCCCGCCTCCTGCCCGCAGTGCCGGGCGGCCGACTTCCGCTGGCGCGGGCTCGGCACCCAGCGCGTCGAGGAGGCCGTGCGGCGGGTCGCTCCGCGGGCGCGGGTGGAGCGGATGGACACCGACACGATGGTGCGGAAGAACCGCTTTCGTGAAGTCCTGGCCGAGTTCCGGGCCGGGCGGATCGACATCCTCATCGGCACGCAGATGATCGGGAAGGGTCTCGACTTCCCCAACGTCACCTTGGTGGGGCTGGTGGACGCCGACATCTCGATGCACGTCCCGGATTTCCGAGCCAACGAGCGCACGTTCCAGCTGCTCGTGCAGGTGGCCGGGCGCGCGGGCCGCGGAGACCGGGCGGGCGAGGTGATCGTTCAGACCTTCACGCCCCAGTCCGAGGCCATCCAGTTCTCGCGCCGCGCGGACTTCGCGGGCTTCGCCGCCGCCGAGCTGAAGCTGCGGCGGGAATTCCGCTACCCGCCCTACCGCCACTTGATCCAGCACCTGTTCCGCGGGCCAAACCCTGACAAGCTCCGTTTCTACGCGGAACAGTGGGCGCGCTTGGTGGAAAAGGAACTGGGTGACCGCCTGGAGCTGCGCGGGCCATCCGCGGCCCCGATCGAGAAGATCAAGGACGAGTACCGCTGGCAGCTTTGGTACTTCACTAGCGCGGTGTCGCGGGTAGTGCCGGAACTCGAGCGCCTCCGCGCCGCCTTTGGATGGGCGGACGACATCACCCAGGTGCTCGATGTCGATCCGGTCAGCCTCGGGTGAATGGTCGCCGCGCCGAGTCCGGTGTTGTGTCCAGCCGCCCGCGCCGCCATGTCCCCGGCGGCGCCCGGTGGCGCCTCCTCCCTCCGCCTCCGATGAAGATCTATTTTCTGGGCATCTGTGGCACCGCGATGGGCAACGCCGCCCTGCTGGCCCGCGGCGCCGGGCACGAGGTGTCCGGCACCGACACCGGGGTCTACCCGCCGATGAGTCACGTGCTGGCGGAGGCCGGCATTCCGGTCCACCCCGGATATGACGCGGCCCGTCTCGCGCGACTCGCCCCCGACCTCGTGGTGGTGGGCAACGCGATGAGCCGAGGTAACCCCGAGGTCGAGTGGCTGCTGGAGACCCGCGCGCTGGCTTTCACCTCGCTCCCGGCGCTGCTCCACGACACCGTCCTGCGGCGCCGACGGAACATCGTTGTCTGCGGCACCCACGGGAAGACCACGACCACCGCCCTCTGCGCGTTCCTGCTTCGGGCCGCGGGCGCCGACCCTGGGTTCCTTATCGGGGGTGTGCCGCAGGACCCGCCCTGCGGGGCCCACCTCGGACAGGCGGACGCGCCGTTCGTGATCGAGGGGGACGAGTACGACAGCGCTTTCTTCGACAAGCGGAGCAAGTTCATCCACTACGCGCCCCACGTGGCCGTGCTCAACAACCTTGAGTTCGACCACGCGGACATCTTCCGCGACCTCGCTGACATCCAGCGGTCGTTCTCCCACCTCACGCGCATCGTCCCCGGCAACGGCTGGATCGTCCTGAATGGCGATGACTCCAACCTCGGCGCCCTCGGTCCGACCTCGTGGACACGGCAGGTGCGGGTCGGACGCGGCGCGGACAACGACGTCGTGCTGGCGGACTTCGCGGAGACCCCGGCCGGGGCCTCGTTTTGCCTCGCGTGGCGCGGGCGGCCGTGGGCGCGGGTGGAGTGGGGCCTGAGCGGTGAATTCAACGCTCGCAACGCCGCGATGGCCGCGACCGCGGCCGCGCTCGCGCTGCGGCCGGACGATCCCACGGGGCTGGACCTCGGCGCGCTCGCCTCCTTCCGCGGGGTCCGCCGCCGGCAGGAGATCCGCCTCGCCGTCGCGGGGCTCACGGTGATCGAGGACTTCGGGCATCACCCGACCGCGCTCGCCGCCACGCTCGATTCGCTGCGCGCCCGCCACCCGGACGCCCGCCTGACCGCGGTCTTTGAGGCCCGCAGCAACACCGCGCGGACAAAGCGGATGCAGGCCTCCTTCACGGGCGCGCTGGCCCGGGCCGACGCGGCTTTCATCGGTCCGGTTAGCCGGGCCGAGCGGGTGCCGGCCGCTGAACGCTTCACCCCGGAGGAGGTGGTCGCGGAGCTTCTCGCGCGCGGCCGGACCGCGGTGACGGCGCCGACCAATGCGGACCTGCTGGCGCGCCTGACGGCGAGCGTCCGGCCGGGCGGCGCTCGCCCGGAGGTGGTGATATTCTTCACCAACGGCAGTTTCGACGGGATCATCGACGGGTTGGTCGCAGCCGCGCGCCGCGGGGGCTGAAAGCGGAGTTGCCGCTTGCGTCGCTGGGGTCGTTCGTCGTCCTTCTGCTTCCGTCCGTGCTTATAATGACCCGTCTTTTCCCCGGCCGCGCCCGCCGGCGTCCCCGCTGGCGGGATGCCGCCCTCCTTGCCGTCCTTGTGCTCCCGTTCGCGCCGCTGCCTGCCGCCACCCCGGAGGAGCGGGACCCGATGCTGGCCCGGGTCTTCCCGTCGATTGTCCGGATCGAGGCCATCCGGCTCCGGCCGACCGACGGTCGGCTGACGAAGGAGTGGTCGGGCGGCAGCGGGGTCGTGATTTCCGCCGAGGGGCACGTGCTCACCAACTGCCACGTCACGGAGGACGGTGATTTCTTCCGGGGCTACCTGCACGACGGCTCCCAGCTGGAGGCGGTGCTCGTGGGTCAGGATCCGCTGACGGATCTCGCGGTGATCCGCCTCAACCTCGCGCAGCGGGCTGCAGGGGCACCGCCCTTGCCCGTGGCGCGGTTTGGCGATTCCGCCGCTTTGCGGGTGGGCGAGGAGGTCTTCGCCCTCGGGAGCCCGGGTTTTCTGGCCCAGTCGGTGACGCAGGGGGTCGTATCGAACCCCTCGCTCGTGCTGCCTGAACAGACCGTGGGCAAGATGATGCTGCGGGGAGAGGACGTGGGGCAGTTCGTGCGGTGGGTGCTGCACGACGCGCGGATCTTCGGCGGCAACAGCGGCGGGCCGCTCGTGAACACGCGCGGCGAGGTCGTGGGCATCAATGAAATCGGGGTGGTCGGACTCAGCGGGGCGATTCCCAGCAACCTCGCCCGGGAGGTCGCGCGCCAGCTGATGACTACGGGCAAGGTCGTGCGCGGCTGGAGCGGCCTGACCGTGCAGCGCCGCCTCGAGGCCTCGGGCAAGGGCTCCGGCGTCGTGGTGGGTGATGTCGCCGAGGGCTCCCCGGCTGCCGCCGCGGGTTTCCTGCCGGGGGACGTGATTCTTGCCTGCGACGGGCAGCCCATTGAGGGGGCCGAGGAGAAGGCGGTGGCCCATTTTCACCGGCTGGAAGCCAGCCGGGTGCCGGGCGAGGATCTGGAGGTCCGCCTCGCCCGGGATGGCGCGGAGGCGACGCGGCGCGTGCGGTTGGTGGCCCGCGAGGCGGCCCGCGCGGACGACGTGGAATTCCGGACGTGGGGCGCCGTGATGCGCGACCTCACCCAGCGCATCTCGCGCCTCGAGCGGCTCCCGGACACCCGCGGTGTCTGGCTGGAGAACGTGCGCCCCGCCGGCCCCGCCGGCCAAGCCGAGCCCGTGCTGCGGCGCGGCGATGTCCTGATCGCGGTCGAGGGCCGCTCGGTGGAGGGCGTGGCGGAGCTGCGGCGGATGTCGGAGGAGTTGCTGCGCGACGCGCCCAAGGGCGTGCGGACGGTGCTGGCGGAGGTCCGTCGCGACGGAGCGCGGCTGAGCTCGGTGCTGGAGCTCCGCGCCGCGAGCGAGCGCAATTTCCCGCCGCAGGCCCGGAGGGCTTGGCTGGGCGTGTCCTCCCAGCCGTTGACCCCCAAGCTCTCGGCGCGATTGGGCATCAAGGCCGAGGGCGGCGCGCGGCTGACCCGCATCTACCCAGGCACTCAGGCGGAAACCGGCGGGCTGCAGGTCGGGGACGTACTGCTGGCCCTCGATGGCACCCCGGTCGCGGCTCGCCGTCCCGAGGACACCGACGTCCTGGCGCGGCAGGTCCGGCAATACCGGGCGGGCTCCGCAGTGCAGGTTTCCCTCTGGCGCGAGGGTGTGCTGCGCGAGCTCACGCTGGTGCTGGAGGAACAGCCGATTCCCGCCGCCGAAATGGCTTGGTGGGAAGATGTGCAACTTGAGTTTTCGGCGCGCGAACTCGCCTTTGATGACCGGATCCGGCTCCAGCTGACGACCGCCCAGACTGGCGCCCTCGTCGAGAGCGCGTTCCCGGCCGGCTGGGCGGCCCTCGCGGGCCTGCGGGCCGACGACCTCATCGAGGCGGCCGCGGGCCAACCCGTCACCTCGTTGGCGGAACTGCGCTCCTCCCGGGCCGCCGCCGTGGACGCCAAGCGCGACTGGTGGGTACTGCGCGTGCGGCGCCGGGGCCAGACCCTCCTGGTCGAGATCAGCCTGAAACCCGCGCTTTCCCCCCGATGATTCCCTGCCTCCGCGCCTCCGTCTTGGTTCTTGCCGCCCTGTGTGCCGCGGTCGCCGCCTCCGGGGCTCCCGGCGTGGCTGCCGACCTCGTGCGGCGCTATGCGGATGCCATCGTGGGGGTGGAACTGGTCGTCACCGTCAAGGTGAAGATGGGTGATCGGGAGGTGCCGCCGCGTGAGCAGCGGATCGAGGTCAACGGCACCGTGGTGACCCCGGAGGGTCTGACCGTGACCAGCCTGGCGGGGGTGGATCCGCAGGTGCAGTTCGATGCGATGCGCGCCGCGGGGATGGGCTCGCGGGGCGCGGAGCTGGTGGGCGCTGATTTCAAAGAGGTGAAGCTGCGGCTCGCGGACGGCCAGGAGTTGCCTGCGCGTTTCGTGCTGAAGGACGCGGATCTCGATCTCGCGTTTATGGCGCCCGAGGAGCCGGTAGCCGGGCGCAAGTTCGTCCACGTCGCGCTGGGTGAGGCCGTGCAGGGAGACTTGCTCGGGACTTTTTACTACGTGGCGCGGGCCTCGAAGGCGCTGCAGCGGGTTCCGCTGGTGCGTTCAAGCGAGTTGATGGGCGTGGTGGAAAAGCCGCGCCGTCTCTACCTGCTCTCCGAGCAGGCGGCGGGGAGCCCGATGTTCGACGCGGGCGGGAAGCTCCTCGGCATTTCCCTGCAGCACTTCGCCAACGGTCGGGCAACGGGCACCGTGGTCCTGCCGGCGGGGGATATCGCGGACATCGCGCGGCAGGCCGCAGCGGCGATGGCGCCGCGCTGACCTCAGCGGAGACGCAGTAGCTCGGAGGTCGCGGGGACGTCCTTGATGATCTGCGCCGGTTCCGGTCCGACCCCGAGGTATCGCAGGTTGGGCAGTTGGGCGTCCGCCGGCCGGGGACCGCCCGCGTGGGCGGTGTCGACGATCGCACCCATCATCGCCGCGACGTAACGGCGGGCGGCGGCGGGCAGGTCGGCGAAGCGCCGGATCAGGGAGAGATCGCCGGACCAGCCCGCGTGCCGCGAGTAAACGGGGCGGAGCGTGCGCCGGACCGCCTCGTTGCGGGGTACGTGCGCGTGCCGTCGGCCGTGGGCATCTTCATAGGCGGTGCAGATCAACAGGTCGCCGCGCCAGGCGCCCTCGTGGCTGAGCGCATCGGACTTGTTGATCATCAGGTCGTGGAAGCCTCCGTAACGCAGGGCGTCGCCCTTTTCCACGGCATCGAACCAGCCGACCATCCGCTGGCGGCCCGTGCTGGTGCCAAATTCCAGGAGCTTCAGCTTCTCGGCGAGGGGATGACCGTCCTCCATCCGCGTGAGGAACGTGTGCGTGCCGACCTTGGTGTCATAGGCCTTCGCGACCCCAAAGGTGTGGACGCGCTGCACCGGAACGCCCGCGCTCTCAAACAGCTCGGGGGTGTAGGTGTGGGAGGCAGTGACGTTCGGCGAGAAGCCGTGTCGCTTGTCGAGCCAGTAGGCCTGACCGAACTCGCCGATCACCGTCCGGCCGGCGGCCAGTTCACCGAGGATCAGTTCCCGCACCTCGGTTACGTTGGCCGCCAGCGCGTGGCCGGCCGACCAGTACGCTTCCGTGAGGGCCGCGAGGTCGAGGGTGAAGGGTTCCGCGCCGCGGAAGCGGGTGAAGTCGAACTCCGCCTCGGGAAACACTCCCAGCGCGATCCCCTCCGCGTTGGCCCGGCGTTCGGCGGCGCCGAGGGCCTCGAAGAACCCCGCCCAGACGCCTGCGGGCACCCGGCAGACGTGCTCGATCGTGCGACAGGCGCGGTCGGCACGCTGGGCGAGCTTGCGCGCGAAGGTCTCCCGGTCGCCGAGGAATTCGCTAAAGGTGATCTGCTGTTGGCCGACCTCGTCGAGGTAGGCTGGTGTGACCCCGCGGCCGGTCGAGCCCCGTGCCTCCTCGCGCAGCACCTCCACCCGGTAATGTTCCCACGCCAGATCCAACAGGCGATGGGTGAGGTCCGCGACCAGCGCACGCTCGTCGATGCGCAGTCGGGAAAGGATGGCGTGCCCCTTGCGCTCCAGGGGACGCGTTTCCCACCACAGCTTGCGCGGGTCGGCGACTACGCCGCTGCCCACGCAGAGGTGGGCGGCATCGCGCACGACGACGCCAGCCGGCAGGAGGTTCAGCTTGATGCCACCCGCGGTGTGGCCGGAGTTGGCCCCACCGTTAACTTTAAGCACCACGGAGACCGGATGCGGCGTGCCACGGAGCTCGTCGGCAATTTCGGGGATGAGGCGGCCTTTGCCCTCGTCACCGAAACAAATACCCACATCGGCGACGAGGCGGCTGGAAAAGGGGGGCAGGGACATGGTTGCGAAGCGCGCAACCAGGCCCGGAGGACCCTGTTGCCGGGAAGGGAAAACGCGACCGTCCCGGGGAGCGCAAACAGAAAAGCCCCCGGCGCTCGCCGCGCCGTTTCCTCAGCGCGCGGGCGTCAGCGGCGCCAGCAGCCCGATGGCGGCCTCGTTCTTGAACTCACGCGCGATGTCGAGGGCCGTCACCCCCAGCTTCGAGACCACCTTCGGGTCGACCCCGGCGGTGAGAAACAGCTGTACCATCTCGGCGCTGCCGCTGGCGGCCGCCTCGTGCAAGGGGGTGCCGCCCCGCTCGCTCAGCGCGCCCGCGCGGGCGCCGCCCTTGAGCAGCGCCCGGGCGATCGGCACTCGGTCCTTCGCCGCGGCGTGGTGCAGCGGCGTCCAGCCCAGTCTGTCGAGCTCGTTGGGCCGGGCGCGCCGGGCCAGCAGCGCCTCAAGCAGGGCGAGGTTGCCCCGTTCAACCGCGAGGTGCAGGGGCGTCCGCTGGCTGCGGTCGGGGGCGTCGACGCCGGCGCCCGCCTCAAGCAGGAAGAGGGCGATCTCGTTCCGGTTGCGCAGAATCGCCTGGTGCAGCGGCGCGAGGGCCGCGGCCGGACTACCCTGCACCGCCGCTGGCCGCAGCTTCACGTGGAGCCGCACGTCCTCGAGGTCGCCGCGCGCGATCGCCTCGTCGACGGTCGCGTGCCTGGGCGCAGGGTCGAGGGAGGAGGCCACGCCCGCAGGCGGGACGGCGATGCCGGCGGTCCAGACGAGCGCGTTCAGGACGAGGGTGCGGAAGTTCATCTCCCACCAGTTACGATGAAAATGTCCGCCGGTGAACCCAAATGTGCGCGCGCCCGCCGCGGGGTGCACCCAAGCGAGCGTCTGCGGCTCGCCCCGCGCGACCGCCGCGCGCACGGCGGGGTTGCCGGACCGGGGGCCGTCCTGACCGAGGGTCGAGGGTGGCGGCCGGGCCTGCAGGATGGGGACGACGCCGGGGGAAAACCGCAGGTGGTAGTACCATTCGTCCTCGACGGAGAACGGGCGCACGCCGCGCGTGACCTCGTGGGTGGCAAGCAGGACCTCGGGCGGGCGCCAGACCGGGTTGACGGACCAATCGGCCTCGAAGCGGCCGCCGAGGAGCGCGAGGAGCGCGTCCGCCAATTCCCCGGGCGCCGGCTCCAGCGCGAAGTGTAGCACCGCGAGGCCGCGGCCGGCGGCGACGTGCCGGCGGAGGGCGTCCGCGTGGTCCCGCGCGACATGGCGCTCAAGGCCGTCGGAGAACAGCACGAGCGACGCGGCCTCCGCGATCCGGGCCGGTTCCGGCCAACCTTGGACGACGGCGGTGCGCAGCGGCAGGCCCGAGGCGGCGAGCGCGTCGGCGAGGAGGCGCGAGCCGGTAGGGAAGCGGTGCTCGCCGGGGCCGTGGCTGGGCTCGCCAGCGACAAACAGCACGAGGGGCGGCGCCGGGGACTCCGCGGCGCCGGCGCCGGCCGCGAGCGCGGCCCATAGCAGCGCGCGGAGCATCGGGCGTTAGTGCCGGCTCAGCGGAAGGTCTTGCGCAGGAAGGCGAGGCCCTTGACCGCGATGTCGTTGCGGCGCGGCTCGATGCGGCGCCAAATCGCGGCGGCGCGGGCGATCACCTTCACGTCGGTCGTGAAAGACTCGATCACCACGTCGCCCTGGTAGCGCACCGCCTTCAGGGCCTTCACGATCCCCGGCCAAGCGATGTGGTCGCCGCCCGGGGTGCCACGGTCGCTGCCGCAGGCGTGGAAGTGGCCGAGCAGCTTGCCGGCCTTTCGGATCGCGGCCGCCTGGTCCTTCTCCTCGATGTTCATGTGGAACGTGTCGAGGTGCAGCTTCACGGCGGGTGACTTGACCGCACGGACCAGGCGCAGGCCCTGGTCGCAGGTGTTGAGGAAGTCCGTCTCGAAGCGGTTGAGCGGCTCAATACAGATCGTGACACCCTTGGCCTCGGCGTAGGCGGCGAGTTGCTTGAGGTTATTCACCACCAGCGTCCACTCTTGCTTCTGTTGCGCGGGTTCGACGGCGTCGGCCTTGCCGACGACGGAATAAACGGGGCCGATCAGCGAGGGGCAGCCGAGGACGACTGCTTGGTCGATCAGTGCCTTGCAGTAGGTCATCGCGGAGGCCTGCTCCTTGGCGGTGCCGCGGAAGTCACGGCCGGGGCCCATGCAGGCGCAGACACTGCCGATGGCGATCCCGGCCTTGTCCGCCGCCGCGCGGACCTTCGCCGGGTCGATGTGCGCAGGGTCCTCGATCGGGATCTCAACGGTGTCGAATCCCCAGCGTCGGAACTGGCGGAAAAGAGCGGTGCTCTTGGTGGTGAACGGCGAGGTGAACAAGAACGAGTTGATACCAAAGCGCATGATGGGAGTTCAGTGATGGGGAACGGTGAACCGCAGGGCGATCTCCGCAGGATGAGCGGGGCGCCGAGCGGAGAGCAAGCGCGCTCGTGTGCGCGGGACTCAGGCGAGAAGCCCGGTGACGACCTTGGCCGGCTCGACCCCGGTCAGGCGCATCTCGAGCCCCTGGGAGCGGTGGGTGAAACGCAGGTGGTCAATGCCGAGGCAGTGCAGGAGCGTCGCGTTGAGGTCGTTCAGGTGCACCGGATCGCGGGTGATGTTGTACGAGAAGTCGTCCGTTTCGCCGTGCACGACGCCGCCCTTGATGCCCCCGCCCGCGAGCCAGACGGTGAAGCAGCGTGGGTGGTGGTCGCGCCCGTAGTTGGTGCGGGTCAGCGTCCCCTGGCTGTAGACGGTGCGGCCGAATTCGCCCGCCCAGATGACGAGCGTGTCCTGCAGCAGCCCGCGCTGCTTGAGGTCCGCGACCAGGCCGTAGCAGGCCTGGTCGGTGTCCCGGCACTGGATGCGCAGGTGCTCGGGCAGGGTGCCGTGCTGGTCCCAGCCGCGGTGGTTGATCTGCACGACGCGCACGTCGCGTTCGGCGAGGCGGCGGGCGAGCAGGCAGCTGGCGGCGAAGGAGCCGGGCTCCTTCACGCCGGGCCCGTAGAGGTCGAGGGTCGCGGGGGACTCGTCGCGGATGTCGGTGAGTTCCGGCACGCTGGTCTGCATCCGGAAGGCCATCTCGTATTGGGCGATCCGGGTGAGGGTCTCGGGGTCGCCATAGCGCTCATGGTTGAGCTGGTTGAACCCGGAGAGGGTGTCGAGCATCGAGCGCCGGGTGGCGGCGTCGACGCCGTTCGGGTTCTCAAGGAACAGGACGGGATCGCCTTGCGCACGGAGGGCGACGCCGTTGTGGCGCGTGGGCAGGAAGCCGCTGCTCCACATCCGGGTGAAGAGGGCCTGCGCGGCGACCTTGGGTGAGAACTTCGGGGTGAGGACGACGAAGGCGGGCAGGTCGTTGTTTTCGCTCCCGAGACCGTAGCTGAGCCAGGCCCCGAGGCTGGCGCGGCCGGGGATCTCGCTGCCGGTCATCAGGAACGTGCAGGCGGGATCGTGGTTGATCGCGTTGGTGTGCACGCTGCGCACGATGGCGAGGTCGTCCACCACCTTGGCGGTCCAGGGCAGCAGCTCGCTCACCCAGGCCCCGCTCTGCCCGTAGCGGGCGAACTTGAAAAGCGAGGGGGCGACGGGGAAGCGGGTCTGCCCGCTGGTCATCGTGGTGATGCGCTGGCCCTGGCGGATGGAGTCCGGCAATTCCTGGTCAAAGCGCTCCTGCAACCCCGGCTTGTAGTCAAAGGTGTCGAGCTGCGACGGCCCGCCGTTCATATGCAGGTAGATGATGCGCTTGGCGCGGGGCGCGAAGTGCGGGAGGCCTGGGAGCGGCGGGTGGACGCGAGCGTCGAGGGGATTGCCGGGCCGGGGCACGGCTCCGAGGCGGCTGGCGATCTGCGCGAGGGCGAGGCCGCCAAGGGAGAGGCCGGCGCCGGAGAAGAACTGCCGGCGGGTGAGCTGGCGCAGGTAGTCGTGGCAGGGGTTCATCGGCTCAGTTCCGGTTGATGACCTCGTCGAGGTTGAGCAGCAGGTTGGCGACCATCGTCCAGGCGGCGAACTCGCCCGGCTCGAGCCCTGCGGCGGGCGTCGACTCGCCGTTGCGGATCACCTCGCGGGCGGCCTCGGGGTAGCGGGCGAAGTGTTCCCGGTGTCGCGCGAGGTTGCGCGCGAGCAGCGTCGATTCCGCCGGGGTGGGGAAGCGGGCGGTGGCGTGGCGGAACGCCTCGGCGAGCCGTTCGGCCTCCGGCCGGGCGGGCAGGAGCAGGCGCTCCGCGAAGCCGCGGGCGGCCTCGAACTGCTGCACGTCGTTCATCAGGGCGAGGGCCTGCAGGGGGGTGTTGGAACGCGGGCGGGCCACGCAGAAGGTCTCGCGGGCGGGCGCGTCGAAGGTGCTCATCGCCGGCGCGGGCGCGGTGCGCTTCCAGAAGGTGTAGAGGCTGCGCCGGTAGAGCGCGGCACCCTGGTCCTGGACGTAGACCTTGGTGTTGCTGCCGCCGAAGGCGACCGGCTCCCAGATGTTTACCGGCTGGTAAGGCCGGACCGGGGCCCCGCCGATCTCCGGGCGCAGGAGCCCGCCCAGGGCGAGCGCCTGGTCGCGCAGCACCTCGGCGTCGAGCCGCAGCCGCGGGCCGCGCCCGAGGAGCCGGTTTTCCGGATCGCCCTCGAGGAGGGCGGGGGCGACCCGCGCGTCCTGCCGGTAGGTGCGCGAAGTGACCAGCAGGCGCACGAGGGCCTTCACGTCCCAGCCGCCCGCCTGGAATTCCGCCGCCAGCCAGTCGAGCAGCTCGGGATGCGTCGGCGGCTCGCCCTGCAGGCCGAAGTCCGCGGGCGTGCGCACGAGGCCCGCGCCGAACAGCTGGCCCCAGAAGCGGTTCACGCTGACGCGGGAGGTGAGGGGATGGCGCGCGTCCACCAGCCAGCGCGCGAGGTCGAGCCGGTCGGGCCTGGTGCCGCGGGCTTGGAGCGGCGGCAGGAAGGAAGGGGTTGCCGGGGTCACGAGTTCCCCTGGCTGGTCGTACTGGCCCCGCTTCAGCACATGGGCCGGGCGGGGTTCCGCCAACTCCCGGGAAATGGGGGAGAGGGGAAACTTCTGCTCGTAGGCGATCTGTTCGGCCATCACGCGGCGCGCGGCGTGGGCCTCTGGCTCCAAGTCGCCGCGGATCGGCCCGTAGATGAAGTCGCGGTGGAAGCGCGCGATCCGATCCTTCTCCTCGCCTACCTGCTGCGTGCCCGAGAGACCCACGAGAAAGTTGATGTCGTGGCGCAATTGCTGGGTAGAGAAGGCGCGGGCTCCGGTCCGCAGGCTGTTTACCCAAGCGCCCCGGGACAGCAGGGGGTCCTGCGCCGCGCTCGGGCTGGTGAGGACGGCGCCCGCGCGGTCCCACCAAGCGGCGCCGCCACGCTGGGATATCCGGATGCCGGTGTACGCCTTGCCCTCGCGCACCTCGGAGTCGCAGGCCGAGAGCTCGAGGCGCGTGTACTGGCCGGCCGGAGGCAGGGGACCGGCGTGCAGCGCGTCGCGCGCGATCTCCGGTCCGAACGCCTGCGGGTCGCCCCAGATCATCCGGCGCGCGCCCTCCTCGGTAAGGAACTCGACGCTGACCGCGCGCGGGGGGCGGGCGGGGTCGGGATGCAGGTGGATGTACGCCGTGGCCGCGGTGCGCACCTCAAGATTCACGTCGCCCGCGCTGAAGAGCACCGGGCGTTCCACATCGCCCTCGAGCCGCAGCGCGCGGCGGCCGCCGGCCACGGGCACCCCGCTGCCCTCCCGCCATTCCCCGGGGAGCGGCGGTGCGAGCACGGTCGCCGGGCCAGGCAGGTCGGAGTCCTCCGCCCACACCACCTCGTAGGTGACCGCCCCGGTGCTCTGGCGGCCCCGGCCCTGGCTGCGCGGTCCGGGGCTGCCGTCGGCGCCCTCGTCCGCCAGCGCGGCGGCGCGGACGCTCACGGCCGCCTCCAGCGGTCCGGCCCGCGCGTCGAGCTCCGCGATGCGCCGCTGCGTGGCCTCGTCGGGCGCGATGACCACGATGGGCGCGGAGATGCGCACGTTGCCGTCCCAGCAGCGGTCGGCCAGCCCCTTGAAGAAAGCCCCCAGAGCGTAGTAGTCCTTTTGGGACAGCGGGTCGAACTTGTGGTCGTGGCACGAGGCGCAACTTGCCGTGAGCCCGAGGAACACGGCCGCGGTGGTGTCCACGCGGTCGGCGGTGTTGCGCGCCTCTGCCTCGGCCTCGATCGATCCCCCCTCGGAGGTGGAGAGATGATTGCGGTTGTAGCCCGAGGCGACCAATTGGTCGAGGGTCGGCGCCGGCAGGAGGTCGCCTGCCAGCTGCTCGATCGTGAACCGGTCGAAGGAAAGGTTGCGGTTGAAGGCGGACACCACCCAGTCGCGGTAGGGCCAGATCGTCCGTGCGTTGTCCAAATGCAGGCCGTGGGTGTCGGCGTAGCGCACCGCATCGAGCCACGGCCGGGCGAAGTTCTCACCGTAACGCGGCGACTGGAGCAGACGATCGACCACGCGCTCGTACGCGCCCGGGGCGCGATCGGCAACGAAGGCGTCGACCTCCGCCGGGGTGGGGGGGAGGCCGGTGAGGTCGAGGCTGAGGCGGCGGATGAGGGTCTCGCGCGGCGCCTCGGCCGCGATCGACCAGCCGCGGTGGGCTAGCCGCTGGCCAATGAAGCGGTCGATCGGGTGTTCTGCGGCGCCGCCGGCGGCAGCGGGAAGGGAGGGGCGGGCGACGGGCAGGAAGGCCCAGTGTGCCTGGTATTGCGCGCCCTCCTGGATCCACCGGCGCAGCAGCGCGCGCTGCTCGGGCGTGAGGGGCGGCTTGTGGGCCTCGGGTGGGGGCATCACCTCGTCCTCGTGCGGGCTGATGACGCGCTGCCAGAGCTCGGAGGCTTCCGGGTCTCCGGGTACGATCGCTCGCACGCCGCGGCGCTCCGCGGTCGCGCTGGCGGCATCGTCGAGACGCAGACCAGCCTTCCGATGGGCGGCGTCCGGCCCGTGGCAGGCGAGGCAGTTCTGCGCCAGCAGCGGCCGGATTTGCTCGTTGAAGGAAACGGGGGCGTCGGCGGCGGTCGCGGCGCGGGCAAAGGCGAGCAGGACGGAAACCAGCAGGGCGGGTCTGACGGAGGGCATTGCGTCTCAGGAAGGTTGCGCGGCGGTGCGCGCCGGGTCAACTGCGCCCTAGTGGGTTTTAGTTGCCGGCGGCGCGCGGATCCCGAGGCTCGCGGCGTACCCCGTTATGCGCCTCGCCCGCCTCGCCGCCCTCTTTCTCGCTTCGTGGTCTGCCGCCTTCGCCGCCGACCCGGAGGCCAGCTGGACGGAATTCCGTGGCCCTACTGGCCAAGGTCTGTCCACTGTCGGTGGCCTGCCCGAGCGGTGGAGCGAGTCGGAAAACGTACGGTGGAAGACGCCTCTGCGCGGCAAGGGCTGGTCCTCGCCGGTCGTCTTGGGCGGCCAAGTCTGGCTGACGACCGCGACCGAAGACGGCCGGGAGCTCTCGGTGCTTGCGGTGGACCAGGAGACAGGACGCGTGCTTCACGACCGCAAGCTTTTCTCCGTCGCGGAGCCGCAGTATGCGGACAAGTTCAACAGCTACGCCTCCCCCACCCCGGCGATCGAGCCGGGCCGGGTGTACGTCACCTTCGGATCACCAGGCACGGCATGCCTCGACCCCACGACCGGGGAGGTGCTCTGGGAGCGTCGCGATCTGCCCTGCAACCACTGGCGCGGCGCCGGTTCCTCGCCCACTCTTTGGGAGGGCCTGCTGCTGCTGCACTTCGACGGGGCAGACCAGCAATACGTGGTGGCGCTGGATAAGCGCACCGGGCGCACGGTCTGGCGCACGGACCGATCCATCGATTTCCAGGACCTGACCCCCGAGGGGAAGCCGATCCGCGAAGGTGACTTCCGCAAGGCCTTCTCCAGCCCGCTGGTGATCCGTCACGAGGGCCAGCCGGTACTGATCAGCGCGGGTTCAAAGGCCACCTACGCCTATGACCCCGCGACCGGCCGCGAGCTCTGGCGGGTCGAGGAGCGGCGCCACCACTCGGGCACGGTCCGCCCCGTCGCCGGCCTCGGCCTGGTCTTCACCGCCACGGGCCTACCGAAAGGCGAACTCTGGGCGGTGCGCCTTGGTGGCTCTGGGGTCGTGACGGATTCCCACGTGGTCTGGAAGTTCGCCAAGAACGTGCCCAACCGCCCGTCGCCTGTGCTCGTCGGCGACCTGCTGTATATGGTGCATCAGGACAGCGGCGTGGTGACCTGCCTCGAGGCCGTGTCCGGGCGGGAGTTGTGGAGCCAGCGTCTGCCGGGGACCGGCAACTACTCTGCGTCGCCGGTGTATGCTGCGGGGCGGCTGTACTTCTTCAACGAGCGCGGGCACGGGAGTGTGATCGCGGCCGCGCGCGAGTATCGCCTGCTGGCGGAGAGCAAGCTGGAGGAGGGGGCGATGGCGTCGCCGGCGCCTGCAGGCCGGGCGCTGTACGTGCGCACGCGCGGCCACCTCTACCGCCTTGAGCAGCGTTGATCGGAAGCGGGGCCGCCGGTCGTTTACCGCGAGGCGACCACGCGATGGGCGCCCGCCAGGTCGAACTCAACGGTGTGCGCCACGGTGCCGTCGACCGCGTGGTGCCGTACCTCCAAGCGGGTCGTGCTCCCACCGCCGGGCACCGTCGCGACGGTGAGAAAGCCGCCCTGAAGCCGGAAGAACTTCTGCACGGCGTCGTCACCCGGTCTCGGCGAGTAGCCGCCGGCGTGGACGTCCGACGAGGGACCGCAGCCGAATTCGCGGAGGCCGGTGACGGGGTCGACAGAAAAGTACTGCCAGTGGCGGTCGCCATTGGCGACGATCAGATTCCGGTATGCGGCGAGGGCGCGGCGGAGCTGATCACCCTCGTGGCGGAAACCGGCGTTGGCATGGTTGTCGTTCTTGGAGCCGCGGTCTGGGCCCACAATCGGCGTCGGCGAGAGCAGCACCTTGAAGGTCGCGTCGGAGGCGGCGATCGTCCGCAGCAGCCACGCCTTCTGCTCCGCGCCCAAGATGGTCTTGGCGGGGCCGTCGGCATCGGTGTTGGCGCTGCGGTAGCGTCGGCCCTCGACGATCCACACCTGCAGGTCGCGGCCGTGCCGGAAGGTGCGGTAGGGCAGGGGCGAGATCGGCGTCTGCTCGTTCCAGATGGCGAGGCCCTCGTCCCACGTGAGCTGGCCGTAGGTCTGGCCGGGCCAGCAGTCGTTGCGTAGGAGGTCGTGATCGTCGTTAGTGAAATAAGCGGCCGTGTGGTTGTGGAACGTCCGCAGGAACGGCAGCGCGTAGAGGCGGTTCCATTTGAAGCGGGCGAGCGCGGCGGAGGTCGCCCACGGGTCCGGCTTGTCATAATACTCCACATCGCCCGTGTGCACGAGGAAGTCCGGCCGCAGTCGGTGCAGCGCGGCGTAAATCCGGTGCCCGTTCGCCGGGTCATCGCGCCGGGGATAGTCGCCGCAGGTGACGACCGCGAAGCGCACGGTCGCCGGGCTCTTCGCGGCGGGGGCGGTGCGGAAACCGCCCTCAACGGTCGCCCCGGGCTGGCCGGTGGCGTCACGGGATTCGACGCGCAACCGGTAGGCGGTGCCGGGACGCAGGCCCGTCAGCGCGACCTGGCGCGTGTGGTCGCGCGCCGCGTCGACGTCGCCCCACGGCGAGGTGACGGACGCGCCGCCGTCGGCGGGAGTGAGGATCACGCGGGTGGCGCCGGCCGCGCCGGGCAGGGCGCCGCGCATTGCCGGCAGGGTGAGTCCCGCCGGCAGCTGCGAGAGGGGGTCAGCCTGCAGGACGGCGCGGCGCAGCGACTCCTGGTCGGCCGCCGCCCCCTTGCGCTTGGCGGCGGCCTGGGCCTTCGCCGCGGCGGCGCTGGAGCCGGATTCGCGAGCGACCGCGTTGGCCTCCCTCAGCGCCGCGGGATCCTTCCCCGGCAGGGCGGGCGGTTCCCATTCGGCGCCGGCCCAGTTTGCTTCGGCGGTCGCGGTGAGGCGTGTCCAGATCACGGCTGCGTCCGCCGAGACCTCGCCGACCTTGATTCCGTTGCCCTGCTGAACGGCGGCGGGACAGGGGGACGCGAGCAAGGCGAACCCGGCCGCGAGGATGCGAAGGGGGCGGAATCGGAAGCAGGGCATAACGGGAGGATGGGCCGCGGTCCGGCGCGGGTCCAGCTGACTCGCGCGGTGGCGCGCCAGTGGGTTGCCAAGGCCGGACGGGCTGCTTTGCTCGGGGAATGGAACGAACAGCTGTTCCCCGGAGCCGCCGCGGGCGCCTCCCCCTCGTCTCCGGGATTGCGGGCCTGGCTGGATCCGCGGGAAATCACGTAGCACAGTCGGGCCGCGCACGGGAGCCGGAACTGCTCGCGGCCAAGTCGACGTTCGCAATCAAGCTGCGCGGCTGGTCGCGGGCCGAGCAGACCCTGGCCCGCGCGACGGAACCGGACCCCGGTCGCGCCGACCTCTGGCTGAGCCTCGTTTCGGCGCGCGCCCGCGCTGGCCGGACCACGGAAGCCGCCGCGGCGAAGACTGGCCCGGTCCCGACCTCGGAGCAGATCCGCGTGCTCGGCCTGCTCGGGCGGATGCTGGAGGTGCGGTCGCTCGTCGCCGAGTTGCCGCGCTGGTCCGCGGATTATCCCCAAGTCCGCACTTTCACGGAGGCCGGAGGGGTCGAGCAACTTGCGGGGGGCCCGGCTTTCTGGGAAATCGCCCTGTCGGGGGAGGCCCGATGACGCCCGACGAGTTCCGGCGCCGCGGCCACGAGCTGATTGAGCGCATCGCCACGTACCGCGAGGGGCTGGCGGTGCGCCCCGTGCGGAGCGCCGCGGCTCCGGGTGATCTTCGCATGCGCCTGCCGGCGGTCGCGCCCACGGCGCCCGAGCCCTTCGAGGCCATCTGGCGCGATCTCGACGAGCTCATCGTCCCGGGGCTCACCCACTGGCAGCACCCGCGCTTCTGCGGTTACTTTCCGGCCAACGCCGAGCTCTCGTCGGTGCTGGGCGATCTCGCAAGCAGCGGCTTCGGCGTGATCGGCCTCTCGTGGCAATCCAGCCCGGCGCTGACCGAGCTGGAGGAGGTGGTGACGGACTGGCTGCGGCAGATGCTAGGTCTGCCCCCGGGCTGGAGCGGCGTCCTGCAGGACACCGCCTCGACCTGTTCCTTGGTGGCCCTGCTGTGCGCGCGGGAGCGGGCCGGCGGGTTCCCCGCCGAGGGCCCGGGAGGGCAGGGCGGGACCGCACCGTTGGTCGTGTATCACTCCGAGCAGGCGCACAGCTCCGTGGTGAAGGCCGCGCTGCTCGCCGGATTCGGCCGGGACCAACTCCGCGCGATCCCAGTCGACGCGGACCAGGCCCTGCGGCCGCAGGTGCTCGCGGCGGAGATGGCGCGGGACCGCGCGGCGGGCCGAATCCCGTGCGCAGTGGTGGCGACCACTGGGACCACCGCAACGACCGCACTTGACCCGCTCGCGGAGATCGCGGCCCTCTGCGCACGCGAGGGCGCTTGGCTGCATGTCGACGCCGCGATGGCCGGCGTTGCTATGATCCTGCCCGAATGCCGTTGGATGTGGCGCGGCGTGGAGGCGGCCGACTCCGTCGTCGTTAACGCGCACAAGTGGCTCGGCGCCGTCTTCGACTGCTCGGTATATCTTGTCCGTGACCCCGCCCTCTTGGTGCGCGTAATGAGCACAAGTCCGAGCTATTTGCGCTCGGCGGTTGACGGCGAGGTGCGGAACCTGCGCGATTGGGGCATCCCGCTCGGACGCCGGTTCCGGGCACTCAAGCTCTGGTTCCTCCTGCGGGAGCAGGGCGTCGAGGGCCTGCAGCGCCGCCTCCGCCGGGATCTCGCGCTGGCGCAGGACCTCGTCATCGCGGTGTCCGCGGCAGGGGACCTCGGCTGGCGGCTGCTGGCCCCGGTGCCCCTCCAGACGGTCTGCGTCCGCCACGAGCCTCCAGGGTTGGAGGGCGGGGACCTAGACACGCACACGCTCGCGTGGGTGGAGCGGGTGAACTCCTCTGGGGTCGCTTATCTGACCCCCGCGATGCTCGGGGGCCGTTGGATGGCGCGGGTCTCCTTGGGCGGCCTGAACACCGGCCCGGAGGAAGTGCGCGCGGTCTGGGCGGCGATGCGGGCCGCGGCCGAGGGCGCGGGGCCGGCCGCGCTCAGCTGAGCAAGTCGTGGAGGACGCGCGCTGGCTCGACTCCGGTGAGTCGCGCATCGAGACCCTGGAAGCGGACGCTGAAGGCCTCGTGCCGGACGCCCAGCAGGTGCAGCATCGTGGCGTGCAGGTCGTGCACGGTGCACACCCGGTCGACGGCGGCGTAGCCGAGCTCGTCGGTCGCCCCGTACACCAGGCCGGGCCGGACGCCGCCGCCGGCAAGCCACATCGACATCGCGCGGTTGTGGTGGTCCCGGCCCGTGGTGCCCTTGTCGCCCTGCGCCATCGGGGTGCGGCCGAACTCGCCGGTCCAGACGACCAGGGTGTCGTCGAGCATCCCGCGTTGCCGGAGGTCGCGCACCAGTGCCGCGGAGGCCTGGTCCGTCTCGCGCGCCCGCAGCGGCAGCTCCTCGCGCAGCTGGCTGTGGTGATCCCAGTCGCGGTGGTAGAGCTGGATGAAGCGAACGCCGCGCTCGGCCAGCCGGCGGGCGAGCAGGCAGTTGGCAGCGAAAGACCCGTCCCCCGGCATGCAGCCGTAGAGCGCGAGGGTCCGCGCGTCCTCGCCCCGCAGGTCGAGCAGGTCGGGCACGCTAGCTTGCAGACGGAACGCCAGCTCGTACTGCGCGATGCGGGTGGCGAGCTCGGGGTCGGGAGCGTGTGCGCCGTGCAGGCGGTTGAGGGCGTTGATCGCGCCGACGTCCGCGGCCTGCCGGCTGCGGTCCACGCCGGGCGGGTTGGCGAGGTAGTGCACCGGCTCCGCGCCGCCATGGAACTGCACGCCCTGGAATCGGCCGGGCAGGAAACCGCTGCTCCATTGGCGCGAGGCCACCGGCTGCGGGGAACGGCCCGGTCCGGTCGAGATCATCACCACGAAGCCCGGCAGGTCCTCCGCCTCGCTGCCGAGCCCGTAGTTGACCCACGCGCCCATGCTCGGCCGGCCGGCGATCTGGGAACCCGTGTTCATGAACATATGCGCCGGGTCGTGGTTGATCGCCTCGGTGGTCATCGAGCGCACGAGGCAGATGTCGTCCACGATGGCGCCGAGGTGAGGAAAGAGAGAGCAGATCTCGGTGCCGTTGCGGCCGAAGCGCTTGAAGGGGAACTGGGGCGCGTGGCAGAAGAGCTTCTGCCCCTGCAGCTGCGCGAGTTGCTGGCCCCGGGTGAAGCTCTCGGGCATCGGCTCGCCGTGCATCGCCGCCAGCCGCGGCTTCGGATCGAAGGTCTCGAGCTGCGAGGGCCCGCCCGCCATCGTCAGCCAGATGACGCGCCGCACGCGCTGCGGCAGGGGCAGCGGGTGGACGGCACCGCGGGCCGGGGCGGCGCGGAGGGCGGGGCCGTGGAGCAGGGTCGCCAGCGCCACGCCCCCCACGCCTTGGGCGGAGCGGCCGAGGAAGGCGCGGCGGGTGAGGTCCGATTGGTTCAGGGGAATCATCGGTTCAGGAGCGGGTGATAAACTCGTGCAGGTTGAGGAGGACGCGCGCGAGGTGCGTCCACGCCGCCACTTCCGCCGGATCGGCCGCCGCCGGCACCGGCAGTTGTCCGGTGCCGAGCAGGGCCTGGGCGGCCGCGGGATCCCGGCGGTAGTCCGCGGCGTGGCGCGCCAGCAGGCGCTCCGCCTCGGCCTGTTCCGCGGGGGCCGGCGCGCGCTGGAGCGCGAGCTGCCAGGCGTGGCCAAGGCGAGCGGCCATGCCCTCCGGACCCGCGAGGACGCGCAACGCCAGGCCGCGCGCGGCCTCCACGTAGGTCGGGTCGTTGAGCAGCACGAGCGCCTGCTGGGGGACGTTGGAACGGCTCCGCGTAGCGACGCATTCCTCCCGCGACGGGGCGTCGAAGGCGAGCAGGCTGGGATGCAGGAACGTGCGCTGCCACCAGACGTAGAGCCCGCGGCGGTACTGCGCCTCGCCCGGGTCGGGCGTGTACTCGCGGGGCGGGAAGTTGAGGTTCATCCAGTAGCCGGCCGGCTGGTACGGCTTCACCGGCGGCCCGCCCACCTGGAGCGAGAGCAGGCCGCCCGCGGCGAGGGCGCGATCCCGCACCAGCTCCGCGTCGAGCCGGAAGGCGCCCTGGCGGGCGAGCGACCGGTTCTCGGGATCCGCCGCCAGCTCCGCGGGGTCCGCTAGGGAGGAACGGCGGTAGGCGCGACTCAGCACGATCGTGCGGATGACGTGTCGCGTGTCCCAGCCGCTGGCCATGAATTCCGCAGCAAGCCAGTCCAGCAGCATCTGCTGCGGGGGCAGTTCGCCCTGGCTGCCTAGGTCCTCCGGGTGCCGGCTGAGCGCCAGCCCGAAGAACTGCGCCCAGAGCCGGTTGACGACGGCGCGGGCGGTGAGTGGGTTCTCGGCGGACACCAGCCAGCGCGCGAGGTCGAGGCGGTCTGGGACGCGGCCCCCGAAGTCGGGCCCGGGCAGGAAGCCCGGCAGCGCCGCGGTGACGATCTCCCCTGACTCGTCCATCCAGTTGCCGCGCGGTTGGACCCGAACGACGCGGGCCGGACGCACGGAGACGGTGACGAGGCTCTTCGGCAGGGAGTTGTGGTAGGCCTGCCGCGCGGCGGAGGCGGCGGCGAGGGCGGCGCGTTCCGGGGCGCCCACCGCGGATGCGCCCCGGTGATGATCGCGCAGGAGCGTCCGCTCGCGTTCATTGCGCTGCGCGGGCGCCTTGGCGAGGGCCGCCCGCACCTGCTTGCGGGCCCGGTCGGCGGCCGCGCCGCCGGCGGCGGGCGCGGGTTCCGTTCCCGCGGAGGTTTCCCACGCGGGTTGGGCCGCGTCGATGGCGGGCAGGAGGCTTTCGTACGCGGTCCGCGCCGCGGCCTCGTCCGCCAAGAGGGCGTCGAGTCGGGACCTTTGCGCGGGCTCGAGCACGAGCATGCCCTCCTCGCGGCGTCCAATCGCGGGTTCCCGCACGTCCGCGAAGAAGGCGCCCAGCGCGTAGAAGTCCCGCATCGTCCAAGGGTCGAACTTGTGGTCGTGGCATTGGGCGCAGCCGGTGGTCTGGCCGAGCCAGGCGGTGCCGATCGCGCGCACGCGGTCCGCGAGCATCCGCGACTCGTAGTCCTTCGGCTGGGCGCCGCCCTCCTCAGTGGATAGGAGCAGGCGGTTAAACCCCGAGGCCACGCGGGTCTCGTCGCTCGCGTCCGGCAACAGGTCGCCGGCGATCTGCTCGAGGGTGAAGCGGTCGAAGCGCTGGTTGCGGTGGAAGCTGCGGACAACCCAGTCCCGGTACGGCCAGACGTTGCGCGGGTTGTCGCTATGGTAGCCGATGGTGTCGGCGTAGCGCACGGCGTCGAGCCAGCCGAGGGCGAGGCGCTCGCCGTGGTGGGGGCTGGCGAGGAGACGTTCCACTAGGCGCGCGTAGGCGTCGGGCGCGGGATCGGCGACGAAGGCCGCGACCTCGGCGGGGGAGGGCGGTAACCCGGTGAGGTCGGCGTGGAGGCGCCGGATCAGCGTGCGGCGGTCCGCTTCCGGAGCGGGCGTCAGCCCGCCGACGGCTAACCGGCGGTCAAGCAGGTGGTCGACCCCGTTCTCCCCCGCGGGGATGACGGCGCGCCGCGGCGGGTCATAGGCCCAGTGATGCTGGTAGGTCGCGCCCTCGCGGATCCAGCGTTCGAGCAGGGCGCGTGCGGCTGGGCTGACGGGCTTGTTGGCCTCCGGGGGCGGCATCACCTCGTCGGCGTGCAGCGAGGCGAGGCGGAGCAGCAGCTCGCTCGTCTCGGGCCGGCCCGGCTGGAGGGCCCCCCGGGCGATCGCGTCCTCGCGCACATCGAGCCGCAGCTTGCCCTTGCGGTTGGCCGCGTCGGGTCCGTGACAGGCGAAGCAGTGTTCCGCCAGCAGGGGCCGGATGTCGCGGTTGAACTCGACGGCGTCCGCGGTCGCGGCGCGGACGGGCGGGAGCGGAAGGGCCGCGAGCAGCGCGGCGGCGATGCGGGGCAGGGGAGGCATAGCCGATCGCGTGAGCGTGGCCCGGGCGCGCCGCGGGCGGCAATCCCGAATGCGCGGCCGCGGAGCGTCAGCCGAAGACGCCGCCCCCGAGCAGACGTTCGCCTTCGTAGAGCGCGAGGATCTGGCCGGGAGCGAGCCCGCGTTGCGGCCGCGCGAAGCGCACCTCGGCTGCGCCATTGCCCAGCGGATTGAAGGCCATCGGCACGCGCGGATCGCGGTGCCGCACGCGGCCCTCGAGCGGGCCCGCGACCTGCACCGGTTCTGCCAGCCAGCTGAGGGACTCGATCCTGGCCGTGGTGTGGAACAGGCCGGGAGCCGCGGGCTCGCCGAAAGCGACCAGCAGGGCCCGGTCGGCCGCCCGCTTGCCGACCACGACGTAGGCGCGGTGGTCCGTGTTCGACGGCACGCCGATGCCGCGCCTCTGGCCAAGGGTGTAATAGTGGAGTCCCCGGTGCTGACCCACCTCACGGCCGTCCGCGGCGCGCACGATGGGCCCGGGTGCGTCCGGCACGTGGGCCCGCAGGAAATCGGCCATCCGCACCTTGCCGATGAAACAGATGCCCTGGCTGTCCCGCTTGTCGGCGTTCGGCAGGCCCGCCTCCCGGGCGATCCGGCGCAGCTCGGGCTTGGTCAGGTGGCCCACGGGGAAGCGTGCGTCCGCCAGTTGCTCGGGCCGCAGGAGGGCGAGGAAGTAGGTCTGGTCCTTACCCTGGTCCACGCCCTCGAGCAGCGCGGGGCCGCCGGGGCCATCCACGCGGCGGGCATAGTGCCCGGTCGCGACCGCGGAGAAACCCTGGGCGCGCGCCCAGTCGCGGAACACGCCGAACTTCACCTCCCGGTTGCACATCACGTCCGGGTTCGGGGTGAAGCCCCGCTCGTATCCCGACAACAGGTACTGCACCACCCGCGCCCGGTACTCGCGCATCAGGTTCACCACCTCGAAGCTGATGCCCGCGTGGGCGGCCACCGCCCGCGCGTCCGCGATGTCCTGCTCCCAAGGGCAATCACCGAGGATTCCCTCCTCGTTGATCCAGTTCTTCATATAAGCGCCCGCCACGGCGTGCCCGGCCCGCCGGAGCAGGAGGGCGGCGACGGCGCTGTCGACGCCTCCGGAGAGCGCCACGAGGATGCGTTCCGCCATAACTCAGCGGGGCGCGAGGATCCGCGAACGCGTCGCCGGCGGCAGGCCCGCGTCCTCGAGCCACCGGCGGGCGGCCGCCGGGTCGAGGGCGCGCCAGACCGCGTGGGCGGCGGCCAGCGCGTTGGTCCGCGTCGGCTCCGCGGGCAACCCTCCCGCCCACGCCACCGCCTCGGCGGGCGACGACTGAGCCCAAGCGGAAGCGAGCGTGACGAAGGCCGCGTCGCGCGCGGACGGGGCTAGGGACTCCGCCCACGCGACTGCCTCCGCGGGACGCGCCGCGAGGTGGATCACGAACTGGCCGGCTAGGTAATCGAGGGTCGGTCCCGCGGGCAGTTCGAGGACGTACCGCGCCGCGGCCGCGGGATCGCGTTGCGCCCACACCGCTAGCACGGAGCCGAGCGCGAGCCAGCGGGTGAAGTCGATCGTGAGCCCGTTGCTCCACGCGAGGGTGGCCGGTAGGTCCCGCTCGGCGAGGGCGCGGGCCACGTCCGAGACGATGAGCGTCTGCGCGTCGCCCGGCGGTAGCGCCGGGAGGAGGCGCGCGGCCTCGTCGGGCTGACGGCGGACTAGGTGCGCGAAGGCCTGCTGCAGCACCCGCTCCTGCGCGTGGCCCGCGGGCAGGGTCGCCGCTTCGGCGATGGCCGCGGCCGGATCCCGCGCGGCCAGTTCCTGCAGGCAGGCCTCGAGGGCCGCGGCCCGGTCGGCCCCCGGTGCACGTCCCCGCGCCCAAGCGAGGGCGGCGGCGGGATCCCGGCGGGACCAGGACTCGACCAGCGAGCGCAAGGCCGCCGCGCGGGCGGGACTGGCCGGGAGGGTTTCCCAACGCGCGAGGGCGGTGGCCGGATCCTGCTGGGCCCAGCGGCTGAAGAGGACGCCGAGGAGTTGGCCTCCGTCCCCGGGATCGGAGAACTCCTGCGCTGCCGCGAGCGCGCCCTCCGGATCCGTGAGCCCGAGTTGTTGCACCAGCAGTAAGGCCCCCTGCGTCCGTTCCGGCCCGGCGGGGACGCGGCGGAGGCGGAGGAGCGCCGCGGCCGGATCGGAGGAGACGAGCGGAGCGAAAATTCGGAAGAAGCCCTGCAGGCGGCGGCCCGGGTCCGGCTCGGAGAGCACTTGCCTCAGTTCAGCGTCGGGTCCCTCGGACGGAAGCTCGTCAGGGGCCCCGGGGGCCGGCGCTGGCGGGCGCGCGGCGGAGGGGGCAGCCGTTTGCGGCGCTGATCCCGCCTCGGGTTCCGGGGGGTGGGTGCGGGGCGTCCACAGCAGGAACAGCGCGGGCGCGCCGATCGCGGCGGCGGCCAGCAGCCAGGTGCGGAACGAGAGGGAAGGGCCCATCGAGGCGAACGTGCGCCGCTTTCGCCGCCGGCTCAAGCGGGTCTTTCGCGCGGAGGTCCGTCTTTACAGCCGGGGGCAAAGAGCCCGAGAGTCGGGGGATGAGTTGCCCCGCCCATCCCGCCCCCGCGCCCGGCCTGCCCCGCCGCGCTGTCCTGCGCACCCTTGCCGCGGCGCCCCTGCTTGGGGCGGTCGTTGCCCCGGCCGATACCCCCGCGCCCTCTTCCGAACCGGCCTACCGCGCGCAGCGGGGGCGCATTCGCCAGTCCGTGGTTCCTTGGTGCTTCCGCCCGTGGACGCTGGAGGAGCTCTGTCTTCAGGCCAAACAGCTGGGCTTGCCTTCGGTTGAGTTGGTCACCCCCGACCAATTTCCCGTCTTGAAGCGGCACGGCCTTGTCTGCGCGCTCACCGGGAGCCACGGATTCGCCAAGGGGTTCGCCCACCGGGAGGAGCATGCCGAGTGCCTGCGGATTCTGCGCGAGCGGATTGACGCCACGGCGGCGGCGGGTTTCCCGGCCGTCATCACCTTCTCCGGTTTCCGGCGCGGGATCTCCGACGAGGACGGCATGCGGAATATGGTCAACGGCCTGAAGCAGGTCGCGGGCCACGCGGAACAGGCGAAGGTGACGCTCTGCATCGAGATGCTTAACTCGCGCGTCGCCACCGAGATGAAGGGGCACCCGGACTATTTCTGCGACGATCTCGAGCGCACGGTGGAGATCTGCCGTCGCATCGGCTCGGCGCGAGTGAAGGTGCTGTTCGACATCTACCATGTTCAGATCATGCACGGCGACGTGATCACCCGCGTGCGCCAGCACCGCGAGTGGATCGGCCACGTGCACACCGCCGGCGTCCCTGGGCGGCATGAGATTGATGACACGCAGGAAATCAATTACCCGCCGATCCTGCAGGCCCTCGCTGAGGGCGGCTACGCGGGCTACGTCGGGCAGGAGTTCATCCCGCGCGGCGACAAGGCGCGCGCGCTGGCCGACGCCGTGCGCCGCTGCGACGTGTGAGGCCCGGCGCCGCGCGGCGCGCGAGCATTGACAGCGGCTGCGCCCGCGCCGCACGCTGCCCGTTTCCCCGCCTGTCATGTCCCAGATTATCGCCGTCCTCGACTTCGGCTCCCAGCTGACGCAGGTCATCGCCCGCCGCATCCGCGAGTGTGAGGTCTACTCGCGGATCTACCACTACTCAACCCCGGCGGCGAAGCTGCGGGCGGACGGGGTCGCGGGTATTATCCTCTCGGGCGGGCCGCAAAGCGTTTACGCTCGCCAGGCGCCGCATCCGGACCCGGAGATCTTCCGCCTTGGCGTCCCGATGCTCGGCATCTGCTACGGCGTACAGCTGATGGGGCACTTTCTCGGGGGCAAGGTGGCACCGGGCAAGGCCCGCGAGTTCGGGCACGGGGTGCTGACGGTGAAGCGTCCAGGGGCCTTGTTTCAGGGGTTGCCGCGCCAGTTGCGGGTCTGGAACTCGCACGGCGACAAGCTCACCCGGCTACCGCCCGGCTTCCAAGCCACAGGCACCACGGAGAACTCGCCTTTCGCGGTGATTGAGGACCGGCGTCGCCGGTTCCACGGCATTCAGTTCCACCCCGAGGTCTTCCACACCGAGCGCGGCGTGGACGTGATCCGCAATTTTCTCCTCGGGGTCTGTGGCGTGAAGGCCGACTGGACCACGCGGGACTTCATCGCGCTCGCCATCGAGGGCATCCGCGCGCAGGTGGGAAAGGGGCGGGTGCTCCTCGGGCTGTCGGGCGGCGTGGATTCCTCCGTCGCCGCCGCGCTCCTGCACCGCGCGATCGGGTCCCAGCTTACCTGCGTTTTCGTCGACAACGGCCTGCTCCGCAAGGGCGAGCGGGAGGCGGTGGAGAGGCTTTACGGCGATCACTTCAGTATCGACCTGCGGGTCATCGACGCCTCCCGCACCTTCTTGCGTCGCCTCCGCGGGGTGACCGACCCGGAGCAGAAGCGGAAGATCATCGGCCGGACCTTCGTGGAAGTCTTCGAGAAGTCGCTGCGCTCGATCGGGCGCGCGGACTTCCTCGGTCAGGGCACACTCTACCCGGACGTGATCGAGAGTGTCTCGATTGCCGGCAATCCCGCCTCGCTCATTAAGACCCACCACAACGTCGGCGGCCTGCCCGAGCGGATGAAGCTGCGCCTGCTGGAGCCGCTCCGCGAGCTGTTTAAGGACGAGGTCCGCCGGGTCGGCAGCGCCCTCGGGCTGCCCCGCGAGGTGATCTGGCGGCAGCCGTTCCCCGGCCCCGGCTTGGGCGTGCGCGTGATGGGCGAGATCACCGCCGAGAACCTGCGGGTGCTGCGCGAAGCCGACGCGGTCCTGCAGGAGGAGATGCTCCGCTCCGGGCAATATTACAAGGTGTGGCAGTCTTTCTGCGTGTTCCTGCCCGTGCGCACGGTGGGCGTCTTCGGGGACGAGCGGACCTACGACCACGTGATCGCCCTGCGGATCGTCGAGAGCACCGACGCGATGACCGCCGACTGGGCGAAGCTCCCGCACGAGCTGCTGCAGCGCATCTCGAGCCGCATCACCAACGAGGTGCGCGGGGTGGGCCGGGTGGTGTACGACGTCAGCTCCAAGCCGCCTGCGACCATCGAGTGGGAATGAGCCCTGCTCGCCCAGCGCCTCCGGCCCCGGCCAAACGCTGAGAAAGTGCTCGCGAATCCGGGGCTTCCGGCGGAAGATACCCGTTCGGCTCATGCGTATCCTGCAGCACGCCTCCAAGTCCTTTTCCGATGAGCTCGCCGCCTTCTGCCGCTCGGCGGTGGCCCCCCGGGAGATCGCTGAGTCCGTGACCGCCATCCTCGCGGACGTTCAGGCCCGCGGCGACGAGGCCGTCTCCTATTATGCGGCCAAGTTTGACGGGGCCAAGCTGCGCGCGCGCGAGTTCCGCCTGAATCCCACGGACCTGCCCGCTGCGGCCAAGCGGGTCCCCGCCGCCGACCTCAAGGCCCTCGAGGCCGCCCGCGACTCCGTCCTCGCCTTCAACCGCCGTGGCCTGCCGAAGGCGTGGTCCGCCCGCAACCCGCACGGCGCCGCTGTTGGGGAGAAGTTTGACCCGATCCGCCGCGTGGGGCTCTACGTACCGGGTGGCGAAGTGCCCCTGGTCTCGACTGTCCTGATGACCGCCCCGCTCGCGCGCCTTGCCGGTTGCCCCGAGATCGCCGTCTTCACTCCCTCAAGCCCCGAGGGTAAGGTCGCCGACGGGCTGCTCGCGGCGCTGCACCTCTGCGGCATCACCGAGGTCTACCGCGTCGGCGGGGTGCAGGCGGTCGGCGCGATGGCGTACGGCACGCCGGTCATTCCGGCGGTCGACAAGATCTTCGGGCCGGGCAACGCCTACGTGTGCGAGGCCAAGCGCCAGGTTTTCGGCACCGTCGGGGTCGACTCCCTGCCGGGGCCGAGCGAGGTGATGGTCATCGCCGACGAGTCCGCCGATGTCGCCTTTGTGGCCGCGGACCTGCTGGCGCAGGCGGAGCACGGCTCCGGCCGCGAGAAAATCTATCTTGTCTCGACCTCGGGGACGCTGCTGACGTCCGTGGCGATCGAGATTCGCACGCAGCTGCAGCTGATCACGCGCGGGGACAAGGCGATGCGAGTGCTTGAGCAGGGGATGCTCGCGATCCAAGTGGAGACCCTCGTCCAAGCCGCGGAGATCGCGAACTACGTCGCCCCGGAACACCTCGAGTTGCTCGTGCCGGAGACCGCCGCGCGCAAGCTGGTGGCGACCGTGACTACGGCGGGCGCAATGATGGTCGGGCCGTACTCGCCCACCGCGCTCGGGGATTTCGTCGCGGGCCCGAGCCACGTGCTGCCGACCGGCCGGACCGGGCGATTCCTCAGCGGTCTGCGGGTCTCCGACTTCATTCGTCGCACCAGCGTGATCCGCTATGACAAGGTCGGCGTGCGCAAGGCGGAGGCCCTCGTGGCCGCTTTCGCCGGGCTGGAGCGCCTCGACGCCCACGGTCGTTCCGTCCGGGTCCGCGTGCGGTGAGGCCCCGCCGGTCCGGTGGCGCGCCTTGCCCGGCGCCCGAGTCCTTTCCCTACTGATGACGCCTGAATTCCTTCGTCCCCGGCCGCACGTCGCGGGCCTGCATGCCTACACGCCCGGCCTGCAGCCTGCCGAGGCGGGCTGGGTGAAGCTTAACACCAACGAGTGCCCGTACCCGCCGAGCCCCGCGGTGGCCCAGGCGCTCCGCCGGGAGATCGGCGCCGACGGCGCGGCCCTGCGGCTCTACCCGCAGCCCACCAGCGCCCGCCTGCGCGAAGTGGTCGCCCGGGCCCACGGGCTCCAAACCAGCCAGGTTTGCATCGGCAACGGTTCGGACGACCTGCTCAACCTGCTCGTCCGCGTCTTCTGCTCCCCCGCCGCGGCCGCGGGCCTCACGGTTCCCAGTTACTCGCTGTATCCGGTCTTGGTAGCCATCCAAGACGGTGCGCCCGAGCCAATCCCCTTCGGCCGCGACCTGCGCCTGCCGGTCGAGCGGATCTTGGGATCCCGGGCTCCGGTATTCTTCCTGACCTCCCCCAATGCGCCCACCGGAGTTGGTTTCTGCCGGGATGAAATCGAGGCCGTGCTGCAGGGATACCAAGGCTTGCTCGTGGTCGATGAGGCCTACGCCCCCTTCGCCCGCGAGGACGCGGTCGGCTTGCTCGCCCGGTATCCGAACCTGGCCGTGATCCGCACGCTCTCCAAGGCCCACGCGCTCGCTGGCATCCGCGTCGGGTACGCGCTGGCGGACCCGCGGGTCATCGACCTCCTCGACCGCGTCCGCGACAGCTACAACGTAAGCCGCCTCTCCCAGACCGCTGCCATCGCCGCGCTGGAGGACCCGGGCTACTACGCGGGGATCATCGCCCGGATTCGCGCGACGCGGGACCGCTTCAGCGCCGACCTACGAGACGGGCGCGGATGGTTCACGTATCCCTCGCAGGCGAACTTCATCTTCACCGAACCTCGCGGGGTCGGCGGAGCGACCGGGCCCGAGGTGGCCCGGTCCGCGCACGATTTCCTTTGCGGCCATAAGGTCCTCGTGCGGCATTTCCCAAGCCACGCCTTGACCGCTTCGTTCCTGCGAATCAGCGTCGGGACCGACGACGAAATGAGCATCCTCAGCGAAACCCTCGACGCATGGCAAAGCAGTCTCCGCGCGTAACCACGGTCTCCCGGCAGACGGCTGAGACCGACATCAGCCTCACCTTGGCCCTCGACGGTCGCGGGAAGGCCGTGGTCGACACGGGGATTCCGTTTTTTGACCATATGTTGACCCTGTTCGCTAAGCACGGGCTCTTTGATCTCACCTTGAAGGCCAAGGGCGACGTCGAGGTGGATTACCACCATACGGTAGAGGATGTGGGCTTGGTCTTGGGCGAGGCCTGCAAGCAGGCGCTTGGCGACAAGCGGGGCATTCGCCGCTACGGGTTCTTTCTCCTGCCGATGGACGAGTCCCTGGCCCGGATCGTCATCGATATCGGCGGGAGGCCGCATCTCGTCTATGATGTTTCGCCGCCGACGATGTTTGTTCGCGACTTCAATCTGGTGCTGGTGAAGGAATTCTGCCGGGCCTTTAGCAACTCGCTCGGAGCGAACCTCCATGTCCATCTGGTCTACGGTGAAGAGCCGCATCACGTCGCCGAGGCAGTCTTCAAAGGCCTGGCCCGCGCGCTCGATGTGGCCACCCAGATTGATGCCCGGGCGGCGAACCGACTGCCCAGCACCAAGGGCCTGATCTGATCGTTGGCTGGCCCGCGCGGCCGGCCGCGCCCGCATGTCCCCGATCGCCGTCATCGACACTGGCATCTGCAACCTTCGCAGCGTCACCAAGGCGCTCGAGGCCGTAGGAGCGGTCGTGAGCGTGGTGCGCACCCCCGTGGAACTGGCGGCGGCTGGCGCCGCCGGGGTCGTCCTGCCGGGCGTGGGCGCGCTGCGCGATTGCGTGAGCTCGCTGTGTTCGACCGGGTTGGACGCGGCGGTCGCCGGTTGGATCCGCGCCGACCGTCCCTTCCTAGGCATCTGCCTCGGGATGCAGGCGCTGTTCGAACATTCCGAGGAGGGTTTGGTGCGGGGGCTGGGGATTTTTCCGGGCCGGGTGGTGCGTTTCCGCCTGCCGGCGGGGTTCAAGGTGCCGCATATGGGCTGGAACACGGTGGGGTTTACTCAGCCGGCTTCGCCGTTACGGTCCGGCCTCGGCCTCAAGGGGGAATCGTTCTATTTCGTGCATAGTTTCCGCTGCGAACCGGCGGATCCCTCGCTGGTGCTGGCAGAGTGTGATTACGGCGGGCCCTTTTGCGCGGCCGTCGGCCGCGGCCGCGTGTTCGCTACCCAGTTCCACCCGGAAAAGAGCCAGGCCCGGGGGCTTCAGGTCTACCGCAACTTTGTGGCGGTCGCGGCCCGGCCTTAAGATTTTCTCCCCGCGCGCGTTTTTTTTCTAATTTCCAGCTGGCGGGCGCGGAATGGCGTGTAAGTATTTTGTTCTTAGTCGTTAGCTCGTGCCACTCTGTTATGTCCAAAGAAGCCACGCTCCAGCTCGAGGGTAAGGAATTTAAGCTTCCGGTGATCGTCGGCAGCGAGGGCGAGAGGGCGTTGGATGTGCGCAACCTCCGCGCACAGACCGGTGCGATCACCTACGACGACGGCTTCGGCAATACCGGCTCCTGCCTGAGCGAGATCACCTTCATCGATGGTGACGCCGGCGTCCTGCGCTACCGGGGCTACGCAATCGAGGACCTCGCCGAGCATTCCTCCTTCGTCGAGACGGCCTATCTTATCATCCACGGGAACCTGCCGAACTCGGCCGAGCGGCGTCGCTTCGGGGACCTGCTGCGGCTCCATTCGCCGGTGCACTCCGCGATGGACCACCTGTTCGAGGGGTTCCCGCTGGGCTCGCACCCGATGGCGATCCTCTCGGCGCTGCTCAATTCCCTTGGCTGTTACTACCCGCATTTAGCGACCAACCGCCCGCCGGAGGACCTCGCAAACTTCGAGGAGGCCTCCGCGATCGCGATCTCCAAGGTGCGCACGATCGCGGCGATGTCCTACCGCAAGAGCCGCGGCCTGCCCTACATTTACCCAAGGCGCACGCTCCCGTACTGCGAGAACTTCCTGCATATGATGTTCTCGCAGCCCTACGAGGACTTCGTCCCGACCCCCGAGGTCGCCCAGGCACTCAACCTCTTCCTGCTGCTCCACGCCGACCACGAGCAGAACTGCTCCACTTCAACGGTGCGGATGGTGGCCTCCTCCGGCGCGAACCTCTTCGCTTCCGTCGCGGCGGGCGTCTGCGCGCTCTGGGGCCCCCTCCACGGCGGCGCCAATATGGCGGTGATCGGGATGCTCGAGGGTATCCACGCCGAGGGCGATGACGGCAGCAAGTTCATCGAGGCCGCCCGTTCCGGGAAAGCCGGTCACCGGTTGATGGGCTTCGGTCACAGGGTTTACCGCAACTACGACCCGCGCGCCAAGATCATTAAGGCGAGCTTCGACAAGGCTCTGGCCAGCCTCGGCATCAAGGACGACCCGCTGCTGCAGATCGCTCGGCGGCTCGAGGATGTAGCCCTGCGGGACGAGTACTTCCTTTCCCGCCGGCTGTATCCGAACGTCGACTTCTACAGTGGCCTGATCATGCGGGCCCTGGGTATCCCGCAGAACATGTTCACGGTGATGTTCGCGATTGGGCGGATGCCTGGCTGGATCGCCCATTGGCGGGAAGTGGCCTCCAACCCGAAGAACAAGATCTACCGCCCCCGCCAGGTCTACACTGGCGCGGTCCGTCGTCCGTTCGTGCCGATGGCGGAACGCGCTTGAGCGCCCGCTCGTTCCCGAATCGTTCCGCTAGATCCGGTCCTGAGCCCCCGGGCCCCCTTCAGCCTTTGCGCTGGGCGTGGAAGATCTCCTCTAAAGGCATCCCCGTCAGTTGGGTGAGCCCGCGGAAAAGGCGCCAGAGCACGTACATCGTCACGATCAGGTTCGGCACCACGATGACCGGCCAGCTGAGCAGGTTCATCCGCCCCAACTCTGCATTAAACGCCTCGGTGCCCGGTTCGCTCACGAGGATGTAGCGGGCGAGGGCGTAGTTAAGCACCGCGCTGAGCAGGAAGGAGCCGGCCAGCCCGCGGGTGGCGCCGACCATCAGCTTTTTGAACTCCGGGTGCAGGTTCCGCTCGGTCAGGACGGCGTCGACCCGGGCGGTGTCGATCACCTGCTCGTTCCAGAGCAGTTCCCGCACGAGGGGGCGTTGGCTGCCGCTGGACAAGATTACCGCTACGCCGAAAAGGGTCGGGATGGCCGCCTCCTTGACCGCGAACCAGAATGGATCCGCCTGCACTTGGTTGAGGGCGCCGGTGAGCAGCACGCTGAGGATGCCGACGATGGAGAAGAAATTGGTTTTCCGCCGGCGGATCAGGTCGTAGATGCCGTAGCTGAGGGGGAAGGCGAGGGCGACGGCCATACCCCAGGTGGGCCCGAGCGACCCCGCGCCGCTAAACTTTGTCAGGATCAACGACGGGGCCGCGATGTTGCAGACCAGGTTGAGGAGAAGGCTCTCGCGGGGCGCGGCAGCTTGGGTCATGAAGAGTAGGGAAGCTGGTGAAAACGCCGCGCGCAGCAAGACGGTACATATTTCCTGCTTTCCGCGAGCCGGTGGGGTGGGCACCTTCCCGGCATGATCCTGCTTGGAGTGAATATCGACCATTGTGCCACGGTTCGGCAGGCCCGCTACCGTGCCGCCAACACGCCCGCCGGGGGAGCCGTCGAGCCGGATCCGGTACTCTTTGCCCAGCTGGCGGAGCGCGCCGGAGCGGACGGCATCACCGTTCACCTGCGCGAGGACCGGCGGCACATTCAGGAACGGGATGTCTGGCGGCTGCGGGAGTCCATCGCGACGCGCCTTAACCTCGAGATGGCCTGCACGCCTGAGATGCTGGCCTTCGCCCTTCGGCTGCGGCCCGAGGCCGTCTGCCTGGTGCCCGAGAGCCGGCAGGAGATCACCACGGAGGGGGGGCTCGAGGTGGCGGGGGCTCTGGATCGCGTGCGCGCCTGCGTCGAGCCGCTGGCGGCGGCGGGCATCGAGGTGAGCCTCTTCATTGATCCCGATGAGCGGCAGATCACGGCGGCTGCCAAGGTCGCGGCCCCTTGGGTTGAGCTGCACACCGGGGCCTACGCCCATGCCTTCCACGGTCCCGGACGGCAGCGGGAGTTCCAACGCCTGCGGCTCGGCGCCGCCGCGGCCCACGCGCTCGGGCTGCGGGTAAACGCCGGCCACGGCATTAATTACGTGAACATCCACGAGCTCCGCACGCTGCCCCACCTCCAGGAACTCAACATCGGGCACAGCCTTATCAGCCGCGCCCTGTTCACCGGGGTGGAGGAAGCGGTGTCCGAGATGCGCCGCCGGATGAATCCCTGAGCCGGTCGTGCCGATGGAAATCCCCGGTCTGCCCCAGTTGCCTCCGAGCGGCCTTTTGTTGGGTGTCGGCATCGACCTCATCGAGGTGGAACGCATCCGGACCGTGATCGAGCGGCAGGGGGAGCGCTTCCTCGCAAGGGTTTTCACCGGGGAGGAACGCGCCTATTGCGCGGCGATGAAGTTTTCCCACAAACATTACGCAGCGCGGTTCGCGGCCAAGGAGGCAGTTTCGAAGTGCTTCGGCACGGGCCTTGGCGCGGAGATCGGCTGGCGCTCGGTCTCGGTGTACCACGGCGAACGCCACCAGCCCCTCGTGCGCCTCGACGAGCGTGGAACCGCCCTGCTGCGCACGGTCGGGGCCACCGCGGTCCACCTCAGCCTCGCCCACACGGAGGCCCTCGCGGTCGCCGTGGCCGTGCTGGTGCGGCAACCGGCGGCGGAGGCGCGCGATGGCGGCTGACGATCCCGCAGGGGCCGATCCCTCCGGCGAGGACCGTCCGTCCCGCTCGTTCTCTTGGGGAATGACGGGCTTCCTCCTTGGCGCGGCCTGCGTCTACGCCCACCTCCGTCCGCCTCCCTCACCGGCCGAGGCGCCGGCGGTGACCTCCGTGGCCGTGGCCCAGACGCCAGCGGCTCCCACTCCGCCCCGCCCGCTCTCAACCGTGGAGGCGGTATTTGCGGAGTGGGGTGAACGGGCCTCTTGGACGGGCAACCTCACCGAGATCGCCCTCTGGAGCTCTGCGGCCGGGGCCTTCGCCGAGTATTACGAGATCCGGCGGGTCGGCGGGCAGCTTTATTTCCGCAGCATTCCCGTCCTCACGCGCCGCGTCATCCGCCGGGGCAAGGAGGATCCGTCTTGTCCCCTCGTGTTCACCGAGACCGAGGCTGAATACCGCGAATGGCTTCGGCACGGCCGCACCGAGCGCCCGGCCGACGAGGTGCCCTTGAAGCCGCCCACCGCGACCCGATGATCCCGCTGCCCAGCCATCCCATTCTGAGTCCCGCCCAGACCCGTCTCTTGGAGGAGAGGCTGTTTGGTGCCGACGAGGCCCGGGTGTGGCCGGCGATGCGCGCTGCCGGCCGCGCGCTGGCCCGGGCTATCCAGCAGGATGCCGCGGAGATTGGTGGGCTGGCGCCGGCGGGCCGCTGGCTGGTGGTGGCGGGCAAAGGGCATAATGGCGGCGACGCCCTGCTCGCGGCTGCCCGCTTGCTGGAGACGAACGCCGGGGCGCGGATCGAGGTCTGCTTTCCCTTCGGCTCGAGGCGGCTGCGTCCCCTGACCGCGCGCGCTTGGCGCGAGCTGGTCTCTTTATGCCCGAGGGCCACCCTTGTGGAGGGGCCGGAGGGAAGCTATGATCTGCTCTTGGACGGGTTGTTCGGCTGCCAGTTCCGCCCGCCGGTGGAGCCGGCCGTGTTACAGCTGATCGACCGGCTCAACGCGTCGTCCGTGCGGCTGCGGGCGGCGGTCGATCTGCCGAGCGCCGGCTTGGTCCGGGCGGATTTCTCCTATGCCACGGGCGTGCTGAAGACGCCGCTCCTCGCTTCGGCGGAAGCCGGCCGGCTCCGATATCTGGACCTGGGTTTCTTCGCGGATGAGACGCTCGCGGCCGGGCTCTCGGCGGAAGAGGCGGATCTCGGTCGCGTGCTCCTGCCGCAGGTGCTGCGGCCGCTGGCGGGATTGCGGCCCTCTGCCTCCGATAAGCGCAGTTACGGGCACCTGTTCATCCTGGCCGGCTCCGCCTCCTTTCCGGGGGCCGCGCTGCTGACGGTGCTCGCGGCGCTGCGAAGCGGAGTGGGCCTGGTCACCGCGTTCGTGCCGGAACGGCTGGTGCCTGCTTTTTCCGCCCGGGCCCCGGAGGCGATGTGGGTGGGCTGGCCGGAGACTCCGTCCGGTCACCTTGCCCTCGAGGGCGAATACCTCTGGCGGGAGCGGGAGGAGCGGGCTTCCGCGATTTTGCTGGGACCCGGTCTCGGCCGGGAGTCGGAAACCTTCGCTTTGGCCGAGGGCATCGCCGCCCGGGCCGCGGTGCCGCTGGTGCTCGACGCGGACGCGCTGCACCCCGGCATCATCGCGGCGGGGCCCGTGCCTCGGATCCTCACCCCGCACGCCGGGGAACTCGCCCGGATCGGCGGCCGCGGACGGCTGCCACCCGGGGCGGTGCTGGTCGAAAAGGGGCCCCTCACTCGGCTTGTCGCGGACGGCAAGGTCCTCCACGCGCTCTGCGGCGGGCCGGTGCTCGCGCGCGGGGGGAGCGGCGATCTCCTGGCCGGGCTTATCGGGGGCATCCTTGCTCAGGATCCCCTAGAACCGGTTTGGTCCGCCGCTTGTGGCGTGCTCTGGCATGGTCGGGCTGCCGACGGACTGGCCCGCGCGCGGGGGCAGACCGCGGTCAGCGTGTCCCAGTTGCTGGATTTCCTGCCGGACGCCTTGCGCGAAATTTCGGGTTAGGCGCGCGTCGCCCTGGCGGTCGGGAGCCGCAGGGTAGGGGAATGCCGCCGCTCACTGAAGGGCAATGTCTGCTGATCCTCAATGGCCTCCCCCATATCGGGCCGGTCACGCTGCACCGCCTGCTGGCCGCGCTGGGCGGTGATCCCGGGCGAGTCCTGACGGCGCCCCGGGAGGAACTGCTGCAGGTGCAGGGAGTGGGGCCGGTGATCGCGGACACTCTCCGTGGCTGGGCGGCGCATTTCGATCTAGCCAGCGAGGAGGAGCGGATTCGGCGGAGCGGCACCGAGTTTGTCGTGGCGGCCGATCCGACCTACCCGCGGCTCCTGCGCGAGGTGCACGATCCCCCGATCGGCCTGTACCGGCGGGGAAACACCCCGGCGGGCCAGCGCTGCATCGCGATCGTCGGTTCCCGGCGCACGACCCAGTATGGACTGACCGTGGCGCGCACCTTCGCGGCCGAACTCACTCGGGCCGGCTTCTGCGTCGTCAGCGGAATGGCGCGGGGCATCGACACCGCGGCCCATGAGGGGGCGCTCGCCGCTGGAGGGGCGACGGTCGCGGTGCTTGGTTGCGGCATCGACCGGGTCTACCCGCCCGAAAACCTCGGCCTGCAACGGCGGATTCAGGCGGCGGGCGCGGTGCTCTCGGAGTTCCCCTTCGGCCGCCCGACGGACCGGCAATCCTTCGCGATGCGCAACCGGATTGTTTCCGGGATGAGCGAGGCGGTAATTGTGGTCGAAAGCGGGGCCTCCGGGGGCGCGATGATCACCGCCCGCTTTGCCGGGGAACAGGGCCGCCTGCTCTTCGCGGTTCCCGGCCGGGTGGATCAGCCGACCAGTGCCGGCTGCCATCAACTGATCCGGGACGGCGCCACCTTGCTCACGACGGTCGATGAGCTCCTGTCCGAGCTGTCCTATCTTGAAGGTATGCACCCCCGCTCGGCGTCTCCCACCCGGCCCCTCAGGGCGTCGATCCCGCCCAGGCTCGACGCCGAGGCCCGCGCGTTGCTCGAGCGCCTCCGGGAGGGAGCGCTGCTGGGGCCGGACGCGCTGGCCGAGGCGGCCGGCCTGCCGGTGGCGCAGGTCTGCGCCGCCTTACTGCGGCTTGAGCTCACGCGCCTCGTGGTCCGCCATCCCGATGGCACGTTCGAGGCGGCCAGCCCGCCCTGAAGCCTCGGGTAAATCTCAGCCCGGCGGCCAGGCCAGCGCGCGGCCGCCGAGCAGATGCACGTGGAGGTGGGGAACGGATTCCCCGCCGTGGGGACCGTGGTTCATCACGAGGCGGAAGCCGGCGGCGAGGTTCAGCTTCCGCGCCATCGCCCCGGCCACCACCAGCAGGTGTCCAAGCAACTGGGCGTCCTCGGGCTGGGCGGCCCCGACCCGCTCGATGAGCCGCTTGGGAATCACCAGAAGATGAATGGGAGCTTGGGGGTGCAGGTCGTGCAGGACGATGCAGTGCTCGTCCTCGTGTTCGATCCGGGCAGGCAGCTCGCGGTCGATGATCCTTTGGAAGACGGTCTTGGACATCCCGTGACGGAAACTGCCCGGCGCCGGGAAGGAAACCTCTTTCTGGCTAGAGGAACAGCAGGTGCAGTTCCGTGCTGGCCGAGGTGCGCGCGGCCGCCAGATCCCGAATCAAGGCCAACGCATCCTCATAATCGCGCTGCCGGCGGAGTGTGGCCCGGCGCTCCGGGGGCACCAGTGCGCCCCGCAGGTTGGTTACTAGCAGGGTCGCTTCCCGGTAGCCGGCCAGCCCGCGCAGGCCGGTCATGATCTCGGCGCGGGTGAATAGCGGCGTGGGAGAAGCCAAGGTCAGCGCGGCGTCCCAGTGGTAGAACCCGTGACGCGGGTGCCGCGCGAACAGGCGGGCGAGTAACTCCGCCGCCGCCGCATTGAAGGCCGTCTCCTCATCCGGCGGCGCCGCACCCGCCGCGATCGCCCGCGCCTGCAGCTCCGTGACGCTCAGGGCGATCGCCGCGCGAATTTGCTCGGCGAGGTACAGATCCCGGCCGGTGGCTTGGGCGAACAGGGCGTTGACGAAGTGCAGCCGCCGCAGCGTCGCCGGGTCGCGCTTCATCTCCCTGGGCTTAGGTCCGCGGCTCGCGGCCCAGGAGGCTGATCTCGTCCACAAACTCCGCCACATCCCGGAACTCCTTGTAGACGCTGGCGAACCGAACGTAAGCCACCTGGTCCACCGCCCGGAGCCGCTGCATCACGCCCTCGCCGATCGCCCGGCTCGGAATCTCCTTCTCAAACTGCGCCTCCAAGGCATCCATCACGTCCTCGACGAGCATTGCCACCTGCTCTGCGTCCACCGGCCGCTTGTGACAGGCCGCGCGCACGGCCCGGGCAAGTTTCTCCCGGTCAAAGTCTTCCCGGCGTCCGTCCCGTTTAATCACCATCACCCCGTCCCGCACTAAGATTTCGGTGGTGCTGTAGCGGTGCCCGCATTCCAGGCACTCCCGCCGCCGACGGATGGACGCCCCGTCCCGGCTGATCCGAGAATCGATTACCTTATCTTCGACAGAAGAGCACCTTGGGCAACGCATGGGGGGATGACGTTTGGGACGGGCAGTTGGTTGCAGGCGCCCGCTCAGCCGAGCCGCAGGAAGTTCTCCAAAATCCGGCGTCCGCCGGCGGTGGCGATGGACTCGGGGTGAAACTGGACGCCCCAGACCGGCAGTTTCCGGTGCCGCAGCCCCATGATCTCTCCTTCCGCCGTCTCGGCCGTGATCTCCAGCGCGGCCGGGAGGGTCTCCCGCTCGACCAGCAGCGAGTGGTACCGGGTTGCCGCAAACCCCTGGGGCATCCCCGCAAAAACGTCCGTGTTCCGGTGCAAAACGGGCGAGGTCTTCCCGTGCATCAGGCGCTCCGCTCGGACCACTCGGCCGCCGAAGTAGTGTCCAATCGACTGGTGCCCTAGGCAGACTCCCAGTATCGGCCGGAAACCGGCGAAGGCCTCGATCATCCGCAGAGTAACCCCAGCCTCCTTGGGGGAGCACGGCCCGGGGGAAAGGAGGATCCGCTTCGGCTGCAGCGCGTGGGCTTGCTCGACCGTGATCTGGTCATTCCGGAACACGCGCTGCTCCACCCCCAACTCGCCAAAATACTGGACGAGGTTGAAGGTGAACGAGTCGTAGTTGTCGATGACCAGCAGCACGTTGGCACTACCTCGCGGATTGACACCCGGGTCAAGCGTGGCGGTAGGTAGCTTCCCTCCGATGAGCGCCTATTTCCAGTTGCTCGGCACCGATGCCGCGACCGCTGCCCGCCGCGGCCGGTTGCAGACCCGCCACGGCAGCATCGAGACGCCGATGTTCATGCCGGTCGGCACCCAAGGCACCGTCAAGGCCCTCTCCCCGGCTCAGTTGCGCGAGATCGGCGCGCAGATCATCCTCGGCAATACCTACCACCTGAACCTCCGCCCGGGCAGTCCGTTGGTGCGGGAACTGGGCGGGCTGCACACCTTCATGCAGTGGGATGGCCCGATCCTGACGGACAGCGGCGGGTTCCAGGTCTTCTCCCTCGCCAAGCTGCGGGAAGTCCGGGAGGACGGAGTCGCTTTTGCCTCCCATCTGGATGGCCGGAGGCTGTTTCTTGGGCCACGCGAGGTGATGACGATCCAGCAGGATCTGGGCAGCGACATCGCGATGGTGCTGGACGAATGCCCTCCCTGGCCCTGCAGCCGCGACGAATGCGCCCGGGCGGTAGACCGCAGCCTCCGTTGGGCGGCGGAGTGCCGGCGGATCGCGGAGGGCGATGGATTCCTGGCCGCCGGACACCACGTGTTCGCGATCGTCCAGGGCTCGACCTTCGACGACCTGCGGCGGGAGGCGGCGGAGGCTCTGACCGCCCTGGATTTTCCGGGCTACGCCGTCGGCGGGGTGAGTGTGGGCGAGCCGGAACCCGAGATGCTCAAGCAGGTGGGCGCGACCGCGCCGTTTCTGCCCGCCGACCGGCCGCGCTACACGATGGGCCTCGGCACGCCGCCGCAACTCCTGCGGATGATTGCCCTTGGGGTGGATCTGTTCGATTGCGTCCTGCCCAGCCGGGTGGCGCGCAATGGCTTGGTGTACACGCCGGACGGCCCGCTCAACCTGCGCAATGAACAGTACCGGGCGGATGCCCGTCCCGTGGTCGAGGGATTGGACAATTACACCGCCCGATTCTCCCGGTCGTACCTGCGGCACCTGACCCTCGCGGGGGAAATCCTGGGCTGCACCCTCCTGACCCTGCACAATTTACATTTCTACCTCGACCTGATGGCTCAGACGCGGCGCCACCTCGAGGCCGGCGACTATGGCGCCTGGCACCGCGGGTGGATCGAACGCTACGAAGCGGGAATGGTCACCCGCCGGGCGGCGCGATGAACCAATTTTGGGTCGCGCCGACCGGGGGAAGCTAAGGCGTCAGAAGCGCGCCGTGAGGCCGAGCCGCACCGCGGAGCCGGAACCTGCCGCGTAGGTGAACATCTCCCGGTTGTACACGTGGACGTAGTCGTTATTCGTGTAGTCGTTGGTCAGATTATAGATGTCCACGTTCAGGACGTACTTCTGGCGGAAGGTGTACTGGAACTTCAGGTCGATTAGCGTGCGGCTGTGCTGGTAGGTGTCGTAGGCCGCCGCGCGGGTCGGCAGGCCGGCCACGGTCGAACGGAAGAACTCGCCGCGGTAGTTGCCCATCAGGCGCACGACGAGGCCGCTGTAGATGAACGAGAACCCAGTGTTGAAGGTGTGCGGCGTCAGCAGGGGCAGGCGGCTGGTGCTGCCCGTGGCCGCGCCGTAGTCCCCGTAGGTCTTCAGGTAGGTGTAGTTGGCGAAGAACCCGAGGCCGCGCCAGATACCGGGCAGCATCGTGTACTGCTGGGTGTAATTGAACTCCAGGCCCTTGATCCAGGCGCTGCCCACGTTCTCATTGCGTGAAAGCTGCCAGCCCGCGTAGTCGCCGGCGTAGCCGTTGTTCGGGCCCTCCGGCACGACGGAGCGGATCGAGCGGAAGTAATTGCTGATGTCCTTGTAGAAGCCGCCGGCCGAGATCTGGCCGATCCCGCCGAGGAAATGCGAAAACGAGAGCTCGTAGTTGTCGGAAGTGTAGGGCTTCAGGGCCGGGTTGCCCGAGGAGAGAGTCTGGCTGAGCTCATTCGGCACGATCGCCGGCAGGAGGTTCGTCGGGCTCGGGCGGGTGATCGTGGCATTGTAGCTCGCGCGCACCTGCGTGTTGCGGGTCATCGAGTAGACGAAGTGCAGGCCGGGGAACAGATGATCGTACTTGGTGCCCTGCGTGGTCCACTTGCGGAAATTGTCCCGGGCGCGCGCCGCGTTCTGCTCGGCGGTCAGGGCTGCGTTGGCGTTGTTCGTTGTGTTGGAGACGCGCAGGTAGTTGGAGCCGCTCGAACGGGTCTCCTCCCAGCGCAGGCCCGTCAGCACCCGGAGCAGGCCAAACCGCGCGTCGCCCATCACGTAGGCGGCGTTCACGGTGTTCTCGAAGGCCGCGTCATTGGCCAGCGACTGGTATACGGTGTTCCAGACATCCACGGGCGTTTGAGTCCAGTTGGCCCGGTTCGCGAACGGATCGCCGGGGTTGCCGGTCTCCGCGAGCTGCACGAAGGGGAAGGGGCCGTACTTGCCTTCGGAAACGAGCATATTGTAGCCCAGGAACGGGGTGATGCCGCCGTTTTCAGGCGTGGTGGGGCGGCCGGCGTAGGTGTGGTACGAGAGGTCCCGCTTTTGCTCCTGCTTGAAGTTGGCCTGCTTCAGGCCGGCCTTCAGGGTCAGCGGGAAGCGCGTGGCGAAGGTCCGCTGCAGGTCGATGTTGGCGCCGCTGCGCTCCGCCGGGGCCTGGTAATTGATGAGCTGGGCGTCGGGCCGGATGAAGTAATTAAGCGGATTGCTCCAATCCGGTCCGCCACTCTGCTGGATCCGCGGCATCAGGCCCCCGTCCTCCCGGTCCAGCACCCAAGAGACGCCGCGCAGGCGCGCGCCCAGCTGGTGCAGCTTCGGGTAGTGGGTCATATTCTTGGAGAAATTGGTATCGACCTTCAGCAGGCCGCTGCCGTCCCAGAGCTTGGTCTCCCAGCCCGCTGCCCAAGTGGAGGCGCGGGTCTCGCGGAGGTAGAGCACCGACTGGGTGTTGATCTCGCCGACCCCGTCCGTGATGCTCACCACGTTGAAGTTGGAGCCGGGCTTGAAGCTGGAGGCGGCGCGTGGCGCGGCGGCCAGCCAGCGAAAATAGGAGTTGTTGGAGCCGCTCCGCCGCTGGATCAGATTGACGGTGCTCTTGAAGTACACCGAGGAGCGGTCGCTAATCTTGTAGTCGAGGGAGAGGGCTGTGTTGTAGGAGGGCGTCTGCGTGCCTAGGTTGCCCCATTGGCCCGCGCCCGCCGCGCGCAGCAGCGGCTCGCTCACCGGCGCCCGCGAGAGCTCGGGCGGCACCCAGTAGGCGTCACTGTTGCCCGCCGCGGTCCGGTGCCCGATTTCGTTGATGACGTTGTTGGTGATGGTGCGGTTGAAGGTCGCGCTGACGCCAAGGTTGTTATTCCCGCCGAAGATGCTCAGGACGTCCGAGTAATTGACGTCGATCAGCGACGGCTCGAGGGGCGTGCTGAAGGGCACGCTGCTGTGCTGGTAGTCCTTGATGTAGGTGTAGCCGGCCGTGAGGGTGATGACTCGGCCCGGGGCGCGGTCGAAAGCGCGCTTGGTACGGAGGTTCAGGTAGCCGGAGATCGCGTTGCCGTCCATATCCGGCGTCGGTGCTTTGATCACCTCCAGGGAGGCGACGCTGCCCGAACTCACCTGGCCGAAGTAGACGTTGCCCAAGCTTACCGACGAGCCACCTGAGACCGCGATCTGGTTGCCGTCCATTAGGAGGGAGGAGAAGTCTTGGGACATCCCGCGCACGTAGATCGCGTCGACCTTACCGCCGGAACCATCGACCGCGATGCCAGCGAGCCGCATGATGAGCTCGCCAACCGCGGCGCCCGGGTTGCCGAAGGCGTCGATGGCCGCGACGGTCTTCACATTGGCGGCGGAACGCTCCTCGTTGATCGCTGCCGCCTGGCCTTCGCGGATCGATTTCACGACGAACTTATCCATCTTATAGAGTGCGGAGGTCATGGCGACGTCCCGCCGCACCTCCTGGCCCGCCTTCACCTCGATGCCGAAGCGCTGCTCATCCAAGCCCGAGTAACTGACCACGATGGTCTGCGGGCCTTCGGGCAGCACTAGGCGGTACATCCCGTTGTTGTCCGTGGCCCCTACCAGCGAGGAGGCTGCCCCGCCCACAAAGGCGCTAGTCAGGACGTCACCGGTGTTCTGGTTGATCACTTGCCCAGTGACCACGCCGGTGCGGGCGGAGGTCTGGGCGGCCACGGGAATGGCGAGGAGGGCGCAGAGCAGGAGGGGGATTAGGCGCATAGGTATAGGTGCGATCCGGATGATAGGCGCGTCGGCCCGCGGGGGCGCAAGCCCAGATTGGCGCTACGGCGCAGCCACGGGTTGGCCTTCCCAGAGGTTTTGCTCGTCCCGGCCCATCGTTGTCGCCAGCCTGTTCCTATGCGCATTCTGGTCACCGGCGGCGCCGGCTTCCTTGGTTCCCACCTGTGCGATCGCCTGCTGGCCGAAGCCCACGAGGTGGTCTGTCTCGATAACCTGTTCACCGGCCAGAAGCGCAACATCGCGCACCTGCTGGCCAATCCCCGTTTCGAGTTGGTCCGTCACGACGTGATCGACCCCTTCAAGTTTGAGGTCGACCAGATCTACAATTTGGCCTGCCCCGCGTCGCCGCTGCACTATCAGTTCAACCCGATCAAGACCACGAAGACTTCGGTGATGGGTGCGATCAACTGCCTCGGGCTCGCCAAGCGGGTGAAGGCGCGCGTTTTCCAGGCCAGCACCAGCGAGGTCTACGGGGACCCGCAAGTGCATCCGCAGCCGGAAGCCTATTGGGGCCATGTCAACCCGGTCGGCCGCCGCTCCTGCTACGACGAGGGCAAGCGCTGCGCGGAGACGCTGTTCTTCGACTATCACCGGGAGAACAAAGTGGATATCCGGGTGGTGCGGATCTTCAACACCTACGGACCCCGGATGCACCCGAACGACGGCCGGGTGGTCTCGAACTTCATCGTGCAGGCCCTCCGCGGAGAGAACTTGACGGTCTTTGGCGAGGGTACCCAGACCCGCTCGTTTTGCTTCGTGGACGACCTGATCGAGGGGTTCGTGCGGTTCATGGCGCAGACCGAGACGGTCGGTCCGATGAACCTGGGCAATCCGGGCGAGTTCACAATGCAGGAGCTGGCCGAACTCACCCTCAAGCTGGTCGGTGGGCGCTCCAGGATTGTGCACAAGCCTTTGCCGGCGGACGATCCCCGCCAGCGGCAGCCGGACATCACTTTGGCCCGCCGCACCCTCGGCTGGGAGCCGCGCGTGCCGCTCGAGGAGGGCCTGCGTCGCACCATCGCCTACTTCCGCGACCACGCGTGACCGGGCCCGCGCCGCCGCGGGGGCGCGACCCTGCTAGGCCGGCCATTTGTCGTTTGCCAAGGTCCCCGCCGGACCTACCGTCGCCCGTCTGATGTTTTCGTTCCTGCTCAAGCGGTTTTCTGGTCGGCATTACAAGAAGTTCCTCGAGAAGGCGCGACCCATTGTCGCGCGCATCAATGAGCTGGAGCGTTCCTACCAGGAGCTGTCCGACGATGCCCTGCAGGCCAAGACCGCCGAGTTCCGGGCCCGGGTCGCCGCCGCCGCGGACCCCCGCGCCGCCCTCGATGCTGTGCTCCCCGAGGCGTTTGCCGCGGTCAAGAACGCCGCCCGGCGCCTCGCCGGCCGCACGGTGGTCGTCTGCGACCACGAGCTGCGCTGGGATATGGTGCATTTCGACACCCAGCTGATTGGCGGCCTCGCCCTGCATCAGGGTCGGATCTCCGAGATGGCCACCGGCGAGGGCAAGACCCTCGTCGCTACCCTTCCCCTCTATCTCAACGCGCTGGCGGCCAGAAACACCCAGCTGGTGACGGTCAACGACTACCTCGCCCGCCGCGACTCCGAGTGGATGGGCCACCTCTACACTTTCCTTGGGGTCTCGGTCGGCTGCATCCAGCAGCAGATGCCCCCCGAGGTGCGCCGGGAGATGTACGGCCGCGACATCACCTACGGCACGGCCAGCGAGTTCGGCTTCGACTACCTGCGCGACAACGGGATGGCCACTCGCCGCGAGGACCAGGTGCAGCGGGACCATTGGTACTGCATCGTGGACGAGGTGGACTCCATTCTGGTCGATGAGGCACGGACCCCCCTGATCATCTCCGGCCCCGCCCCGATCGAACGCGAGCAGCCCTTTACGCGCCTCAAGCCCGCCGTCGACCAATTGGTCAACGAGCAGATCCGCCTCTGTAACCGGATCGTCGGCGAGGCCAAGGAGCTCTTGGAGAGGGCCGGCGCGAGGGATGAGGAACTGACCCAAGCCGCCCGCAAGATGCTGCAGGTCAAGTTGGGCCATCCCAAGAACAAGCAGCTCCTGCGCTTGATGGAGAACGGCGCGTGGCGGAAATCCCTTGACCGGACGGAGACGGAGCTCAACTCCGACCTCAACAAGGAGGAACTGTACCGGCTCAAAGAGGACCTCTTGTTCGTGATCGACGAGCGTCAGCACCAGGCAGACCTCACCGAAATCGGCCGGCGACGGCTGCGTCCCGACAGCCCCGACGCCTTCGTTCTGCCGGATCTGGCGACGGAGTTCTCGGATCTGGAGAAGGAGACCAGCCTTACCCCCGAGCAGCGCGAGGAGCGGAAGCTGGCCTCGCAGCAACGCTTTGCCGGGGTCTCTGAGGAGATCCACGCCATTTCCCAGCTCCTCCGCGCCTATTCGCTCTACGAGCGGGATGTGGAATATGTGGTCTCGCCCGACGGCAAGGTGCTGATCGTCGACGAGAACACGGGCCGCGTGATGCCTGGACGCCGCTGGTCGGACGGGCTTCATCAGGCAGTTGAGGCCAAGGAAGGCGTCGCGATCGAGCGGGAGACCCGCACTTACGCCACCATCACCATCCAGAATTACTTCCGGATGTACGAGAAGCTAGCCGGAATGACCGGCACGGCCGAGACCGAAGCGACGGAGTTCAACGACATCTACCGCCTCGCGGTGCAGGTCATCCCGACCAACAAGCCCTGTATCCGCATCGATCGCAACGACTCCATCTTCAAGGCGCGGCGCGACAAGTACGCTGCCGTGGTCAAGGAGATCGAGGGCGCGAACAAGCGCGGTCAGCCGGTGCTGGTCGGCACGGTCAGCGTCGAGTCCTCGGAGGTGCTTTCCCGGATGCTCAAGCGCGCCGGCATCATCCACACGGTGCTGAACGCCAAGTTCCATCAGCAGGAGGCCGACATCGTGGCCCGCGCCGGCCAGCGCGGCGCCGTCACCATCGCCACCAATATGGCCGGCCGTGGCACCGACATCAAACTCGGGGAGGGCGTGCGCGACCTCGGCGGCCTGTTCGTGATCGGCACCGAGCGGCACGAGTCGCGGCGCATCGACCGCCAGCTGCGCGGGCGTTGCTCCCGCCAGGGTGATCCCGGGCTGACCAAGTTCTACCTTTCGCTTGAGGACGACCTGATGCGCCTCTTCCTGCAGGGCAACCTAGCCTCCAAGCTGATGGAGGGGTCGATGCAGGAGGGCGAGGAGCTGGAGCATCCTTGGCTGAACCGCTCGATCGAGAGCGCCCAGAAGAAGGTGGAGCAGCAGAACTATTCCATCCGTAAGCGGCTGCTCCAATACGACGACGTCCTGAACCAGCAGCGCGAGGTGGTCTATGGGATCCGCAATGCGGCCATCCACGCCGACCGGCCCAAGGATATCATCTTCGAGCAGATCGAGGAGGAGTTCCACCATCGGCTCGAGGTGGCCGGTTTCGGCGAGAAGGTCGGTCCGACCAAGACCTCCCTGGAGGGCGTCGTCGGTTGGCTCAACTCCCACTTCCCGATCAGCATCCGCGTGGAGGAACTGTCGGGCAATGATGCCGCCCCCTTGGTGGCGAGGATGCTCACTCGCATCCGCGAGGCCTATGCAGTCAAGGAATCTGTCGAGAATCCAGCCGCCCTGGGTTCGTTGGAACGCTATGTGGTGATCAACGCGATCGACCACCACTGGCAGGAGCACCTGACCGAGATGGAGGAGTTGCGGCGTTCGATCGGACTGCGCAGCTACGGCCAGAAGGACCCCTTGGTCGAGTACAAGGGCGAGGCCTACAAGTACTTCGAGGAGCTGATGGGCAACGTCCGCCTCCAGATCTGCACGGGGCTGTTCCGCAGCGCCTCCAATCTCGATTCGTTCGAGCAGATGCTGGCCCTGCTCAGCCGCACCGCGCGCGCTCAGGGCCCGCAGGAGGGCGGAGGGGCGGCGCCCGCGGTCACCACCACCGTCTCGACCGGCGGGACCGCCGCGGCGCCTGCCGCGCCCGCGGAGGACGAGATCGTGTTGCCCGCGGTCACGATTCGCCGGGAAACCCCCAAGATCGGCCGGAACGAGCCCTGCCCCTGCGGCAGCGGCAAGAAGTTCAAGAACTGCCACGGAGCCTGACCGGCCCCGCGGACAGGGTTACCAGAGCTTGCTGGCCACTTGGTAGGCTCCAGCCGTCACCATACAGGCGGCGGCCGACCAGAGCCCGATCCGCCACAGCAGCCCCGGCCGCAGTTCGGGCGGCGTGTGTTTGTAGTGCAGCCGCAGGGCGAGGATCGCGAGGAACGGCAGCATCAGGCCCTGCGCGATCGCCCCGACGAGCACCAGGGTCAGCGGTTCACCGACCAGCAGGTACAGCACCGTCCAAATGACGGGAAACGCCACGCACAGCATCCGAATGCTCCGGCGCCGTTGCTCCTCGTCCCCCTTCCGCCGCCAGCCGAAGACCTCCAGCGCATCCGTGATCAGCCGGGTATTGGCCGCGGTGGCCCCGAAGATGGTCGAGTAAAGCACCGCCGCCGCGCCGATCAGAAATAACCAGAGGCTCCAAGGCCCGAAGGTTTCCACGTACATCCGGGAGAGCGTCGGGATCATATCCGCGTTGGAAAAGTCCTTACCTTGCCGCCCTAGCACCGCCGCCCCGAGCAGGTAGAACGCGAGTGTCGCGCCCGTGTAGACCACAAACGAGACCCAAGCGTCCGTGTGCAGCACCCGGATCCAGCCGCGCGCGCGTTCCAGCCAACCAGGCGACCCATCCGCGGGACCGACGTGGCGGGGATAACCCTTCTCGATCAACCAATAGGGGTAATAAATGAGCTCCGAGGCGCCGACCCCGATGACCCCGAAGGCCGCGAACGCGACGGTGAAGGTCGCGGGCAGCTTGAAGCTCAACCCTTCCGCCAAGTTGGCGCCGGTGATCGCGTAGGGAGTGAACTGCAGGGCGCCCACCGCGACCACCGTGCACGCGGTGAAGGCGACCACCATCGCCGTCGAGGCCTTCTCCACGGTTCGGTAGCGCCCGACGACCAGCAGTACCGCCGTGATGCCCCCGATCAGGCAGGCGGTCACCGCCTTCGGCAGCGGCAGCCCCGCCAATGCGAGCACACTGGCCACGCCCCCGAGCATCCCCGCGATCTGGAAGACCGTGGCGATGAACATTACCGCCCAGATCCAAACCATCCACGAGACCCGCCAGCGCGGCCCGGGCATCGCGTCCATCGCCTGCAACGAGGAGGTCCCGGTGGTGACCGTGTGCCGGCCAAGTTCGATCTGCACGAATACCTTCAGCAAGCAGCCGAGGATCATAAACCACAGCAGCGTGAAGCCCGCGCTCGCTCCCAGCTTCGGGGTCACGATCAGCTCGCCGGAGCCGACAATCGTCGCCGTGATGATCAGGCCGGGACCGATCTGGCGCAGGATCGCGGCCGGACCGCGCGGAATGGCGGGAAAGGCAGGGGAGGGGGGCATAGGGGTGGCGGGAGCCTGAGACAGGCGGCGGGCGGGCGACAACCTTCTTCCCGGCCGTGGTCCAGTCCTGATTTGGCTCTCGTGCGGACTCCGTTGCGGCGCTGCTGGCGCCCTCGCCCTCACGCTCGCCCAGCCGGCGGCCGCGCTGGAAGCGAACGGAGGGCGGGCCTCGCCGCAAGAGTCTGGCCAGGCCCCGGAGGTTGGCCCGGAGCTTTGATGTCCAGCCGCGGCCTCGCCGAATCCGGAAAAGCAACGGCCCCGCGTCCGAGGGGGACGCGGGGCCTCGTGGTTCGCGCGGGGCGCGATTATTTGCGAGCGGCCTTCAGGTCGGTCACCGCTGCCTGCGCCGCCGCCAGCCGCGCCACGGGGACGCGGTAGGGGGAGCAGCTGACGTAGGTGAGCCCGAGGCGGTGGCAGAACTTCACCGAGTCCGGGTCGCCGCCGTGCTCGCCGCAGATGCCGAGCTTGATGCCTGGATTCTTGCTGCGGCCCTTCGCGACCGCGATCTTCATCAGCTGGCCGACGCCGGTCTGATCGATCGAGGCGAAGGGGTTCTTCGTCACGATCTCCGCCTCTTGGTAGGGAGGGAGGAACGAGCCGGAGTCGTCGCGGGACATCCCGAGGCAGGTCTGCGTCAAGTCATTGGTGCCGAAGCTGAAGAACTCGGCGGTCTCGGCGATCTCGTCGGCAGTGAGAGCGCCGCGGGGGATCTCGATCATCGTGCCCACGGAGTAGGCGACCTTAGTGTTGCGCTCGGCCATCACGGCCTTGGCGACGTCGTGGACGATCGCGACCTGCAGATCGAGCTCCTTCTTGAAGCCGACCAGCGGGATCATGATTTCCGGCTTGGCCTTGTAGCCCTGCTTGTTGGCATCGGCGGCGGCCTCGAAGATCGCGCGCGCCTGCATCGCGGTGATCTCCGGGTAGCGGATGCCGAGGCGGCAGCCGCGGAAGCCGAGCATCGGGTTGAACTCGTGGAGTTCGTGGACGCGGCCCATGATCTTCTCGACGCTGATGCCAAGCTTCCGGGACAGGTCCGTCTGCTGCTCGCTGGAGTGGGGCAGGAACTCGTGTAGCGGCGGATCGAGGAACCGGATGGTGGCTGGGAAGCCCTTGAGGGCCTTGAAGATCCCGTGGAAGTCCGCCCGCTGGTAGGGCAGCAGCTTGCCGAGGGCCGTCTGGCGGGCCTCGAGCGAGTCGGCGAGAATCATCTCGCGCATCGCGTCAATCCGGTCGCCCTCGAAGAACATATGTTCCGTGCGAGTGAGGCCGATGCCGGTCGCGCCGAAGGCGATGGCGTTGGCGGTCTGCTCCGGGGTGTCCGCATTAGTGCGGACCTGAAGCTTGGTGACCTGAGCGCACCACTTCATCAGCTGGGCATAGCTACGGAACTTCTCCGTCGACTGGGCGGTCTTGTCGCCGTTCAGCAGGCCAGAGATGATCTCCGAAGGGGCGGTCTTGATCTGGCCGGCGTAGACGGTGCCGGAGGTGCCGTCGATGGAGAGGTGATCCCCCTCCTTGAAGACCTGGCCGGCGATGGTGGCCGTCTTGGCCTCGTAGTCGATGTGGACCGAGGAGGCGCCGCAGACGCAGACCTTGCCCATCTGGCGGGCGACCAGGGCGGCATGCGAGGAGACGCCACCGCGGGCGGTGAGGATGCCCTCCGCGGCGATCATTCCGCGCAGGTCCTCGGGGGAGGTCTCGACGCGGACGAGGAGCACCTTCTCGTTGCGGCCCGCGGCTTGGACGGCGCGGTCGGCGTTGAAGTACACCTTGCCGGTGGCGGCGCCCGGGCCGGCGGGGAGGCCGGTGGCGATTACCTTGGCCTTCTTGATCTCGGCGGGATCGAAGATCGGGGCAAGGAGCTGCTCCAGCTGGTCGGCCGGGTTGCGCAGGATGGCGGTCTGCCAGTTGATCAGCTTCTCCTTCACCATATCGATGGAGAACTTCAGGGCGGCGGCCGCGGTGCGCTTGCCGTTACGGGTCTGCAGCATAAATAGCTTGCCCTCCTGGATCGTGAACTCGACGTCCTGCACGTCCTTGAAGTGCTTCTCCAGGATCTGGCGGACCTTCAGGAGCTCCGCGTAGGTCTTGGGCATCTGGTCCTTCAGCTTGAGGACC
>Ga0194119_10000243_pt1 | contig 109205 bp, 116 predicted proteins | sample TA2MahC100mmetaG_FD_148620 | JGI IMG/M metagenome (GOLD analysis project Ga0194119, IMG submission 148620) | Freshwater microbial communities from Lake Tanganyika, Tanzania - TA2015018 Mahale Deep Cast 100m | ecosystem: Environmental > Aquatic > Freshwater > Lake | place: Tanzania: Lake...
CGTGTCATTGGAGAGTGGATCCGCTTCTACAACCACCGTCGGCCCCACCAGGCCCTCGGCATGAAAACCCCCGCTATGGCGTATGCTTTAGCGGCCTGACCTGTGCAGAAACCGGTGGGTCAGTACACTGGCGCAGTACGATTTAGCGATCGATTTGTAACCAGTCTCTGCTTGCTTTTCTTGTCGAGCTCTCTATCAGTCTGTGCGCCGATGATGAATCGGCGCAGCTTGTCGTAACGACCGAATCGAATCATGTCTCGGGGTGAGATTTCCCCTAGAACGGGATTCTGCGTTCGAAACCAAAGCGCTGTCTTTGCGGCATCACCTTCGAAGTACTGGGCGACCAGATTGCAAATATTCCCAATCTCTTCAAGGCGCTCTCGAACGTCATGTGGAATCTCATGATCAAAACGAACTGAACTCTTTGCTACACCAGCAATTTTTGCGATCTCGGAGTTCTTTAGATCCAGAAACTGTGCGACCGAACGTGGTTGGAAGTCCGTGTCGTGCCAGAAATCCAAATAGTCACGACCAACGGTATTAAATAGAGATGCGCTGTTGGCCATCAGGTAGTCCTAAGGCAAGCAGGAAAGACACATCATTGTGCCCAAGTTTTGCCCAATATGTGACCAAGCACCCGAAAATTCAATTAAACGTAACTTATTGATTTATTTATGCGCCTAGAGTCGATCTAACGCCCCCATCACCGGCTTCGTCTCCGGCCGCACGCCGTGCCAGAGCAGGTATGACTCGGCTGCCTGCTCGACCAGCATGCCCCAGCCCTTGTGCGCGCGCTCTACGCCGCGCCCGGCCGCCCAGCGCATGAAGGCCGTGTCCCCGCGGCCGTAAGCCATGTCGTAGCACACGGTGCCGGCCCCGACCGCGCGCGGCGGCAGCTCCGGCACCTCGCCGGCGAGGCTGGCCGCCGTCGCGTTGATCACGATATCCCAGGGCCGGTTCTCCACGGCGTGGAAGCCGGTGGCGGAGATCTCGCCGAGATCCGCGAATTCCTCCGCCAGACGCTGCGCGCGTTCCGGCGTGCGGTTCGCGATGCGCAGTTCGCGGGGCTCATGCTCGAGCAGCGGCGCCAGCACGCCGCGCGTCGCGCCGCCGGCGCCGAGAATTAGCAGCCGCGAGCCGCCGATCTTGACGCCGAGATTGCGGGTGAGGTCGGTGACGAGTCCCACGCCATCGGTGTTCTCGCCGAAGAGCTCGGTGGCGCTGCACCGCACGATGGTATTGACCGCGCGGGCGCGCTCTGCGCGCGCCGACAACTCGTTGACGATCTCGGCCGCCGCCGGCTTGTGCGGCAGGGTCACGTTCGCGCCGCCGCCGCCCTCGACGAAGAAGTTGATCACCGCGTGCCGGAAGCGGTCGGGCGCCACGTCCTGGACCTTGTAATCCACGACGTGGTCGAACTGGCGCGCGAACATGCCGTGGATGAACGGCGACCAGCTGTGGCTGACGGGATGGCCGAACAGCACGAATCGCCCCGGTCCTGGCCTGGTGTTCAAGGTTTCGGCTCCTCGTGCAGCCAGGCTGCGGCGCGCCCGGCATAGTAGGTCAGGATCCCGTCGGCGCCGGCGCGCTTGATGCACACGAGACTCTCGAGCACGGTCCTGCGCTCGTCGGTCCAGCCGTTCGCCGCCGCCGCCGCGAGCATCGCGTACTCACCGCTCACCTGGTAGACGAAAGTGGGCACGCTAAACTCGTCCTTCACGCGCCGGACGATGTCGAGGTAGGGAAGCCCGGGCTTGATCATCACCATGTCGGCGCCCTCCTCGATGTCGAGCGCCACCTCGCGGATCGCCTCGTCGCCGTTCGCCGGATCCATCTGGTAACTCGCCTTGTCGGACCTGCCGAGCGCGGCGCCGGAGCCGACGGCATCGCGGAAGGGCCCGTAGAAACCGGAGGCGTACTTGGCCGAGTAGGCGAGGATGCGCGTGTCATGACGGCCATCCTCCTCGAGCGCCGCGCGGATCGCGCCGATACGCCCGTCCATCATGTCGGATGGCGCGACGACGTCCGCGCCCGCCGCCGCCTGCGAGCGCGCCTGGCGCACCAGCGCTTCGACCGTGGCGTCGTTCAGCACGTGACCGGAGGCGTCTACCAGCCCGTCCTGGCCGTGCGTCGTGTAGGGGTCGAGCGCGACGTCGGTGATCACGCCGAGCCCCGGCACATCCTTCTTGAATGCGCGCACCGCGCGCTGCACGAGCCCGTCCGGGTTCCAGGCCTCGCGGCCGTCCGCGCTCTTCGCCCCGGGGTCCGGCACCGGGAACAGCGCGATCGCCGGGATCCCGAGCATGCCGAGCCGCTGCGCCTCGGCAACGAGCAGGTCGATCGACATGCGCTCGATGCCCGGCATCGAAGCGACGGGCTCGCGCCGACGGCTGCCCTCGATGACGAACAGCGGCTGGATCAGGTCGTCCGCGGTGAGGGTCGTCTCGCGCGCGAGGCGCCGCGAAAAAGGGTCGCGCCGCATGCGGCGCATGCGTGTACCCGGATACCGTCCCGTGGCACTGCGACCCATCAGGCTCCTGGCGCGGCTCATCCTGCGGTAGATTGGCCCCGCAATGGGCCGGAAATAACCTGTGACTATGGCCGGTCTTTATACATGAACCGCGGGGTCGGAGAAACGGACCGGCGTCGGCGCTTCGGCGACCTGTGCGAGGATCTCCGCCCGGACCTCCTGCGGTTCGCATGGTGGCTGGGCCGCGACCGGGGGCTGGCCGAGGACGTGGTCCAGGAGGCGCTGTTGCGGGCCTGGAAGTCGTTCGACTCGCTGACCGACGAGGGCCAAGGCGAAGGCCTGGCTGCTCACCATCGTGCGCCGCGAGTTCGCGCGCAGCTTCGAGCGGAAGCGGCTCGAACTCTCGGACGTAGACGCGCTGGTCGCGGCCGAGTCCGCCGTGCTCGCCACCCCGGAGGACGAGGGCATCGGGCAGATGCGCGAGGCGATCTTCCGGCTCGATGCGGAATACCGCGAGCCGCTGGTGCTGCAGGTGCTGATGGGCTATTCGACGCAGGAGATCGCCGACATGATGGGCATGCAGCAGGGCGCGGTGCTGACACGGCTGTTTCGCGCCCGCGCCCGGCTGCGCCGGCAGCTCGGCCTCGCCCCGGAGGCGGAGGCGTGATCACCTGTCTCGAATTCAGGCGCCGCATCGGCGCCGAGCCCTTCGCCGCGGACGCGGAGCTCGAGGCGCATCGCCGGGCGTGCGCGCCTTGCGCACGCCACCAGGACGAACTGCGCGCAATGGACGATGTGATCCGGCGCGCGCTCGAGGTGAATCCGCCGCCGCGTGAGGCTGCCGCGCCCGTGCGGGCGGGCGCGATGCGATCCCGGTTCCTGGCGATTGCGGCGAGCCTGGTGGCGGGCATCGCGCTCGCGCTGGTGGTGCTGGTCGCCGCCCCGCGCGCGGCGATCGCGCGCGAAGTCGTCGCCCATGTGCTGCACGAGCCGGACGCGGCCGCTCCCGGCGCGCCGCTCCCGGCCGCGGCGATCGACGTCGTGCTCGCTCCCGCGGGCATGCGCCTCGCCGCCGGCGCGGGGACGGTCAGCTTCGCGGCGCACTGCGTCTTCGAGGGCCGGGTGGTGCCGCATCTCGTCGTGCAGGCTCCGGGCGGCCCGGTAACGGTCCTGGTGCTTGCGCATCGCACGATCGCGCGGCCGATGCGCTTCGACGAGCAGGGCTATTCCGGCGTCGTCCTGCCGGCGCCGCGCGGGTCGATCGCCGTCGTCGGCCAGGGCGTCCGCGACCTTGAAGCGGTCGCGCGCCAGGTGTTCGACGCAATCGACTGGGACGCCTGAAGCCTACTCCGCGGCGAGCCGCAGGACGGCGCAGCGGCCCTGGCCGGGTCCCGCCAGCGCCCCGTGCAGGAGCGGCAGGATCTTCTCCAGGTCCTCGGCGAACTTCCAGGGCGGATTGATCGTCACGAGCCCCGAGCCGTTCAGGCCGGCGCGCGAGTCGTCCGGATGCACGCAGAGCTCTGCGGCCAGCACGCGCTTCGCACCCGCAGCCACGATCCTGCGGTGCAGCCGCGCCGCGGTCGCGCCCAGCTTGATCGGGTACCATGCCATCAGCACACCCTGCGCCCAGCGCGCTGCCGCGGCGACGATTGCTTCCGCGACGCGCGCGAAGTCGGCCTCGGTGTCCTCGTAAGGCGGGTCGATGAGCGCGAGCCCGCGCTTCTCGGCGGGCGGCAGCAGGGCGCCCAGGGCCTCGTAGCCGTCCCGCACGTGGACGCCGATGCGCTCATCGCCGCGAAACTCCCGGCGCAGCGCCTCCGCCTCCGGAGCCTGCAACTCGCAGAACGCAGCGCGGTCGCCCGGGCGCATGAATGAGGCCGCTATCAGCGGCGAACCCGGGTACGCGCGCAGCGGCCCGCCGCCGTTCAGCGCGCGGACGATCGCGAGGTAGCGCGCGAGCGCCGGGTGTGCCGCCTCGATCCCTGCCGCGGCGATGCGCACGATGCCGCGTTCGGCCTTGCCGCCCGCGTCCGCGAGCTCGTAGCGGCCGCGTCCCGCGTGCGTGTCGAGCAGGAACAGCGGCCGATCCTTCTCCGTGAGCCTCGCGAGCGCCGCGACTAGGGCCGCGTGCTTCATCACGTCGGCGAAATTGCCGGCGTGGAAGGCGTGCCGGTATTTCACGCCTCGCCGAGCCAGTCGCGCGGGCGCAGCCAGTCGGCGAGTTCCGCTTCCGCCGAGCCGGGCTCGGGCGCGTAGCCGTACTCCCAGCGCACCAGTGGTGGCAGCGACATCAGGATCGACTCGGTGCGCCCGCCGGTCTGCAGGCCGAATAACGTGCCGCGGTCATAGACCAGGTTGAACTCGACGTAGCGGCCGCGCCGCAGCAACTGGAAGCCACGCTCGCGCTCCCCGTAGGGCTTCCTCCGCCGCCGCTCCGCGATCGGCAGCCAGGCTTTCGGGAAGGCGTCGCCGACCGCGCGCACGAACGCGAAGCAATCCGCGAACGAGGGTGCATTCAAATCGTCGAAGAAGAGTCCGCCGACGCCGCGCGTTTCGTTCCGGTGCGGCAGGAAGAAGTAGCGATCACACCAGGCCTTGTACTTCGGGTAACTGCCGGGCATTCCGGCGCAGGCCTCGCGGGCCGTGCGGTGCCAGTGCAGGACGTCCTCACGCACCGGGTAACAGGGCGTGAGGTCGAAGCCGCCGCCGAACCACCAGGCGGGCTCGGCGTCCCGCGGCTCGGCGACGAAGAACCGCAGGTTCATGTGCGTCGCCGGCACGTGCGGGTTCCTTGGGTGCAGTACCAGCGAGACCCCCATCGCCGTGAATGGTGCGCCCGCGAGGGCGGGGCGCGCCGCGGTCGCAGAGGCGGGCAGGGCCGCGCCCGATACCTCCGAGAAATTGACGCCGCCCTGCTCGAGCAGGGCGCCGTCGCGGATCACGTGCGACTCGCCGCCGCCGCCCTCCGCGCGCTGCCAACGGTCGCAGGTGAAGCGCGCGCGGCCGTCGGCGTGCTCGAGCGCGGCCACGAGGCCCACGTGGAGTTCCGTGAGCCATGCGCGCACGGCGACGCGGTCAGTCATGACTCACTCTCCGGCGGGCGCTTCCCCCGCAGGGGCTTTCGGCGCGGCCGCTTTCTTCCTCGTCGGCTTCCTCGCGGCCGCCTTCGGCTTCGCGGCTTTCGGCTTCGTGGTCTCGGGCGCCGCGGCCGCGTCACCGGCCGGTGCGGCGGCGGCCTTGCGTCGGCCAAAGCGACCGAAGCGGCCCTTGCGCTCGGGCGCGGCGGCGAGCAGCGCCTGGCACTCCTCGAGGCTGAGCGATGCCGGGTCGCGGTCCTTCGGTGCCTTTGTATTCTTCTTGCGGTCCGTTATGTATGGCCCGTAGCGGCCCTTCAGCACCTGGATGCCCGCGTCCGGGAAGTCCCGGATCGTGCGCTCGCGGTCAGCGCGGATCTTCGCCTCGACGATCTCGATCGCGCGCGGCAGCTCGAGCGTGAACGGGTCGTCCTCCTTGATCGAGGCGTATTTCGCGCCGTACTTCACGTACGGGCCGTACTGGCCACGACCGACGCCGATCGGCGTGCCATCGGGCGCTTGACCGAGGTCGCGCGGCAGGGAAAGCAGCCGCAGCGCGTCCGCGAGCGTGACGTCGTCCATGTGCTGGCCCGGCAGCAGGCTCGCGAAGCGCGGCTTCTCCGGGTCGTCGCGCGTGCCCTGCTGCACGAACGGGCCATACTGGCCCATGCGCACGCTGATCGGCTTGCCGCTGACCGGGTCCTTGCCGATCTCGCGCGACTCGGCGACCTCCTCGCGCGTGACCGTCTTGCCGATATGGTCCACGCGCTGGCGGAACGGCTTCCAGAACCGCCCGAGTTCATGGTGCCACTCCTTTTCGCCGTTGCTGATCTCGTCGAGCGCGTCCTCCATCAGCGCCGTGAACCCGTAGTCCACGTAGGTGCCGAGGTACTTGACCAGGAACTTGCTGACGATTTTGCCGATGTCGGTCGGCACGAAGGCGCGCCCGCTCATCTCCACGTAGCGGCGGTAGCGCAGTGTCTCGATGATCGAGGCGTAGGTGGACGGGCGGCCGATGCCGTGACTCTCGAGCGACTTGACGAGGCTTGCCTCCGTGTAGCGGGGCGGCGGCTGCGTGAAGTGCTGCTCGGGCCGGATCGACTCGAGCTCCACGCGTTCCCCGGGCTCGAGCGCCGGCAGGCGCTGCTCGTCCTCGCTCTCGACGTCGGTCTCGTCCTCGTCGTGGTCCTCGTGGTAGGCGGCGAGGAAGCCCGGCTCGAGCAGGGTCTGGCCGGTGGCGCGGAACACGTGGCGGTTCGCGCCAGTCGCCTCCCTCGGGTCGCCGGCGAGGAGATCGACGGCCACGGTGTCGAACACCGCCGGCGCCATCTGGCAGGCGACGGCGCGCTTCCAGATGAGCGCGTACAGGCGGCGCTGGTCCTCGTCGTGGATGTCGCGTTCGGCTTTCTGCGGCGTTTCGGCGGCGACGGTCGGCCGGATCGCCTCGTGCGCTTCCTGCGCGTTCTTGGACCGGGTCTTGTATTCGTTGACGCCGTCGGAGAGCGCCTGCTTGCCGAATTGCGCCTCGATCGTCGCGCGTATCTCGCGTACCGCCTCAACCGACAGCGAAACCGAGTCGGTGCGCATGTAGGTGATGTAGCCCGCCTCGTAGAGCTTCTGTGCGGACTGCATCGTGCGCCGCGCGGTGAAGCCGAGCTTGCGCGCCGCCTCCTGCTGCACGGACGAGGTCGTGAACGGGGGTGGCGGGTTCCTGCGTTTCGGGCGGCACTCGACGCTCTCGACCGTGAGCCAGCCCTTCGACTGGTCCTGCAGCGCGCGCTCGACGCGCCGCGCGTCGGCCTCGTTCGTGACCGTGAAGCGCGACTTCTGGACGTCGGACTCGAATTTCTCGCCGGCGAACTCGATGAGTCGCGCCGGGAAGCGTGCCGACTCCTTCGCTGCCTCGGATTCGACGGTCCAGTACTCGAGCCGCTGGAACTTCTGGATCTCGGCCTCGCGCTCGCAGATCAGCCTGAGCGCGACGCTCTGCACGCGGCCGGCGGAGAGCCCCGGCTTGATCTTCTTCCACAGGAGCGGCGAGAGATTGAAGCCGACCAGGTAGTCGAGCACGCGCCGGGCCTTGTAGGCGTTGACCAGGTTCTCGTTGACGCCGGGCTCGGCCTGCTCGACGGCCTCGCGCACGGCGTTCCGGGTGATCTCGTAGAAACGCACGCGGCGCAGGTTCTTGCCGTCGAGCACGCCCTGATCGCGCAGGATCTCCGAGAGGTGCCAGGAGATCGCTTCGCCCTCGCGGTCCGGGTCGGTCGCGAGGTAGAGGGCGTCGGCTTTCTTCATCGCGCGTGCGATCGCGTCGACCTTGGGCTTGCTCTTGTCGATGAGCTGGTACTTCATCTCGAAATCGCGCTCGGGATCGACCGCGCCCTCCTTCTCGACGAGGTCGCGCACGTGGCCATAGGAGGCCAGCACCTCGAAGTCGGCCCCGAGGTATTTCTTGATGGTCTTCGCCTTGGCAGGCGACTCGACGATGACGAGATTGCTGCTCATGTGCCCGGATTCAATTCAATGTCCCAGAAACGCCAAAGCCGCGGGCCCGACCGCGGCTCTCTGGCGACCGGCGCCGGCGGCGCTCAGTGCATGGCATCCCGGCGCTCGTCGAAGACCAGATCTTCCATCCGCTGGTAGGCGTTTTCCTGCCCCGGCTGGCTGAACAGGACCATCAGGACGACCCACTTCAGCTGCTCGATGTCGATGTCGTCCGCCTCGAGCGCGAGCAAGCGGTCGATCACCACCTCGCGCTGCGCCGCCGACAGGATGCCGAGATTCTCGAGGTGCAGCAGGTAGCCGCGCACATCGGTATCGAGCCGGACCTGCTCGGAGCCGCTGAATACGCGCATGGCCCGGGCCGTGCCCTCGCCGACCGTGCGGTCGGGATCCGACGCGAGGCTCTCGAGCCACACCAGCGCGCGCTCGATCTCCGCCTCCGGATAGCCCTCCTGCTCAAGCTCTGCCTTGAGCGCCTCGCGGTCGGAAATGGAGTCGTCCTCGGCATCCAGGAAATTCTCGAACAGGCGGATCAGGATGTCGAGCACGCTGTCCTTCATCGGGCCTGCCTCGCTGTCGTCCTGCCGTAGCGGCCGCCGGGAAGGATTTCAACCCGGCCCGCGAGCTCCAGCAACTGCAGCTTCGAGATGACGGTATGTGCGGCCAGCCCGGTGCGCTGCACCAGCCTGTCGAGTCCCGCCGGCTCGAAACCGAGGGCATTCAACAGCATTTCCGCGTCGCTGTCCAACGCTCCGTCGAAGGAGTTCGCGCGATCGCGCGCATCCGGCGTGCAATTCGTCGTGCTCGCGAGGCCGAAAATGCCGAGCGCGGCGAGCACGTCATCGACCGATTCGACAAGCGCCGCACCGTCGCTGATCAGGCGATGGCAGCCGCGCGCGAGCGGATTATGTATGGAGCCCGGCACCGCCATGACCTCGCGCCCCTGCTCGCCGGCAAGCCGCGCGGTGATCAGCGAGCCGGAGCGCGCGGCGGCCTCGACGACGAGCACGCCGCGCGCGAGGCCGGACATCAGCCGGTTGCGGCGCGGAAAATTATCCGCGCGCGGCGGCGTGCAGGTCGGGAACTCGCTGACCAGCGCGCCGTTCGCCGCGATGCGCGCAGCGAGTTCGCGATGCCCGGCGGGATAGACGCGGTCGAGCCCGGTGCCGCAGACGGCGATTGTTGTGCCGCGCGCGGCGAGCGCCCCGCGATGCGCCGCGGCGTCGATGCCGGCGGCGAGCCCGCTCGTGATCGTGAGGCCCGCGGTCGCCAGCCGGGCGGCGAAGTCGAAGGCGGTTTAGCGTCCCGCCGCCGTCGCCGCGCGGCTGCCGACGATCGCGACCTGCGGGCGCGACAGGGCGGCAGGATCGCCCTCGACGAACAGGGCGGGCGGCATGCCGGCGACCGCGGCGAGCTGTGGCGGGTAGGGCGGGTCCTGCTCGGTGAGCAGCGATCGGTTCGGTCCGTCGAGCCAGGCGTGGTCGCGGGCTATGCCTTCCGGGTCCCGTTCTCCCGGGCCGCACAGGCGCTGCAGCCAGCGCACCAGATCGCCTTGCCGCGCGGTGTCGGCCATCCCGCGATCCTGCGTCGCCCATTCGCCCGCCGCTGCTGTCATTTGCGGGCACTTCCGACACATTTAGTGAGTCCGCCGGGCGCGATCGCACCGACTCCGCCGCGTCACAGCAGGCGCGCGCGGGATCCGGTGCCGTGCTTGCGAAACCGCGCAGATTCGTGAGTCAGCAACAAAGAGAACGCCGGCGCGGGGCCGGCGTCTTCGTGAACAGGCCGGGAACGGGTCAGCCGGCGGCGGGCGAGCGCACCATGTCGCCGACCTTCACCTCGCGGTCGGAACGCCACATCAGCCCGTAGCTTATGTGGTCGTAGGCCTTGAAGATCAGCGTGACGCCGTTGCGCTCGTCGGGCAGCTGCACGCGGCGACTCTTCGGGTTCGGGGTCGTGTCGAGCACTTCCTCGCCGGCCTCCCAGACTTCGAGCACGTGGCCGGGCTCGAGGCCGTGCCGCGAGCCGCGATTGATGATCACGACGTCGTAGTCCGCGACCACCGTGCGCTCGTCGATGACCGACATGATCGTGCCGTCGACCTGGACGCCGGGCGCGCGCGGGATGAAATTCATCTTCGGCTCGTGCTCGATGTCGAGCAGGATGTCGTCTTCGAGCGTCTCGCGTGCGGAGTCCACGACGCGCAGGGTCGCCGGATCGCCGACCCGGTTGAGATTGGCTTCGCCCGTATGCAGGCCCTGGTAGCCGACCACGTCGCCGTCGTCCGGATCGCGCAGCTCGTCGCCCACGTGGTAGACGTTGTAGCGATTGCCGAGCGCGCCGTTGCCAAGGCGGCGCACATAGATGTCGTTGCCGACCAAGGAGATCAGGCGCTCGTCGCGCGCGGCGACCACGTACGGCGCACGTTCGACCTGCTAGGCCGCGAGCAGCTTCGGCCTGCCCATGAACGCCGCGATGCGATCGTACGGAATCGCGTGGATCGCCTCGGACAGCGGATGCTCGCGCACCCGCGGCGAGAGTCGAGCCTCGCCAGCACGGGCGAGCGAGACCACGGGCCTTCCGTCCACCCAGGTGAGCGCGAGCTCGTCGCCCGGGTAGATGAGGTGCGGGTTCGCGACCTGGGGGTTGATGTGCCAGATCTCCGGCCAGTACCAGGGATCGGTCAGGAACTTGCGCGAGATGTCCCAGAGGGTGTCGCCCGGCTGAACGACGTAGCGCTCCGGGGCGTCCGGCGCGACCGGAATGACGCCGCGGTCGATACCCTGCTCCTGCCCGGTCGCGATGCCCGCCGGGAGGGCCATGGCGAGGGCGAGGGCGCAGGCGGCGGCGGCCGTCAGCGCGCGCAGGGAATGGTGCTTACCGAACGTGGGGGACGAAGCCATGCGAGGTGCTCCCTTACAGCCGCGGCAGCCGTAGAATCGTATAATTCACGGCTTCCGGTTTCCGACGTAAGTCCATGCTTCGACGAACTTTAGCAGCAATCGCTGGCCAGTTACACGCGCCCGGATACCCGCGCCCATGACGCGCCTCACAATCCTGGAGTATCCGGACCCCCGGCTGCGCACCCGGGCCGCCCCGGTGACGGCCGTGGACGCCGCGCTGCGTGAGCTGATCGACGACATGTTCGAAACCATGTATGCGGCGAAAGGCATCGGCCTCGCCGCGACCCAGGTCAACGTGCACCGGCGGCTGCTGGTGACCGACGTTTCGGAGGGTCACACTGACCCCCGGGTCTTCGTCAACCCGGAAATCCTCGCGCGGGACGGCAAGGCCGTCGGCCAGGAGGGCTGTCTCTCGGTACCCGGTTATTTCGACGAGGTCGAACGTGCCGAGCGGATCCACGTGCGTGCGCTAGATCGCAACGGCAAGACCTTCGAGGCCGACCTCGAGGGCCTGCTCGCGGTCTGTGTGCAGCACGAGGTCGACCATCTCAACGGCAGGCTGTTCGTGGACTACCTGTCCGACCTCAAGCGTCAGCGCGTGCGCAAGAAGATCGAGAAGGAGCGCAGGCTGCGCGCGGAAGGCCGCGCGGGCGAGACCTCGCGCGCGCCGGCGATCTGACCGGCTCCATGCCCACCGAATCCGGCCTGGCGGTCATCTTCGCCGGCACGCCGGCATTCGCTCTCGACTCGCTCGACGCGATCGCCGCCTCGCGGCACCGTATCCGTGCGGTATTCACGCAGCCCGACCGCCCGAGCGGCCGCGGCCGCGCGCTGGCCGCGAGTCCGGTCAAGCAGCGCGCGCTCGCGCTCCGCCTGCCGGTTCACCAGCCGGCGACGCTCAAGGACGCGGCTGCGGCATCGATGATCGCGGCGCTTGCGCCGGACGTGATCGTGGTGGTCGCCTACGGGCTCCTGCTGCCGCCCTCGATCCTTGCGCTGCCCCGGTTCGGCTGCCTCAACGTGCACGCATCGCTCCTGCCGCGCTGGCGCGGAGCGGCACCGGTCGCGCGCGCGATCCTCGCCGGCGACCAGCGCACGGGCGTATGCATCATGCGCATGGAGGCGGGGCTCGACACCGGCCCCGTGATGCTGCGCCGCGAGATGGCGATTGCCGCGCGCGAGACCGCGGGCGAGCTCGAGCATCGGCTCGCCCGGGCGGGTGGCGAGGCGATCGTCGCGGCGCTGGACGGGCTCGACGCGGGTCGCGCGACGTTCGAGCCCCAGGACGAGTCGCGGGCGACCTGGGCGGCGAAACTGACCAAGGCCGAGGCGCGCCTCGACTGGCGCGAGCCGGCCGAGGAACTCGCGAGGCGGGTGCGGGCGTTCAATCCGCGGCCGATCGCGGAGACCACGCTGGACGGCGCGCAATTGCGCATCCATGAGGCCGATCCGATCGCAGCGGCACCTGGCCCTGTTCCGGGCACGATCCTCGCCGCGGACGGCGCGGGGATCGCGGTCATGACCGGAGCCGGCGCGCTCCTGCTGCTGCGTGTACAACTGCCGGGCCGTCGCGTCGTCGCGGCGGCAGAGCTCGCGAACGCCCGGAGCCTCGTCGGCAAGGTCCTGGCTTGAGCACCCCCGGCGGCGCCGCGATTCGCGCCGCGGCGGCGCGCGCCGTGGCTGCGGTTGCGGTGCACGGCCGCCGCCTCGAGGACGCGGTCGCCGCGGCGACGCAAGGCGGCGTGCCGCGCCCCGCCGTGCAGTCGCTGTCATTCGGGACCGTGCGTTGGCACTTCGAGCTCGCGGCCTGCCTCTCGATCCTGCTGGACCGGCCGGGCTCGAAGCAGGATCCTGAAGTGCGCGCGCTGATGCTGGTCGGGCTGTTCCAGCTGCAGCACGGCGCGACGCCCGAGCATGCCGCGGTCTCGGAAACCGTCGAGGCGATGCGCGCACTCGGCCGCCCGCGCGCTGCGGGGCTCGTCAATGCCGTGCTGCGACGCTTCCAGCGCGAGCGCCAGGCGGTGGTCGCGGCCGCGCACGCGAGCCGCGCCGCGCGCCACGCCCACCCGGAGTGGATGCTCGATGCGTTCGCGCGCGACTGGCCGGCCGACTGGGAATCGATCGCGGCCGCCGGCAATGCGGAGCCGCCGATGTGGCTGCGCGTCAACGCGCGGCGCCTCGCGCGCGAGGACTACCGGGCGCGGCTCGCAGCATCGGGCCTTGCGGCGGAGCCGTGTCCGTTCGCGCCGCAGGCACTCCGGCTCGCGGAGCCGGTCGCGGTCGATACGCTGCCCGGCTTCGCGGATGGCGAGGTATCCGTGCAGGACGCGGCTGCCCAGCTCGCACCGTTCTTTCTGGCGGCGGGGCCCGGCATGCGCGTGCTGGACGCCTGTGCGGCGCCGGGTGGCAAGGCCTGCCACGTCGCCGAGCTCGAGCCGGATCTCGCGGAACTGGTCGCGGTCGACATCGATGCGGCGCGCGCAACGCGGATCGAGTCGAATCTGGCTCGACTTCGCCTCTCGGCGCACGTCGTCGTCGGCGATGCCGGGCAGCCCGCCACGTGGTGGGATGGCCGCCCGTTCGAGCGGATCCTGCTCGACGTGCCCTGCTCGGGCACGGGCGTGATCCGCCGCCATCCGGACATCAAGCTCCTGCGCCGCGCCGACGATGTCGCCCGGTTCGCGGTGCAGCAGGCGGCGTTGCTGCGCACCTGCTGGGGGCTCCTCGCGCCCGGCGGCCGGCTCGTATATGCGAGCTGTTCGGTGCTGGCGGCCGAGAATGCGGGCGTCGTCGGGGGATTCATGGCCGAGGAGCCCGCGGCGGTCGAAGTGACCGAATCTGCTAGGCTTTTGCTGCCCGGGGCGCTGCCGTGGCGGCCTGCGGGGCCCGGTTGCGCGCTGCGAAGCGGCGCGGCCGATGCCGACGGCTTCTACTACGCCTGCCTCGAGAAGAAGACCTGAGCGTGCACTTGTTGCGGGGAACGAGCTGGCTGCTGACTCTCGCCGCGCTGCTCGGCACGGCGACCGCGCCCGTGGCCGCCGCGCAGGAAGCCGAGCGCTTCGAGATCCGCAACGCCTACGTCCAGCTGGTGAATGGCGAATGGCTGCTCGACGTGCGTCTCGACGTCGCGCTCGCCGAGGCGGCGCGCCAGGCGTTCGCGGAAGGCGTGCCGCTGTTGCTGCGCCTGGAGGTCGAGGCGAGCGTCGAACGCCGCCTGCTGCCGTCCGACGAAGTCGTCTCGCTGGGCCGCCGCTGGCAGCTCGCCTATGACGCGATCGCGGAGCGCTATGTAGTCACCGACGTCAAGGCCGGCACGCACGTCAGCCACGCCACCCGGGAGGAGGCTTTCGAGGCGCTGGACCACATCGGCGGCATCGTGATCGCCGACACGGCGACCCTGCCCGAGGGGCAGCGCTTCGACATGCGCGTGCGCGCAACGGTCGAGATCGGGGAGCTGCCCGCCGCGGTGCGGGTCCTGCTCTTCTGGCGTAGCTGGTCGCGCACCACCGAGTGGTACGCCTGGCAGGTGCGGCCGTGATCCGGCGCTGGCTGCCATTTATCGCCGGCGCGGGGATCGTCATCTGGGTGACTGCGCTCGTCATGCTCGCGCTCACGGCGGAGGGTCCGCAGCGCTTCGGCGAGCTGTACCTCGCGATCCTGCTGATCAATGTCGCGGGCATGGTCGCGCTGCTCGTGCTGATCGGCGGGCGGCTGGCCGACTTCGTCCGTGACTGGCGGCGGCACGTGCCCGGCTCACGCCTGCGCGGCCGGACGCTGCTGATGTTCGGGGGGCTCGCGATCGCGCCGCTGCTGATGGTGTTCACGTTCTCGGTGCTGTTCCTGACCCGCGGTATCGACGGCTGGTTCCACGCCGAGGTGCGCCAGGGACTCACCGACGCGCTCGGGCTGTCGCGCGCGGCGCTCGACCTGCGCATGCGCGAGTACCTCGACCGCACGCTCGGCATGGCCGACCGCCTTGCAGCCGAGTCCGGCGCCGGTCTTTACTTCGCGCTCGACGAGGAGCTGCGGAACTCGGACGCCGAGGAACTCATCGTCGCGAGCGCCGGCGGCCAGACCGTCGCCTACATCCGCGCCGGCATCCAGCACGCGCTGCCCGCGGCGCTGCCCGCGGACCTGCTGCTGCAACTGCGCCAGGGGCGGCCGCACGTGAGCCTGCAGCCCGCGCCCGGCGGCGGCTACCAGGTGCGCGCCGCGACCCAGGTGCTTTCCGTCGCGGGCACGCATTCGCCGCTGGTGCTGATTGCGACTTACCCGGTGCCGCAGCGGCTCTCCGACCTCGCCGGCACGGTGCAGCAGGCCTACCAGCAGTACGGTCAGCTATCGTACCTGCGTGAGCCGCTCAAGGCCGCGTTCGTCCTGACGCTCTCGCTGGTGCTGCTCATGGCGCTGCTCGCGGCCGTGTACGGCGCGCTGTACTTTTCCGAGCGGCTGGTACGGCCGGTGCAGGACCTGATCGCGGGCACGCGCGCGGTCGCCAAGGGCGACTTCGACACGCGGCTGCTGCGGCCCTCGCACGACGAGATCGGCTTCCTCGTCACCTCGTTCAACGACATGACCAAGAAACTCGCCCGCGCCCGCGAGGAGGCCGAGCGCAGCCAGGCCGCGGTCGAGGCGGAGCGCGCGGCGCTCGCGGTGATCCTCGCGCGGCTCACGAGCGGCGTGCTCTCGCTGGAACCGGACCTGCGGGTGCGCGTCGCGAACCAGGCTGCCGGCGTGATCCTCGGCGTGGACTTCAAGGGTGCCGCCGGTCGACCGCTCGCGGAGATCGCAGCCGGGCATCCGCTGCTCGCGGAGCTGCACGCGGTGCTGCAGCGGCACCTCGCGGCGGGCGAGTCGGAATGGCGCGAACAGGTGACGCTACGCGCCGACGCGGGCCGGCGCGAACTGGTGTGCGCCTGCACGTCGCTGCCGGGCGACGCCGGGGCCCAGGGGCTCGTGCTCGTGTTCGACGAGGTTACGCAGCTCCTGCAGGCGCAGCGTCAGGCGGCCTGGGGCGAGGTGGCACGCCGGCTGGCGCACGAAATCCGCAATCCGCTCACGCCGATCCAGCTTTCCGCCGAGCGGATGCGCAGGAAGCTGATGCGCGGCCTGGGCGCTCCCGAGGCGGAGTTGCTCGAGCGCTCGACGCACACGATCGTGCAGCAGGTCGAGGCAATGAAGCAGATGGTGGCGGCCTTCACCGAGTACGCGAAGGCGCCTGAAATGCATATCAGCGAGCTCGACCTGTCCGCGCTGGTCCGCCAGGTGGCCGACCTGTACCACGCCCAAGACCCGCGCGTGGCGTTCGGGCTGTCGCTCGATCTCAAGGCCTCACTGCTCGAGGCCGACCCGGGGCGAATCCGGCAGCTGCTGAACAACTTGCTGACGAATTCGCTAGAGGCACTCGACGGTCATCAGAATCCTGTCATCATGATCGAGACCCGGCGCCTGGGGGACCGGGTGGCGCTGGCGGTCACCGACAACGGCCCCGGCTTCCAGGATGGACTGCTCGAGCAGGCGTTCGATCCTTACGTGACCTCGAAGCCGAAGGGCACCGGACTCGGGCTCGCTATCGTGCGTCGCATCGTCGAGGAGCACGGCGGCACGGTAGAGGTCGACAATGCCCCGGAGGGCGGTGCCCGTGTGCGCATCCTGTTGCCGGCCACTGCGCGCGAGGCGCGGCGGGCGGAGGGAAGGAGAGAGAAGGCATGACTGCGCCGAGAATTCTCGTCGTCGACGACGAAGCGGACATCCGGGGGCTGCTCTCCGAGATCCTGGCCGAGGAAGGCTACGAGGTCGAGGTCGCGGCCGATGCCGCCTCGGCGCGGAAGGCTGCGGCCCGCGAGGAGCCGGACCTGGTGCTGCTCGACATCTGGATGCCGGACATGGACGGGATCTCGCTGCTGCGCGAGTGGGGTGACAAGCGGGCGCTGCGCTGCCCGGTCGTCATGCTATCCGGCCACGGCACGGTCGAGACCGCGATCGAGGCGACGCGGCTCGGCGCTTTCGACTTCGTGGAAAAGCCGCTGTCGATCGCGAAACTCCTGCGCACCACCGAGCGGGCGCTGGACGCCGGCAGGCGCCGGCACAAGGCGCAGCGCGCGTTGATCCCGCCGCTGGTCGCCCCGGTCGGCAAGAGCCGGCTGATGCAGCGGCTGCGCGAGCAGGTGCAGCAGGTCGCGGCCAGCGACGCGCCGGTGCTGCTGTCCGGCGAGCCGGGCACCGGGCGCGAGGCATTCGCGCGCTACCTGCACTCGCTCGGCAACCGATCCGCCGGCCCATTCGTGGCCGTGAGCTGCGCGGGCCTCGACGACGCGAATGCCGCGGCGCGGCTGCGCGGCCAGGTGTCGGACGGCAAGGTCGAGCCCGGGTATTACAAGCAGGCGCGCGGCGGCACGCTGTTCCTGGGCGGACTGGACGACCTCACCGCGCAGGCGCAGCGCGTGCTGCTCGCGGACCTCGAGCAGCGCGGCTGGCAGCATCCAGGCACGGGCGAGGTGGTGCCGTTCAACGCGCGCTTCGTCAGCGCGGCGCCGCCCAGGCACGACGGGCCGGCCGGAGGGCTGCGCCGCGATCTGCTCGCGCACCTCGAGGTCGTCTCGATCCGGATACCGCCGCTGCGCGAGTACGCCGAGGACGTGCCGGACCTGCTCCGGATTTATGTTGACCGACTGGTGGACGAGGAGGGCATGCCGTTCCGGCGCTTCTCGGTCGCCGCCCAGAACCGGCTGCGGAATTGTCCCTGGCCGGGCAACGTGCGCGAGCTGAGGAACCTCGTCCAGCGCGTGCTGATCATGGGCGGGCCCGAGGAAATTGGCCTGGAGGAGATCGAGCGGCATCTCGTCGCCCAGCAGGCCCCGGACGAGCCCCTGGTCAAGCAGGACCTGCTCGCGCTCCCGCTGCGCGCGGCGCGCGAGCAGTTCGAGCGGGCCTACCTGCTGCAGCAGTTGATGCTGTGCAACGGCAAGGTCGGACTCCTGGCCAAACGGGTGGGCATGGAACGCACGCACCTGTACCGCAAGCTGCGTTCGCTGGGCGTGGACTTCCGTCAGATCACCGAGGACTGAACCGTGGAGGCAGTCATGAAAGCGAGCAGGGTATTGACGGCGGCCGTCGTTGCCGCGGGGTTGCTGGGCGCTGTGGGCGCGTACGCGGACGACACGAAGCGGACCTTCGGCGAGTACACGGACGACAAGGTCCTGCACACCAAGGTCTGAGCCGCGCTGACCGAGGACAGGACCGCGGACGCCAACGAGATCAACCTCGAGGTCTACAAGGGGGTCGTGCAGCTGAACGGCTTCGTGGACAACGAGAAGGAGAAGGCGGCGGCGGAGACGGTCGCCAGGGGCGTCTCGGGCGTCAAGGGCGTCGAGAACAACCTGCTGATCAAGCAGGCGGCGCAGACGACCGGCGGGGCGATCGATGACTCGACGATCTCGGCTAAGGTGAAGTCGGCGCTGATCGAAAGCGCGGACACCAAGGCGGGCGACATCAAGGTCGAGACGCGAGGCGGCGTCGTGCAGCTTTCCGGCTACGTTGCGAACGAGGCCCAGAAGTCCGCGGCGACCAGGGTTGCGCAGGCAGTCGAGGGCGTGAAAGCCGTCACCAACAGCATCAGCATCAAGAACTGATCTGACGGTGCCGGGTCGCACTTATCGTACTTATTGGCTTTTTGGCCAATAAGTACGATAAGTGCGACCCGGCACCAATCACCAATCAATCCCCGACGCGCACCATTAGGAAGTCGACCTCGGCTTCCTTGAGGCGGGAGCGCACGCGCTCCAGCTCGGCAGGATCGCTGATCGGCCCGATGCGCACGCGGTGCCAGGTATCGTTGTCGATCGCGACGCGCTGCACGTTCGACTGGATGCTCTGCAGCGCGAGCTGCGCGCGCACGCGGTCGGCGTCCTCGAATCTCCGGTACGAGCCGGCCTGTAATACGTAGGCGCCGGTTTTGGTGGCGGACTCCGGCACGTCGCGCGGCACCACGACCTCCTTCTCCGGAACGACGACCTCGAAGTTGGGCAGCATGTCGTAGAAATCGTACTGGTCCGGCTGCGGGTCGGTGGCGGACTCGCGCGCCGAGGCGGGCTCCGCCTGCGCGGGCGTCTTGCCGGCGGCCTCCGCCGGCAGCGACTCGCGCGGGTCGAACCAGTGCATCGCGAACCCGACCGCGAGGCCGACGGCGAGCCCGATCAGGAGCCCGGTCCAGCCGGAGAACCCCTCGCGCTGCCCGCGGCTGCGTTTGTAGTCCCTGGCGATCATCGGCGCGCCTACATCGACTCCGGCGCCGAGACGCCCAGGATCCCGAGCGCATTCACGAGCACCTGGCGCGCCGCGGCGATCAGGGCGAGGCGGGCATTGCGGGTGTGCGCATCGTCGACGATGAAGGGCAACGCCGCGTAGCAGGCGTGGAACGCCTGCGCGAGCTCGCGCAGGTAATGAACCACGAGGTGCGGCGCGCGCTGCTCCGCACCCTGGTGCACGACCTCGGGCCAGCGCGAGACTTCGCGCATCAGCGCGATCTCGGCCGGTTCCGCGAGCATCGCGAGGCCCGCGAGCCCCGCCGCACGGTCGAACGGCAGGCCGCGCTCCGCGGCCTGCTTCAGCACGCTCGCGATGCGCGCATGCGCGTACTGCACGTAGTAGACCGGGTTGTCGTTGCTCTGCTTGCGCGCGAGCTCGAGGTCGAAGTCGAGCGCCTGGTCGTGCGAGCGCATCACGTAGATGAAGCGCGCGGCATCGTTGCCGACCTCCGCGCGCAGGTCGCGCAGCGTCACGAACTGCGCCTCGCGCTTGCCCATCGCGACCTTCTCGCCGCCCTTCCAGAGCGTCACGAACTGCACCATCGGCACCTCGAGCGACTCGGGCGGCTCGCCCATCGCCGCGAGGCCGGCGCGCACGCGCGCCACGTAGCCGTGGTGGTCGGCGCCGAGGATCGTCAGCAGCAGCTCGAAGCCGCGCTCGCGCTTGTCGAGGTGATAGGCGATGTCGGAGGCGAAGTAGGTCTTCTGGCCGTTGGCGCGGACCACCACGCGGTCCTTCTCGTCGCCGAACAGCGTGGCGCGGAACCAGGTCGCGCCCTCCTGCTCGAATACGTGGCCATTGGCGCGCAGCCGCCGCAGCGCGCGGTCGATCGGCCCGCCGTCCCGGCCGTCGCCGAGTGCCTGTTCCGAGTACCAGCGGTCGAAGGTCACGCCGAACTCGGCGAGGTCGCCCTGGATGTCGGCGAGCATGTCGGCGAGCCCGGCGTCGAACACGATGGGGAAACCGTCGCCGAGCAGCTGGCGCGCGCGCGCGATGACCGCGTCGATGAACTGGTCCTTGTCGCCGCCCGCAGCCTCGTCCGCTGGCAAGCCCGCGAGTACCTCGGCCGCGGGGCGCCTGAGCGCATCGCCATACCGTGCGCGCAGGTTCGCAGCCACGGGACGCACGTAATCGCCGCGATAGCCGTTGGCCGGGAACGGCAGCGTTTCGCCGCACAGCTCGAGGTAGCGCAGCCACACGCTCGCGGCGAGGATGTCCATCTGCCGGCCCGCGTCGTTCACGTAGTACTCGCGGTGCACGCGCCAGCCGTCGGCCGCGAGCAGGTTCGCAACCGTCGCGCCGAAGGCCGCATGCCGGCCGTGGCCGACGTGCAGCGGCCCGGTCGGGTTCGCCGACACGAACTCGACGATGGTGCTGCGGCCGGCGCCGGCGGTGCCGCGGCCGTAACGCTCGCCCGCGTCGAGCACGCGCGCCATCTCCGATTGCCAGGCGGCGGGAGTCAGGAAGAAATTGATGAAGCCGGGGCCGGCGATCTCGGTCTTCGCGACCAGCGGGTTCGGCTGGACCGCCGCGACGATCCTGGCCGCGAGCGCGCGCGGGTTGGCGCGCGCGGCCTTGGCGAGGCGCATCGCGACGCCGGTCGCGAAGTCGCCATGCTGCGCGTCACGCGTGCGTTCCACGCCCGGGTCCGGCAGCGCGCCGTCGCCGAGCGTGCCCGCGGGCAGCACGGCGAGCGCATCGGCGACCAGGTTCTCGACGAGGTTTTTCAAGGCGCGCCAGTCTCTGGAATCGCCGCCTGCTAGTCAACTTCCGCAGGGTCGACGTCGAGCGACCAGCGCAGCGAACGCGGCGCGCGCACGGCCGCGATTGCGGCGACCCACTCGCCGAGGAACGCCTGCAGCGCCCCGCGCGAGCGCGACTCGACGAGCAACTGCGCGCGGTGCCGTCCGGCACGCCGCGCCATCGCCGCGGCCGCGGGACCCAGGATCCTGGGGCGCGGGCCGCCGCCAGCGGGCGCCGCGGCTTCCGCGGCGCGCAGGAAATCGAAGACCTGCGCGCGTGAGGGAGAGTCGGCGCGCAGCAGCGCGAGGTGTGAATACGGGGGCCAGCCGGCCGCACGCCGCTCCTCGAGCGCAAGCACCGCAAAGCCCTCGTAGCCCTCGGTGATGAGGCGGCGCAGCAGCGGGTGCTCGGGATACGCCGTCTGGATCAGCACCTCGCCGGCGCGGGCGCCGCGCCCGGCGCGCCCGGCGACCTGCACGATCTGCTGCGCGAGCCGCTCGCTGGCGCGGAAGTCCGCCCCGAACAGGCCCTGGTCCGCGGCCAGCACCACGACCAGCGTGACGTCCGGGAAGTCGTGGCCCTTGGTCAGCATCTGGGTCCCGAGCAGGATGCGCGCGCGGCCGTCGCCGACCGCGGCGAGCGCCGCCTCGAGATCGCCGCGCCGGCGGATCACGTCACGGTCGATGCGCACCATTGGCGCGGCCGGGAACAGCTGCGTCAGCGTCGTCTCGACCCGCTCCGTGCCCTCGCCGACGGGCGCGAGCTCGTTGCCGCACTGCGGGCAGGCGAAGGGCATGCGCTCCTCGGCGCCACAGTGGTGGCAGGCGAGGGTCGCGCGCGAGAGGTGCACCGTGAGCCGCGCGTCGCAGGACTTGCAGGGCGCGATCCAGCCGCACCCGGTGCAGAACATCGTCGGGGCGTAGCCGCGACGGTTCAGGAATACCAGCACCTGTCCGCGGTCGCCAAGGTGCCGCTCGATCGCCGCCAGCGCCGGCGGCGACAGCCCGTCGCGCGCGGGGTTGACGCGCAGGTCGACGACCGTGACCCGCGGCTTGCCCGCGCGCCCCGTGCGCTCGGGCAGCGACAGCTTCGCGTAGCGGCCGGCCGCGGCGTTCGCGAGCGATTCCAACGACGGCGTCGCGGAACCGAGCACCGCTGGGCAGCCGGCGCGCTGCGCGCGCGCGACCGCAAGGTCACGGCCCGAGTAGCGAAACCCCTCCTGCTGCTTGTACGAGGCGTCGTGCTCCTCGTCCACGACCACGAGCCCGAGCGCCGGCATCGGCGTGAACACCGCCGAGCGCGTGCCGATGACGACCGGCGCCCGCGCGGAGGCTGCCGCGCGCCAGGCCTCGAGACGCGCGCCGTCGGCGAGCGAGGAGTGCAGCGCGACGACCGGCGCGGCGAGGCGCGTGCGAAAGCGGGCGACAAGCTGCGGTGTCAGCGCGATCTCCGGGACCAGCACCAGAGCGCCGCGGCCCGCCTCGATGACCCGCTCGATGATGCGCAGGTACACCTCGGTCTTGCCGCTACCGGTGACGCCGTGCAGCAGGAAGGCGGCGAATTCCCCGTGTGAGGCGCCGACGCGACCAATCGCCGCGGACTGGTCGGCGGTCGGCACCGGCCCCGCGCGGCCCTCGCCCGCGGGCGGCGGCGCCTCGGGTCGGCTGAAGGATTCGAGCCAGCCGCGCGCAGCAAGCGCACGCAGCGCCGGCGTGTGACCGGCCGCGGAAATCGCCGCGGCGCTCGCGCCTTCGTCGCCGGCGAGTTCGAGCAGGGCTCTCTGGCGCGGGCCGATCCGCGCGCCGCCGGCAAGCGCCGCGCGGCCGGCCTGCGAAAGCCGCCACACGGCTTCCTCGCTCACCGCCGCCTTGCCCTGGCGGAGCAGCTTCGGCATCGCGCCGAAGAGCACGTCGCCGAGCGGGTGGTGGTAGTAGTCGGCCGCCCAGTGCAGCAGGCCGAATGTCGTCTTGTCCCAGATCGGCGTCGTGTCGATCGCCTCGAGGGCGGGCTTCAGCCGCGCACGCGGCAGTGCGCTCGACGTCGCATGCGCGATCACGAGGCCGATGGCCGTCTGCCGGCCGAACGGCACGCGCACGCGTTCGCCCGGCCGGGGTGGCGGCCGGCCTGCCGGCGCGAGGTAGTCGAAGGACTGCCGCAGCGGCGTGTCGAAGACGACTTGCAGGATGTCCGCCGGGTTGCTCAAAAAGACCTTTCCAATCAAAGCGTTGAATAGATACGCCCGCCCCGTGCAACGCCGGCGGTGTGCCACCTTATACACGCTGGACGTGCGCGACGTGGGAAGCGGGCGGAGAATGTTCCGGCAGCTCGCTCGAGGATTGAGCGGATGAACAGCACCCACGCGTGCCCGCGGCCGGCGATGATCCTCGCCGACTGGCTGATTGGCGCGCCGGTCCTCGGTGAAACGCCGCCGACTGCGCCCCCGGATGCAGGGCTCCTCGAGTTCCTGGGCGAACTGTCCGGGGAAGAGCCGCTTTTTCTGCAATACACGACGACACGCGAGGCCGAGCGAGCTGCGAAGGACTTGGAGGCAAGCGCCGCCGGGATGGTGCCGGTCAGCGGCGCGGACCGGGGGGCTGTCGCCTGGGACGCGCTCGATGCACCGACGCAGGCACTGCTCGCCGGGCAGCCGGAATCCTGGGCCACGCTGCCGCCTGACCGGCAGCAGGCGCTGGCCGACGGCGCGCAGCGCTGGCTCGCGCTCGACGGCATCGGCCGCGCGCAGGCCAATGAGCGCTGGCACACCTGGCGCACGCTGACGGCCGGCCAGCGCAAGCAGGTGCGCAAGGCATGGGCCCGCTTCCGGCAGCTCACCCCGGAACAGCAGCAGGCGATGCGCGCGGCGTTCTTTCGCCACCAGCAGTTGCAGGTGGATGATCGCAGCTACGTCAGCGATCGCTGGATGGAAATGACGCCCGACGAACAGCTGCGCGCCATCGAGCGGCGCCGGGCTCCGGGTCCGCAGCCCGGCGCATTCGACAAGCGCACCTGCCCGCCGTGCTGAGGACTCGCGTCCGCGGCGCGGCCATGGGAGGATGATCGCGCCATGCCGCACGCACCGCTCAAGCGCTCCCGCGATCGCGTCATCGCCGGCGTGTGCGGCGGCATCGCGGCCTGGTTCGGCTGGAAGCCAGACCGCGTGCGCATCGCGTACGTGATCGCCTCGATCCTGAGCGCGGCCTTTCCCGGCATCATCGTCTACCTGCTGCTCTGGCTCGTGATGCCGGACGCCGACGAGGCGTGAGCGCGGCTCGCGCGCTCGCCGAGCGGGTCGGCGGGGGGCATGAGCACGCGGTGCTTCTGGACGCGCGGCGGCGGACGATTGTCGCAGTACGCGACATCGCAAGCCAGGTAGTTCCTGGGATGTCCGAGGAGGACGGACTCGAGTTCGCGAGGCGCGCGCTGCGCGCGCACGGATTCGAGCAGGAGTGGGTGGCCCCCGACGTGCGCTTCGGGCGCAACACACTGAAGAGATACGCGGAGCCATCCGAGCCGGGCGTCGTGCTCGCGATGGACGACCTCTGGTTTGTCGACGTCGGGCCGCTTTGGCGCAACCACGAGTGCGACTACGCTGAGACCTTCACCGTGGGCAGCGACCCGGAGCAGCTGCGCATGGCGCGTGACGTGCGGGAAATCTTCGCTCGCACCTGCCGGCACTGGCAGGAATGCCGTGCGACCGGCGTGGAGATATACCGCTTCGCCGCCGCGCAAGCGGATTCCCTGGGCTGGCGGCTTGATCCCGAGATGGCAGGGCACCGCCTCGGCGTATATCCGCACGCGGTTTTCCACGACGGGCTGCTGGCGTGCGCGGAATTCACGCCATCGCCCGGGCTCTGGATGCTCGAGATCCAGATCCGGCACCCAGACCGGCCCTACAGCGCCTTCTTCGAGGACCTGCTGCTCACGGCCGGCGATGCGGCTTCCTGAAGTGAAGTTCGTCGACCGCGACGCGTCAACCACGCCGCCGGCGGCAGGTTTTGGCACCCCCGGCTACCGCGCCTACGTGCTCAACATGCTCCTGCTGGTCTACGTGCTCAATTTCGTGGACCGCGGGCTGCTCGCAGTCGTCGCGCGGCCGCTGAAGGCCGAGATCGAGATCTCCGACACCGCCTGGGGCCTGCTCACCGGCTTCGGGTTCGCGCTGCTGTACACCACGGCGGGAATCCCGATCGCGCGCCTGGCCGAGACCCGGAACCGCGTCTGGATCATGGCCGTCTGCCTCGCGTTCTGGTCGCTCATGACCGTGGCCTCCGGGCTCGCCGCAGACATTGCCGTCGGCGGCTTCGTGATCAGCGGGTTCTGGGTGCTGCTCGTTTGCCGCATCGGCGTGGGGCTCGGCGAGGCCGGCGGGACGCCACCGGCGAACTCGCTGATCGCCGATTACTTCCCGCCGCGTCGCCGGCCCGCCGCGATCGGCTACTACGCGATGGGCGTCACGCTCGGGACGCTGCTTGCGAACCTCGTCGGCGGGCCGGTCGCGGACTGGTTCGGATGGCGCGCGGCCTTCCTGATCCTCGGCCTGCCGGGCGTCGCGGTGGCGGTCGTGCTGGTGCTGACCACGCGGGAGCCGCCGCGCGGCTACACCGACCCGCCGCACATGCCGCGGCCCGCGGAGGTCTCGCTGCGCGACGGCTGGAACGAGCTGCTTTCACGCCCGGCCTACTGGTGGATGACGGCCGGCGCGACGATCGCCGCGTTCTGCGGCTACGCCATCGTCAGCTTCCAGGCGCTCTACCTGCAGCGCAGCTTCGACCTGACGGCGGGCGAAGCCGCGCTGCAATTCAGCGCGCCCGCCGCGGCGGCGGGCGCACTCGGGACTTGGCTGATGGGGCAAACCGCGTCGGCGCTCGGCGAGCGCACCCCGGGCGCCGTCGCCTGGCTCGCCGCCGCCGGGTTGCTGGCGGCGATTCCCTTCTATTTCCTGGCGTTCACCGCCTCGAGCCTCTGGGTGTGTGCCGTCAGTCTGTCGCTCGCCTACTTCGTGAAGTACGGCTACATCGGCGCACAGTTCACCATCACGCAGGGCGTCGTCTCGATGCGCGTGCGCGCCACCGCGACCGCCGTGCTCCTGTTCATCGTCAACCTGGTCGGCTACGGGCTCGGGCCGCTCTTCGCCGGCATCGTCAGCGACGCGAGCTTCGCCCGCGCGCAGTCGCAGTCGGTCGTCGCCGAAGGTCTGACCCGCTCGATGTGCGACGCCGCCCAGCAGCAGGTCACTGACGCGTCACGCCTCGCATCGACGCCGCCGCTCGGTGCGGAACTGCCGGCACTGCTCGCGGAACTGCCGCAGCCGATCACCGCCGTGCAATACGGGTTCTGCCTGGAAGCCAATGCCTCCAGCACGCAGTTCTCGATGCTGCTGATTACCTCGCTCTACGTGCTCGCCGCGCTCGCCTTCGTCGCGAGCGCCCGCCGCCTGCGCCACGACCTCCAGGTCTGACCGCCCGCGCGCCAGATCGTCGCGGAGCAGGTCACGCCGTGAAAGACCGCCGGATGATGTTTCGGGCCGCGCGCCGAGCGCGGGCGGGGTCCTGAGTGAGCGACTAGAGTTCCGGCGGAGCGAACGAGGGAACCCCGCCCAGCGATGGCGCGCGGCCCCTGACCATCTAGCCTGCGGCCTTCACCGCGTGAATCAGCTCCGCCGCGACCTTCTGCGCGTCGCCGTACACCATCCGCGTGTTGTCGAGATAGAACAGGTGGTTCTCGATCCCCGAGAACCCCGCCCCCTGGCCGCGCTTGATCACCAGCACGTTCTTCGCCTTGTCGGCGTTCAGGATCGGCATGCCGTAGATCGGGCTCGACTTGTCGGTGCGGGCGACCGGGTTCACCACGTCGTTGGCGCCGATCACCAGCGCGACGTCGGCCGTGTCGAACTCCGCGTTGATCTCGTCGAGGTCGGCGATCAGGTCGTAGGGCACACCGGCCTCGGCGAGCAGCACGTTCATGTGGCCCGGCATGCGGCCGGCGACCGGGTGGATCGCGAAGCGCACCATCACGCCGCGGTCGATCAGGAGCTGGCACAGCTCCCAGACCTTGTGCTGCGCCTGGGCGACCGCCATGCCGTAGCCGGGAATCACGATCACCTTCTGCGCGAACGCCATCATGACGCCGGCGTCCGAGGGCTCGATCGGCTTCAGCGAGCCGCTGACGCCCTCGGTCGCGGCGGCCGCACCCTCGCCGAAGTTCGAGAACAGCACATTCGCGAGCGAGCGGTTCATCGCCTTCGCCATCAGCTGCGTGAGCAGCGTGCCCGCGGACCCGACCACGATGCCCGCGATGATCATCGCCGCGTTCTCGAGCACGAAGCCCTCGAACGCGACCGCGAGGCCCGTGAAAGCGTTGTAGAGCGAGATCACGACCGGCATGTCCGCGCCGCCGATCGGGAGCGTCATGGTCACGCCGAGCAGCAGCGCGAGCGCAAAGAAGCCGACCACCATCTGCATCGACGGGTGGCCGGAGACCACGATCGCGGCGCCGAGCGCGACTGTCGCAGCGGTGATCAGCAGGTTGGCGGTCTGCTGGCCCTTGAAGCGGAGGCTGCGCTTGATGAGGCCCTGAAGCTTGCCGAAGGCGATCAGTGAGCCCGAGAAACTGACCGAGCCGATGAAGGCGCCCGCTGCAGCCAGCGTCGTCACCACCGGGCCGTGGTGCGCACCCGCCGCGGGATCCGCCGCCGCCATGCGCAGGAGCTCGACCGCCGCAATCGCCGCCGCGGCGCCGCCGCCCATGCCGTTGTACAGCGCGATCATCTGCGGCATGTCGGTCATGGCGACGATGCGGCCGCTCCACCAGGCGAGGCCGCCGCCGATGGCGATGGCCGCGAGCATGAGCGGGAAATTGCCCATGCCCGGGTAGAGGAAGCTCATCAGCGTGCCGATCAGCATGCCGAAGCCGGCGACGACGATGCCGCGGCGCGCCGTGACCGGCGAGCTCATGGCCTTCAGGCCCATGATGAACAGGAAGGCGACGAGCAGGTAGGAGAAGTCGATCGCGAGTGTCGCGACGTTCTCCGGCAGGAGTCCCGACATCAGGCGGATTCCTTCTTCTTCTGGCCGCTCGCCTTGAACATCTGCAGCATGCGCTCGGTCACGACGTAGCCGCCGACCGCATTGCCCGCCCCGAGCACGACGCCGACGAAGCCGATGACCTGCTCGGGCACCGTGTCGGCGCGGCCGAGCGCGACCATGGCGCCGACCAGCACGATGCCGTGCACGAAGTTGCTGCCGGACATCAGCGGCGTGTGCAGGATCACCGGCACGCGGGCGATGATCTCGTAGCCGGTGAATGCGGCCAGCATGACGATGTACAGGGCGATTACGCCTTCCATTTATGCGCTCTCCACCAGTTTGCGGGTCGGTTCATGGCGGATCGCCCCGTCGTGGGTGACGCAGGCCGCCGCGAACACTTCGTCGTTCCAGTCGATTGCGAGCGCCCCGTCCTTGAGCGCCGGCTTGATGAAATTGAGCAGGTTGCGCGCGTACATGTCGCTCGCGTGGCAGGCGACGGTGGCCGGCAGGTTCACCGGGCCGATCACGCGCACGCCCCCATGCTCCACGGTCTCGCCCAGGCGCGTCAGCTCGCAGTTGCCGCCGCCCTCGGCGAGCAGGTCGACGATCACGGCGCCCGGTTTCATGCGCTCGACGGCGGCGCGGGAGATGATGCGCGGCGCGGGGCGCCCCGGCACGCCGGCGGTCGAGATCACGCAGTCGGCGGCAGCGATGCGCGCGTCCAGCACTTCCTGCTGCTTCGCCTTCTCCTCGGCGGTCAGCTCGCGCGCGTAGCCGCCCGCGCCCTCCGCGGTGACGCCGGTCTCGACGAACTTCGCGCCGAGGGAGCGCACCTGCTCGCGCGTGGCGCTGCGCACGTCGTAGGCCTCGACCACGGCGCCGAGCCGCCTCGCGGTCGCGATCGCCTGCAGGCCGGCGACGCCGGCGCCGATCACGAGCACGGTCGCCGGGCGGATCGTGCCCGCGGCGGTGGTCAGCATCGGGAAGAACTTGTCGAGCGCCGCCGAGCCGATCAGCACGGCCTTGTAGCCGGCGACGGCGGCCTGCGAGGAGAGGGCGTCCATGGACTGCGCGCGCGAAATGCGCGGCACGAGCTCCATCGCGAAGCTGGTGAGCCGGCGCTCCTTCAGCGCGCGCACCAGCGCGGACTGGTTGTGCGGCGCGAGGAATCCGGCGACCGCTGCGCCGGGCTTCAGCTTCGCGACCAGGCCGGCGTCCGGCGGTTGCACGGTGAACAGCAGGTCCGCGGCCGCCAGCACGGCGTCGGCACCATCGGCGAAAGAGGCGTCCTGGTACTGGGCGTCGGGGAACCGGGCGGCCTCGCCCGCGCCGCGCTCGAGGAGGACCCGGGCGCCCGACGCGGCCAGGCGGGCCGCCACCTCGGGCACGATTGCGACGCGGTTCTCGCCCCGCACGGTCTCTTTCAGCACGCCGATCGTGACTGGCATCCGGAATCTTCCCCTGATCATTGCCGGCCGGGCGGCGGCGCGTTGAAAAATATCACAATCGTGGCTTATTGTTTGGAGCTTTCGGGGTCCGGAATCACGACGTGGTCGCAGGCAACGGCAAGGTCGGGACGGGTGCAAGGGCGGGCGGTGCGCCGGTCGCGCTGTCGCAGCAGGTGCTGCGCACCGATGCCTCGGGCATGCCGCTCGAGTGGATCGACTACAAGGAAGCGGTGCGCCTGCACTGCCTCGGCCAAGTCGCGTACGCCTTCGGCAGCCGGCTGTACGCGCTGCACGGCGGCGTCAATGCGAAGAGCGGCATGCAGACCGTGATCGAGGTCAACTCGATGATGGCGACGCAGGGCAGCTCCGGGAATCCGGGCAGCCTGCGCGGCGACTACGTGCCGCCGCTCAACAACGAGACGCTGTTCCGCCGCGATGCGAACCTGTGCATGTACTGCGGCGGGCGCTTCCCGTCGAACGCGCTGTCGCGCGACCACGTGCGGCCGTTCTGCCAGGGTGGCCGCGACGTGTGGAACAACGTGGTCGCCGCCTGCCGGCGCTGCAACAACCACAAGGCTTCGCGCACGCCGGAGCAGGCGGGCATGCAGCTGCTCGCGGTGCCATTCACGCCGACCTACGCCGAGTACATCTACCTGAAGGGCCGGCGCGTGCTCGCCGACCAGATGGAATACCTGCTCGCGCACTTCCCGCGCTCGAGCCCGCTGCACGCGCGCATCCAGCGCTTCAGGCAGTGAGCCGCGCGGGCGGACCCGCGGTCCACCTCGTCGACGCCAGCTACTTCGTCTTCCGCGCCTACTACTCGGTCGGCCTCGAGATGACCGACGGCGACGGCCAGCCGGTCAACGCGCTGTACGGCTTCGGCCGCTTCCTCGGCGACCTGCTCGAGGAAGCGCGGCCCGAGCACGTCGCGGTCGCCTTCGACGAGTCACTCGCGACCTCGTTCCGCAACCAGATCTACCCGGCGTACAAGCAGAACCGCGAGCCGGCGCCGCCAGAGCTGAAGCGCCAGTTCGGCCTGTGCCGCGAGCTCTGCCGCCTGCTCGGCCTCGCGGAGTTCGGCAGCCCGACGCACGAGGCCGACGACATCATCGGCACCCTCGCGACGCGGCTGCGCGCCGCTGGCCATCGCACGGTGGTGGTGACGCGCGACAAGGACCTCGCACAGCTGATCCGCGACGGCGACGACTACTGGGATTTCGCGGGCGAGCGTCGCTTCGGCTACGCCGACATCGAGGGCCAGTTCGGCGTGCGCCCGGAGCGCATGGCCGACTACCTCGCGCTTACGGGCGACACGGTCGACAACATCCCCGGCGTGCCGGGCGTCGGGCCGAAGACGGCGGCGGCGCTGCTCACGGCGTTCGGCTCGCTCGAGGAAATCTATGCGGGCCTCGACCGCGTGGGCGCGCTGCCGGTGCGCGGTGCGGCGAAGCTTGCCGACAAGTTGGCGCAGCACCGCGAAGCCGCGTACTTCGCGCGCCGGCTCACGGCAATCGCCTGCGACATGCCGCTCGAGTTCGACCTCGACTCGCTGCGCCGGCGCAAGCCCGACCTCGCCGCGCTCGGCGAGTTCTACGATCGCCATCGCTTCGGCGCCGCGCTGCGGCGCCAGGCGGAGCGCCTCGCGGCTCGCTGAGGGACGCTGCGAAAATCGGGGAGCGTCCCCGCTTGATGCGTCAGTAGGCGTCGTACCCGCGGCGCGAGACGTTGATTCCGCATTTGCCGAACCGCGCCCAGAGCTTGGCAGCGACGGAATCCGGATTCTTGAGATCCCTGACCCAGGCATCCCAGGCGTTGCCGAAGCCCTCGGTGGTCTTGCTGCGGCCGACCCAGTAGAGGCACTCGAGGTTGTGACTCTGGATCGGGAGCAGCACTTCTGACCGGTAGTCGTACGCAGAGGCCCATTCGCTGTTGAAGTCCCTCGCGATCTGCAGGTAGGTGTCGACGCTGCAGTCGGCATTCAGCTTCACCTCGATGACGTCGAGGTGATCGGCGGTCGCAGTCAGGGGCCATGCCATCACGGCCGCGGCAAGAAGTCTCTTCATGGTCGTTCTCCCGGAATGTGCTGTTGGATCGTGCCGGCTCCTGTCAGGAGGGCCGGGCAGCCCGTCTTCCATGCCCCTATGATGGCGGTGATTCAACCATCCGGGCTTCAGTCATGGCACCGAGATTCGTTCCCTTGTCCGGCTATCGCGAGTACCCCGCCGGGGAAATGGCCGCGCGTGCGCGCGATTTCGCACGCGAGATGGGACGCCGCCGCACGGTCCGCGACTTCGACGCGCGCCCCGTGCCGCGCGCGTTGATCGAAGACTGCCTGCGCGCCGCGGGCACCGCGCCGTCGGGCGCCAACCAGCAGCCCTGGCACTTCATCGCCGTCTCGGAACCGGCGGTGAAGTCGCGCATCCGCGCGGCAGCCGAGGCCGAGGAGCGCGAGTTCTACGCGCACCGCGCGCCGCCCGAGTGGCTGGAGGCGCTCGCGCCGCTCGGCACCGATGCGGACAAGCCTTTCCTCGAGATCGCGCCCTGGCTGATCGCGGTCTTCATCAGGCGCTTCGAGCGGCTGCCGGACGGCGGCAAGCGCAAGCACTACTACACCGACGAATCGGTCGGACTCGCGACTGGACTCTTGGTCGCCGCGCTCCATCACGCGGGCCTGGTCGCGCTCACGCACACGCCGAGCCCGATGAAGTTCCTGAATGAGATCCTCGGCCGGCCGAAGGATCTCGAGCGGCCATTCCTGCTGCTGGTGACCGGCTATCCGGCCGCCGATGCGCGCGTGCCCGACATCGCGCGCAAGCCGCTCGCCGACTACGTGACGTTCCTGTAGAAGCTCGCGCCCGCGGACTTGCGTTAGCCGGTCGGCCGCAGCTCGAGTTCGAAGCGGACGTCCACCGCGTCGCCGACCCACCCGGTGGAGGCCCAGTCACGCTGGCCGAGGCCGAACGCGAGGCGGCTGAGGGTCGTGCCGCCTTGCATGACGGCGGGGCCGTCGCTGGCCGCCGGCGCAAGCGTGAAGGTGACCGGCACGGCCTGCGTGACGCCGCGGATCGTGAGCTCGCCCGCGGCACGCCAGCGCGCGCCCGCGCGCTCGAAGCCGGCGGCACGGAACACGGCTTGCGGGTGCTTCTCGACCCAGAAGAAGTCGGCGCTGCGCAGGACCTCGTCGCGCTCGGGATCCTGGGTGTCGATCGAGGTGACGTCCACGGTCACGTCGAGCCGTCCCTGGCCGGGATGCGCCGGGTCGAAATCGAGCGCGACGCGAAAGCGCGTGAACGCGCCGGTGAACTTCGCGCCCGCCTGGATCGCCGAGAATTCGAGGCGGCCGGCGGACTGGTCCGCCTGCAGGGTGCCCGCGAGCGCGGTGGGCGACAGGAAGAGAGCGACGAGGAAGGCGCGCAGGATCACTCGCGCGTCCCCGGCAGCATGCGCAGCAGCAGGCCGTCGCGGTCGAAGAACTGGTGCTTCAGGGCTGCCGCCACGTGCAGCGCGACCAGCGCGTACAGGACATTAACCAGCAACTCGTGCGTCTCCTCGAAGACCTCCTTGAGCGCGGCGTCCGGCGCGACGAAATCCGGCAGCTGCACGAGCCCCCACCAGCTGACCGGGCGGTTGGCCGCCGACGACGTGAGCCAGCCGGACAGGGGCAGCGCGAACAGGAGCGCATACAGCGCCCAGTGGTTGCAGCGCGCGGCCAGCAGTTGCCAGCGCGGCATCGGCGGCGGCGGCGGGGCGTCGAACCAGCGCCAGCCGAGGCGCAGGAGCGCGATCGCGAGTATCGTGATGCCGAGGGACTTGTGCCGGGACATCATCACCAGCCGCTCGAGACCGAGCGGCAGCGCGTCGGCGATCGTGCCGAGCGTGACCTGGATGACCAGCAGCAGCACGATGATCCAGTGCAGGAACTGCGCCACCGGCCCATAACGCAAGGAAGTGTTTCGCGCCGGCATCAGGTCTTGGAGAATACGCCGATGGGCAAGTTCCTGTGGATCCTGCTGCCGCTCGCCGTTGCCGGCTGCGCGGCGCCGCCCCGCGGACCGGCGCCGGCCGCGCCGCCTGCCCACGCGACCGCGCCCGCAGCGGACGGGGAGGCCTGGCGGGTGACGGACTCGCGCCTCGCGGTGCGCGTGTACCGCGACGGGCCGATGCAGCAGCTCGGCCACAATCACCTGATCACGTCGCATGCGCTCGCGGGCGAGATCCGCCTCGGCGAGCCGCTCACGGCCTCGCGCTTCGCGCTCCGATTGCCGCTCGACTCGCTGGTCGTGGACGACACCGGCGAGCGCGCCCGCGCGGGCGGCGATTTCGCCGCGCCGCTGCCGGACCGGGACCGCGACGCGACGCGTCGCAACCTGCTGGGCGAGCGCGTGCTCGACGCGGCGCGCCAGAGCGAGATACTGCTGACGGCGGAGTCCATTTCCGGCGGGCCCGCCGACTTCGAAGCGCAGGTGCGCGTGTCGCTCGCCGGCGCGGAGCATGTGCTCGCCGTCCCCTTCACCCTGACGGTCGCGGACGGACGCCTCGTGGCCCGCGCGGACCTGCAGCTCACTCACGCCGATCTCGGCCTTGATCCCTACACGGTCGCGCTCGGGGCGCTCCGGGTGCGCGACGATTTCGAGGTGGAGCTCATCGTCGAAGCCAGGCGCGGCTCGTGACCGGCATCCGGTTCCGCAATCCGGAGGTCCGGATATCGGCGGCGCTTGCCTCGGCCGAGACCGCGGTACAGGACCCTGCCGTCACGTTGCGGACGCTGCTCGCGATGCTGGGCGAGCAGGGGCTCCTGGTGTTCTGCGGCGTGCTCGCGGCGCCGTTCCTGCTGCCGGTGACCGTGACTGGCATGAGCACGGTGCTGGGTCTGCCGATGCTCCTGATCGGCTTCGCCGTCATGCTGAGCCGCGTGCCCTGGCTGCCGCAGCGGCTGCTCGGCCACAGCCTGCCGGCAGCGACGGTGCGCGGCGTGCTCGCGCGCGTGCGCGGCTGGGCGGAGCGCTTCGAGCACCTCATGCGCCCGCGCTTGCTGGCGCTCACGGGCGGGCCCGTGATCAACTTCGTGAACGGCGCGCTGGTCATCGTCGCCGTGCTGCTGCTGATGGCGCCGATTCCGCTGGTGCCGTTCGTGAACTCGCTGCCTGCGCTCGCGATCATCCTGCTGTGCTTCGGAATGGCGGAGCGGGACGGCGTGGTGATACTCATCGGCTATTTCGTGACGCTGCTGTCCGCGGTCTATGTCGGCGGGCTCGTCCTGCTGGTCTTCTACGCCGGCATGCGCCACGAGGAGGCGTTCGCGGTCATCCGGCACTGGCTCAACTGAACCGCCCGCCGACGCGACAGCCTGCCGGCGCGCGCCGGCATGTCGGCCGTCAGCGCGCGTCGATCTCCGCGAGCAGCTCCTTCGCGCCGTAGACCTTCTCGAGCGCCGTGCGGATGAACGCCGGGTGCACGCCGATCGAGCGGTTGTTGCGCTCGTCGAACCAGTAACTGCCCGAGATCGAGTGAATGTTCCCGTCGAAGGCAAGCCCGACGATTTCGCCCGCCGCGTTCAGCATCGGGCTGCCCGAGTTGCCGCCCACGATGTCATTGCTGGTGGTGAAATTCGCCCGGGCCGAGCGAAGCCGGCGAATGCGTACGCGCCTCGAGCAGGCGCAGGAGTTGCCCGCCGGCCTCGAGGCTCGCTTCGTTGAACACATCGCTGCCGAGACGGCGGTCCAGCATTTCGATGCCGCGGCGCTCGAACGACTCGAGCCGCCCGAGCAACCCGGGCAGGACGAAGGCGAGCAGCGGCGACTGGGCAAGCTCGCGCCCGTGCAGCCCGATCGCCAGTCGGCCGTCGGCGACGGCGGCGTAAGGGTAGGGAAAGGCCTCGCCCGCGGTCACCTGCGTGAAGCCGAGCCGCTCATAGAACTCGAGCGAGGCGAGCAGGTCCGGCGTGTGCACGCTGACTTCGTGGAAGCGCCCGATCATCCGGCCGCTCCCGCGCCGAGGCGCGCGGCGGCAAGCCGCGCGAGGCTGTCCACCTGCGCCGCATCGTCGTTGAGCGCCGCGATGTATTCGAAGTCCGCGCCCCCGGTGGTGAGGTAGGTCGTGCTGCCCCGGATCGCGATCTCCTCGAGGGTCTCCAGGCAATCCACCGCGAATCCCGGGCAGACGACCGCGAGCCGGCCGCCGTCCGTAGCCGCGAGTTCGCGCAGGCGGTCCTCGGTGTACGGCTCGAGCCAGCGCGCGCGTCCGATGCGCGACTGGAAGGCGACCGACCAGCGCGCGTCGGGGAGCCCGAGGCGCTCGGCGACGAGACGCGCCGTCGCCCGGCAGCGCCCGCCGTAGGGATCGCCGGCTGCCGCGTAGCGCGCGGGGATGCCGTGAAACGAGAACAGCAGATGGTCGAACGGTCCGCGCGCGGCCTGGATACTCGCCGCGAGCGCCGCGACGTGCCCGGGGTCGTCGTGGTAATCCTCGATCACCAGGCGCTCCGGGGGCCGCGGCCGGCGCGCGAGCGCGGCATCCACGCGGTCCAGGGCGGCGGCGGTGGTCGTCGTCGAGTACTGCGGATAGAGCGGCAGCACGACGAGCCGCGCGACACCCGCGGCCAGCAGCCGATCGATCGCCTGGCCGATCGAGGGATTCCCGTAGGTCATGCCCATCGCGACCAGCAGCGGCGCGGGCACGAGCGCCGCGAGGCGGCGTTCGAGCGCGCGCGTGAGCGCCTCGGTGCCGGTCAGGAGCGGCGAGCCCGCGGGTGTCCAGATCTGCTGGTAGGCGTGCGCGCTGCGCTTCGGGCGGAACGGCAGGACGACGGTGCGCAGTATGAATTGCCAGGGGAGCCGCGGCAGGTCCACCACGCGCGGGTCCGAGAGAAATTCAGCGAGGAAACGCCGCACCGCCTCGGGCGTCGGCGCGTCCGGCGTGCCGAGGTTGACGACGAGGACGCCGGTCGGGGCGGGCATGACGGCACGATACCCGAAGCCCCCGGTGCGCGGTACGCAGGCGCTTACCAGCTTAGCCGGACGCCGGCGTAGAACGTGTTGACGTCGTCTCCGACCCGGTACGCGAGGCCGGCCGAGAACATGTCGGTGAAGTTCCAGCGGCCGACCACCTCGAACGCGGTCTCGTCGCCGCCGTCGCTGAAATCGGTGTAGATCACATTGCCTTCCAGCTCGAACTGCTGTGCCACCTGGCCGCGCAGGCCGAGGCTGAGCAGGTAGCCATCGTCACCCACGCTGCCGAAGCCGCTGGCGGAGAGATCTGCCTCGGCGTAGCCGATGCGGCCGACGGCATCGAAGTTGCTGCCGAGCGGATAGTGCCCGCCGACGCCCACGGCGATGGTCTCGATGTCGACGATACTGACCGAGGCATCGGTGTAGTCGACGAACACGAACAGATTGTCGAGGAAGCCGACCGAGCCGCGCAGGCCGAAGCCGTCGCCGCTCGGGGCGTCGTCGATGTCGATGTCGACGTAGTCGGCTTCGACGTAGGAATAGCTCATGCCATCGGCCATGGCTGCAAGCGGAGCGGCCGCAAGCACCAGGCCGCCGATCGCTGCTCTTGCAAGCTTCATGATGACGGTTTTTGTATGGGGGAGGGTTTGCACCGCGGGGCGCGGAGATTCAGGCCGCGATGATAGGAGCCAGTTCCCCGCGACAGGTGGGCGGGAATGCGCAAGTGTGATCCGCGTCATGCATTGCATGGCGCGGCCATGACTGCCGTCGAGCGGCGGTCAGCTCACCCCGCCGACGCAGACGTACTTGGTCTCGGTGTACTCGAGCAGGCCGTACTTCGAGCCTTCGCGCCCGGTACCGGACTCCTTCATGCCGCCGAACGGCGCGACCTCGGTCGAAATGATGCCGGTATTGAGCCCGACGATGCCGTACTCGAGCGCCTCCGACACGCGCCAGGAGCGCGCGAGGTCGCGCGTGTACAGGTACGCGGCGAGGCCGAATTCCGTGTCGTTGGCCATGGCGATCGCCTCCTGTTCCGTACTGAAACTGAACAAGGGCGCGACCGGGCCGAACGTCTCTTCGCGCGCGACCATCATCGCGGGCGTCACGCCGGTGAGCACGGTCGGCTCGAAGAACGTGCCGCCGAGCGCGTGGCGCCTGCCGCCGGAGGCGACCTTCGCGCCCTTGGCGGTGGCGTCGGCAATGTGCTCCTCGACCTTCTTGAGGGCCGCAGCGTCGATCAGTGGGCCCTGCTCGGTCTCGCCGGCGAGTCCATCGCCGACGCGCAGCTTCGAGACCGCGGCGACCAGCTTCGCGGTGAACGCCTCGTACACGCCTTTCTGCACCAGCAGCCGGTTCGCGCACACGCAGGTCTGGCCTGTGTTGCGGTACTTGCTGGCGATCGCGCCCGCGACCGCCGCGTCGAGATCGGCGTCGTCGAACACGATGAACGGCGCGTTGCCGCCGAGCTCGAGCGAGACCTTCTTCATCGTCCGTGAACACTGCGCCATGAGCAGCTTGCCGATCTCGGTCGAACCGGTGAAGGACAGCTTGCGCACGCGCGCATCGCCGGTCAGCACGCCGCCGACCTCGCGCGCCGGGCCGGTCAGGATGTTGAGCGCGCCCGCGGGGATGCCCGCGCGGTGCGCGAGCTCGGCGAGGGCGAGCGCGGAGTAGGGCGTCTGCGTCGCCGGCTTGCACACCACCGTGCAGCCGGCCGCGAGCGCCGGCGCGACCTTGCGCGTGATCATCGCCGCCGGGAAGTTCCACGGCGTGATCGCGGCGACGACCCCGACCGGCTGGCGCAGCACGAGGATGCGCTTGTCGGGCTGGTGGCCGGGAATCACGTCGCCGTAGACGCGCTTCGCCTCTTCGGCGAACCACTCGACGAATGACGCCGCATAGGCGATTTCGCCCTTCGACTCGGCGAGCGGCTTGCCCTGCTCGGCGGTCATGAGCTTCGCGAGGTCCGCGGCGTTCTGCAGGATCAGGTCGTACCAGCGGCGCAGCAGCACCGCGCGCTCCTTGGCGGTCTTCGCCGCCCAGGCCGGGAAGGCCGCGTGTGCGGCGGCGACCGCTGTTTCCGTTTCCGTTGCGCCGAAGGCGGGCACGGTGCCGAGCTGGCCGCCAGTCGCGGGATTGTGAACCGGCAGCGTCGCGCCGCCTTGCGCGTCGCGCCAGACGCCGTTCACGTAGCACTGCTGTCTCAGCAGCGACGGATCGTCGAGCTGCAACGCTGACGCGCCAGCGAGCCGGCGATCGTCCTGGGCGCGCATCAGGCCACCCTCGCGACGCGCTGGTCGATCGCGCCGAAAATGGAGCGCCCGGCGGCGTCGAACATCTCGATCCGCACGCGATCGCCGAAGGATAGAAATGGCGTCATCGGTTTGCCCTGGTCCAAAGTCTCAAGCATGCGCCGCTCCGCGAGGCAGGTCGAGCCCGTCGAGCGGTCACGGTTCGATACCGTGCCGGAGCCGACGATGCTGCCCGCACCGAGCCGCCGCGTCTTCGCGGCATGGGCGATGAGCTGGCCGAAATCGAAGGTCATGTCGGTGCCGGCGTCCGGTTGCCCGAACGGCTTGCCATTGAGGTGCACGACGAGCGGCAAGTGCACGCGCGCGTCTCGCCACGCCTCCCCGAGCTCATCAGGCGTTACCGCGACCGGCGAGAATGCCGTCGCGGGTTTCGACTGGTAGAAACCGAATCCCTTGGCGAGCTCGCCGGGGATCAGGTTCCGGAGCGACCAGTCGTTCACCAGCATCACGAGCTGGATGCGCCCGCGCGCTGCGGCGGGGCCGATGCGCATCGGCACGTCGTCGGTGACGACCGCGACCTCGCCCTCGAAATCGATGCCCCAGTCCTCGCTCGCGAATGGCGCGTCCGCCTGCGGTGGCAGGAAGTCGTCCGAGCCGCCCTGGTACACCAGCGGGTCGGTCCAGAACGAGTCCGGCATGGTCGCGCCGCGCGCCTTGCGCACCAGCTCGACGTGGTTGACGTAGGCGCTGCCATCCACCCAGTGGTAGGCGCGCGGCAGCGGCGCGAGCGCCTGGGCCGGGTCGAAGGGAATGCCCGTCGCGCGGCCGGTCTCGAGCTCGTGCGCGAGTGACTCCAGCGCGGGCTTCCTGTGGGCCCAGTCGTCGAGCGCGGCCTGCAGCGTCGCCGCGATTCCCTGCGCCGAAATCGCGCGCGTGAGGTCGCGGCTCACGACCGCGAGCCTGCCGTCGCGGCCGCCGGGCAGCGATCCGAGCTTCACTTCGCCGGATCCTTCCAGCTGTCGACGTAGCCGGCCCACTCGACGCGCCGCGCGGCTTCGCCGATCTCCAGCGCATCGCGCGTGTCCACCATCACCGCGTACTCGTCGGTCGCGGGCTTCGACTGCACCAGCATGCGCGTCAGCGCCTTCGGGTGCGGCCCGTGCGTGAATCCGCTCGGGTGCAGGGTGACCATGCCGGGCCGGATGTTGTCGCGGCTGAAGAAATCGCCGGCGTGATAGAAGATGACCTCGTCGTAGTCGTCGTTGTTGTGGAAGAACGGAATCTTGATCGCGCCCGGGTCGGTCTCGAATGGCCGCGGCACGAAGGTGCAGACCACGAAGCGGCTGCCGACGAAGGTGGTGTGCGCCGATGGCGGCAGGTGGTAACGGTGGCTCATCAGCGGGCGGATGTCGCGCACGTTGATGCGGCAGGCGGCGAGGTCGCCGTGCCAGCCGATCGCGTCCAGCGGGTTGTAGGGGTAGGTGACAGTCGAGACCGCGCCGCGGCGCTTCACCGCGACGCGCCAGGGCTTCTCGTCCTGCTGTGCGAGGAAGGCGTCGTCCACGCGCGGGGTGTCGAACATGGCCGGGTCGAATATCGCGTGCCCGCCCAGCAACCCCTTGTCCGGCAGCATGTAGGTGGCATTGGTCGCCTCGATCATGAGGATCGCCGCGGGCCCGGCGCACTCGAGGCGCCACATCGTGCCGCGCGGCAGCACGATGTAGTCGCCGGGCGCAAATGCGAGCCGGCCGAAATCGCAGTACAGGTCGCCGCTCCCGGCGTGCACGAACAGCAGTTCGTCGCCGTCGGCGTTGCGCGCGAGCGCATCCATCCTTCCCGAGGTGCGCCAGAAGCGGATCCGCGTGCTTGCGTTGTGCAGCAGGTCCGGTGCCGACCATGGGTGTGCCGCGACCGCGTCGAGCTGCGTGAAATCGAACGCATGTGGTGCGAGCGGGCCCTCGAAGGCCGACCAGCCGGTCGGCGGATGCCGGTGATGGAAGAAGGCCGCGGGGCCGAAGAAGCCCTCCTTGCTCATCTCCCGCTCGTAGGTTCCGGGCGGCAGATCCGCGTGCGCCTGGCGCGACGCCGTGCCCTCGACCCGCGGGTGCCCGATATACCGTTTCATGGGCGTATTTTACCTCTCCATGATCGCGGTGACGCCCATGCCGCCCGCGGTGCAGACGGAGATCAGGCCGCGGCCGGAGCTGCGCTCCTCGAGCAGCTTCCCGAGCGTGGCGACGATGCGTGCGCCGGTCGCCGCGAACGGGTGGCCGACCGCGACGCTGCCGCCCTTGACGTTGAGCTTCGCGCGGTCGATGGCGCCCAGCGGCTTGTCGAGCCCGAGCCGCTCGCGGCAGAACTTCTCCGACTCCCAGGCCTTCAGCGTGCACAGCACCTGCGCCGCGAATGCCTCGTGGATTTCGTAGAAGTCGAAGTCCTGCAGCGTGAGCCGGGCATCGGCGAGCATGCGTGGTACCGCGTACGCGGGTGCCATCAGCAGCCCTTCACTGCGGACGAATTCCACGGCCGCAGCCTTGCCGTAGGTCAGGAACGCCTGCACCGGCAGGCCGCGCGCGCGCGCCCAGTCCTCGCTCGCGAGCAGCACGGCGGCGGAGCCGTCGGTCATCGGCGTCGAGTTGCCCGCGGTCAGCGTCCCGTCGCTCGCGAACGACGGCCGGAGCTTCGCGAGTTTCTCCAGGCTCGTGTCCGCGCGCACGTTGTTGTCCGCCTGCAGGCCGAGGTAGGGCACGACCAGGTCGGCCATGAAGCCCTCGGCCCAGGCGCGGCTGGCGCGCTGGTGGCTCGTGAGCGCGAAGGCGTCCTGCTCCTCGCGCGTGATCTGCCAGGTGCGCGCCATCTGTTCCGCGTGCTGGCCCATGGACAGCCCGGTGCGCGGTTCGCCGGTCCCGGGGAGGACCGGCTTCAGGTTGCCTGGCCGCAGGTTCATGAAGGCTGCCGCGCGCTCGCCGAAGCTGCGCGCGCGATGGGCGCGCAACAGGACCTGCTGGAAGGCCCTGCCGAACACGACCGGCGGGTCGCTGACCGTGTCGACGCCGCCGGCCAGCCCCGCGTCGATCTGGCCGAGAGCGATCTTGTTCGCGACGATGAGCGCCGCCTCCAGGCTCGTGCCGCAGGCGCGCTGCACGTCGAGGCCCGGCGTTTCCGGCGACAGACCGGAGTCGAGCAGCGACTCGCGCGCGAGGTTCCACTGGCTCGAATGCTTCATCACTGCGCCGGCCACGACGTCGCCCAGTCGCACACCCTTCAGTGCGAACTTGCCCACCACCGCCTTGAACGAGGCGGTGAGCATCTCCTGGTTGCCGACGCTTGCATACGCCCCGTGCGCGCGCGCGAATGGAATACGGGAGCCGCCAACGACTGCGACCCGGCGGGGTGAAGTTCCGACCAGCATGGGAGCTCTCCGATCGAAGCAGGCCGGCCTGCTTTGGCTAGAATGCCAGCATCCCCGAGGGCTCGCCACGGCCCGCCCACGCTAGCTGTGAAGAGCATCCCCGAGTCCCGCGAGCCATGAGCGAATCCGGCAGCTTCCGCCACGACTTTCCGCGCGATTCGCGGTCGATCCTGCGTTTCGCAGGACCGCTGCTGGTCAATAACTTCGTGCTGGCCGGCATGATGCTGGTCAATACGATGGTTGCCGGCCGCCTGGGCCCCGGGCCGCTCGCCGGCGTCGCGGTCGGCGGCAGCTATTACCAGATGTTCTGGCTGTTCGGGCTCGGCGTCCTGATGTCGATCTCGCCGATCGTGGCCCATGCCTACGGGGGCGGCCGCGACGAGGAAGTGGGCCGCCGCTTCCGCCAGGGGGTCTGGCTCGCGCTGCTGCTCGCGGTGCCGCTGGTCGCCGCGCTCGCCTGCGTCAAGCCGCTGCTCGGCTGGTTCGGCACGGACGCGCGCGCGATCCCGCACGCGGCGGGCTACGTCTTCGCAATGTGCTTCGGCATGCCGGCGATGCTGGTCTTCCTCGCGCACCGCTACACCAGCGAGGGTATCGGCTGGACCCGGCCGGTGATGTACACCGCCGCGGTCGGGCTCGCCACCAACATCCTCGGCAACTGGATCTTCACGCTCGGCGCCTTCGGCATGCCCTCGCAGGGCGCCCGCGGCTGCGGTATCGCGACCGCGCTCGCGAGCTGGGCAATGCTGGCGACGATGCACGTGTACCAGCGTCGCCATCCGCGCTACCGGCGCTTCCGGCTGTTCGAGCGCTTCGACCGGCCGGACCGTCGTGCGATCGGCGATATCCTGGGACTTGGCCTGCCGATCGCGGGCTCGGTGGTCTCGGAAGGCGCGCTGTTCGCCGTCGCGGCCCTGCTGATGAGCACGCTCGGCACGGAAGTCGTCGCCGCGCACCAGGTCGCGATCAGCTATGCCTCGCTCATGTTCATGATCCCACTGTCGCTGCATTCCGCGACCACCATCCACGTCGGCCACCAGGTCGGGTCCGGAAACGTGCGCGCGGGCCGCAACGCCGGCTGGAGCGGCATCGCGATGTGCGGACTCGTGATGGCGCTGTCCTCGCTCGTGATCCTGCTCGCCCGGGGGCCGATCGCGGCGGCCTACACCTCGGACCAGGCCGTACGGGAGCTGGCGGTGTGGCTATTGCTGTTCGTCGCCGCCTTCCAGATGCCGGACGGGCTGCAGGTGGGCGCGGCCGGGGCATTGCGCGGTTTCAAGGACGCGCATGTACCGATGGGCCTCAACTTCACGGCCTACTGGCTGATCGGCTTCCCGGCGGCCTGGTGGTTCGGGATCCGGCAGGCCTACGGCCCCTCGGGCATCTGGGCCGGCCTCATCGCGGGGCTCGTGACCTGTGCGGCGTTCCTGGTGTTGCGTTACCGGCAGGTCACGCGTCGGCGAATGGCGTCGGGCGCCTGAAGTTCGGGACCGGGACGGTGGCGCAGCCGTTGGCCGCCGCCAGGACGGGTCAGCGCGTGCCGGTCGAGCCGGCGGCAGCGCCGGCGGAGATCGCGACCGAATGCCAGGCGCCCCGCTCGGATGGCCGGCCGAGCCAGGTGCGGCGTTCAACGGCGAACGCTTCGACGGCCGGGAGGCTGTCGCGGATGGCCTGCACCGCATTCGCCACGAGCACTTCGCGGTAATGCGGCAGCCAGTCCACGGCGAAGTTCCTTCCCATGCATAGAAGTTAAACGCGATGCAGCTGAGAAACCAACGACGGGTGTCGCAGTCTTCCGACGTTTTTGCGATCGACTTGTTGCCGCGGCACGACGCCGCGTGGGTTCAGATCCCCGCGCCGGCGTCGTGATAGCCGTGCGTGAGCGTCTCGACGTCTACCAGCAGCCCGTCCTCGAACCGCAACCGGTACATGAGCTTGTTGGGGCCGAAGTTGTAGGTCCAGAGCTCGACCGAGACCTCATAGGTGCTATGGATTGTCACGCCACTGTGGTAACCCCAGGGCCGCAGAATCTCCCGGCGCTCGATCGCCGCCGGCTCCCCGCAGTAGGCGAGTACCTTGTTCGCCGGGTCCCCGTCGGTCATCAGTTTGCTTCCGCAACGCATGGAGTCGGCCGCGGCGGGACCCGCGACGGCGAGGACGGCGAGCAGGCAGATCCCCTGAATTGATTTGCGCATGGCGCCAACTTGCCCGGTGGCAGGTGAACGACGGCTGAAGCCGCAAGAAATGTACGCCCGTCCCTACAAGGGTCCAAGGCAGGATCGACCATAATTTCCCTTCGTTTGCCGGGGGCCGCAGAATGGCCGGCCCATGGCCAGAACCAGACTCGATCGTGCCTTCGAACGACGCCTGTCAGGGCTCGTGAATGCCCGCGAGCGGGCCGTGCTAACCGGCGGCCTGAAGGGCGTGGAACGGGAGTCCCTCCGCGTCCGGCCGGACGGCCACATTGCCCAGACGCCGCATCCCCCGGCACTCGGCTCGGCTCTGACCCACCCGCACATCACGACCGACTATTCGGAAGCCCTGATCGAACTGGTGACGCCCCCCTTTCCGAGCAGCTGGGAGCTGCAGCAGTACCTCTGCGATGTGCACCAGTTCGTCTACCGCGAGCTCGGGGACGAGCTGCTCTGGGCGACCAGCATGCCCTGCGTGGTGGGTGGCGACGCCGAGATCCCGATCGCCCGCTACGGCAGCTCGAACATCGGGCGCATGAAGCACGTTTACCGGGTCGGCCTCAGTCACCGCTATGGCAGGATGATGCAGGCGATCTCCGGCGTGCACTTCAACTACTCGTTCCCCGCCGGCCTCTGGCCGGTGCTCGAGGCGGTGGACGGGTCCAGGCTGTGCGGCCAGGCGCTGGTGGACGACGGGTATTTCGCGCTGCTCAGGAACTACCGGCGCTACGGCTGGATGATCCTGTACCTGTTCGGCGTCTCGCCTGCCGTGTGCCGCTCGTTCTTCCAGGGACGCGAGGTGCCGGCGGCCCTGCAGTCCCTGGGCCGCGGCACCGTGTATGCCCCGTACGCGACCTCGTTGCGCATGAGTGACCTCGGCTACCGCAACAAGAGCCAGGCCGGGGCGCATGTCTCGGTCAACTCGCTCGAGGAATACGTGCGCGACCTGACGCGCCTCATCTCGACGCCGCACCCGGAATACCGGGCGATCGGCGTTGAGGTCGACGGCGAGTGGCGGCAGCTCAACGCAAACCTGCTGCAGATCGAAAACGAGTACTACAGCTTCATCCGTCCGAAACGCGTCGCTTTCTCCGGCGAGCGGCCGACCAGGGCGCTGCAGCGCGTAGGCGTCCAGTACGTCGAGATGCGTTCGCTCGATATCGGCGCCTACGATCCGGTCGGCGTCAGTCAGCGCAAGCTCCTGTTCCTCGAGGCTTTCGCAGCACTCTGCCTGCTGCGCGACAGCCCGCCGCTATCGGCGGAGCTGTCCGCGCAGTACGAGGCGAACCATGCGACCGTCGCGAGCCGCGGCCGTGAGCGCGGTCTCGCGCTCTGGACCGAACAGGGGACGCTTGCGCTCACTGACTGGGCAGCGGAAATCCTCGACCAGATGCAGGGTATCTGCGAGCTGCTCGACGCCGGCGAGGCCTCGAGACCGTACTCGGCGGCGCTCGCCTTCCAGCGGCAGAAGCTGGTCGACCCGTCGGAGCTGCCTTCGGCGCGCCTGCTCGAGGACATGAAGCGCCAGGGCATGTCGTTCTCCGAGCTCGCGATGTGGATGTCGGAAATGCACCGCGACTACTTCCGCGAACTGTATCCACCGAATGGCGCGCGGCTCGCGGAATTCAGGGACGAGGCCGCGGCCTCGCTCGAGGAACAGCGTGCGGTCGAGACGCGCGATACCCTGCCATTCGGCGAATTCGTGACGCGATATACTCAGGGATCTCTGGTCTGACGCGGAACCTGTCCAGGTGAGCGAAGCGGACACCCTCTCGCTGACGGAACAGCTGCAACGTGGATTTCATGGACTGAGATTCGAGGGCCAGCTGGAAGCCGCCTGGCGGCGGGACCAGTTCCGGGAGCGTCTGCGCTACCTGCGCATCAACCTCGCGCTGCTGGCCGCCATCGGCCTCGCGGTGATCGAGGTCGACCGTGTCGTGATGCCGGCGATCGGGGGAATCGTGCCGGACCTCGCGCGCGTCGGCGTCATGCTGCCGCTGCTGCTGGCGGGCTTTGCGGTCACCTTCACGCGCCGCGCCGACACCTGGTACCCGCGCTATATCGCCATCGCCATGACGGCTGCCCTCGCCGCGATGTCCTGGGTCAGCATCGCGGCGTTCACGGGCGGCGAACCACGCGTCTTCCCGCGAGTGCTGCTGGCGATGGTGGCGGTTTATTTCGTCCTCGGTCTCCCATTCCGCTCCGCGATCGCCGTCAATGCGCTCGGAGTTGCGGCGTTCGCGGCGATCGCGGCGGTGAAGGGCATGCCGACGACGGACCTGGCCCACTTCCTGCTTGCACTCGCGATCACGAACGTCATCTGCGTCGCGGGCGCCTGGAATCTCGAGCACGCGCGCCGCACGGCCTGGCTGGAAGGGCAGCGGCTCGCCGAGACCGCGATGCAGGACGGGCTCACGGGCATCCACAACCGGCGGCGCTTCGACGATCGCCTGCAGCGCACCTGGGCGCAGGCGGTCCGCGAGCGTCGCCCCCTCGCGCTGCTGCTCGCGGACATCGACCACTTCAAGGCCTTCAACGACCGTTACGGCCACCAGGCAGGCGACGAGGCGCTGAAGGCGGTGGCCGAGGTGCTGTCGCGCTTTGCGCGGCGCCCGCTGGATCTTGCCGCGCGCTATGGGGGCGAGGAGTTCGCGGTGATCCTGTTCGACGCGAAGCGCGGCGACGCCGAGCGCATCGCCGGCGAGATTCTCGAGGCGGTGCGCCGGCTCGGCATCGTGCACCAGGATTCGGCCGCCGCCCCGGTGCTGACGATCAGCATCGGCATCGCCTGCGTGCAGCCTGCGGTGCGGCGCAGCTGGTCCGGGCTCGTGCAGCTCGCGGATCAGGCGTTGTACGCGGCCAAGGACGGCGGCCGCAACCGCGCGGTCGCACTCGAGCGGGAATACGAGCACATGCAGACCGGCTACTTCCACCGCATCGGCACGTCCAGGCAGGAGCCGGGCGAGGGTCAGTAGATCGCCGTCTCGCGCCGGCCGCCGGAGTCGCGCGCCGCCCTGAACATCCCCTCGGTGTTGAACTCGAGCGACAGCGCGCCCTGCGCGTCCACGACGATCACGCCGCCGTCGCCGCCGTGGATAGCGATCGAGATCATCGGTTCGTCTCCGTCTGCGGCCGCCAGCTGCGTGGTAGCCGGGCAGGCCGCGAGGGCCGTCAGGAAGGGGAATCGTATCCTTGGTATTATCTGTGAACAGCACCCCGGCGGGCGAGCGGCCCGGACGGTGCAGGAGTCCTCTGATGAGCTCAGTCGCGCGGGCGCTGGCCGCGGCCTTGCTCCTCGCGCTCGCCGCCTGCGGCGACGGCAATGACGCGCTGCTCGGCACGCTCGAGCGCGATCGCCTCGAGCTGGTGGCCGAGGCGCAGGAGACGATCCTCGAGATCGCCGTCCGCGAGGGCGAGCCCGTGCAGTCCGGGCAGCTTCTGCTGCGCCTCGACCCGTCCGCCGCCGCGGCCCGACTCGAGCAGGCGCGCGCGAACGCAACCCAGGCGGAGCGCCGCCACGCGGAAAACGTCGCCGGCACGCGCCGGGAGCAGGTGAACCAGGCGCGCGCGAACGTCGTGGGCGCCGCGGCGCGCGCCGCGACCGAGTCGAAGGAATTCGACCGCATCGACAGACTGGTCGCGCAACAGCTCCTGCCGGCGAGTACGCTCGATCGGCAGCGTGCGCTGCGCGACGGCGCGGCTGCCGACGAGCGCGCCGCCCGCGACCGGCTCGAGGAGCTGGTACACGGTACGCGCGCCGAGGTGATCGAGCAGTCCGCCGCCGCGCTCGCTGCTGCACGCGCGCGGGTCACGGGGCTGGAGCTCTCGCTCGAGCGCCATGCCGTGCGCGCGCCGCGCGACGGCGTCGTGGACGCGCTCCCGTACAAGCTCGGCGAGCGCCCACCGAAAGGCGCACCGGTGCTGGTGATGCTGGCGGGCGGCGCGCCGCACGCACGCGTGTTCATACCCGAGTCGCGCCGCGCAGCCGTCGGTGCCGGGACGGCGGCGACCGTGCGCTTCGACGGCTCCGACCGCGCCTGGCGGGCCGAGATCCGCTACGTTTCGTCCGAGGCCGCATTCACGCCGTACTACGCCCTGAACGAGCGCGAGCGCGGCCGGCTCGCATACCTCGCCGAGGTCGTGCTGACCGAACCCGAGGCCGTGACGCTGCCGACCGGCATACCGGTCGAAGTGACCCTCGAGGCGGGCAAGGCCGGCCCGTGAGCGTCGCGATCACGGCGCGCGACCTGGCGCGGCGCTTCGGCGCGAAATGGGCCGTCGCGGGGATCGATCTCGACGTGCCGCGCGCGCAGATCTACGGCTTCCTCGGCCCGAACGGCTCCGGCAAGTCAACCACCATCCGCATGCTTTGCGGCCTGCTCGTGCCGACGCGCGGCACGGTAACCGTGCTCGGGCACCCGGCGCCGAAGGAGTCCGAGGTCGTGCGCCGCAAGCTCGGCTACATGACCCAGCGCTTCTCGCTGTGGGAGGACCTCACGGTCCGCGAGAACCTCGAGTTCATGTGCCGAGTCTACGGGCTCGGCCGCGCCGCGATCCGCGAGCGCATCGCCGACCGCATGCGCCGCTATGACCTCGAGGGCATCGCGGCGCAGCGCGCCGGCACGCTGTCCGGCGGCCAACGCCAGCGTCTCGCGCTCGGCGCGGCAACCCTGCACGACCCGGAGCTGCTGCTGCTCGACGAGCCGACCAATGCGGTCGACCCGCAGAGCCGGCGCGATTTCTGGGAGAGCCTGTTCGAGCTCGTCGGCCGCGGGACGACGATCCTCGTGTCCACGCACTACATGGACGAGGCGGAGCGCTGCCACCGGCTCGCGATCCTGGACGCCGGGCGCGTCGCGGCGGAGGGCGAGCCGAAGGACCTCGCGCGCGACATCGACGCCGTGGTGGTGGAAATCGGCGAAATCGACTTTGCCGCCGCGCGCCGTTCGCTCGCCGGCGTGGGCGCCGTGCGCAGCATCGCCCAGCTCGGCAACCGGCTGCGGGTGCTGCTGCCGCACGGCACGGCCGAGCCGGCACGGCTGATTCGTGCCGCACTCGCTGACGGCAATCCGGGCGCGAGGGTGGAGCTGGTGGGTGCGTCGCTCGAGGACGTATTCGTCGCCGCGACGCGGTTGCGTGGCGAGGCCGCGCGGCCGGAGCGCGCGGCGTGAAGTGGCTCGAGCGCCTCGCCGCGGTCGCGGCCAAAGAGGTGCGCCAGCTCGCGCGCGACCGCATCACGATCGGCCTGATCGTCGGTATTCCGGCGATCCAACTCCTGCTGTACGGCTACGCGATCAACTTCGACGTGCGCGGAGTCCAGACCGTGGTGCTCGACCAGGCGCGCAGCTCGCTGTCGCGACGCCTGGTCGGCGACCTCGGTGTGACGCAGGTGCTCGGCGGGATCCGCCAGGCGCGCACGGACGCCGAACTGCACGAGCTGATGCGCCAGGGCGACGCCAACATCGCGATCGTGATCCCGGCGGACGTCGAGCGGCGCATCGCGCAGGGCGATCGCGCGGCCCTGCAGATCCTCGTCGACGGCAGCCAGCCCGTGCTCGAGAACGTCGCCGCCGGGCTCGCCTCGTTGCCGTTCCTCAGGCGCCCGGGCCGGCCTGCCGCGGCGCGGCCGGTCGAGATCATGGTCGCGTACAACCCGGAGCGGCGCACTGCGGTGCAGATCGTGCCGGCGTTGTGCGGGGTCATCCTGACCATGACGATGATGGTCTTCACCTCGACCGCGATCGTGCGCGAACGCGAGCGCGGGAACCTCGAACTGCTGATCACGACGCCGGTTTCGACCGCGGAACTGATGGCCGGGAAGCTGCTGCCTTACGTCGGTATCGGCCTGATCCAGACGACGCTGATCCTCGCGCTCGGCTACTGGCTGTTCGGCGTGGCGATCCAGGGGAGTCTCATCGAGCTGTACCTTGGGGCGCTGCTCTTCATCGCGGCCTCGCTGTCGATGGGCCTCCTGATCTCGACCGTCGCACAGACGCAGTTCCAGGCGATCCAGATGTCGCTGGTGATGGTGCTGCCCTCGATCCTGATGTCCGGGTTCATGTTCCCGTTCGAGGGGATGCCGAAGGCCGCCCAGTGGATCGCCCAGGTGTTGCCGCTCACCCATTTCAACGAGATCATTCGCGGCATCGTGCTGCGCGGCGCCTCGCTCGCCGACATGCGGTTCGAGCTGGGCAAGCTCTCGGTGATCCTGATTCTCATGCTGACTTTCGCCATGGCGCGCTTCCGCAAGCGCCTCGACTAGGGGTCTGTCCCCCGGGGTCAGTCCGCTCTGGCCCCGCAACCCGTGACGCTGTAAGTACTTATCGCCAAAGGGGCCTGACCCGTCCGGACCCTCTGAATCCCCGCATTTCCAGCCCTTTCCGTGAACTACGCAAATGGAACGCCCCCGAGGGTCATGCTATTCTCCGCGCCGACCGTAGCCCCCGGGCACGGCCAAGGTGACAGGACCCGCTGATCGAAGATTCGCCCTGCCGAGCTCATTTGCCCGCCTAGACGATCCCGACCGTGTTTCCTGCCGTTGTGAATGGCTGTCGTCGACCCTCGCATGAGGGCCGCTCGCGGCCGTTCTGTATCTGAAATAAGCGAGAGACTTGAGTCATGAAGATCTATGTTGGAAACCTGCCTTTTTCGGCGACCGAGGCCCAGGTGCGCGACCTGTTTGCGCAGCACGGCGCGGTCGAGAGCGTGGCCCTGCCGGCGGACCGTGAGACGGGTCGTCCACGCGGGTTCGGCTTCGTCGAGATGCCGCAGGCCGAGGCCGCCAAGGCCATCGAGGCGCTGAACGGATTCACGATGGGTGGCCGTCAGCTGCGCGTCAACGAGGCGCAGGATCGTCCGCGCGGCCCGCGTCCGGGCGGCGGCGGCTTCCGTCCGGGTGGCGGCGGCTTCCGCTCCGGCGGTGGCGGCGGCGGTCGCTGGTAAGCGATCGAGCGTCAGCTCACGAAAGGCCCGCTCCGGCGGGCCTTTTTTCATGGTGCCGTTTTCATGGTGCCGGGTCGCACATATCGTACTTATTGGCCTTGTTGCCAATAAGTACGATATGTGCGACCCGGCACCATGAAAACGGCACCATGATGAAACGCCTCAGCGGCTTCCCGCCCATCGCCGACCGCCACGCACGGGTGCTGATCCTCGGCAGCATGCCGAGCGAGGCCTCGCTGGCCGCAAATGAGTATTACGCCTTCCGTCACAACCAGTTCTGGCGGATCGCCGGCGAGATCGCCGGCGTTGCGCCCGACGCCCCGTACGCGCGCCGCACGGCGGCGCTCAAGCGCTGCCGCATCGCGCTCTGGGATGTCGTCGCAAGCTGCGTCCGGTCCGGAAGCCTCGACTCTGCGATCCGCGAGGACAGCATCCGCGTCAACGACTTCGCCGCCTTCCTGGCCGCGCATCCGGGAATCCGGCGCATCTGCTTCAACGGCCGCAAGGCGGAGTCCGTCTGGCGCCGTCACGTCGCGCCAGCGCTGCCCGCGACTCCGGAACTCGGGCACTTGCTCCTCCCGTCCACGAGCCCGGCTCATGCCGGGATGAGTTATCGTGCCAAGCTTCGCACCTGGCGGAGTGCCATCCTGTGTTGAATCGCCGCCAACTGCTACAGGGCCTGGGAGCAGGCGCAGCGCTCGCCGGCGTCGGCACGCGCGCCGTCGCCGCTGCTGCAGCGCCCGAGGTCCTCGTCATCGGCGCCGGCGGCGCGGGCCTCGTTGCCGCGAAAGAACTGGCATCGATGGGCATCGCCGCGCTTGTGCTCGAGGCACGCGACCGCATCGGCGGCCGTGCCTTTACCGACTCGAGCCTCGGCGTGCCCTGGGACCGCGGCTGCTTCTGGCTGCATGCCTCGAATATCAATCCGTGGATGGACTACGCGCGCCGGAACGGGTTCGAGGTTCAGCCCGACCGGTTTGCGCGCGAGTTCTACGACCGATCGAAGCGCCTGGGCGGAACCGAAACCGCCGGGCACCGTGCCGTCGCGGAGCGCGTGCAGCGCGAGCTCGAGCGCGCCGGCAGCCGCGGCCTCGACATTGCCGCCGAGGCGGCGCTGACGCAGCAGACGCTCGCGGACCCCTGGTATCCGATGGTGATGGCGGAACTTACGGGCTGGGAGGGCATCGAGCCGGCGAACTATTCCGTGCTCGACTCGCATCAGTTCGTCGAGGACGGCGGGGACTGCGTGATCCCGCGCGGCTACGGCACGTTGCTCGCACACTACGCGAAGGGCATCGAGGTGAAGCTTGGCACCCCCGTGACCCGTATCCGCTGGGGCGGCAATGGCGTCGCGGCCGAGACCGCGGCCGGGCTCGTGAGCGCGCGCGTCGCGGTCGTCGCGCTGCCGTCCGCGGCGATCGCCGAGGGCTCGGTCATCTTCTCGCCGCACCTGCCGGCCGAGGTGCTGCAGGCGCACCACGACCTGCCGCTCGGCATCCTCGAGAAGATCGCGCTGCGCTTCAAGCGCAATGTCTTCCCGTCCGAGGCGACCGAATTCCTGCGCATGAAACACGCCGACGGCCGCGGGCTCAGCTACCTGACCCGGCACGGCGGCAGCAACGTGTGCATCGCGTTCGCGCCGGGGCGCCTCGCGCGCGAACTCGAGGCGCGCGGCGAGGCCGCGGCAATCGAGCATGCGCTCGAGGAGCTGGCGGCGATGCTGGGCGGCGACGTGCGCAAGCATTTCGCCGAGGGCCGGGCGACCGCCTGGGCGTCGGACCCTTACTCACGCGGTGCCTACTCGTACTGCTTGCCCGGCCGCTTCGGCGCGCGCTCGGTTCTCACGCGCCCCGTCGGCGGGCGCATCGTCTTCGCCGGCGAGCACACGCAGCAGAACGCGTACGGCACGCTGCACGGCGCGTACCTGTCCGGCGTGCGCGCCGCTGCCGAGGCGCGCCGCCTCCTCGCGAGGGCCTGATCCATGGGCTACGTCCTCTACGACTTCCTGTCCTCGGGCAACGGCTACAAGTGCCGCCTGACGATGAAGGCGCTCGGCATCCCGTATGAGTACGTGCACAAGGACATCGTCGCCGGCGAGTCGCGCACGCCCGAGTTCCTTGCCATCAACCCGAACGGCAAGATCCCGGTGCTCGTCGTGCCGGGCCGCGGGCCGATCGCGGAGAGCCACGCGATCATCAATTACCTCGCGGAAGGCACGGCGCTGATGCCCGCCGACAAGTACCAGCGCGCGCTCGTCTGGCAGTGGCTCTGCTTCGAGCAGTACCAGCTCGAGCCGGGGGTCGCGACCGTTCGCTTCATGCTTCATTACATGAATCAGAGCGAAGAAGAGCTTGGTATTCGCTACACGGACCGCTTCCAGCGAGGCGCCGAGGCCCTCGCGGTGCTGGAGAAGGGTCTCGCCGGCCGCACCTGGCTGGTCGGCGAGGACGCATCGCTCGCCGACATCGCGCTCTTCGCCTACACACACGTGGCCGACGAGGCGGGCTATCGACTCTCCGACTACCCGGGGATCAGCGCCTGGATCGCGGAATTCAAGAAACTGCCCTGGTACTCGCCGATCACGGCGCCCTGATGCAACCCGCGCGCCGCGAAGCTTTCCGCTTCTGGCTCAAGCTCGGCTTCATCTCCTTCGGCGGGCCCGCCGGGCAGATCGCGATCATGCACCGCGAGGTCGTTGAACTGCGCCACTGGGTCGACGAGCGCGCATTCATGCAGGCGCTCAACGTCTGCATGCTGCTGCCCGGGCCCGAGGCGCTGCAGCTCGCGATCTGGCTCGGCTGGCGCCTGCACGGTCCGGCGGGCGGCCTGTTCGCGGGCCTGTGCTTCATCCTGCCCTCGATGGTGATTCTGCTCGCGCTCTCGTTCGTCTACGCGCTGCACGGCGACCTGCCGCTGGTGGCGGCGGGGCTCGCCGGGCTCAAGGCGACCGTCATCGCGCTGATCGTGCAGGCGCTGGTTCGCATCGCGGGCCGCGCGCTCAAGCACCCGCTGCATTGGCTGCTCGCGATCGTCGCGTTCGTGCTGATCGCGGGCCGGCTTGCGCCATTCCCCTTCGTGCTCGCGGGGGCGGCGCTCGCGGGCCTGCTCGCCGGGGGCGACGCCGGCGGGCGCGCCGAGTCGCCGGCGGCGGCCGGCTTTCCCTGCCGCACGCTTGCAGCCGGGGTCGTGCTGTGGGTGGCGCCGGCGCTCGCGATTGTCGCGCTCGCCGGCCCGCAGTCGCTGTTCACGACCCTGTACCGGTTCTTCACCAGCGCGGCGCTCGTCACCTTCGGCGGCGCCTACGCGATCCTCGCCTGGGTCAACCAGCAGGCGGTCGAGGCTTACGGCTGGATCACGCAGGCCGACGCGATCGCGGGCCTCGCGCTCGCCGAGACGACGCCGGGGCCCCTCATCATGGTGCTGCAGTTCATCGGCTTCATGGCGGGCTGGCATGCGAGCGGGGGCGATGGCGCCGCGGCGACGGTCGCCGCAGTGCTGACTTCCTGGGCGACTTTCCTGCCCGCATTCGTGGTGATCCTCCTTGCCGCGCCCTACGTGCTCCGCCTCGCGGAGAACCACCGCCTCGCCGCGGCGTTCGCGGGCATCACCGCGGCCGTGGTCGGCGTCATCGCGAGTCTTGCGCTCGCGTTCGGGCGCAGCGTCCTGTTTCCCACCGGACTCGAGTCGCCCGACTGGGGAGCGATCGCGATCGCTGCGGCCGCGTTCGCCGCGCTGCAGTGGTCGCGCCTCGACATGCTCTGGGTGGTCGCCGGGGGGCTCGTCGCCGGGCTTGCGCTCGGCTTCGTCTGACGGCGGCGCCGTGCTAGCGTGGCCGCCATGAAGTACCTGCACACGATGGTGCGTGTCGCGGACCTGGAGAAGTCGCTGCACTTCTACCGCGACCTGTTGGGCCTTCGCGAATTGCGGCGCGTAGACAACGACAAGGCACGCTTCACGCTCGTGTTCCTCGCGGCGCCGGGCGACGACGCGGCGCAGATCGAGCTCACGTACAACTGGGATCCCGAGCAGTACGGGATCGGCCGCGCCTTCGGCCATCTCGCCTACGAGGTCGACGACGTGTACGCGCTGTGCGAGAAGCTCGCCGCCGCCGGCGTCACCATCAACCGGCCGCCGCGCGACGGCCGCATGGCATTCATCCGCTCGCCCGACAACATCTCCGTCGAACTTCTGCAGAAGGACGCCGCGCTCCCGCCCCGCGAGCCCTGGGCCTCCATGCCCAACACCGGCACCTGGTAGAAATCGACGACGGCCGCCGGCTTTGCTGGCTGGCGCGAAGCGGTGACTTCTTCAGCCCGTGATGTAGCGTCTGAGGTCCTCGATCTCGTGCTTCTGCTCGTCGATGACGGCTTTGACGCAGTCGCCGATGGAGATTACGCCGATGAGCTTTTCGTCTTCCACCACCGGAAGGTGACGGATGCGCTTCTCCGTCATCAGCTGCATGCACTCATTGATGGTCTGCGCGAGGCCGACGTGGATCACCGGTGCGCTCATGATGGTGCCAACCGTCGTCTCCGTGGACTTGTGGCCCATGAGCACGACCTTGCGCGCGTAGTCGCGCTCCGAGACGATGCCCGCGAGCCTGCCGCCCTCGAGTACCGGCAGGGCGCCGATGTAGTGGTCGGCCATGAGCTGGATCGCCGTGCGCACCAGTTCGCCCGCATCGATCGTCACGACGCCCGGCTTTTTCCCCTCGAGCAACTGCCGCACCGTCCGCATGGCCGACCTCCCGAAGCAGCGATTCCGGGGATCTTACGCTCCCGCGACGCAACAGCGCGAGCGCGCATCCGGGCCGGGCGGGGACCCTCGCTCGTTCCGCCGGAACTCCAGTCACTCGCTCGGGGACCCGCCCGGCCCGGATGCGCGCTCGCACTATGCCTTGCGGGCGTGCCAATCCCCCAGAATTGCCGCTTCCTGCTCTGGCGTGAAGCCCGAGCGGAACGCCGCCTGGCGCTCGGCCGGCCGCGTCGCGTGCCAGGCAAGCGTGTCGCGTACCGTCGTCTCGAGCGGCCGTGCCTTGAGCCCCTGTTCGACGGAGGCCTGGATGCCGGTCAGCGAAGCGCCTGCCTCGGGACCGTGCATCGCGCTCCACGGCGCGAGGTTCACGTCGGCCGCCTGCTCCGCGATGAACTTTTCATCGATCCAGGTGAGCCTGGTGTCGGCGCCCGTCACGGTTCGGCTCGTGTCCATCAGCGAGCCCATCGTGATCGCGCCGGGCGGCGTGACGGCGTTGAAGTAACCGTCCACCTGGCGCTCGACGAGCCTCATCATGAAATCGGCGAGATCGCGCACGTCCACGATCTGGATCGGGTCGGCAGCGGCGCCCGGCACCGCCATCTCGCCGCCGCGCGCAAAGCGCACCGGCCAGTAGGTGAAGCGGTCGGTCGGGTCGAGCGGGCCGACGATGTAGCCCGGGCGCACGATCGAGCAGCGCCGGGCGTAGGCGTCGCGCACGTACTGCTCGCACACTGCCTTCATCGGCCCGTAGGTCTCGTTGGTGATCTCTTCCTGGTCCTTGTTCTCCAGCACGCCCGTCGGCGAGCCGATGTCGTTCGGCTTTTCGAAGCTGGCGTAGGCCGAGGTGCTCGAGATGTAGAGGCAGTAACCGGTGTTCGGCGCGAGCAGATCGGCCGACATCTTGCAGTATTTCGGGATGTAGCCGGTGTTGTCGATGACCGCATCCCAGCGGCGGCCCTTCAGCGAATCGAGCTGGCCCTTGCGGTCGCCGTGCAGCGTCTCGACATCCTCGACTCCGTCCGGGTCGCGCTGGCCGCGGTTGAAGTGCGTCACCTTCCAGCCATGCGCGAGCGCGACCTTGGTGACGTGCGGACCGATGAAGCCGGTGCCGCCGAGTACCAGCAGTGTGCGCTCCTGGCCCGCCTGCGCCATCAGCCTGCCTCCTGCGAGCGCGAGCACCGTGCCAGCGCCGGCCTTGATCAACGTGCGTCGTGAAAGCGCCATCATCGCCTCCTAGCGTGGGTCGGGCATCCGGGTCAACGTGCTCATGATGAGGCAACTCCCAGCGCCGCGGGGCGGCTAGATCAAGTTGCGCGGCATTCTGCCGGTCGCGGGAAGGGCGATGCAAACCGGGTTCGGCGCGGATTTTGCACGTTGCGCTGCAAATGGCTTTGGCGGACAGTGTCCGGATGCGGGACTTACCGGAACTTGCGGCACGGGTGCGCGAATTCGTCGCCGAGCGGGACTGGGATCGCTTCCACAGCCCGAAGAACCTCGCGATGGCGCTCTCGGTCGAGGCTTCAGAGGTGGTGGAGCTGTTCCAGTGGCTCACGGAGGAGGAGAGCGCGGCCCTGGACGACGATCGCCACCGCCGCGTCGCCGAGGAGCTTGCCGACGTGCTGTGGTTCCTCGTGCGGCTCTCCGACCGCCTCGATATCGATCTGCTCGAGGCCGCCGAGCGCAAACTCGCCGCCAACGCCGCGAAGTACCCCGCCGACCGCGTGCGCGGCGACGCCCGTAAGTACGACGAGTATTGAAGGGGCGCGCGCCCTTCACCAGCGCGCTACCGCTTCGTATCCTCCGGTTGCGCCGCCGCCTCGGGCTCCGGAGGCTTGGGCGCCGGTGCGGGCTCGGGCTCGACCTCGGCAGCCTTGCGCTCGAGGAACCAGTGCGTCACGCCCTGTTCCTTCGGGCCGACGTAGTGGAACCAGCGCTGTTCGATCCGGTCCGGAGACACGAATCTGATTTCGCCCTTGTGCACGTGCCCATCGTGCTCGGCGTCGAATCCCGTACCGCCGTCGAAAGCGAGTTCGAGCAGCTCCGCCGTCGTTCTGCCGCCCCGCTTGTACGCGGGCTGGTTGCCGGCCGGCGAGTACTGGGTAGCGCGCAGCTTGCCACCGGCCAGGAAATACACCGTCACGACCGGCAGACTCCCGCTCGGGGCCTGGTGCTCGATCACCGCCTTGCCGCCGCTCACGCTTTCATAGCGCACAGTGACCGGCGGGCCGGACAGCGGGTCTTCCATATGTCCGGTCCAGTCCCCTTCAAGCGACAGGATCCGGTCATAAGTCGCCGCATCGTCCGGAGACTCGGCCGCGGGCACGCCGGAGGCGAACGCGACGCTTGCGGCCGCCAGGAATGTGCGCAGGTACTTGGGCATTGCAGGCTCCTTCATGCACCATGATAACGGCAGGTCAGCGCACGGGGCAGGCATGGCAGCGAGGAAGAAACGGGCGGCGGAAGCGATCGTGCGGCTGCGGCGGATGTACATCGACTGCCGCTACGGGCAGCTGCATCTCACGACCGCCTACCCGGCGAGTGGCGGCTTCGACGAGGCGTTGCCGGTCGTGTTCCTGCACGCCGACGAGGGCAGCGGCACGGATTTCAGCGGCTGCGCGCAACTGCTTGGCACTGACCGCTCGGTCTATGCACCCGACCTGCCCGGCAGCGGCGGCTCCGACGCTCCAAAGGCTCGCCTGTCCGCGGCCGGGCTGGCACTCGCAGTGGCGGACCTCATCGAGCAGCTGCGCCTGAAGCGCTTCGACCTGGTCGGCTGCGGCCGCGGGGCGCTCGTGGCCTTCGAACTCGCCAGCACGCGCCCGAACCAGGTCCGGCGCGTGATCGTCGCGGGTCCCCAGCAGCCGGCCGCCGCGCCGGCCCAGCCGATGCTCCAGTTGTCGGCAAACCCGAACTGCACGCGGGACGAACCGGCCGACGCTGTTGTCGCCCGGATCCGCGCCTATCTCGACCGCGTCTGAAACCTAGGCCGGCGCGGCCGCCTGCCGGCGGCCGAGCGCCCCGACCGCGATCAGCACGGCCGCGAGCAGGGGGAGCGTCACCAGGTTCAACCGCTCCCAGCCCAGGGTCGTGACCGCAAGCCCGGCGAGCAGCGACGCCGTCGCCTGGGCCCCGAACACCAGGAAGTCGTTCAAGGTCTGCGCCTGGATCCGCTCCCGGGCCCGGTAAGTCCGGGTCAGCATCGTGGTCGCGGCAATGAACAGCAGGTTCCAGCCGAGTCCAAGCACGCCGAGCGCCCAGCCGTAGTGCAGCGCCGCGTGCCCCGTGAGCGTCGCGATCGCGACGCAGGCTGCCATCAGCAGCGTCCCCACGACGATGATCGGCCGGTCGCCGAATTTCGCGATGATCCAGCCGCTCGCCAGCGAGGGTACGTACATCCCGAGCAGGTGCACCTGGATCACGCGCGCGGTCGCGACCGCGTCATGACCATCCACCACGTGCATGCTGATCGGCGTGGCGGTCATGATGAAGCTCATGACGGCGTAGGAGGCGAGGGCGCCGAGCACCGCGACGCGGTACGCGGGCTGGGCCGCAATTTCCGCGAGGGGGCGCGGCGGCGTCGGATCGACGTGGCTGGCGGGCATCGAGTCCGGGAGCTGCGCGAGCAGTACCGCCGCCACGACGTAAAGCGCGCTGCAGGCGTAGAACGACCCCGCGTATTCGGCTGCCGGCACCAGGTGAGACGTTCGCACGGCGAACTCCGGGCCGAGCCAGGCCGCCACCAGCGCGCCGCACATCACCACCGAGATTGCGCGGCTGGCCCTTCCTGCAGCGACGTATTCGGTCGCGGCAAATCGGTACTGCATGACGACCGCGTTGTTGGCACCGAGCAGGAAGGCGGCCGCGCAGAACAGCCAGAAATCAGGCTGGGTGATCGCCCAGCCGGCCAGCACGCAGCCCGCGGCCGCCTGCAGGGCGCTGCCGGCGAACACCGCACGCCGCCCGAAACGATGGATCAGGGCGCCGGCCGGCACGACGCTGGCCGCGAGGCCGGCGATCATGACCGACACCGGCAACGTCGAGAGCGCAGGTGACGGGGCGAAATGCGAGCCGATGATGCCGCCGAGCAGGAAGAACAGGAAGCTGCCTGACATGCACAGCGCCTGGGTGGCGGCGAGCATCCATACCGGTCGCATGGCGCGCATCGTACCGGCGCGTGGCGTCCGGCGTGCGCAATGGGATGCGGGCGGTTCGGGCGCGCGCCGCCCGGTCCAGTGCGCCTGCCCTTTCCGTGTGAAGCAGTTCACGAATCGGCTGCATGACTCGTAGAACTGTGCTGCTAACTCATTGATATATAACACCCACGGAAAACACCGGGTAGCGCCGACACGTCCCACGCCCAATAATGGCGCTCATGGAGAAGGGGGACGGGGATAGCCTCCCGGACGACAGCATCGTCGCGGAGGACATTACGCAGCTCGTCGAGCACATCGAGCTCACGGGCGCCAATCAGCTGCCCGATATGCACGACTGGGAGCTCGTGACGCCCGCCGGCGACCTCGACGATGCGCCGATCCTGGTCGGCACCTTGCCGGACGAGCCTGGCATCGCCGGGATGGACGTCGGCGACGACATGCAGGTTTTCACCGACACCCAGGCCGGCCTCGCGCAGCTGCTGCCCGGCGGGGAGCGGCGTGGCCACCAGACCACCGCGCTCGCCGCCGAGCGCGCTCGCTGGCAGAGACGCGTGGATGAGCTGGAGCGCGCCCTGGCGGAGCGCAACCAGCTGCTGGCCGAGCGCGAGCGCCGGATCGACGAGTTGCAGGCGCGGCTCGCGACCCGCACGCTGGAGCGTGAAGGACTCGCGGCGGAGTTGCGCGAAGCGCGCCCCATCAAAGCCGCCGTGACGGATGCGGTGCCGAGCGAGGTGCGCCCGGTGGACGCAGGCGCGGAGGCGGAATTCACCCAGGAGCTGCCGGTTCCCGAGCTGCCGGTCACGCCGCCGGTCGCGGCCGCCCTGCGGCTGCGCCGCTACCTGATCGGCCTCGACGTGGTCGGCTGCGTGCACGAGATCAGCAGCCGCCGCGTCAACATCGGCCGCACCCGCGACAACGACCTGCGCATCGTCGACCCGACGGTCAGCCGCCTGCACGCGATGCTGACGGTACGGAACGGCGAAGCGATGGTCGTGGACGCGAACAGCCGGAACGGCATCTTCGTGAACGGCATCCAGGTGCGCTATGCGCGCCTCGACGACGGCGACCTTGTCACCTTCGGCACGGTCCGTTTCCGCTACCGCGTCGGTTCCGACGCCGCCGGCTCCGCCTGACCGGGCAGCGGCCGGTCGAGCTGGATCCTTCCGATCGGCCTGAGCGCGACGAGGGCTGTCAGGCACAACACCAGCAGCACGGCTGCGAGCGACACCGGCGAATGGGCCGCGAAGGCCGCGACCACCTGCGTCGAAACGGCCGCCGTCGTCAGTTGCAGGAATCCGAGCAGGCCCGAGGCCGCGCCGGCGATCGCCGGGTCGCGCGAGATTGCGCCGATGGTCGCAGAGGGCGCGGCGATCGCGTTCGCAAAGCCGATTGCCATGCCGGGCATGAAGAGCGCGAGGGGGTGCCACACGTGCAGCAGGGCGAGCGAGGTCATCGAGAGTGCACCGGCGCATGCGATCATCGCTCCGGCGCGCATCATGCGCTGGCCGCCAAAGCGGCCGGTCACGCGCGCCGCGAGCAGGAAGCCGCAGAAAGATGCGACCGCCGGGAAGAACAGCAGCAGGCCGAAGCGCGAGGGCGAGACGCCCAGCACGTCGATCGCGACATAGGGCGCGCCGGTCACGAACGTATAGATCATGCTCATCAGGCAGGCGCTGAACACCAGGAACGCGACGTACTCGCGCGAGGCGAGCAGTCTCCTGAAGCTCGACCAGTAGCGCAGCGAAGGTCCCGCGGCCCGGTCGGCACGCCGCGCGTCGCGCAGGTTCCGCGAGGCGAACAGGAATACCGCGAAGCCGAGCAGCCCCGAGAGTGCGAACACCGCGCGCCAGTCGAGCCACTCCAGCACGAAGCCGCCGAGCGAGGGCGCGACCATCGGAGCGAGCAGGATCGCGGTCGCGGTCGCCGCGAGTGCGCCCGCGGCGCGTGCCGGCCCGAAGTGGTCGAGGAGGGTCGCGCGCATGACGGACATCGCCGCGCCGCTGCCGAATGCCTGCACCACGCGCGCGGCGACCAGCGTGCCGAGCGAGTCGGCGACGGTGCCGGCCGCGCTGCCGAGCACGAACAGCGCGAGCGCGAGCAGCACGATCGCCCTCCGCCCGTAACGGTCCGAGAGCGGCGCGACCGTGAGGTTGCCGAGCGCGATCGCGAGGATCGAAAGGCTGATGAACAGCTGCGCAGCGTGCGGCGCGACCCGCATCGCCGAGGCGATGGCGGGCAATGCCGGCAGCAGCACGTGCAGGCTGAAGGTGCCGATCGAGCCGATGATCGCGGAGCCCACGATCAGCCGGCGGGAAGCGTCGCGTGTCTGCAAGCGGAGATACCGGCCGTTGCCGGCATCTTGCGGTGCCGCCCGGCCGGCCGCAACCGCTTGCAGCGCTCGCCCGCGCCCCTGGCTGGTAGAATCGAGGCGGCCGGCTGCCCCGGCGCAAGATGATCGGCGACCTCCTACTTCTCCTCCTGCTGGTGTGTGTCAACGGCCTGTTCGCCATGGCCGAGCTCGCGACATTTTCCTCGCGCCCGACACGGCTCAAGGAGCTCGCGAACCGTGGCAGCGGCGGCGCGCGCGCGGCGCTGCGCCTGATCGATCATCCCACGCGCTTCCTGTCCACCGTGCAGATCGGCATCACGCTGATCGGCGTGCTCTCGGGCGTGTACAGCGGCGCGCGCTTCGCGGCGCCTCTGGCGGGCTGGCTGGCGGGCTTTTCGCTGCTTGAACCGGTAGCCGGGCACCTCGATACGGCCGCCTACGCGATCGTCGTGGTGGGCGTGACCTTCCTGTCGGTGGTGATCGGTGAGCTGGTGCCGAAGCGCTGGGCACTCTCGAATCCCGAGGGCATCGCCTCGGCGCTCGCGCGCCCGATGGAGCTGGTCGCGTTCCTGAGCGCGCCGCTCGTCTGGGTGCTGCGCAACGCGACCGAGCTGTTCGTGCGGCTGCTCGGGTTGCCGAAGAACACGGCGCGCGCGGTCAGCGAGGAGGAGATCCGCTCGATGATCGCCGAGGGCACGCATACCGGCATCTTCCACGCCGCCGAGCACCAGATGATCGAGGGCGTCCTGCGCCTGCCCGACCGCACGGTGCGCAGCATCATGGCGCCGCGCGGCGACGTCGTGTGGCTGGACGCTGCAGACGATCGCAAGACCGTGTGGAACATCGTGCGCACCAGCGGGCACTCGCGCTACCCGGTGTGCCGCGGCCAGCTCGACGAGCTGGTGGGTATCGTGATGACCGGTGAGCTTGCGGAGTGGCTCGGCGACCCGCAGTCGGGGGAGCTGGCCGCGCGCGTGCGCGCGCCGCTGGTCGTGCACGAGTCGACCCGTATCCTGCGGCTGCTCGACCTGTTCCGCGAGTCGAAGATGCATTTTGCCGTGATCGTGGACGAGCATGGATCGATCGAGGGCGTGGTCACGCCCGCCGACATCCTCACCGCGATCGCGGGTGAGTTGCCAGAGGCGGCGAGCGAGGAGGGGGCGGAGGCGGTCGCGCGCGACGATTCCTCCTGGCTCGTGGACGGCAGCATGTCGATCGACGATGTGGAATGGCTGCTCGGCGCAGGCGGGATGCGCTCGGGCGACGACTACACGACGCTCGCCGGGTTCGTGCTCGCCCAGCTTGGCCACCTACCGGCCACCGGCGAGAGTTTCCGCTGGCGCAGCCTGCGCTTCGAGGTCGTGGACCTGGACGGCCGGCGCATCGACAAGGTGCTGGTGCAGCGGCTGGCACAGGCCTGAGCGCATGAGTTACCGGCCCCTTCGCCCCGGGCGCCACGGGACGATCCCGATCCGCGGCCTCGAGCACCATTTCATCCGCTGGGGGCCGGATTCCGAGGATCCGGTGCTGCTGCTGCATGGTTTCGCCGATTGCGCGGCGAGCTTCCAGTTCGTCGCGGATGCGATCGACCCGGAACTGCCGCTGCTCGCGATCGACTGGCGTGGTTTCGGTGCCAGCGCGCGCAGTCCCGGTGGTTACTGGTTCCCGGACTACTACGCCGACCTCGAGGTGATGCTCGACGCGTTCTGCCCGCGCGGCCCGGCACGCATTGTCGGCCACAGCATGGGTGCAAACATCGCCATGATCTATGCGGGCGTGCGGCCGGCGCGGGTGCGCTCGCTCGTGAACCTCGAGGGGATTGGCCTGCTGCGGACGCATCCGGACCAGGCGCCGGCGCGGCTCGCCCAGTGGCTCGACGGGTTGCGCGGGCCGATGGCTGCTGGCGAGTACACGAGTATCGCCGAACTCGCCGCACGCATCGCGAAGCGCAACCCGCGGCTGCCGACGGCGCAGACCGAGTTCGTCGCCGCGTGCTGGAGCGAGACGGTCGCGGGTGGCGGCGTGCGCCTGCTGGCCGATCCGGCGCACCGGCGCACGAATCCGTATCTGTATCGCCGCGAGGAGATGGAAGCCTGCTGGCGCGCCATCACGGCGCGCGTGTTGCTGGTCGTCGGCGCCGACTCGGAGCTGTTGCCGCGGCTGGGACCGGAAGGCGGGGTGGAATCCTTCAAGGCGATCGTCCCCGGCCTCGCCGTGGAGCAGGTGGCCGGCGCCGGCCATATGCTTCATCATGAAGCGCCGCGCGCCATTGCGCGGCTCATCGAGGCGTTTGTCGGGACTACCTTGCCATGAGATGGCGACTGCGCGGCCTCCTGCGCCGCACGATTACCTATCCCTGGGCGCGGCGCATCGTGGTCGCCGTGATCGGCGGCAGCATCGTGCTGCTCGGCGTCGCCATGGTGGTGCTGCCGGGACCCGCCATCGTCGTCATCCCGCTCGGCCTCGGTGTGCTCGGCCTCGAATTCGCCTGGGCGCGCCACTGGCTGCGCAGGCTCCGCGCCACTGCCAGCGACGTCGTCAACCGCGTCCGCGGCAAGCCCAAGGACCCGCCGCCCTTGACGTGATTCCGTTCAGGACTTGAAGCTGGCTTCGACCGAGGCGAGTGTTCTTGCGAGAGGCCCGGCGGATTTCGACTGCAAGTCGGCAATCTCGGCGACCGTCGCCGCCTTGAACGCGCCCTCGCGCACCGACGGCAGGTTGATCCGCACGTTCAGGATCGCCGCCTCGAGCCCCGCCCTGGCGAGCAGGGCGCCGACGCCGGCGTCCGACGCCGAGTTCCGGTTGCCGGTGAGCGCCGCCTCCTCGGCAAGCTCGATCGCGGTGAGGCACAGCCGCGCCGTCGCGAGCGGGACCGAAGTCGCCTTCTCGTAGGCGGCGGCGATCGCGTCCGATCGCGCGCGCTTCTCCTCGTCGCTCGTCTTCGGCAGGCGCATCGCCGCCAGCACGTCGTCGAAGGCTTTCGTGTCATCGTCTACGGCCGCGAGCAGCGCGGCCTTCAGCGCCTGCGCGCGCTCCGCGAGCGCGGACGAGGACGCCCAGGCTGACTCATAGCCCTTCTTCCCGATCGTGAGATTCGCGACCATCGCCGCAAGCGCCGCGCCGAGGCTGCCGGCAAGCGCCGCGACCGAGCCGCCGCCCGGGGCCGGCGAGCTGCTGGAGACCTCGTCCACGAAGCGCTCGACCGTCATGGAGACGAGGGGGCCTGGCATGCGCACAGCGTACTCGATGACCCGCTTGTCCGGGTCGAAGGGCGACAGCTGGGCGAGCCCCAGCGACTGGATGGCGACTTCCACCAGCTCCCGCTCGGGCAGCCCGGTCGACCGGCCCTGCTTGTGCAGGTAGTAACGCCCCGCCTCGAGCAGCGGTTCGAGGGGCGTGAGCCCGACGAGTTCGGAACCGGTCACGACCAGCCCGAGCCTGGCCGCTTCCTCGCGCGTCGTTTCATACACGACGTGCAGCGGGGTCGTCCGGTAGGAGAGCAGGTTCACCGACACCTGCGCCTGGCGGTACTGCTCGATGGTCCAGCCGATCGCCTTGACCGCCTTGAGCCGGCCCGGCACGCGCAGGTCCTGGCCCGCGGCGTCCTTCACGACCTCGCCCTGCGCGTCGCGCTTGAGCCGTCCCGCTTCGCGGATGTTGAGCGCAACCTCGTTCGCGAGCGTCGCGAGGCGCGTGTTGAGGTTCACGTTGTACGCGATCAGGAACTCGCGCGCGCCGACCACCGTCGCGCCGAGCCGCGCGTTGAATTTCGCCGGGCCGGCGTCCGGCGCCCACGCGGGATCGGCCAGCTTCTTCGCGAGCCCCTCGTACTCGCCCGCGCGAATGTCGGCGAGGTTCCGGCGCCCGGGACGGGTCGCCGCGAACTCGTAGAAATAGACCGGCAGCGCCAGCGACTCGGCGATGCGCCGGCCGAGCGTGCGCGCGACCGCGACGCATTCGTCCATGGTCACGCCCGCAACCGGCACGATGGGACAGACATCGAGCGCGCCCATGCGCGGGTGCGCGCCGGCGTGCTTCGCCATGTCGATCAGCCCGGCGCCGGCCACCGCGGCGCGGTATGCTGCCTCGGCGACCGCTTCGGGCTCGCCGACGAAGGTGTACACGGTGCGGTTCGTGTCCGCGCCCGGATCCACGTCGAGCAGCCGCACGCCGCTCGTGCCGGAGATCGCGCGCGCGATCGCGTCGATCACGGACCGGTCGCGCCCCTCCGAGAAGTTCGGGACGCACTCGACCAGGCGGCTCATCAGGGCTTGCCGGCGCTCAGGAAGTCCACCACCAGCGAGGTCATGAGCCGCATCGCGATCGGCACCGACTCGTCCGCAGCGTAGAATGTCGACGTGTGGTGGCCGCCCGAGACCTTGCCTTCCGGCACCACGCCGAGCCGGAAGTAGAAGCCCGGCACGAGCTGCGAGAAATACGAGAAGTCCTCGGAGCCCGTGATCGGCGGCGCCAGCCGGACCCGGTCCCTGCCGAGCAGACGCTCGAGCGTCGGCACGAGGCGGGCGGTCAGCTCGGCGTCGTTGACCGTCATGGGGTGACCGGTGTGGAAGTCGAGCTCGTAGGTCGCATGCGCGGCCTTCGTGTGGCCGTCGAAGATCTCCCGAATGCGCGCCTCGATGGTCGCGAGCGTCTCGTCGTCGAAGGTGCGGATCGTGCCGGCGAGCGTCGCGCTCTCCGGGATGATGTTGTGGCGCTCGCCGCTTCGGAAGATGGCGACCGTGATGACATTGTCGGAGAGCGGCGGCAGCACGCGCGAGCGGATTGTCTGCAGGGCCATCACGATCCCGGAGGCGGCGACGATCGGGTCGACGCCGAGGTGCGGTGTCGAGCCGTGCGCCTGGCGGCCCTTGACGGTGGCTTCCCAGCGCGTGGCCGCCGCGAACGCGGGGCCCGGCGAATAGGCGACGATGCCGAGCCGCTCGTTGTCGCCGGCGTCGTCCGGCGGTGCGCCATTCGTGTGGAAAGCGATCACGGCGTCGGGCTTCATCATCTCGAAGATGCCGTCTTCGACCATCATCCTCGCGCCGCCGCGCTCGCCGGCCGGCACGCCTTCCTCGGCGGGCTGGAAGATGAACATGACCGTGCCGGGCAGCCGGTCGCGGATTTCCGCGAGCATCGAGGCCGTGCCGAGCAGCGCCGCTGTGTGCACGTCGTGGCCGCAGGCGTGCATCACGCCGACGTCCTTGTCGAGGTAGGTGCTGCGCACCGTCGACTTGAAAGGATAGTCCGTCTGCTCGGTGACCGGCAGCCCGTCCATGTCGGCGCGTACGGCGATCGTCGGGCCCGGCCTGCCGCCGCGCAGGATGCCGACCACGCCCGTGTGCGCGACGCCGGCCTGCACCTCGATGCCGAGCGATTCGAGGTGCGCCGCGACCAGCGCGCCAGTGCGTGTTTCCCGGTTCGAGAGCTCGGGGTTCTGGTGCATGTCCTGGCGCTGCGCGATGCGCGCGCTCGCGTGGCGGGCGACGAGCGCCGCGATCTCGGCATCGCTCGGCTTGCCGGCCGCCTGGGCTGCCGCGGCCGCGACCAGGCAGGCCACGGCGGTGATCATCGAACGAACGACGCGCATGCGATTCTCCCGGTTATTGTCTTGCGAACAGCTGAGCTTCGATGTCGCGAAACGCCTTGAATTCGAGCGCGTTGCCGCTCGGGTCGGTCAGGAACATGGTCGCCTGCTCGCCCGGCCGGCCCTTGAAGCGCACCGTCGGCTCGAACACGAAGGCGACGCCCGCGGCCTTCAGCTGTGCGGCCAGCGCTTCCCAGTCGCGCATCTCGAGCACCATGCCGAAATGCGGCACCGGCACGTCGTGGCCGTCCACGGGATTGTGCGCCGGCTGCTCGTGCTCACCGCCGGCGACCGCGTGACAGACAAGCTGGTGGCCGAAGAAGTCGAAGTCCACCCAATTCTCCGCGCTGCGGCCCTCCAGGCAGCCGAGCAGCCCGCCATAGAAGGCGCGCGCCGCGACGAGGTCGTGCACCGGGATTGCGAGGTGAAAGGGCGTCAGCTCCGGCATCAGGTTTCCAGCCTCGCGTCCATCGAGATCTCCGCCTTGAGCACCTTGCTGATCGGGCAGCCGGCCTTGGCGTTCTGTGCGGCCCGCTCGAACTGCGCGCGATCGGCGCCGGGCGCGCGCACCGAAACGTCGAGATGCGAACGCGTGATCGTGAAGCCGGTATCGAGCTTCTCGAAGGTGATCGTCGCCCGCGTCTCGATGCGCTCGGGCCGGATACCCGCCTCGCCGAGCTGCAGCGATAGCGCCATCGAGAAGCAACCTGCGTGCGCCGCGCCGATCAGTTCCTCGGGATTGGTGCCGGGCTCGCTCTCGAAGCGCGTATGGAAGGAATACGGCGTGTCAGCCAGCGCGTGGCTCCCGGTCGTGAGCCGCCCCTTGCCATCCTTGAGCCCGCCTTCCCAGACGGCCGTTGCCCTGCGTTGCATAGGTGCCTCCATCAGTCGGCGCGGGTTCTGCGCGTTCTGAGATAGTGATGCCACAGGAGCCTTGCCGCAACCGAGCGCCACGGCGCCCAGGCGGCGCTGATCGCGAGCTGCCGTTCGGCGTCCGGCCACCGCCGCAGGCGCTTGACTTCCTGCAGCGCGATCGCGAGCGCGAGATCGCCGACCGGCCAGATGTCGGGGCGGCGCAGCGCCATCAGGTAATAGACATCGGTGCTCCACGGCCCGATGCCGCGCAGTTCGAGCAGCGCCGCGCGGCCCGCGGCATCCTCGGCGCGCGCGACACCCGGGAGCGAGAGGCTGCCGTTCAGCACGGATGCTGCAAGCGTATGGCAGTACGAGGCCTTCTGCCGCGTGATGCCGAGCCTGCGCAGGCCTGGCACGCCGCGCTCGATCACGAGTTCGGGCGTCATGCCGCCGAGCGCCGCGGACACGCGGCGAAAGAGGGTGCGCGCGGCGGCGATCGAGACCTGCTGCTCGAGCACGATATGCACCAGCGTCGCGAACCCGGGACGACGCGCCCACATGGGCGGCAGGCCGTTTCGCTGGTACAGCGTGGCGAAGTCCGGGTCGCGTCGGGCCAGGGCGTGCACGCCCGCGGCGAGAGAAGCGCGCGTGAGCGCGCGCGGGGCGGGGGCCCTCCTCAAGCGCGCGGCTTCAGCCATTCGCTGAAGTGGTGAGCGACGAGCTCGAGACGCTCGCGCAGGCGGAACTCATGGGAGCGCCCGATCGTCGCCATGACCGGCTCAGTCCGCGAGGTGGTACTCGACGGTCGAGACCACGCGCACCTTCTTGATGTGCGGCGTGGTGCTGTCGCGGTTCTCGATCGAGAACTGGCCCTGCTGCGCGGAGCGGATGCGGCCGAGGCGGCTGCCGGAATCCTCGGCGAATTTCTCGGCGACCGCGCGTGCGTTCTTGGTCGCTTCCTCGACCATCTCGGGCTTCAGTTTCGACAGGCCCGTGAATTCGAACTGCATCTGGCCCTGGTAGCCCTCGCCGGAGAGCGCGACGCCTTTCCGGCCGAGCGAGATGACGTCGCGCATCGCCTTGCGTACCGCCTCGACGTCGTTCGTGAATACCGTGACCGTGGAAGTCGCCGTGTACCGGTAGGCGATGTTGTTCGTGTCGCCGTAGGACTGCGCGAAGCGGTCCGTGACTGCGGGCGCGCCGACCGTGATGGCGTCCTTTTCGATCCCGTGGCCGGCGAGGAACTCGGTAATCAGCGAGTTCTTCTTCTGCAGCGAGCCGAACAGCGCGCCGAGGTCGTTGCTCGCCTCCTGGAACGTGAGCGGCCAGACGGCGACGTCGGCCGGCACCTCGCGCTCCGACAGCCCCTTGACGACCACCGTCCGGTCGAATTTCTTGACCCGGACCGCGTAGTTGCCGAGCAGCCAGCCGAGCGCGATGAAGCCGAGCAGGATGCTGGCGCCGTGGACGACGAGGCTGCGCGAGATCGGTTCGTTCATGTCAGGTCCTTTTGCGGGAGAGTAGCACCTCGCGACGGGCGAGGCTCTCCGCGGGCCAGTGCTGCTTGCGGTCGTAGAACTCGGACACGGCCGGCGTCCCGGGCGGCAGGATCACCCAAGGCTGCTTCGTGGAGATGAAGATATGGATGTCCGGCGGGAGCGCGTCCGGGTCATCAAGCGTGCCGACGCGCACGAACGCCACCGCGGCGCCGGCGCCCGAATAGTGACTCCAGAGCGCGATGCGGCAGGACGGGCAGCGCAGGATCTTCTGGCCCCTGCCGCTTGCCGAGGGCGTGTCGACCGCCTCCGGGCTACCGGCGAGCAGCGTGATCCGGTCGGTCTCGATCATCGCGTTCAGGGCGAACGAGGCGCCGGTTTCGCGCTGGCACCAGCGGCAGTGGCAGCAGTGCACGAACAGTGGCGCAGTCTCCATACGGTAACGCACCATGCGGCAGTCGCAGCCGCCCTTGATCGGGAAGTTCGCTGTGGTCATCGGCGCAGCCTCTCGATGATCTGCAGCTTGCACGTCATGATGATCCCCGTTGCAGGGGCGGAAAATTATCTCAGAACCGCGCGTGGATCACGATGACGTCGTGCAGGCCCGGCTGCCGTCCGCGGACCCGGCGATTGATGCGGTTGATGCCGTCGATCAGGAAGCTGCGGCCCCGCCATTCGAGCACCAGGATCGGCCTCGCGTCGTCCTTCGGTCGCGCCCGGTCATGCGCATCCGGGTGCACGAGCGGCGCGAGCCGCTCCAGCGGCCAGCGGTCGTGGCTCACGGACAGTATGTCCCACGTCAGCACCGGCGGGGGCGCATCGAGCTTCAGCATGCCGTCCATGGACATGACGAAGCGGTTCTTGCGCCACAGCCGGTTCAGCGTGTCGAGCCAGTCGTGCCCGGGCCGCGCGTGGAAGCCGAGCTGCGCCATCGCCTCGTCCCACAGCGCCTGTTCATCTGTCGTCACGCGCCGGCAGCTCCTTGTAGAAGACGACCGTGTCGTGCAGCGATCGGCCGTCGGTGTCGAGCGCGTAGCGCGGAATGGTGCCGACGACGTTCCAGCCGAGCTGCCGGTACAGGCGCTCGCCGGCTTCGCCGCGCTTCGAGTCCAGCACCAGCAGGTGAAAACCGGCGGCAACCGCCTCGCGCTCGACCGCAGCCATCAGCGCGGCGCCGAGCCCGCGCCGGCGGGCGCGGCGGTGGACGAGCAGCTTGGCGACGTCCGCGTGATGCGGCTGGTTGGGCGCCCGCGCCGGGTGCAGCTGCACCGATCCGGCGATGCCCACGGCATCGCGCGCGACCAGCACGATGGCGCGCGAGTCCGGATCCGACAGCAGCGCGCGCCACCAGTCGTGCGCCTGATCGCGGGTGAGCGTGACGAAGCTCACCGCGGCGCCCGATTCCACCGCGTCGACGAGCAGCTCCGCGAGTGCTTCGAGGTCGGACTCGTTGACCGGGAGCGGCAGGCGCTCGACCGTCATGGCGTCACTATTACGCCTGGCGGCGCACGGCGATGCACTCGACTTCGACACGTGCGCCTAGCGCAAGGCCCGTGGCACCGAACGCACTGCGCGCCGGGTAGGGCGGTGAAAAGAAGGTTCGGTAGACAGCGTTGAACCGGGCCCACTCGGCGATGTCCGCGAGCATCACGGTGCATTTCACCACGTCGCGCAGGGTGTACCTGTGCGTCTCGAGTGTCGTGCGGATATTCTCGAGTGTCTGCCGCGCTTCAGCCTCGATGCCGCCCGGGACCAGTTCCTCCAGGCCCGGCCTGACGCCGATCTGTCCGGAGAGAAACAAGGTGTCGCCGACGCGCACCGCCTCGGAGAACGGAAGCGTCGTCGGCGTGACCTTGCCGGAGTTCAGGAACTCGACTTGCAGCCGGTCCTGTGCGGTTCCGACCGCCGGGCAGGTGATTGCGGCGGCAACGAAGATTGCGGACACGACGCGGTTCATTTTCAGCTCGCTGCGTTGAAACGAAAGAACATGGAGTCGGGCACCGCGCCCGCGATCGACGCGAAGCCCTGCGGTACTGGCCTGTCGGTTGCGCCGAGAATCGCGCGCAGGAACGTCATCGTCATGACCGCACCGGTGGGCACTCTGGTATCGGACTTGTTCATGGCAGTCCCTGTTCAAGCCGCCATTATTGTCATAATAACTTGCGGCGACCCTGTCGGCTCATGCCGGGCGCGTGAGACTTCATTTCGCAGCGGGTTGCGGCGCAGGCGGTGCTATTTCGCGAACCACTCCTGGAGTTGACCCGCTTTTGTGGACGCATCATGTTCACAAAAGGAGGGTCAAGCAATGGGTCGGAAGGTCAAGCGGTACACGCCGGAGTTTCGCCGGCAGATGGTCGAGCTGCATCGGGGCGGACGCTCGTACAACGAGCTGGTCGATCCGGATTTGGGTCAAGCAGGCTGATCGGGACCGAGGTCGCGGGGATGGCGGCCTGACGACGGCGGAGCGCGAGGAGCTCACCCGGCTGCGACGTGAGAACCGGAAGCTGCTGCAGGAACGGGACATCCTGTCAAAGGCCGCGGCCTGGTTTGCGAACGAGAAGCCCGCGACACCGCAGCGCTCTTCGGATTCGTGAAGGCGAACCAGGCCACCCAGCCGGTACGGGTCATGTGCCGATTGCTTCAAGTATCTGCCAGTGGGTTCTATGCGTGGCGGGATCGGCCGCTGTCGGCCCGGCGCCGAGCCGATATCGCCCTGAGTGCCCGGATCCATGTGATCTATGGGCGTTCCAAGGGCCGCTACGGCTCGCCGAACATCCATGCCGAGCTAAAGGACGATCACGATATCCACGTCGGCCAGAAGCGCGTGGCGCGCTTGATGCGGGAAAACGGCCTCAAGAGCATCGTCGCGCCGAACTACGTGGTGACCACGACGCCGGATATCGCTGCCCCGGCGAACGAGGATCTGGTACAGCGCCAGTTCAAGGCAGACGGACCGGATCAGCTGTGGGTGGCTGACGCCACCTACGTGCCGACCTGGGCGGGGATGATCTACCTCGCCATCGTGCTGGATGTCTGGTCGCACAAGATCGTCGGCTGGGCGATCGAGGATCACCTGCGTACCCAGCTGATGCTCGATGCCCTGAACATGGCGCTGGCCCAGCGGCGACCGGAGAACGTCATTCACCACTCCGACCACGGTTGCCAATATACGAGCTGCGCGTTCGGCAAACGCTGCCGGGAGATGAACGTCATGCCGTCGATGGGCACGGTAGGCGATGCCTACGACAACGCCATGGCCGAGAGCGTGTTCGCCTCGCTCGAGAAGGAACTGCTCAAGCATCGGCGGTTCAAGTCGAAAGCCGAGGCCAGAATGGCCCTGTTCGAGTGGATCGAGGGCTGGTACAACCCGCATCGACGTCACTCCTCGATCGGACGCTTGTCACCGAACAACTTTGAGAGGAGATTACTGGCAGGACAGGCAGTGAGAATTTAGGAAACTACCCGTCCACGAAAGCGGGGGAACTCCACGCCGGCATCGAGAAGCCTGCCAGCACGCATACCTTCCGCCACTGCTTTGCGACCCACTTGCTTGAAAACGGTTACGACATCCGCACGGTGCAGGAACTACTCGGCCACTCGGATGTGAAGACGACGATGATCTACACGCACGTGCTGAACCGGGGAGGGCGCTGCGTGCGCAGTCCGCTGGATCGCCCCCGCGATTCAGCCGGGTAGCGAGGCGCGGCGCCGCGGGATCAGAAGCGCGCGGTCCAGCGAAACGTCGCGCTGCCGATCGACAACTGCTCGAGGCCCCAGACGATGTTGTTGCGCGCCTGGTGCTCGAAGCGCTCGCGGAACTCGTGGGTCGCGAAGATCGACGGCCGCCGGGCATATGACGTCAGGATTTCGGCGCGATGCTTGCGATAGAGCGCGGTGGGCATCCACCAGTGCTCGGCCCGGACCTGCAGCTCGAATTCGGCATAGCGGTCGGCGTCGGCGCCCAGGACGGCCAGGTCCACGTCGCAGAGCAGCTGCGCCGGCGGGGACTCCGGTCTTGCGTCGTGGCAGGTGGCGAGGATCAGCTCACGCACCAGCGCCCGGTCGGATGCTGGTCGGCCCGATTTCTCGAGTACTCAGGTCGCAGCCTCGGCGCTCCGCTCCTCGTTCTTGTTCGAGAGCGTGCTGTAGATCGCGTCGTGGAACCAGAGCGCGAATTCGACGAGCGGGTTTGCGGCGTCGCCATGTTTGGCGCGGTCGAGGATGCCAATGCATTCGTTGATATGGTGCGGCGTGTGGTACCTGCGCGCCCGCTCCTGGTAGCGCGACTCGAGCCAGCGGAAGGCGACCAGGGGCTTGACGATGCCGAGGCGCGTCGCGAGGTCTTGCCAGCGCGCGGCGACCAGCGTTTCCTTCACGCGCCGGGTTCCGGCGGACGGATGACGAGCTGCGTGCAGCGAAACAGCGCGATCGTCCTGCCGGTGTCCTTGTGCGAGATGACCGCGTCCCAGAGCTGGGTCGTGCGCCCGAGGTGCTGGGCGCGCGCGACGCAGTCGATCGTGCCCTCGCGCGCGGTGCCGACAAAGTTGGATTTCAGCTCGATGGTCGTGAACCCGGTCGCGCCCTCGGGCAGGTGCGCGACGCAGCCATAGCCGCAGGCGGTATCGGCTAGCGTGACGACCGTGCCTGCGTGCAGGTAGCCGTTGGGCGCGATGTGGTGGCGCTGGATGGCGAGCTCAGCCCGGATCTCGCGGTCCGCTAGTCCGGTTATGGCGACTCCCATGTAACCGGGCAGGAACCCGGTGCCGCGGCGCTTGAGGTCGTCGAGCGTGATCACGCGACGCCGGCGCGCAGCACCGCGGCCGGGCGGATGAGCCCGAACTGCGCCGCGAGCTCGGCGGGATGCTCGGCGTTCCAGATCACGATGTCGGCGATCTTGCCGGGCTCGATCGAGCCGAGAAGCTTGCGCAGCCCGAGTGCGCGTGCGGCATTTCGCGTCACGCCGAGCAGCGCCTCCTCGGTGGTGAGGCCGAAGGCGGTGCAGGCCAGGTGCATGGAAAGCTGCAGCGAGGCGAGCGGCGAGGTGCCGGGATTCAGGTCGCTCGCAACCGCGATCGGCACGCGGTTGACGCGCAGCAGCTCGATCGGCGGCAGCTTGGTCTCGCGCAGGTAGGTGTAGGCACCGGGCAGCAGCACGGCGACGGTGCGGGCGGCTGCCATCGCGGCGACACCGTCCTGGTCGAGTTGCTCGAGGTGGTCGGCGGAGAGCGCCTTGTACTTCGCGGCGAGCGCGGCGCCCTGCTGGTTGGAGAACTGCTCGGCGTGCAGCTTGACCGCGAGGCCGAGTTCCTTCGCCTTCACGAACACGCGCTCGACCTGCGCGGCGGTGAAGCCGACGGTGTCGCAATAGGCGTCGACCGCGTCGGCCAGCCCTTCGGCGTGAGCCGTCGGCAGGATCTCCTCGCACACCTTATTAATGTACTCGTCGGGGCGGTCCTTGAACTCGGGCGGCACGGCGTGCGCGGCGAGCAGGGTGGTGCGCACGTGGATGCCGAGCCGTTTGCCGAGCGCACGCGCGACGCGGAGGATCTTGAGCTCGTTGTCCTTGTCGAGCCCGTAGCCGGACTTGATCTCGATCGTCGTGACGCCCTCGGCGATGTATTTCGCGGCGCGCGCGAGTGCCGCCGTCAAGAGATCCGCCTCGCTCGCCGCGCGGGTCGCCGCGACGGTGCTCGCGATGCCGCCGCCCGCCCTGGCGATATCCTCGTAGCTCGCGCCCTGCAGGCGCTGCTGGAACTCCTTGAAGCGCGAGCCGGCCCACACGAGGTGCGTGTGGCAGTCGATGAGCCCGGGCGTCACGAGCGCGTAGTTCGCTTCGGTCACGACGCAGTTCTTGGGCAGCGCCGCAGGTACGTCACGCTTGGAACCGACCCAGGCGATGCGGTTGCCTGCGAGCGCCACCGCGCCCTTCGGGATCAGGCCGAAAGGCCGGCCTTCGGCGCAGGTCGCGAGCATGGCGTTGCGGATGACTCGGGTCCAGGTCGAAGTATCGAGGGGGGTAGCCACGCCGAGAGCTTACCGGAAGCCGCGGCCGCCGCGTTATGCTCTGCGTCCCATTCGGCTGCCCGGGGATCCCGTGCCGGACTCGAGAATCACCCGCGCCTTCGTGGCGGATCTGCCCAAGTCGGACCTGCACGTGCACCTCGACGGATCGCTGCGCATTCCGACCTTGATCGAGCTCGCGCGCGAGTCGCGGCTCGAGCTGCCGAGCTACACGGAAGCCGGCCTGCGCGAGACCGTCTACAAGGAGCGCTACACCAGCCTCGGCGACTACCTGAAGGGTTTTCGCTACACGGTCGGCGTGATGCAGACCGCGGAGGCTCTCGAGCGAATCGCCGCGGAGCTCGCCGAGGACAACCAGGCGGAGGGCGTGCGCTATCTCGAAGTGCGCTTCGCGCCGCAGCTGCACGTGCGCCCAGGACTCGATGCGATCCAGGTTCTGGCGGCGGTGGACCGCGGCCTGCGCCGCGCGCGCGACGCCTTCAACCGCCGGCCGGAGATCGCCGAGGGTCGCGAGCCGCACTTCGAGTACGGGATCATCTGCTGTGCGCTCAGGATGTTCGGCGCAGGCTCCAGCTGCCACTACGACACGCTGCTCGCCGCGCATCCGTTCACGCGCCCGAAGGACGTGTACGCCATGGCTTCGCTCGACGCCGCGCGCGCCGCGGTCCTCGCGCGCGACACGCTCGGCCTGCAGGTGGTCGGCTTCGACCTCGCGGGTGAGGAGGCGGGCTACCCGGCGAGCGCGCACAAGGCCGCCTTCGAGCTCGCGCACAAGCACTTCCTGAAGCGCACGGTGCACGCGGGCGAGGCCTACGGGCCGGAGTCGATCTTCCAGGCGATCACGGACCTGCACACGGACCGCATCGGCCACGGCACCTATCTCCTCGAAGCGGACCAGATCCGGGACCCGGAGATCGAGGACCGCGAGCGCTATGTCGAGAAGCTCGGGAACTACGTGGCCGACCGGCGCATCACGCTCGAGATCTGCCTGACCAGCAACCTGCAGACCAACCCGGAGATGACGAGCCTGCAGCAGCACACCTTCCGCAAGCTGCGCGCTGCGCGCATCTCGACCACGCTCTGCACCGATAACCGCCTGATGAGCAACACGACGGTGACCAACGAGCTGATGCTGGCCGTCGAGCAACTGGGCTTCGACCGCCACGATCTCAAGTCGATCATCATCTACGGCTTCAAGCGCAGCTTCTGGCCGGGCGATTACCTCAGCAAGCGCCAGTACGTGCGTCAGGTCATCGACCATTACGACGCCGTGGAGCGCAGGCACTTCGCCTGAGCGAGGGCCGACGATCGGCGCCGGCAGCCGCTCCCTAGATCTCGACCGCCGTCGCGAGCACGACCACGCGCCTGCTTGGCATGCGGAAGAACTCCGCCGCCTGTGCGCTCCTGCGCTGCATCCAGGCGAACAGCCGCAGCTTGAGGCCGGCGATGCCGTGGCGCGCCCGCGCGCGTACCAGGTGCCAGCCGAGGAAGAAGGTGCAGTCGTCGTCGATGCGCAGGCCCTTGCGTTTCGCGCCCGCGAGTGCGACCGCGACGTCGGGCGTCTCCATGAAGCCGAAGCGCGCGTGCACGAGGTGCACGCCCGGGAAGATCTCCTCGGGGTAGCTGCGCGATACGACGTCCTGGCGCGGCGTGCGCTGGATGTCGAGATTCAGGATCACGATCTTCTCGTGGCAGACGCGGTTGTGCTCGAGATTGCGCAGCATCGCGGTCGGCACGAAGCCCTGGTGGCTCACGAGGAACACCGCCGTGCCCGGCACGCGGGTCGCCTGCGCGAGGAGCCGGGGCAGTTCGGCGAGCGGCACGGCTCGGCGATTGAGCTCGGCGCGCAGCAGTGCGCGGCCGTCGTGCCAGGTGACGAATACGGCGAACATGCCGGCGGCCAGCACCAGCGGGATCCAGCCGCCACTCGGGATCTTGGTCGCGTTGCCGAGCACGAATGCGAGGTCCACGACGCCGAACAGGCCGAACACGGCGATCACGCGCCAGAGCGGCCACTTCCAGGCGGCGCGCGCGGCGATCGCGCCGAGCAGGGTCGTGATCACCATGGTGCCGTTCACTGCCGCGCCGTAGGCGCCGGACAGGGCGCTCGAGCCCTGGAAGATCAGGACGAAGGCCGAGGTCGCGACGAACATGAACGCGTTGGTCGCCGGCACGTAGATCTGGCCATGGACGTCGGCCGAGGTCTGCAGGACCTTCACGCGCGGCAGCAGGTCGAGCTGTACGCACTGGCGGGTGACGGAGAAGGCGCCGGAGATCGTCGCCTGCGAGGCGATGATCGCCGCCGCGGTCGCGATGGCGATCAGGTATGGCAAGGCATCGGGCGAGACGAGCTCGAAGAACGGGTTGACCGTGGCCGTCGGCGAGCGCAGGAGCAGTGCGCCCTGGCCGAAGTAGTTGAGCAGCAGCCCCGGCCACACGACCAAGAACCAGGCGATACGCACCGGCTTGCGGCCGAAGTGGCCCATGTCGATGTACAGCGCCTCGCCGCCGGTCAGCACGAGGAACACCGCGCCCAGGATCACGAGCGCGACCCCCGGATGGCCGAGCAGCACGGCGAGCGCGTACTCCGGGTCGAGCGCCATCAGGATCGCTGGCGTGTGGATGATTTCGCGCAGGCCCAGCAGGCCGATCGACACGAACCAGATCACCATGATCGGGCCGAACAGCCGGCCGATGCGCTCGGTGCCGCGGCGCTGCATCGCGAACAGCGCCAGCAGGATGCCGAGCGTGACCGGCACCACGAGGCGCTGCATGTCCGGATCGACGATCGCGAGTCCTTCCACGGCGCCGAGCACCGAGATCGCGGGCGTGATGAGCGCGTCACAGTAGAAGAACGCCGTGCCGAGCACCGCGAGCAGGATCAGGCGCTTGCCCGCGCGTCCGTTGCCGGGGAGCCGGCTCCCGACCAGGGCGACTAGCGAGAGCACGCCGCCCTCGCCCTCGTTGTCCATGCGCAGGACCACCACGATGTACTTCAGCGTGATGATGACGAGCAGGCTCCAGAAGATCAGCGACAGCACGCCGAGCATGGCGTTGACGTCGCCCGCACCGCCGGCGACGGCGGTCGCCTCGCGCAGCGCATAAAGCGGGCTCGTGCCGATGTCGCCGTACACGACGCCGAGCGCGCCCAGCGTGGCCGCGGGAAGGGAACGCGATTGGTTCATGGGGGAGCCGTCCGGCGGCGCATATCATGCCCGATCCGCGTTATCCTCGCGAATCATGAATGCCGCTCCCGCCCTGAAGTCCTCCGGCCCGCGCGTCGTGCGCGCGCCGCGCGGCAAGTCCCTGAATTGCGGAAGCTGGTTGACCGAAGCGCCGTACCGGATGATCCAGAACAACCTCGATCCCGAGGTTGCCGAACACCCCGACAAGCTGGTCGTCTACGGTGGCATCGGCAAGGCCGCGCGCAACTGGGAGGCATTCGACACGATCCTCTCGGTGCTGCGGCGCCTCAAGGACGACGAGTCGCTGCTGGTGCAGTCGGGCAAGCCGGTCGGCGTGTTCAGGACGCATCCCGACGTGCCGCGCGTGCTGATTGCGAACTCGAATCTCGTGCCGCACTGGGCCACCTGGGAGCACTTCCACGAGCTGGACCGCAAGGGCCTCATGATGTTCGGCCAGATGACGGCGGGCTCGTGGATCTACATCGGCTCGCAAGGCATCGTGCAGGGCACCTACGAGACCTTCGGCGCCTGCGCACGCACGCACTTCGGCGGCGATGCCCGCGGCCGCTGGATCCTGACCGCCGGCCTCGGCGGCATGGGCGGCGCGCAGCCACTGGCGGCGACCATGGCGGGCTTCTCGATGCTCGCGGTCGAGTGCGACGAGTCGCGCATCGACTTTCGCCTGCGCACCGGCTACGTGGACCGCAAGGCGATCACGCTCGACGCCGCGCTCGCGATGGTCGAAGAGGCCAAGCGCGCGAAGAAGGCGGTTTCGGTCGGCCTGCTCGGCAACGCGGCCGACGTGTTCCCCGAGCTCACGCGGCGCAAGGTCGTGCCGGATGCCGTGACCGACCAGACCTCCGCGCACGACCCGCGCAACGGCTACCTGCCGCGCGGCTGGACCCTGGCGCAGGCGGCCGAGGCGCGGCAGAAGGATCCCGCGCGCGTCGAGCGCGAGGCGCGCGCCTCGATGAAAGTCCACGTGCAGGCGATGCTGGACCTGAAAGAGCTGGGCGCCGTCACCTTCGACTACGGCAACAACATTCGCCAGGTGGCCAAGGAAGAGGGGCTCGCGAACGCCTTCGATTTCCCGGGCTTCGTGCCGGCGTACATCCGTCCGCTGTTCTGCGAAGGTATCGGGCCGTTCCGCTGGGTGGCGCTCTCCGGCGACCCTGAGGACATCTACAGGACCGACGCGAAGGTGAAGGAGCTGATCCCCGGCGATGCGCACCTGCACCGCTGGCTCGACATGGCGCGCGAACGCATCAAGTTCCAGGGCCTGCCAGCGCGCATCTGCTGGGTCGGCCTGAAGGATCGCGCGCGGCTCGGCCTCGCGTTCAACGAAATGGTGGCGAAGGGCGAGCTCGCGGCGCCGATCGTGATCGGCCGCGATCACCTCGATTCCGGCTCGGTCGCGAGCCCGAACCGCGAGACCGAGGCGATGAAGGATGGCTCGGACGCGGTTTCCGACTGGGCATTCCTGAATGCGCTGCTCAACACGGCCGGCGGCGCGACCTGGGTCTCGATCCACCACGGCGGCGGCGTCGGCATGGGCTTCTCGCAGCACGCCGGTGTCGTGATCGTCTGCGACGGCACGGCCGCCGCGGCCGCGCGCCTCGCGCGCGTGCTGCGCAACGACCCGGGCACGGGCGTCATGCGCCACGCGGATGCGGGCTACGAGCTCGCCATCGCCTGCGCGCGTGAGCAGGGCCTCGACCTGCCGTCGGTGCGCTGATGGCGACGCTCACGCTGAAGCCGGGCTCGGTTTCGCTCGCGGAACTGCGCCGCATCGCGCGGGGCGGCGATGCCATCGCGCTCGCCGAGGGCTGGCGCGGACCGGTCGAGGCGGCGCTCGCCGCGGTCGCCAAGCGCCTCGCCGCGGGCGAGTCGCTCTACGGGATCAACACCGGCTTCGGCAAGCTCGCGAAGACGCGGATCTCGGACGACGAGCTCGCAAAGCTGCAGCTGTATCTCATGCGCTCGCACGCGGCGGGCGTCGGCGCGCCGCTCGCGGACTCGATCGTGCGGCTGGTCTTGGTGCTGAAAGCCGCGAGCCTCGCGCGCGGCTTTTCCGGCGTGCGCGCGGTCGTGATCGAGCGCCTGCTGGCGCTCGTGAACGCCGGCATTCATCCGCTCGTGCCCGGGCAGGGCTCGGTCGGCGCCTCCGGCGACCTCGCGCCGCTTGCGCACCTGTCGCTCGCCCTGATCGGCGAGGGTCGGGTGCGGGTGCGGGTGCAGGGCAAGGAGCAGGACTGTGCGGCAGCGCTTGGGGCCGCCGGCATCGCGCCGCTCGAGCTCGGGCCGAAGGAGGGGCTCGCGCTCCTGAACGGCACGCAGGTCTCGACCGCGCTCGCACTCGAGGCGCTGTTCGCCGCCGAGGACCTGCTCGCCGCTTCGATACTGACGGGCGCGATGTCGGTGGACGCGGCACTCGGCAGCCGCACGCCCTTCGATGCGCGCATCCACAATGCCCGCGGCCAGCCGGCGCAGATCGCGGTCGCCGCCGCGTTCCGCGCCGTGCTCGGCGAGAGCGACATCGGACGCAGCCACGAGCACTGTGACCGCGTGCAGGACCCGTACTCGCTGCGCTGCCAGCCGCAGGTGGCCGGCGCCTGCCTGCAGCAGGTCCAGGACGTCGCGCGCACGCTGATGCTCGAGGCGAACGGCGTCTCCGACAACCCGCTGGTGTTCGGCAAGGAAGGCGACGTCCTGTCGGGCGGCAACTTCCACGCCGAGCCGGTCGCCTTCGCCGCCGACAACCTTGCGCTCGCGATCGCCGAGATCGGCGCGCTCGGCGAGCGGCGCATCGCCATGCTGATCGACGATTCGCTGAGCCAGCTGCCGGCCTTCCTGGTGCGCCAAGGCGGGCTCAACTCGGGCTTCATGATCGCGCAGGTGACGGCGGCGGCGCTGGCTTCGGAAAACAAGTCGCTCGCGCACCCGGCCTCGGTCGACAGCCTGCCGACCTCCGCCAACCAGGAGGACCACGTCAGCATGGCGACTTTCGCGGCGCGCCGGCTCGCGCCGATGGCGGAGAACACGCGCGGCGTGCTCGCGATCGAGCTGCTCGCGGCGGCGCAGGGCATCGACTTCCGCCGCCCGCTGACTTCAAGCCCGGCGCTCGAGGCGGCGCACGCCCTGCTGCGCAGGCGGGTCGGGTTCTACGATCACGACCGATTGTTCGCCCCCGACATCGCCGCCGCGAAATCGGTCATCGCGAGCGACGAATTCCTCTCGCTCGTCCCGCCCGGCCTCACGCCCAGCCGCTAGCGCTGCCCAGGCGCAGGTTCGTGCCGCGCGTGCCGGACGGATGGCAGCGCGACACGTGCGCTACTGCGTTGTGGCTTCGCCTATTTCAAGCTCCGCTCGGCGGCAGGCTATAGTGCGCACCTTGCACCGCACAAGCGAGCCCATGGCAACACGAGCGACGGCGGGTCTGATCGGATGGCGGGGAATGGTGGGTTCCGTGCTGGTCGAGCGCATGCGTGCCGAAGGCGATGGTGCAGTCGTCGAGCCGCGGTTCTTTTCGACCACGCAGGCGGGCGGGGCGGCTCCTGACGTCGGCCAGGGCGCGGCGCGCGTCGGCGATGCGAACGACCTGGACGCGCTCGCGCGCTGCGACATCCTCGTGTCCTGCCAGGGCGGCGACTACACCGAGGCCGTTCATCCGCAGCTGCGCGCGCGGGGCTGGGGCGGCCACTGGATCGACGCGGCCTCGGCGCTGCGGATGAAGCACGAGTCGGTGATCATCCTCGACCCGGTCAATCGGCCCGTGATCGACGCCGCGCTCGCTGCGGGCCGCCGCGACTGGATCGGCGGCAACTGCACCGTGAGCCTGATGCTGATGGCCTTTGGCGGGCTGTTCCGCGCCGGCCTGGTCGAGTGGATGACGACGATGACCTACCAGGCGGCGTCGGGCGCAGGCGCGCGCGAGATGCGCGAGCTGCTCGTGCAGATGGGCCATCTGCGCGACGCCGCGGGCGGCCTGCTCGACGATCCCGCGAGCGCGATCCTCGACATCGACCGCCGTGCGAGCGCCGCGCTGCGGAACGACATGCCGGCCGAACGACTGGGTTTTCCGCTGGCGGGGAGCCTGCTGCCCTGGATCGACCGCGACCTCGGCAACGGTTACAGCCGCGAGGAGCTCAAGGCGGGCGCGGAGGGCAACAAGATCCTCGGGTTGTCGGCGGCGCCGGTTCCCATCGATGGCCTCTGCGTGCGCATCGGCGCGATGCGCTGCCACAGCCAGGCTGTCACCATCAAGCTGAAGCGCCCGATGCAGCTCGCCGAGGTCGAGCGCATCATCGCGGGCGCGCACGAGTGGGTGCGCCTGGTGCCCAACGAACGCGAGGCGTCGCTTTCGGAGCTCACGCCCGCCGCGGTGACCGGCAAGCTCGATGTCGCCGTCGGCCGCGTGCGCCACCTCGCCATGGGAGACGACTACATCACTGCGTTCACGGTCGGTGACCAGCTCCTGTGGGGCGCGGCTGAACCGCTCCGGCGCATGCTGCGATTGCTCGTCGGGCGCTGATCGCCGCCGCATGTCAGTCCTGGATAGCACAGGCGCGCCGCTCGGCCGGCTGCTCCAGTACCCGGGTTTCACACGCTTCCTGTCGGCGCGGCTGCTCGCCTTGGTCGCGGTGCAGATGCAGACCGTCGCCGTCGGCTGGCAGGTTTACGCGATCACCGGCAAGCCGCTCGACCTCGGCCTCATCGGCCTCTCGCAGTTCCTGCCGTTCGTGCTCCTGGTCCTGCCGGCCGGGCACGTCGCCGACCGGCACAACCGCGCCGCGATCCTCGCGCTGTGCATCGCGCTCGAGTTCTTCTGCGCGCTCGCCCTGCTTGCCTTCACGCTGTCAGGCCTCGAGGTCGCCTGGCCGGTGTTTGCGGTGATGGTCGTGTTCGGCGTCGCGCGCGCGTTCTCGATGCCGGCGGGGCAGGCGATCATGCCGAACCTGGTTCCGCCGTCGCTGTTCTCGCGCGCCGTGGCCGTGAACTCGAGCACCTGGCAGGTCTCCACGATCGTCGGGCCGGCGATCGGCGGCCTCGTCTACCTCGCGGGCCCGGACATCGTCTATGCGTCGGTTGCGGGACTGCTCGCCGCGGCCTTCCTGCTCGTGGTCGGTGTCAGGACCGAAAAGCCCGAGCGACCCGAGCAGCCAGACGGCTGGCGTACGCTGCTCGTGGGGCTGCGCTTCGTGTGGCGCAGGAAGGTGATCCTGGGCGCGGTGTCGCTCGACCTGTTCGCCGTGCTGTTCGGCGGGGCGGTCGCACTCCTGCCCGCCTACGCGAGTGACATCCTGCACGTCGGCCCGGACGGTTTCGGCTGGCTGCGCGCCGCGCCTGGCATCGGTGCCGCCATCGTTGCGATGTTCCTCGCCTGGCGCCCGATCACGCGCCACGTGGGCGCGAAGATGTTCGGCGGCGTCGCGCTGTTCGGCGCCGCGACCGTGGTGTTCGGGCTGTCGCACGAGTTCTTCGTCTCGCTCGCGGCGCTCATCGTCATCGGCGCCTCGGACATGGTGAGCGTCTATATCCGCCACATGCTGGTGCAGCTCGAGACGCCCGACGGCATCCGCGGCCGCGTGAGCGCGGTGAACGCGGTGTTCATCGGCGCCTCGAACGAGCTCGGCGAATTCGAGTCGGGGTTGACGGCCGCCTGGTGGGGATTGAAGCCCGCGGTCGTGGTCGGCGGCCTCGCGAGCATCGCGATCGCCGTAATCTGGACGAAGTGGTTCCCGGCGCTGCGCCGGATCGACGAATTCCCGCGGCCGAAATAGCGGCTTGACCTTGGCAGGGCATATCTGTATATCCATACAGTATGCCGTTGATACTGGACAAGAGCAGGGGAGCCGTCTCCAACCGAACCTGCCGCTTCGAATCGCTCACCCTCGAGCGCGTGGACGACGGCTGGGGCGTCGCCGACGAGCCGCTGCCGCCGCTCGAGACGATCGTGCAGGCCGAGCCGCCGGCGAGCGTCATCACGCGAAATAACTCGCCGGACATTCCCTTTGACTTGTCGGTCAACCCGTATCGCGGCTGCGAGCATGGCTGCACTTACTGCGCCTCTGGCGAGACTCCAATTCTCATGGCTGACGGGAGTGAGAAACCCCTCGCCGATGTTGTGATAGGCGATGAAATCTACGGCACCCGAAAAATTGGCTTTTACCGCCGATATGTTCGAACGAGAGTGTTGGCTCACTGGAAAACGAACAAGGTCGCATGGCGTGTTCGGCTGAAAGATGGAACTGAACTTACTGCGAGCGGCGATCATCGTTTCCTCACCGAGCGCGGCTGGAAGTTTGTTGCGCCCGCGAGTTTTCACGGCCAGCGGCCTCATCTGACGGTGAATAACACTCTGATGGGTATGGGGGCTCTACGCGCTCCTGTGGTTGCCGAGCATACGAGCGACTACCGGCGCGGCTATCTATGCGGATTGATACGGGGCGACGGTCACATAGGTGTCTACCCGACCAGGCGATCAGGGCGAGTTGTCGGTGAAGGTCACGGTTTTCGCTTGGCAATGGCTGATATTGCTGCTTTCGATCGAGCGACGAAATATTTGGCTGAATTTGGCATAGGAGTCCATCGGTTCTTTTTCCAATCGGAAACTTCAGTGCGTCGTCGCATCGAAGCAATCAGAACTGGCGCAAGATCTTCAGTGGCCGCTATTCGCAAGCTGATCGAGTGGCCAGGCCGCCCCGAAGGAAATTGGGCACGTGGCTACGTGGGTGGAATGTTTGATGCGGAGGGTTCCTTCGGTGACGCTTGCATTCGCATATCAAATACAGACGCCCGGATCATCGAAGTGCTACGGGAAAGTCTTCACATCAACCACTTCGAATCCGTGATCGAAACAAGACGAATCGGCTCACCAAAGCCGGTTCACCATGTTCGTGTTCGCGGAGGCCTCAGAGAAAATCTAAGGTTCATGCGAGCGTTTCATCCGGGCATTGATCGGAAACGTGATTTCTCCGGCTTGGCCGTCAAATCGGGCGCGAGTCTCGATATCGTCGAGATCGAGCCGCTCGGCAAGTCACAGGAGCTTTTTGACATCACGACCGGCACCGGCGATTTCATCGCCAATGGGGTTATCAGCCACAACTGCTACGCCCGCCCGAGCCACCAGTACATGGGATTTTCCGCCGGCCTCGACTTCGAGACGCGGCTCTTCTACAAGAAGGACGCGGCGGCCCACCTGCGCGAGGAACTGAACCGCCGCTCCTATATCTGCAGCCCGATCAACCTCGGCGCCAACACCGACCCGTACCAGCCGCTCGAGCGCAAGCTCGGCGTGACCCGCTCGATCCTGGAAGTGCTCGCCGAGAGCCATCACCCGGTCACGATCGTGACCAAGGGCGCGCTGGTGGTCCGCGACCTCGACGTGCTTGCACGGCTCGCCGCGGAACGACTCGTGAAAGTGTTTGTCAGTGTGACGACGCTCGACGACGAACTGAAGCGCCGCATGGAGCCCCGCGCCGCCTCGCCCCGGGCCCGGCTGGCGGCGATCGGCAAACTCGCCGAGGCTGGCATCCCGGTCGGCGTGATGTACGCCCCGGTCGTGCCCGCGATCAACGACCACGAGCTCGAGGCGGTGCTGGAAGCCTCGGCGGCAGCAGGCGCGACGGCGGCGGGTCATGTCCTGTTGCGGCTGCCGGGCGAGGTGAGGGATCTCTTCCATGAGTGGCTCGACCTGCATTTCCCGGACCGCGCGCAGAAGGTGCGCAATCGGATCCGCGAACTGCGCGGCGGGCGCGACAACGACCCGCGCTTCGGGCACCGCATGCGCGGCCAGGGCCCCTGGGCCGAGTTGCTGCGCCGGCGCTTCGACGCCGCCTGCAGGAAACATGGGCTCGTCAGCGGCAGGGCCGAACCGCTCTCCACGGCGCTTTTCCGGCCGCCAAGCCGCACGCCGGGGCAGATGGAACTGTGGTGACCCGGGCGTATACTCGGGATACGCGGGGAGCGCATTGAGACGAGGAATTTCATGGTGCGCAGGCTAGTCCAGTCAGTGTGTCATGCCGGTAGCGGCACCGCGACGCTGCTGCTCGCGGGCTGCATGACGGCCCAGCTCGACGAGGACCGCCAGCTCACCACGCAGATCGCCGCGCATGAGTCGGTCGTGCTGCTCGCGAAACCGCATGTCGAGGGTATCACCGCCGAAGACGAGTTCATGGACTGCGTCGGCAACAAGATGATGCGCACGGCCGGCATCCAGGTGCGGCCGAACGACGACTTCGTGGACTCGATGTTTCCCTGGCTCGAGCCCTCGACCGCGCCGCAGCGCCCGGAGGGCGTGAGCAAGCTGCTCGCGAAGGACGTCGTGGCCGCGCGCATCGCCGAGAGCGGCGTGCGCTACATCGTCTGGATCGACGGCGCGACCCGCCAGACCGACAGCGGCGGCTCGATTACCTGCGCCATCGGCCCCGCTGGCGGCGGGTGCATCGGTTTCGGCTGGTGGGAGAAGGAATCCGACTACGAGGCGACGGTCTGGGACATCAACACCGGGCGCACCGCGGGATCCGTCTCGACGAATGTCACGGGCAGCTCAGCCCTGGTCGGCGTGGTGGTGCCGCTGCCGTTCATCGCGCGGGTTCAGGGCACGGCCTGCGACCGGCTCGCCGGCCAGCTTGGGGCCTTCCTGAAAGGTGAGGACATCCCGTCGCCCGCCAAGGGGACCTGAGCCGGGATCGGACGCGGCCGGTGAACCAATGCCGGGGCCGGGGTCTCCAAGATGGCAGGCTGGATCAATACCGACCGCCTGCTCGTGAGGCGCCCGGCCGGGAGACTGAGATGAAACTCACTCACATCGTGCGCTCCATCGCGATCGTCGTGGCCCTCGGCCTGCTGTTCGGCTGCATGACGCAACAGTCGACCCAGCGCTCGGGCGGATCGTCGGGTGGAGGCCAGCAGTCGGGCGGCGGTTCGTCGGGCGGTGGGGGTTCCTCGGGGGGCGGCTCGTCCGGTGGCGGGGGCTCATCCGGTGGCGGAGGCTCGTCGGGCGGCGGCGGAATCCCGGGCGGCGATTCTTCAGGCGGTGGCGGCGACAGCTCGGAGTTTCCGTCGACGACTGAAACCCCGGGCGGCCAGAGCGGACCAATTCCGATCCCCGGCGAGGACAGTGGCGCCGTGGGCGGTGCCACCCAGGCTGAGTCCGGCAGCAGTGGCAGCGCCGGCCAGGGTCCTGACGCGGGCGCGCAGGGTGGCGCAGCCGGCAGCCAGGGCTCCGACGGTCGACCCTGTGTCAGTACCGATGATCCCAATACAGATGCAGATGATGACGACCTGAACGTTGAGGGTTGTGTCAGTCCAGAGGTCGGCGGACTTCCCGGAGGCCTGCCGGGCGGACTGCCAGGCGGAGTACCGGGTGGTGGAGCGCCGGGCGGTTTGCCGGGCGAGCCCGGTGCGTCCGGTGGTGGCAGCCCCGGTGCGGGTACGACCGCAGGCGGTGCCGTCGGCAACCCGGGCGGCGGCGGCACCGAAAGTTCGGACGCGAGCGGTGGCGGCGCCTCAGGACAGGGGCCTGGAGGAACGGCCGGCGGTTCGGGCGGCCGCAGCGCCGAAATCGGGCGCCGGCTCGACGAGACATTCGGCACGTTCGACGCCACCGTGCGCACCGCGCAGGCGGATATCGCCAAGGAGCGCGCCGATGCGCAGGGAGCGGGCAGTGGCCCGGGCGGCAACGAGGATACCGGGGGCGAAGGTGATGGCGGCGGCAGCGGCGACGCGAAGCGCGAAGGCAGCCTCGAATCGGTTGGCAGCGGCACCGCCGGCGACGGCACTGCGGGCGGAGCCGGCAAAAACGGGGATGAAGACGGCTCGGCGAGCACGGATACCCAGGGCGGCGTGGGCGGCGGGGCCACGAGCGGCAAGGGCCCCGGGTCGATCCCGGCCGATATCCCCGATGGCAGCGATGACGACATCGTCGCGCGGCAGATCCGCGAGGCGGCGATGAAGGAGACGGACCCGGAATTGCGCGCAGCGCTCTGGGAGGAATACCGTCGCTACAAGAAGGGACGCTGAGGCCAGCCTCGCATGCCGATGACCCGGAATACTGCATTGGGACTTCTGCTCGCGGGCCTGCTCGCGGCCGCCGGCTGCGTGAAAGAAACGCGGCCGGTGCCGGTGCTGCAGGCCACGCAGGCGACCGCCGAGATTCCCGAGGCACAGCTGCTCGACGTCGGCGTGCACATCCTGGACCCGGGCGTCCCGGAGCAGCTCGAGGACGACCCGGAACTCCAGGACAAGGAGCGCATCTGGCCCGACATCCGCCGCGCGGAGGCGCGCTACATCGCGATGCAGTTGCGCGACACGCTCGAGGGCACCGGCCACTGGGCCACGGCGCGCGTGGTGCCGGCGACGGTCGATTCCTTCGATCTGACCGTGGACGGCAGAATCGTCGAGTCGAACGGCGCCTACCTGAAGCTCGAGATCACGGCCCGCGACGCGACCGGCAAGGTCTGGATCGACGAAAAGGAGTACGAGGGCCGCGCCGACACGCGCGTCTACCGCGACAATTACACCGCCGGCCGCGATCCTTTCGAGAACGTCTACGTGGCGGTCGCGGACGACCTGCTCGCGGCGCGCAACCTCAAGACCGGCGCCGACCTTGAGAATGTGCGCCGCGTGAGCGAGATGCGCTTCGCCGCCGACTTTGCACCGGTGGCATTCTCGCAATACCTGGCGCGGAACAGGAAAACCGGCGAGTACAAGGTCCTGCGCCTGCCCGCCGAGGATGATGTCCTGGTCAAGCGCGTCGACCAGATCCGCGAGCGCGACTACGGGATGATCGACACGGTCAGCGAGAACTACGCGGCGTTCAGCGAGCGGCTCGAGGAACCTTACACGAGCTGGCGCAAGTACACCTACGACGAGATCACCGCCGAGGAGAAGCTGAAGGACCAGGCACGCAACCGCATGATCCTCGGCGCCGCCGCCATCGCCGCGGCGGTCTTCATCCCCGACAGCTGTTCGAACCGGGACTGCGCCCGGATCGCGGACGCGGCACGCTACGGCGGCGTCGCCGGTGGCGTCGCCGGCGTGATCAGCGGCTACAAGAAGCGCGAGGAAGCGAAGATCCACACCGAATCCGTCAAGGAAATCTCGGGTTCATTCCAGGTCGAGGCGGCGCCGCTTGTAGTCGACGTCGAGGGACGCACGCTGCGCCTGACCGGCACGGCCGAGGAGCAGTACGCGGAATGGCGCCGCCTGCTGCACGAGCTGTACAAGGAAGAGACCGGCCTGGTGCCCGCCGCGCCGGTCGCGCCCGCCGCCGACACGCAGAAGCCCGCCGCGCAATCGAGCGGCGTGGGTTGATCCCCCATGATGGAGCTGACACCCGGGCTCGAACTCGGCGCCCGGTTCGTGCTGGTGCGACGGATCGGCCGCGGCGGCAGCGCCGAGGTCTGGCTGGCCGTCGACCGCCCGCGCGGCGAGCGCGTCGCACTCAAGTTCTTCCCGGAGTCTTTCGCCGCTGACGCGCCCCGCATCGCGCGCCTGGAGAGCGAAGTCGCGCGCGCGCAGGCTTTGCCGGGCGAGCACGTCGTCAGGGTGCACGGCATCGAACGCCACGAGGGCCGCGTATTCCTGGTCATGGAGTACCTGGAAGGCGGCGATCTCGGCCAGCTGCGCGGCCGCTCCTTCGCGAGCTGGGCGCGCGCCGCGGACGGCATCGCCGCCGCGCTCGAGGCGGTGCACGCCGCCGGGCTCGTGCACCGCGACCTCAAGTGCGCGAATGTCTTCCTGGACGGCGCCGGGCGCGCAAAGCTCGGCGACTTCGGCCTGGCCGCGCTTGCGGGGGCGGCGCGGGACGGTGGCTCCCCGTACAACGCGAGCCCGCAGCAGCTGCGCGGCGAGCCGGCGACACCAGCCGACGACCTCTACGCCCTCGGCGCGCTGCTCTACGAACTGATCGCGGGCCACCCGCCTTACTACCCCGAGATCACCCGCGATCGCGTGCTGCACGAGCCGGTGCCGCCGCTCCTGCCGCGCGGCGAGGTGCCGGTCGCGGTGCGCGAGCTCACGCTTCGGCTGCTCGCGAAGTCGGCCGAACAGCGTCCCGCGAGCGCGCGCGAGGTGCGCCGCGTGCTGGCCGGGCTGCAGGGGGACAACGAGACCGTCGAGCCGCTTGCGGTCGCGTTGCCGGCCGGCGGCCGGCCTGCGCCGCGCCGCGGCTACGCCCTCCCGCTCGCGTTCGCCGCTGCCGTGCTCGTCGCGGTGGCTGCCTTCGCATGGCTGCAGCCCCGGTTCGCGGGCGAGGAGTCCGCGATCGTCGCCGGCGCCCGCCGCGAGGCGGAAGAGGCGAGCGCTTCGCGCCGCTCGCAGGCCGAGCGCCTGGCATCCGAGATCAGCGTACGCGAGGCGGCCGACGCCGCCCGCGCCCGGTTCGAGGCCGCATTCAAGGCGCTCGAAGGCCGCAGCGCGGCGCGCTGGGCCACGGCGATGTTCGCCGAAGCTCGCGATGCGGGCGCCGACGCCGCGCAGCGCTACGCGGTCGGCGACCATGCCGCGGCTGCCGCCGGCTGGGACGCGGCTGCGGCACAGCTCGCGGCACTCGAGAAGTCGGTGCCCGCGGCGCTCGAAGCCGCCATGAAGCGCGGACAGGCAGCGCTCTCGGCCGGGAAGACAGACGTCGCGCGCGAGTCCTTCCGCTTCGCGCTCGCCATCCAGGCGAACCACCCGCCGGCCGTCGCTGGCCTCGCGCGCGCGGACCGGCTCGAGGCGGCACTCGCGCTGGTGGACGGTGCGCAGCGCGATGAGCAGGCTGGGCGAGCGGACGCGGCGGAGGCCGCATACCGCAAGGCGCTCGCGACCGATGCGGCGGTGCCGGGCGCGCAGGCGGGCCTCGATCGGCTCACCGCGCGCCGCAATGCGGATGCGTTCTCGGTTGCGATGTCGCGTGGCTTTGCGGACGCGGCCGCCGGTCGCTCCGAATCGGCGCGCACGGCCTTCGGCCAGGCGCTGGCGCTTCGGCCTGGCTCGAAAGAGGCCGCGGACGCGCTGGCGGCGATCGAGCGCGGCGAGCGCACGAGCGCCCTCCAGCTCCTTGAGTCGCGCGCCCGCACGGCCGAGGCGGACGAGCGCTGGGACGAGGCGCTCGCGGCCTGGCGCGAGGCGGCAGGTCTCGAGCCGACGCTCGAATCGGCGCGCGACGGGCTCGCGCGCGCGACGCCGCGCGCGGAACTGCAGCGCGCAATCGATGCCCTGAACGCAAAGCCGGAACGGCTCTGGGAGCCTGCCGCCCGGGCCGAGGCCAGGAATCTGCTGGCGGCCGCGGCGACCACCGGCAACCCCCGGGCGCGGCTCGCCGCCGCGGCGCGCGAGCTCGAGCGGCTCGCCAAGGCCGCGGAGTCGCCCGTGCGGCTCCGGCTCGAGTCCGACGGCCAGACCCAGGTGGTGATTTACCGGGTCGGGCAGTACGGTACGTTTTCGACCCGCGACGTGGAGTTGCTGCCGGGCCGATACACCGTGGTCGGCACGCGCAACGGTTATCGTGACGTGCGGCGCGAGGTCGTGCTGCCCCCCGGTGCGGCGCCTGCCGCGCTGACCGTGCGATGCGAGGAACCGATTTGACGCAACTCTGGCTCGCAGATCCGCTCGGCGAGCGGCCGATCCGGCCGGAAGAAATGCCCTTGTCCGTCGGCGGTCCGGGCGCGGCGATCGTCGTGCCCGGCTGCGGCGCCGGGGAGGTGCGTGCACGGGTCGCGGTCGCTGACGGCCGGCTCACGGTCACTCCGGAACCGGGCGCGCGCGCGAACGCGCTGGACGGTGTCGCCATCGCGCTCGAGTTTCGCGACGACCGCTCGGTCATCGTGGTGCGCCACGGCGGCATCGGCAACCAGACGCAGCCGCCGCGGTCGGACGGCGTGGCCGGCGGCACGGCGGACGCGGAGGGTGACCGCATTGCCATCGCGGTGGTGGCCTACGAGCCGCGCGGGGTGAAGCCAACACGGGCGGCGGCCGCCACGCGCGACTGGCAGCGGCCCGCCGCGTACGGCGCGGCGGCCCTGCTGGCGCTCGTTCTCGGGTTCATGTTCTGGGCGACTCCGGTCGTGGTCACGACCAGCACTGAAGCCGACCTAGACAAGGTCAATTTCGTGGGCACGGTGTTGGATCTGGGACTTGCGGGCCGTTATCTCGTGCCGCCCGGCCGCTACGAGCTGGCGGTCGAGGCAGACGGCTACGCGCCTGCACGCCGCGGCGCTGTGGTCGGCCGCGAGTCCGGCCAGCGCTTTGTGGTCGCGCTCGAGCGCCTGCCGGGTCACGTGGCCTTCGACACCGGAGGCGTTGCGGCAACGCTCACGGTGGACGGCGCGCCGGCGGGCAAGCTGCCGGGAGAAATCGAGTTGCCTGCCGGCACGCGCGAACTCGCGATCAGCGCACCGCACTATGTCGAGGAGCGCCTGCGCTTCGAGGTGACGGGAGGCGGCGAGCGCCAGGAGCTCAGGCTTGCGCTGCAACCCGCCTTTGCGCGCGTGACCGTGAATTCGGTGCCGGCGGGCGCGACCGTGTGGGCGGACGATCGCGAGCTCGGCACGACGCCGCTCGAGACCGAGCTCGATGCGGGCCGCTACACGCTCGCGCTGCTCCACCCGGACTTCCGTCGCTTCGAGAGTCCGATCACGGTCGTGGCCGGCCAGCCGCTCGCCATCGGGCCGGTCGAGCTCGGCATGCCGGACGGGCGCCTCGCGATCGCGAGCCGGCCCGCCGGCGCCGACGTCAGCATCGGCGGACGCTACCGCGGGCGCACGCCGCTGACGGTCGGCGTGCCGCCGGGCGTGCCGCAGGAAATCTTGCTGACGCTCGCGGGTCACGCGCCGGCGACGCAGTCGATTGCGGTCGAGAGCCGTGCTGAACGCCGGATTTCCGTGGATCTCAGGGCCGTGCTCGGCGAAATCCGTGTCACCGGCGAGCCCGCGGATGCAATCCTGTACGTGGACGGCGCGTCGCGCGGGCCGGCCAACCAGACGCTGTCGCTGTCGACGGCCCCGCACGTGATCGAGGTGAGGAAGGCCGGTCTCGAACCGTTCCGGACCACGATCACGCCGCGCGAAGGCCAAACCCAGGTCGTCGAGTTCGCGCTGAAGACCGCGGGCGAAGCGCGGCTCGCGGGCATGCCCGCGACGCGCACGACGTCGCTCGGCCAGCCGCTCGTGCTGGTGACCGGCGGGCGTTTCACGATGGGCAGCCCGCGGCGCGAGCCGGGCCGCCGCTCGAACGAAGCCGAGCGCCAGGTCGAGCTCCGGCGCCCGTTCTACATCGCCCGCTACCAGGTGACGAACCGGGAATTCCGCGAGTTCAAGGCGGACCACCAGTCAGGCATCTTCAAGGACGAGTCGCTGGACCTCGAGCGCCAGCCGGCAGTGCGCGTCTCCTGGCAGGAGGCCGCGGCATTCTGCAACTGGCTCTCGCAGCGCGAGAATCTGTCGCCCGCCTACGTGCGAAACGGCGACCGCTACGAGCTCGCGGACCCGGTGACGACCGGCTATCGCCTGCCGACCGAGGCGGAATGGGAGTTCGCGGCGCGCTTCGACGGCACCCGGGCCGCGCGCAGGTTTCCCTGGGGCAACGACCTGCCCGTGCCGGCGAAATCCGGGAACTGGGGCGATGCGACGGCGATCTACCTCACGCCGGTCACGATCACCGGCTACGACGACGGTTACCGAACCGCCGCGCCGGTCGGCAGTTTCGTCGCGAACCCGCTCGGTCTGCACGACATGGGCGGCAACGTGCTCGAGTGGACTTCCGACCGCTACTCGATCTACGTCGTCGGGCCGGACTACCAGGCCACGGATCCCGTCGGTCCGAAGGCCGGCGACAGCTATGTGGTGCGCGGCGCCGGCTGGCTGACCGGCAAGGTGCCGGAGCTGCGTCTCGCCGTGCGCGATTCCGCGAGCGCGGCGCGCCCGGATCTCGGATTCCGCATCGCGAGGTACGCGGAATGAGCGTCGCAAGAGCCCTGGTCGCGCTCGTCCTGGCGGGTGCCGCGCTCGGCACGGCGGCCATCGAGCCGCCCGTGTCGGCGCCGCCGCCGGAGGAACAGCCGCCCGCCAGCCAGGAGCCCGCTCCGCCGGCACAGGAGAAATCGGCGCCGGCCGACCCGGCCCCGCCCGCAGCGGAGGACGACGAGGCCCTGCCGCCGTTGCCGGCTGGCACGGTGCCGTCGGGTCCGCCGCCGCAGCGATTCAACCCGACCGAGAAAGTGCGCGCGGACTTTCCGGTCTCGTTTCCGATCGACATCTGAGGGACAGAATGAAAACCCGCTACCCGAAGGAATTCCTCTACAGCTTGGGATCGCTGGTCGCAGCGACGATCCTGGTCCACGGCATCTGGACGGCATGGGTACGCCCCAACGCGCAGGCCGTGCTTGCGGTGCAGGCCGAATCGATGCGCAACGACCCGAATTTCGTCCCGGAGCGCTCGTTGTTCGTGATCATGAAGGACTGGGAGCAGGAGAGCTGCGTGATCCTCATGATCTGGGCGCTCGCGATGATCGCCTTCAAGAACCGCACGACGGGCCGTGAGCAGGACATGCTCGAGAGTGACCCGGTGCGCGTCCCGGAAGGCATGCGCATCCTGCCCGAGGACACGCGCGAGTACGTGCGCCAGCTCGAGTCGATGCCCGCGGAGCAGCAGCAGTCGCTGGTCGTGCGCGCCTCGAAAGCGGCCCTCGCGCGCTTCGGCGCGACACGCAACGTCCAGGACGTCAGCGATGCGGGTCACGCGGTGTGCGCCGCGGAAGCGGAGCGCCTAGACTCCGAACTGTCGATGATTCGCTACATCGCCTGGGCGATCCCGGCGATCGGCTTCATCGGCACGGTGCGCGGCATCGGCAACGCGCTGTCCGAGGCGCACAAGGCGGTGACCGGCGATATCTCGGGCGTCACCGAGGGCCTCGGCGTGGCATTCAACTCGACGCTGGTCGCGCTGCTCCTGTCGCTGGTGCTGATGTTCCTGCTGCACCAGCTGCAACTCGCCCAGGAGCGGCTGGTGCTGGACGCCGAGACCTACCTCGACAACCGGCTGCTGCGCAACCTGCAGGTGCGATGATGGCGGCCGTCGGCCTGGAGATCGTGGATGCCGCACTGGTCGCCGTGCGCGCGGGTGCGCGCGTCGCGGCGAGCCCGGGCGTCGCGATCGTCGCGCCGGCGGACCTCAAGGTCGGGGAGGCGGCCGCGGCGCAGCAGCGGCTGCAACCCGTGCTCGCCGCGGACCGCTTCTGGTCCGATCTGGCGACGGATTCGTTCGCGGGCGCGGCCGGACAGGCCGTTTCCCACGCCGACCTCGCGCATGCTCACCTCGCCTCCGTCTGGCGCGCGGTCGCGACCCCCGGCGATGAAGCGGTGCTGGCGCTGCCGGGGTCGATGCGCCTGCACCAGGCGGGACTGCTGCTCGGCATTGCGCGCCATGTCGGGATGCCGGTAGCCGGGGTCGTGGACGCCGCGGTCGCCGCTACGGCCGGGCTCGCGGCGCGCACCGAGGTGCTGCACCTGGACGTGCAGCTGCACCAGGCGGTGCTCACGGTACTCGACGGCGAGACGGTGCTGCGCCGGCGGCGCGTCGAAATCGCGCCGCGCGCGGGGCTCAAGGTGATGTTCGGCGCCTGGGCCCAGCTGGTGAGCGAGGCCATGGTGCGGCGCACGCGTTTCGACCCGCTGCACCAGGCGAGCACCGAGCAGCAGCTCTACGATCGCCTGCCGGGCTGGCTGGCCACGCTGGCGGGACGCGAATCGCTCGACGTCGCGGTCGAGAGCGGCGGCAGCAGCTTCGTGGCCACCGTCCGGCGCGAGCAGTTCACGCTCGCCGCCGAGGCCTGGTACGCCCAGCTCGCCGAGCTCGTGCGCACCGGCCTGCGCGGCGGTGGGCCCGCGACGCTCGCACTGTCCGCGCGCGCGGCGCTCCTGCCCGCGCTTGCGGAGCGGCTCGGCGCGCTGCCCGGTCTTGAGGTCACCGTCCTGGCGGAAACCGCCGCCGCGGAGGCGGCGGCTGCGCGCGCCGCGGAGATCGGCCCCGCCGAACCGCCCACGCTCGTGACCGCGCTCGCGCGGGTGCACGCCGCCGCGCCCGCGATGCGGCGCGCCGTCGGTACCCCCGCGACCCACGTGGTGGTCGGCGGCCGCGCCCATGCGATCGACGAGCGTCCGCTGGTGATCGGCTTCGGCGAGGGTGCCGGCCGGCGCATCGCGCTCGGCGGCGCGGCCGAGGGCATATCCCGCTCGCATTGCACGCTGCTGCGCGATCGCGGCCGCACGCTGGTGCGCGACCACAGCCGTTTTGGCACCTTCCTCAATGGCGGGCGAGTCGCCGGCGAGGCGGAAGTCGGTGCCGGCGACCGGCTGCGGGTCGGCAGCCCCGGCGTCGTGTTCGAGCTGGTCGCCGCGGACTGAGCCAGAGCGGCCATGGCGCGGCGCCAGACGACCACCTTCAGCATGTCCTTCCTGGACGTGATTTCCTGCGGCTTCGGCGCGGTGGTTCTTTTCTACACGATCATCAGCGCGCAGGCCGGGCTGTTCCGGATCAAGGAAACCTCCGATCTTACGGCGGAGTCGCGCCGCCTCGAGCAGGAAGTCCTGGACGGCTACAAGCATCTCGCGGAACTCCGGAACGCGCTCGACTCGACCGAGGACCGCAAGATCCGTGCGGCCGGCCTGTCGCGCGAGATGCTGGAGAAGCTGCGCGTCACCGAAGAGGAGCTGTCACGTTACGAGCACGACACGCTGGCCCGCCGCGAGAGCCTCGAGCGGCTCAAGGCGGACCTGATGCAGCTCGAGGAGGGCACGCGCCGGCTGCGCGAGACGGCGCCCCCGGAATCCGTTCCCGCGCCGCTCGATCGCGAGCAGCTCGTGACCCTCCGGGTCGACGGCAAGCGCGTGCTGGTGCTGGTGGATGCCTCGGCCAGCATGCTCGATGAGACGCTCGTGAACATCATCCGCCTGCGCAACATGCCGCCCGAGCGGCGCATCCAGTCGCAGAAATGGCGGCAGGCGGTCAATTCCGTGGAGTGGATCGCCGCGCGCCTGCCGGAGGCCACGCAATTCCAGGTCTATGCCTTCGACACGGCGCCGCGACCGGTGGTCGAGGGGACGGCCGGCCGCTGGCTCAACGCGAAGGATGCCGGCCAGATCGAGACCGCGATCCAAGCGCTGCGTCGCACGGCGCCCACGGGCGGGTCGAGCCTGCAGAACGCGTTCGCCGTCATTCGCGAGCTCGACCCGGCGCCGGACAACGTGATCCTGATCACCGACGGCCTGCCGACGCAGGGCGAGAAGCCGCCGCTGGTGCGCACGCTCGTGACGGCCGAGCAGCGCGAGGACCTGATGCAGGATGCCGTGAAATCGCTGCCGCCCTCGCCGCCGCCCTTCAACGTCGTGTTGTTGCCGATGGAAGGCGATCCTTCGGCGCCGATCTACTTCTGGCGCCTGGCGCGCTCGACGAACGGCGGATTCCTCAGCCCGGCTCGGGACTGGCCATGAAGCGGCGCACCCGGCGCGACACCGAGACCTTCAGCATGTCGTTCCTCGACTGCATCTGCTGCGGCTTCGGCGCGATCATCCTGCTGCTGGTGCTGAACGAGTTCGGCGAGCCGATCCAGCTCGAACAGAGCAAGATCGACCTCGACCAGCAGATCGTGAAGATGGAGAAGGAGCTGTTCGACATCCGCGGCCTCTCGGTGGTGCTCGAGCGGGAGCTCCGGGAGCGCATCGAGGAGCTGAAGTCGGAGCAGATGCGCCTCGCGCGCCTGCGCGGCGACCTGTCGGCCGTCGAGGGCCGTCACAAGGCGAGCACCGAGGAGGAAGATGCGCTCAGGAAGCTGACCGAGACGCTGACCACCGCGCAGCGCTCGCTGATCGACGAGTCCCGCGAGCTCGAGAAGAGCGGTTGGCGCAGGGTGTACGAGCAGCCGGTCGCGGGCGTGCCGATCGACAGCGAGTACGTGATCTTCATCGTCGACACCTCGGGCTCGATGCAGTCGCAGAACTGGCGCTACGCCGAGGAGAAGCTGGCCGAGGTGCTGAATATCTACCCGAAACTCAAGGGCATCCAGGTCATGGACGACGAGGGCGGGTACATGTTCACGGAGTACCGGGGCAAGTGGATCCCGGACTCGCCGGCGCGCCGTAAGGCGATTCTCGATCGCTTCCGTGGCTGGCAGGCGTTCTCGAACTCGAGCCCTTCGGAGGGCATCATCGCCGCGGTGCGCACATTCTGGGCCAAGGACCGCCCGATCAGCATCTACGTGTTCGGCGATGAATTCACCGGCCCGTCGATCCAGGAGGTCGTCGACACCGTCGATCGCATCAACCGCGCGGCGGGCACCGGCGAGCGGCTGGTGCGTATCCACTCGCTCGGTTTCCCGATCCCCGGCCAGTACCCGCAGCACACCAGCATGCGCTATGCCACACTGATGCGGATACTGTGCGCGCGCAATGGCGGGGTCTTCGTCGGCCTGCCGGAAGGCCAGACGGCGGCATTGCGGCGGAGGAAGTCGTGACCGGAAGCGTATTGCCGGCGGCAGCCGCCGTTCTTGGCCTCATCGCCCTCGCGGCCTGCTCGACGACCGAGCTCGAGACGCGCGCGGCGCTGCCGCCGCCGCTGCTCGAGCAGCTGCCGGTGCGGGTCGGCATCCACTACTCGAAGGAATTCCGCGAGTACGTGCACCGGGAACCGCGCGCCAACATGAATTACTCGGTCAGCCTCGGGCCGGCGCACGTGACCAACCTTAACTGGCTGCTCGGGGCCATGTTCCGCGACCTGGTGCAGGTGGACGACCCGGCGAAGATCGCCGCGGTCGCGCCGCCGCTCGCCTTCGTGCTCGAGCCGCGCTTCGAGGAGTACTCCTTCCTGACGCCGAAGGACGTCGCGGGCGAGGCCTTCATCGTCACGATCCGTTACCAGCTCACGGTCTACGACGGCGGCGGCGCGCGCGTGGACTCGTTCGCGTTCACCGGCTACGGGCGCGAGAAGTCGCACGCGCTCGGGAACAAGGAGCCGCTCGCCGCCGCGACGCAGCGCGCGATGCGCGATGCGGGCGCCAAGATCGCGGTCGAGCTCACCGACCAGGAGTCGGTGCGGCTGCTGTTGCGCGGCGCCGGGAGCCCGCTGCCGGCGTCGCCGCCGCAGCCGGAGAAGGCGCCCGTAGAGCCGCCCGCAAACCCGGCTCCCGAGGAACCACCCGCCGACCCGGCACCCGAGGAGCCGCCGCCGTCAGGTTCCGGGGTCTGAGGCCGGCTCGACTGCGGTCTCGGCGGCAGGGGGCTGCTTCGCCGTCGACTCGGCATCATCCGCGGGTGTCGCCTCCTCCGCGGTGTCGAACCACTCGCTGGTGAAGGTCACGCCTGCGGTCGCGACTGCCTTTCCCTCGGCGAACCGCGGGCTGTAGATCGCCCGCGCGATTGCGCGCCGCGACAGCATGAGCTGGGATTCGTTCATGTCGCTCGACACGACGGCGATGTCCTGCGGCAGGCCGGCCTCCGTCACCAGGAAGCTGAACACCGTCTTGCGGACCACGAACGAACCGGCCGGTGCGTTGATCTTGCGTGGCGCCCCGGCCGGGGGCCGGTAGAACACCATGCGCGGCTCGCGCAGCGGGTGGGCGAGGAGGGGGTCGGTGGCCGACCTCCCGTCGAGCAACGCTGCGACCTCCACGTAGTACGGCATCGATTGACCGGGCTTCGCCAGCACTTGGAACCAGTCGCCGAGTTCGAGCAATGCCTGCGTCACCAGCTCTACCGGGGGGTCAGGCGTCGACCGCACCAGCTCGAGGGCGTGCTGCGCCGCCTTGAGGCCGGTGCGATCGGCTGATGGTGACGGCGCGCGGGCTTCTGGAAAGACCCTGCCGGCAAAGTCTCCCGTGAACTCATCGCGCTGGGGCTGCGCGCTTTCGCTCGTGTCGGGGTTCAGCGAATACTGCAGCCGGTGGCAGCGCGAGATGCCGGTGAGAGCGGTGACCGCGTCCGGGCTGAAACCGGGATTCGCGGCGAGCGCGGCGTCGCGCGCGCGCAGATACATGAGCCGCGCCGCGATGTACTCGTGCAGGTTCTCGTAGAACCCGCCCAGTTCGAGCAACGCCGGGATGGTCCGGGTGTCGCCATAGCCGTAGTTCTGCTCGGCGATCTTGAGTGCGTACTGGTGCGCGCGCTCGGCACCGGCGAAATCGCTGATGGCAGAGCGGCTATCTGCGGCCTGGCGCAGCAGCGGAACCTGCTGCAGGTTGAACAGGCCGTCGGCGCGGCGGCTTACGGCGAGCGCGCGCTCGTAGAGCCCGGCGGCGATCGCGTGCTGGTCCTGGGCGGCATATACGGTGCCGAGGCCCGCGAGCGGCACGACCAGCCGGCGCGACGAAATGCCCTGCGTGGTCTCGAGCAGGTCCAGGGACTTCTGGTAACTGTCGGTTGCCCCCGCGTAGTCGCCGATCTGAAACTGCGTGGCGCCGAGGTTGTTGTAGGCGACCGGCAGCTCGTAGTCGGGGTCTTCGCCATGCTCCGAGAGTTCGACCACCCGCTTGGCGTAGGGGAGCGCCTGCCAGTACTGGCCGGTTTCGTACAGCGCCCGGAACTGCTGGTAGGCCTCGAGCCGGATGTCCTGGCCGAGGATCTTCAGCCGTTCCTGCGGAGCGCCGGGCTTCGCCGGGACCTGCGGTACCGTGGCCTCGGGGATGGCAGGCGCGACCGCTGCCGGCGGCGGCTCGACGTCGGCCTGCCCCTGGGTGGAGCCTGCGGTGATCAACAGGGCTGCGAGCACGGAATTCATTGCCGCGAAGATAGACTATTCGCCGCCGACCGTGTTCCCGCCCCGCAACGCGCCGGCTCAGCCAACGCTGCCCTGCCGCTCGAAGATCGCGATGAGCCCACCGGCGCACACGGCGAGCAGCGGGTCGGTGATCTCGGCGGTCTGGCCGGGGAGCCAGGTCTGCAGCAGTTCGATGGCGAACACCGCGCCGGCGCCGATGCCGGTCGCTGCGAGCACGGAACGGCCGGCCTGTACCAGCAGCCAGACCAGCGCGCCGTTCGTGAAGCAGCGCAGGAACACGTCGGCGAGATTCGCGGCGCGGTACTGGGTGAGCGATTCGCCGAAGGGCAGGAGCGCGAAGCGGTCCGGCGCGAGCTGGAAGTCGAAGGGCGCGAGCCCGGTCCAGGCGATGAGCAGCAGCAGCGCCCCGGCGACGAAGCTCGCCGCGCGCGCGCTTCCAAGGCGCGCGAGCGGCCGGGCCAGCAACAGCGCGGCGGCCATGCCCGCGAGTTCCTCGCCCTCGAGCGCAAGGCCCGTGAACAGGATGCGCCCTGCGAGCACGATCGCCATCGCACCCGCCGCGAGCGAGGTCGCGCGCCCGGGCGCGAGCCGGCCGGCGACGAGTAGCAGCGCCAGCCAGGCGATCGCGTGCGCGAGAAACGCCGACGTCGCAAAGCCGGTGCCGGCGACGAGCGGGGCGAAGCTGGCCGACCATTCCGCGGGATCGAGCCCCGGCGCGAACGGCGCGAGGCGGTAACCCGCCCACGAGAACAACAGGGCGGCGGCGACCGGGTGGCGCAGGAGACCGGCGAACCGGGAGGTGTGCAGGTTCCGCCGCGTGCGCGCAATCGCGAGCGCAAGGCAGCCGCCGGCGAAGGCGCCCGCGGTGTTGCAGGCGAAGTCCGCGAGGCTCGCGACGCGCCGGGTTTCGAACAGCTGCGCCGTCTCGATCGAGAACGAGAGCAAGGCGCCGGCAAGCGTCGCGGCGGCGACCGCGAGCGCGCCCCCGAGGCGCGGCACGAGCAGCCAGGCGAGGCAGGCGCCGAGCGGCACGTAGAGCAGCACGTTTGCGGCGACATCGCTGCGCGTCGTGCCCGCGCGCGGCAGACCGCCGAAGCGGCCAAGCGCTTCGGCGCCGGTGAGCGAGAAGCTGAACGGGTAGAGCGAACTGAAAACGATCAGGAAGCCGATGACGGCGAGCAGCCAGCCTGCGATGCGCCGGTCGTGCGTGGTCACGCGCTCACCCGAGCCGCACGGAGCGCCGCAGCTGCAGCACTTCCTCGTTGCCGAGCGCGCGATACCGGCCCGGCGGCAGGCGGCCGAGACGCAGCGAGCCGAGCGCGACCCGCTCGAGGCTCCTGACCTTGATGCCGACCCGCGCGAACAGCCGCCGGATCTCGCGGTTCTGACCCTCGGTGAGGGTCACGGAAACGAGCGACAGGTCGCCGCGGCGGCGATCCCTCATCCGCTTCAGCACGCGCACCGCCTGCATGCGCGCGCGCTTCGCGCCGCCTTGCGCCGACCCGGGGTCGGCCAGGAACACGCCCTTCGCGAGCTGCGCGAGCGCGGCATCGGTGAGCGCGCCCTGCACGGCGACGCGGTACTCCTTGGGGATCCCCGAGCCTGGATGCGCGAGCCGATGCGCCAGCTCACCGTCGTTCGTGAGCAGCACGAGGCCGGTCGAGTCGGCGTCGAGGCGGCCGACCGGATACACGCGGTCGCCCGGCGGCACGGCCGAGCGCACGAGGTCCACGACGTTCGCCCGCCCGCCCGGATCGCGTGCGGTCGAGATGACGCCCTTGGGCTTGTTGAGCATGAGGTAGAGCCGCGCGCGGTCGCGGCGCGCGCCGCCCACGCCGAGGTCGAGCACTTCGCCGTCGAGCTCGATCAGGTCGCGCGCCGGATCGAGCAGGCAGGGCAGTTCGAGCACCCGCCGGCCGTTGACGCGGATGCGCCCCGCCCGGATTGCGAACTCCACGTCGCGGCGCGAAGCGACGCCCGCGTCGGCGAGCACCTTCTGCAGCCGCTCGCCCTCATAAGGCGCGGCCGGCGCGGGGCGGGCGTGCTGTCGGTCGCGGAATCGGGGGTCGTGCATGATCCGGCCCAGGGGCTTCGGCCCCAAGGCTCGGATCATAAGGCGACGGTGAAGGGGACGCGCCCCTTCAGGTCAATCAGCCGACTTTTGCGCCCGGCTTCAGCACCCAGACCTTGCACCAGCCGGCGGCAGCGACGTCCTTGCCCGGGAAGATGTTGCAGGGTCCGGCCGCCGCGCCCGCCTTGCCGGTGTACTGCATGCAGTTGGCGCAGGTCTGGCCCGGCTTGTAGTTCGGGTTGGCCTTCGCATCCACGCTCTTGGCGTCGGCGACGTAGCCGAGCGACTTCGCGGTCGCATCGGTTTCGGACAGCATCGCGACCTCGGCGGGGTGGGCCAGGAGGCCGGCGGCCGGCACGGCGGCCAGGCCTGCGATCGCGGTCTGCAGCAACTGTCGGCGGGAGAGCTTTTCGTCGGTCATCGGGATGTCCTCGTGAATTACGGTGCCACCGTGGATCGTATTGTCGCAACTCCGCGCGCCGGTTGCCAGCAATGAGAACCATTCCTAAGTCGGCCGCGGTCCGTGTAACGTTGCGCTGCAGACCGGGCGCGCTTCGTGGAGGTGTGCGGTGCCATCCAAGTTCCTGTTCGTGTCCTACGACGGCCTGATCGGCGACATCGCCTGGCAGGTCACCAAGGAAGGCCACGAGGCGAAGTACTACATCGAACACGCCGAGGAGCGCGAAATCACCGCGGGCTTCGTGCCGCAGACCGCGGACTGGCGCGCCGAGGTCGACTGGGCGGACGTCATCGTGTTTGACGACGTGCTCGGGCACGGCACGCTCGCCGACGAACTCCGGAAGAACGGCAAGAAGGTCGTCGGCGGCACGCCGTATACGGATCGCCTCGAGGACGACCGCGGTTTCGGCCAGGCGGAGCTGAAGGCCGCGGGCGTCAACATCATCCCGCAGCAGGATTTCACCTCCTTCGACGACGCGATCGCATTCGTGAAGGCGAACCCCAACCGCTACGTGATCAAGCCGAGCGGCGAGGCGCAGAACATGAAGGGCCTGCTGTTCGTCGGCGAGGAGGAGGACGGGCGCGACGTCGTCGAAGTGCTCGAGGACTACAAGCGCGCCTGGGCGAACCAGGTGCGGAGCTTCCAGCTGCAGCGGCGCATTCTCGGCGTCGAGGTCGCGACCGGCGCATTCTTCAATGGCCGCGAGTTCGTGTACCCGATCTGCGTCAACTTCGAGCACAAGAAGCTGTTTCCCGGCGACATCGGCCCGCCCACCGGCGAGATGGGCACGGCAATGTTCTGGAGCGAGCCGAACAAGATCTTCAACCAGACGCTGCGCAAGATGGAGCCCGCGCTCGCGCGCGAGGGTTACGCCGGCTACATCGACGTCAACTGCATCGTCAACGTGAATGGCGTCTACCCGCTCGAATTCACCGCGCGGTTCGGGTACCCGACGATCAGCATCCAGCAGGAGGGCCTGCTGACGCCGATGGGCGAGCTGCTGCACGGGCTCGCCAGCGGGACGCTCAGCCGCGTGCGCGCGCGCAGCGGCTACCAGGTCGGCGTGCGCCTCGTGGTGCCGCCATTCCCGTACACCGACCCCAAGCGCTTCGAGACCAGCAGCAAGGACGCGGTGATCCTGTTCAAGACCAAGTCGCGCGAGGGAATCCACCTCGAGGACGTCAAGCTGGTGAACGGGGAATGGCTGGTGACCGGTACGTCCGGCGTCGTGCTGATCGTCTGCGGCACCGGGCCCTCCATGCGCCACGCGCAGAAGCAGGCCTACAACCGCGTGAAGAACGTGATGATCCCGAACATGTACTACCGCGAGGACATCGGCGACCGCTGGATCGAGGAGGACAGCGACCGCCTGCACGCCTGGGGGTACCTGCGCGAATGAATGCCCCGGCGCGGCCCGCTTGCTAGACTCGCGCCGGGCCTGTAGCTCAGTGGTTAGAGCAGGGGACTCATCTGGAAAAGGTGCCCCAGCGCCGAAAGGCGCCGGGTGGACGGGACGAATTCAGGGAAACCTTCCAGCGCGCGAGCGGCTGATGGCAATCCTGAGCCGAGCCGGCGGTGCACCGCCGGAAGGTGCAGAGACTACCTGAGGGCTGTTGCATGCCCTTGATGACAGGCACGAGCGTCCCGCACCCTGGCCGGCTGCGCCGGCCGCGGGTGAAGAGATAGTCCGCGCCCGCCGGAAACGGCGGGGCCACGCGAATCCCTTGGTCCTGGGTTCGAATCCCAGCGGGCCCACCACATTCACTTTCGGGCGCTCTTTCCAGCCACGTCCGTTACCTTCCAGAGCAAGCCTGAGAGTAGGCGATATCCCGCGTAAATGCGGGATTTTTTGCGCCTTCGGCTCGACTGTCACCCGGTAGCGGATGCCGACGAGCGCCAATGACGTCCATTGCAAGCCGGGGGTAGGTGGGGGTAACTTAGGGGGTAGAGACGGAAATCATCAAAAGGCTACCCCCGCCATGCCCCTCACGGATGCCGAGATTCGGGCCGCCAAGCCGACGGAGAAGCCCTACAAGCTCTTTGACGGAGGGGGGCTGTACCTACTTGTGAACCCCGACGGCTCGCGGTGGTGGCGCGTCAAATACCGTTACGCGGGCAAAGAGAAGTCTCTCTCCGTGGGCGTGTACCGTCCGGGTCAGCCTGGGCACGTTGGGGCGAAGGAAGCCCGCGACCAACTGGACACGATCAAGCGCCAGTTGCGCGAGGGGATAGACCCCGGCGCGGCCCGTAAGGCAGCAAAGGATGCACGGGCCGACCGAGCAGCGGGCAGCTTCGAGCTAATCGCCCGCGAGTGGTACGCGAAGCAAGCCGAGGGATGGGCCGACAGTTACTCGGGCAAGGTGCTGCGCCGGTTGGAGCAATACGTCTTCCCCAAGATCGGCAGTAAGCCAATCCGCGACTTGAAAGGGCCAGACCTATTGGCGGCGCTGCGACCGTTGGAGGCTGACGGGTTCGTGGAGACGGCGCACCGGGTCAACCAATATCTCGGGCAGATATTCCGGTATGCGATGGCAACTCATCGGGCGGACTTCGATCCAACGACTGCGCTAAAGGGTGCGCTGGCATTGTCGCCCGACAATCACTTCGCCAGCATTACCGAGCCCAAGATGGTTGGGGAGCTGATGCGGGCCTTGCGCGGTTACGAGGGATTCGACGTAACCCGCTGCGCGCTGCGCCTCGCCCCGTTGGTGTTTGTCCGCCCTGGCGAGTTGCGCGGGGCACGGTGGGAAGAATTCGACTTTGACCTCGCGGACCCGCCGAAAGGCAAGAAGCCGCAGCACCCCGAGCCGCAATGGCGCATCCCCGCCGAACGCATGAAGATGGGTGAGCAGCACATTGTCCCGCTGTCTCGACAGGCGGTCGCGGTCCTGCGCGAGTTGCACGCGATCACCGGGCCGACCGGCTACCTGTTCCCGAGCATCCGCAGCAAGGCTCGCCCGATGAGTGAAAACACCGTCAACGCTGCACTGCGCGGAATGGGCTACACCAAAGAGCAAATGACCGGGCACGGCTTCCGGCACATGGCGTCTACGATCCTGCATGAACGCGGCTACAGAAGTGAATGGATCGAGCGGCAGTTGGCCCACGGCGACCGAAACTCAGTGCGTGCCCGCTACAACTTTGCGGAACACCTGCCGGACCGGCGCAGGATGATGCAGGAATGGGCCGATTACCTCGATGCGCTCCGTGAGCCGAAGGTTGTCCCGTTTGACGGTCGCGCACCGCAGCGGAGTGCGTGATGACCGTCGGCAAGCGAAAGGCTCCGAAGAAGGAAACCGCGAAACGTCTTGCGGCTGCATTGAAAGGCCCAGACTCACTGCGGACATTCAGCCAGCGTCACGAACAAGAGCGACTCGAGTTTCTTCAAGGGGTCGCCGCCGACATGGGCCTTGAGCGGGAGAGATTCGGGTCGAGTCTGGTATGGCTGTTCGAACTTGCGTATCAACTAGCCTTCGATCAGTTCGCCAGTGTCGGAGAAAAAGGTAGGCCGCCGGAGAAGTTGACCGTTGATGACGTCCAACTGTGGGCGGAGTGGAACGCCGAACGAAGAAAATCCAACGTATCCGATAGGCAAATTGCCATCATGCTGATTGAGCGTATATCGCCGTGGAAAGATGAGTTAGAGGCTAAAAAATCGCCGGTGACGGGCAAGGTGGCTACAAGCGTAAAGCGGGGGATTGCGGAGGACTTACGTGGGCGGTTCCGAATGGTCGACGCAAGGTTAGGGCGGAAAGAAAAACTGTTGGGGGGGAAAACCTAGCCTATTTCTGCCCAACATAGTCTGCGGACGTTCTTCAACGAAGGAGCGTCCGACATGAATGACACCTTACTGCGACTGCGTGACGTTGAGGCCCGTACCGGGCTGCGTCGTTCCCATATCTACCTCCTCGCCTCCCGTGGTCAGTTTCCGCGCCCGCTGAAACTCGGTGACCGTGCCTCTGCGTGGATCGAGGCCGAGATTACCGAATGGGTACGCGCCCGTATCCGGGCCTCTGGTCGGGCGGTGCCGCTGCCGCGAACAAGCGATGTTCGGTCATGACCGCACCGCGCCTGACCGGGAGTCGCTGCCTCTGTCGCGGCTGTGGCGAGTACTTCAACAGCGTTCATGCGTTTGACCGCCATCGGGTCTGTGGCTCGCCCACCGCCCGACGCTGTCTAACCACCGAGGAGATGGTGCAAACAGGCATGACTAAAAATGCCTCGGGCTTCTGGATCACCGAGCCTCACCGAAAACATCGCGTAAAACGTGTGACCTCACGAATTCTAGCGGCTCTACGGGATACCCCTGTGGGTCACCAAGGG
>Ga0194119_10000248_pt1 | contig 108295 bp, 101 predicted proteins | sample TA2MahC100mmetaG_FD_148620 | JGI IMG/M metagenome (GOLD analysis project Ga0194119, IMG submission 148620) | Freshwater microbial communities from Lake Tanganyika, Tanzania - TA2015018 Mahale Deep Cast 100m | ecosystem: Environmental > Aquatic > Freshwater > Lake | place: Tanzania: Lake...
TCGAGGTAGTATCTAAGATGTTAGGACATAAAGACATCGCCACTACCCAGATCTACGCAAAGGTCTTAAATGAATCTATGACCGAATTCGCAAATCTTTTAAATCAAAAACTTTAAAATGAAAAATTTAGCTGATCTTTCTATCAATGGAATCGCCGCTTATCTTCAACTTTCTTTTATCGACAAAGAAATTAAAGAAGATACATTACTTGAAATCATAGATCAAATATTGAATTCAATTGACAATGGCAAAAGAAACCAACTTTCAAGTGCTTCTGAATTACTTTATCAAGAAGGTGAATTAGGAAAAATCGAAAAAGAACTAATTTCATTTGTAAGCTCAAATAATGGAATTGACAACAAGATTAAAATTGAGGTAGAAAAAATATATCTTGAGGTAATCACTCGGCTTCAAGGAAATAAAATTGTTGTTAACACACCTCGTAAAAAATATGGAAATCTAACCGCTCAACAAATCGCTTTCTTATTTAATGCACTTAAAGAATTGAATTGTATCAATGATAGAAATACTGAAGTTGGTGATGGTTTAAGTATATTATTTGGTATTTCATCAGACAATATTAGAACTCGATTATCTAATTCAGATAAAATCGAAAACAAAGATTACTTAGAGTGCATCTCATTTATGGAAAACTGGATGATCAGACTCAAAAAACAAGAGGAATTATACGAAAAGTAAACGTTGTGTATACCCTGTGTAACCCTTAAAAATTTAAATGCCCTTTGTTTGCTTCATAATTCTAAATTATGAAAGAAGCATACATAATATCTAAATCCCAACTCGATCAACTAATCGAGAAGATTGATCTACTCTTGGAGAAAAAAGAGATTTCTAAAGATCAAGACAAACAATGGTTAAACACCAAAGAGGCCACTCAATTACTTGGGATTGGCCTTACTACGCTATGGACTTATCGAAAGCAAGGTAAAATCAAAGGCCGAAAAATTGGCCATAAACTTTATTTCAGTTCATCCGAATTGAATAATCTACTCACAAACAGTTAGAAACTGAGCTCTGCTGGAGAGCAACTCAGAGAGGGCGATCACCACACACGGAAGATCGAAAGAACCTCCCTTGCCAGAATTGATCTTTTGGCTTGGGAGGAGCTCTCTAGGAAAACTCAAAAAGAAACATTAAAACCCTAATTTATGTCACAATTTGAAAACAAAATGACGCCGAACGGCAAATGGAAGTCTCTTGATAAAGTAGGTTTATCTATAGCACCAAATTTCACCTCTCACATATTGATCAAAGTCTTTAGAAATAACGAAGGTCTGGTCATATTCAAATCAAAAAAAAATGCAACTAAAGAAAAACAAACACCCCCAACAAGGAAAACAAAACTGGACTCCGTGGAGCTTACAGATTATGCGAAAAAACAAATTAAGAAGTGTTGTAGAATGTTCTATGATTATGCCTTAAAAACCACTAAAAAAGGAATTTGCACTATGATAACCCTCAGTTATCCTGAACACTACCCGAATGACCGTGAATCAAAAAAACATTTAGATCATTTCATGAAAAGAATAATTAGAAAATATCCAAACTTTATCTATTTGTGGGTTGCAGAAAAACAAAAACGAGGTGCAATTCATTACCATATCATTACGACCGATTTTATACCCAAAAACTTTATAAATAAGTGCTGGAGAGAGATTGTATCCAAATGGAGTTTAAAAAATGGTTTCAGCAATCAAAAGGAAGCAAACCCACATATTATGGGAGTAAAACACCCAGAACGATACATTACAAAATATCTTCTTAAAGATAACTCAAACCGCATCGAAGGCAATCGTTATTTCATTTCAAAAAATGCTAGAAAACTAATGGAACCAATTGAAATCGCATTAATACCCATTTTTAACAAATATCCTGATCAAATAATGAATGAAGCTTGCTACTATTTAAAAATCAATTACACAATTATAGATAATAGCAAAAAATTAAAAGAGGGAGACCAATACATGGTGTTTGGCTTCTTCGTTAAGGATGCCCAAAACCTTATTGATTTTGTAAATTATGATTACCAGCAACAAATAAACAACTACTATAACCAATTCAAAAATGAACAAGGATAAAAATAACAACGAGAACTACGAGCATTTTAAAGCTCTTCTTAGCTATGGAGACATAACAAACATTGCAAATAACACAGGATTTTGCCGGGGAACTGTTTATAATGTGCTAAATGGTTGTTCAACAAATGGTAAAATTTTGTCAGAAATTGTTAAAATTTTGGAGAAAAAAATACTAATTTTAAATAGACTCAATCTAATTTTAAGTAAAAAGAAATAATTCGAAATACCTTATTTGTAATAGTATATCAAATAGTTATCATAAATTTTGCAACATAGCCAAAACGTACATTAACTATAAAAGAAACCAGTAATTCAACTTAGGCTTTTTTAATTTTAACTTGATGAAAAAAACTTCTATTCAAAGAATAATATTTGCTTACGCACTCGTATTATTTCTCAACAAAATCTACTGTCAAAATATACCTAATGTTGTAAATATGATCAACGTATGTTCGAACAAAAATAATTTCGAACAATACATGATAAACAATTCCTTCATTTTAACAGATTTAGAAAATGATGAAAAAACTTATACGTACCATTGCTTAGTTTGCGATCCAGATAGACAACTTTCTGATATCCGACCTTCGTTAGACCCGAAATATGAAACAAAATACTTTTCCAATGATTTACCTTTTTTAGGAAAATCACTTACTTTATCCCAATATATACTTTTAACAGGCTATTCAAAAAAACAAGCTGTAGATAGTTTAAATTTTAATGAAAATATTTCAAAAGTTCAGTTATCAAATAACGTTTATTACGAACCAACTCTGGACTTCAATTCTTGTTATTCTTGGCAAGGAAGTGATCATAGTTATGGATGGGAATTTGATGAAGAGACCAAACAAGCCTCGCTGTGGGCATACAGAACCGCCCGAATTTACAGTGACTGCTCAGAAAATGAAAAAATTTCAACGATAAGTATAAAATTAGAGATTCTTGTTTTTGACAACCGACTATATGAACAAATTATAAAAAACTTGACTCCAAAATGTGTATTTATTGAAAATACGAAAACCACAGATGGTCTCGCTCAAAAATACCACTACACTAATGTACAAGATAAAAGAAAGTACATTATATATGTCACCAAATCACTGGATGGAGGGGGTGGCACCTTTAAAATATTCTGGGATAGCAACCCGAAAAGCGAACACTCTTATAGCTATTGGGGATATTAATTTTGTTTGATAATAAGGTATAAGTGTTTATTTCATTTAAAGCTGCAAATATTTTATTTTGAGTATCAAGCACAATTCAAACTGGTTTATTAACAAATCAAATTCTCATTTTTGTGATTTATTTGATTATTCGAATGCGTATATATTGATCCAAAAACTACTATTTGCATAAGTAAAAAAAAATCCTAAACTGAAATTAGGTGTAATAAATATTTTTTAGGCCTCAGTATTAACTACATTTGTGTTGACATAGAAATTAAGTGGTATTGAAAATTAATAAATAAAGGAGCCAAATGCAAATAACAAATACAACCTGGACAATTCAATACATTAAAGAAAATCATTTTTTAGGCATAATCAACTACCAGCCAGATTTTCAACGAAGATCTGTTTGGTCTGAAAAACAAAAAGTTTATTTGATTGATACCCTTTTAAATGATTTTTCCATCCCAAAAGTTTATGTTCGGCAAATATATGACGAGCAAAGAGGTGGAAATATTTATGAAATTATTGATGGTCAACAAAGATTAACTACCATCATGGCCTTTCTTAATGGCGAATTTAAACTTTCAAAAAAACGACATCCGAAACCTGAATATTTTGATTATAACCTCGAAGACAAGTATTTTCATGATTTAAGTATTGATCAAAAGAAAAAGATTATTAATTACACTATTAGTGTTGATTTAGTGGAGGGAACAAAAGAAGAAATAACCGAAATGTTTCTAAGATTAAACTTGTCAAATACTTCTTTAAATTCATTAGAGATAATTAACTCCCAATACTTTGGCGATTTTAAGGCCGCAGTTAGCACACTTTCTGAAGAATTTATTGAAAAGTTTGTTGAAAATAAAATTCTTTCGGCTTCAAGTATTAAGCGTATGGGTGATATGTCTTTAGTTTCTTCATGCTTAGTATTTCAATTATATGGAATTACTGACAAGCAAAAGAAAATAGAAACAGCCTTTAAAGATTATGATTCATGGGACGAAGATTCTATGGATACATCAAAGAGAGAATTCAGAAAAATCTTTAATCTAATTTCAGAAACATTATTTGAAAGCGAACTCAGAACTACAAAATTCAACAGCCTAAATGGCTTTCTTTCATTATTTGAATTTTTTCATGATTATCTGTGTAAACGAAACTTTTCACTACAAAAAGAACAATTTGAAAATGTCAGAGAAACCCTTTATTGGTTTCAGTTAAATATTAAGCAAGACGGAATTGGAGTGGGTAAAGAATGGTTTGACTGCACCCAACAAGGTGGCGACACACTGAATAGTAGACATAAACGAAAAGAGATTCTGGAATCACTATTAAGAGACTTTTTTAATAAAAAAGACTTGAGAAGGTCATTTTCAAAAGATGAAAGAAAGATTGCTTGGAACTCAAGCGACCGTCGTTGTCAAAATCCTAAATGTAACAAGCTTATAAATTCTTTCGAAGAATTCGATTTAGACCATATTATTCCGTTTGACAGGGGGGGGACTAACGAATTTATCAAATGCACAAATTCTTTGTATTAAATGTAATCGATCCAAAGGAAAGAAAATTATCGATTAAATGATTTATGAAGATTAAAATAAATTGCCCAACCTCCATCTCTATCCTCAGCAATACAAACTGATTTTTCCAAATCCAAAGCATACACATTTTCTAGTAAGCCGAAAGCACCCGTTTGTATGATGAATCGAAACTTCCAGCCGTTGGAAAATTGGCCAATATAGGACGTAGTATAAATATTGGTTTCTTTTAAAATTAATTCGCTAGTTAAAGAACCTGTCTTTACAAATTCTGGCTCAACCTTTTTATGTAAACTTGTGAGCAATGGGAATTCTTCGCGTGAATTATTAGGTTTCTCTAAAGGAGTTATTTTTAAAAAAGTATCACTCAATTCAATTTCAGCACCATCAAAATTCTTTATCCATTTACATATAAAAGCAAAGGCCGACGCAACCATACCTGATTGCTCCTCTTTATAGGAAAGTGTAAATTTATATTCCATAAGTCGAAATATTCAAGTAGTTTATAATTTATCTACAAAGGTTTTCAACCGTGTAAGAACTAGTTTTGTCAAATGAAATTATAACGGTTGAATTCCTGCAAATTTTAGGGGAAAATTGGCAGATGAGACGATCTCCAAAAAACCAATTGGATTTGTAAATGCTCAAAGGAACTTGGGTATTAGCTGAAATAGGGTAAATGATGACCTCTGATATTGGCGGGTTATTAACTCGCTGACCATTTTGATTAATTCCAATATAGGGTTGATTTAGCGGATATACAACTTGTTGTCCAAAACCATTTATCGTAACTATCTTATATTTTTTATCATCCTTGGCTTTAAATTTTATTGATCCCACATTGTTTTCAGCAATATCCTTTTCTAATTGCAATGTTCTTCTTTGAATTTCAGTTTGATACTGTTGGACAGCTGCTTTATATTTTCGAACAGCACAAGGATTATTAGCCATAATATATTGAATACCATAGTTATTTGCTAGTTGAACATTTGTATTATTTTCTTTAGCATAATAGTAACCTTCAAGAAATGCACATTTTCTTTCATCTTTTGTTCCATGATGCTCAGAGTCCCAATAATATGGATCACCCATTGAAGAGAATTCTTCATATAGAGAATTCATAATTTCACCAGTATAATTATACACTCTCCCTGTATAATAACCCGATAAAAAGTCAGAATGCAATTCACGACGCTTGCCAAGTTCTTGCCATCCCATTAAATATTGCACACAATGACCAAATTCATGAGCTAAAATTGCTTTAACATGTTCAACGCCATATTTCTTCTGAAGTTGACCATAGAGCATTTTGACACCAAGAAATATAGAACCATTACAATTGTATGTGCACGTTGATGTATAATATGCATTTTCAGTATAATCTTCTATCAAATAGAAAAAATCAATCTTAACTTGAAAAAATGCTTGGAGTTTATTTATTTCTTGAAACACAATATTGTCTAGCTCTTGATAACCAGATGAAGCTATACAGAATCCAGTATTTGGTAAACGCTGTCCCGCAGAATAGCACTGTGCATTTAGAAATTGAACAGTATTGAAAATTGTGAGGAATAATATAATATTTTTCAAAAGTGGACTATTTTAGAATTTGATATATACAATAACCAAATATCAATAATACTAATAAACTTAAAAAGAACGTATCCAAAACGGCCTTTTTCTTCTTCTTCTTTCATTTTCCTTTTTACTGATCTACAATCAAGCTCTCGTTTATTCAATTCGATTTAAAGATAATTTTTATCTTTCAAAACACGACTCTTTCCATGAAATTGAACCCATAAAAGCGAATTATAAATTCAGGTAAATCTAAATGAATTCACTTTCATTACTTTTTTTCATATATTTACTCTGACTAAATTAAAGAATTAAAATCCTGTTAAATATAACCTAATGAAACTACTTACTACTTTCTTTTTTGTAGCATTTTGCACCCATTTTTTTGCTCAAACGACTATAACTTTAGATCAAGCTAAAGTGAATAATGGTAGCTACTTATACAACAATACACCATTCTCGGGTACTATTTTAAAAATAGAAAATAATCAAATGACTGAAAAATTTTCTGTCAAAGACGGGAAACTAAATGGTCAATTTATTTCTTACTACATAAATTATAACTTTAATAAAGAAAAATATAGGGACTCAGCCATCATTAGCTCGCTTAATAATTTAATTAGCGATACTAAAAGTAAAATACCTGCATTAATTAATGATACAATAAGCACATGGAATTCCATGTTAAATTGTTTTAATGAAGAAATTGGTGGATCAAAAAAATTTGAAAAACTTAATGAAAAATTTAATTCTCAGAAACTGAAAGGAGAGCAATTAAATGTTTGGAATAAGTACAATTCATTAAAGAGTCAACATAGTACTTCAAAACAATTATTAACATCGACATATACAGAAATTGATAACAAAGAAAAAAATCTTAGAACTGAATTAAACAAACCAGAATATATCCCGATAAAAAAAATAGTTTGCAGTTTTTTAAATGGACAAAAAAATGGTGACTATGTTGAATATTATAATAACGAAAAACTAAAAGCAAAAGGTACTTATAGAGCTGGACTTCAAGAAGGAATTTGGGAATATTATGGCGAAAATGGTAATTTAATAGCAAAAGGCAATATTATAAATGGCGACGGGTCAGATATAAGTAGTATTGGTGTTCCAAGAAATGGAAGAGACGGCACTTGGACTACCTACCACTCTAATGGCAATATCAATCAAGTAAGCAATTGGAAATCAGGAAAACAAAACGGTGCATTCACTTCAAAAAATGAGGATGGTATTTTAACAGAAGAATCATTTTACACAGACGGTAAGCTAAATGGAATTTTAAAACTTTACAATTCAAAAGGTACATTAATTGAGTCATCAAAACTGAGCCTTGGCAAACTCAATGGTAACGTAAAAAAATATAATGACCAAGGTGTACTCATTTTAGATGAAAATTACATCGATGATAAAAAAAATGGACTTTGTCGGGAATTCTATCCGACAGGAAAAATAAAAAGTGAATCTTTTTATAAAAACAATAGCTTAAATGGCTACTCAAAAGTTTTTTACGAAAATGGAAAAGTTGAAGCTGAAATCACATTCAAAGAAAATGTTCAAAATGGTCTAGCAAAAAATTACTACGAAAGCGGGAAAATAAAGCTAGAAGGTCAATACGTCAACGGTAAATTACATGGGCCTACCAAAATTTATTATGAAAGTGGACAACTCCAAATTGTAGGATTTGTGGATACGAACTCTCTATTTGAAGGGCATCTTTCCGGAGAAGTCACCAACTACAATGAAGATGGATCAATTAAATTAAAGGCTATAATTAATAATGACGGGACCGTTATAGACAAAACACCTAAACCTAAATCAATTCTTTCTGAAGCAGAAATGAAAAAACCGTACAAATGTCAATGTTGCAAGGCTACTATTAACGGAATATATGATGGTGTTGATAAAAATGGTTCCCCTGCCGAGGAATTCACTGTGACATACCTATATAAAGTCTGGTCTGATCCGGAACTGCAAAAATCCATGAGAAATTTGGGTGTTTATGGTACAGTGTATGATCAGATTAGAGATTCATACAAATTTTGTACTATGAAATGTTCTAGAACATGTTATGACTATTAATATTTGAATCATTTGTTTCAACATAAATTCAATCAGCGAATTAAATAATTGATTTTCAATTACTTAATTTATTGAATTTAGTCCCTCCGACTCCACAAAGAAAAAAAAGCGCATTGAATTGAGTTTCATTGCGCTTTTTTTTGCAATCCGTAAATCCCCCTACCCGACTTCATCTTTACTAAGATTTCCAACAATAAGGAATAGTGCTTTCGTTAGCTTTGGCTTTTATTGAACCGATGAAAAATGAGATTATCATATACCAATCAGATGAGATGACTGAACGCATCGAAGTAAAACTAGAAGATGAAACAGTTTGGCTCAGTCAAGAACAAATGGCAATGTTATTCAAACAAACAAAACAAAATATAAGTCTGCACATCAATAATTGCTTCAAAGAAAATGAATTAGACAGAAATTCAACTGTCAAGGAAAACTTGACAATTCGAAATGAAGGAAAAAGGAAAATTCGACGTAAAATTAATTTATACAATCTTGATGTAGTTATTTCCGTGGGCTATCGGGTTAAATCTAAACAAGGAACACAATTCCGAATCTGGGCAAATCAAGTAATAAAAGACTAATTTTTGAAAGGCTATTCTGTTAATATTAGGATGAATCGTCTAGAAGTTGATTTTCAAAGCCTTAAAGACAAGGTTCAACAAATAGACTTTCAAATCCATTCAAAACTTATCCCCACCCAAGGCATCTTCTTCGAAAGCCAAATATTTGATGCTTATGAATTAACTTCCCGAATCAATCGTTCTGCCGAAAAGAATATTGTTTCACCCATCAAGGGCTCACCAAATTGATACTCACATTGAAGTACAGCGGATTGGTGAGGGAATTGATCATGGCGTACGGCGGCGTGCCGTCGATGAGGCCAAAAGCGCGGTAGTTTTCTTCGCCATTGATCAGGCGGTCCATATCAAAACGGTAATTGATTCGATAGCCGGCCTGAACAGACATCCAAATAAAATCTTTCAAAGAAAATTCATAGACCATTCGCAGTCTGATTTCTCCTCTTCTGATTTCTAGTTCATCTGGGCGCATTTGATAACCATCTGTGCTTGACGTATTCCACATGCGGTAGCTTTGCCCTTCGAGCTCGTAGCCTGCAAATAACATATTTCTGCTGTTGATCGTTCTTCGGACATGCGCACGCGCCGGAAACAAAATTTCTGTACCCCATTTATTTTGCACTCCGGTCATATTGAAAAGGACTACCGGAATGTAATTGATTTCACCGACTCTATAGGTTCTGGCCACGCCCACTCCCCATTGTTTAAGTTCTGTAGGCCTCTTTCCGTAAATGAGCGCCGCAGAATATTTCATGTATTTGAGCGGCATCATGTCTTTAATAGTGTAATTTCCGCTGTAGTCAGCCGACCCTTGGAACAATAAAAATGTTTTGTCGTTGAGTGGCTTGAATAAGGTGGTGCTGATTCCTGCGGTTTTGAGACCGTATGCACTCAAAGATTTAAGCATTGGATTGGTTAACGTTGCTTCATCAGCAAAATTATAGCGTTGTTCCCAGTAATTAGCCCCCAATTGCCAAACCAAATTGGTTTTGGATATCACAGGAATATTGAACCCCAAGCGCATGCCATGTGAACTGAGTACTTGTGCATCTTGAGGCCCGAGATTGAATCCGCCGGTGCCAGTCTGTATTGAATTAAGGGTATCGGCAGACATGTTATACCCCATTTGGTAATCGTATCCAATACTAATTAATTTGGCAGGACTTAGACCTTCGATTTTTGGACTACAAAAACGCTGCGCACCCTCAGCGGAGTACTCCACATTGTCATAGAGGCTGTAATCCTCATCTACGACTGTGGTGTCTGTGTTTTGCGGGACTTGAGCCCAAAACGCAGTAGTTGAGCTCAACGCTAATGCAAAAAATGCAACGCGCTTGAATAGAAATGAAATCGACATAAGCTTATTTTTTGACAACTAGACGTTTCCAAACATCCGTTCTACCTAGTGCCGACACACCAATATATCCGCGGATATTCAAAGTATTTTCATTACTCATTTTGATTGTACAAGAATAAGTACTACCATTGAGTGCGTCGTAAATGGTACCATCTGCCCACTCATCGTTACCTTTGTAAACAAAATCTTTGAGCATTCGATAGCCCATTAATGGTACTTTTTGCAAATCTGGATCAGGGTTATTCTTATCCGTTTTTGGTTTTTTGGTTACCGGATCGATTGGTTCTTTAAGCCATACGATTTTACCATAATATTTGGCTCCAATTTTTTCAATTTTAACGCGGGCGCGACCGTTACTTGGTTCCCAAACCCCGATAAGGCGATCACCTCCGGTGTTGGTCGGTGCAAATGACCAAATCAATATAGCGACAAAGGAAAATACAAGTACAATAGATAATTTTTTCATGATTTAGCGTTTAATTTTAGGTGTGAGCAAGCTTGTTGGCTTAGTATTTCAATTCAAATTCAAAAGAACCCTTGAGCTTTACATTTGCATTGACATCTTCCATAAATGAAGCGTCGAGAATGACGTAAACTTGTTTTTCACCAAAAAAACCGGTGGCATCTGCTTCTTTCGAAGGCTTTAATTTAACCGACTTGAGACCAGGCTTGATCGGATTCAGCACTGCTAATTCCTGCATGGCCAAATCGGGATTATCTGATGCAAAACTGAGTACCAAAGCGTTGATATATTCGAAAGAAGCGGAATCTACGCACGATACATTTGCGCCTTTAAGTACGGCTTCTTTGATTTTAATTCCGGGTTTGTAATCCGAACCGAGGATCTCCTTTAAGTCAATTTTAGCCACGTATTGAGCTGGATTCGAGCCCTGAAACAAAGGCCCCACATACTCGAATTGCATGGCCTCTAGTGTAAAATTCTTGGTGTTTTTTGGTGCATTGAGCAGTTTATAAATCAAACTACCAACTGCAATCAATAACAAAACAATAAGGGTACTTCTAAATAGTTTTTTTTTCATGTCGTAGGTTATGCTGACGAAAGTATTGTACGTCGTCTAACTAAAGTGAACTTTTCACTAGTTGGAGTTTCGTGTGGATTCAAAACTATTGATTTTTATTTGATTGTCAAAACTTTGACACAAAATTGATCTCTGATACGCTTTTCTTCTTTCGAGCAAGGTCTTCTTTTTAATGCGCTCTCTTTCTTGTAAAATGGCTACAATCTCCTTTAAACGTTGATTTTCCTTACGTAATTCTGCGACTTCATCACTCGTTGCCTCACGTGTTAAATCGCCAGCTAGACGCTTTTTACCTGCCTCCAGAAACTCTTTGTTCCATTTGTAAAATTGCGCATCAGAAATCGAATATTTTCGACATATTTCAGACACTGAAAGTTCCGCTCTCATGGCTTCCATAACACCGCGAAGCAGCACCAAAGGTAATTTGAATCTTTTGCTCAGAACTAAAGATTCTTCTTGTCTTTCTTCTTACATCCTTGATGAAGTTTTCTGTTGTTTGTTTTTTTCTTCTAGGTGTTTCCATAATTAATTAAATTTAAACATTAATAATTGAAAACTCCTTCTAGCAATATACCTTCTATCGGTCCACTTTATGCTGACGATTTACATCCTAAAAGTCCAAATGAACTTTTTAGTTAAAACAGCGACTTGACTTATCCCATCATTTCATCTATTTATTGATTAGGAGAATATCCATATCAACAAATTCAAAAGTTAAATAATATGAAAGTCGTACAGCAAATCAACGAGTCCAGTTTTGACTCATACAAAGCATTTATAAAAGCTCTTAAAACCAATCGTAAAGGACAACTTCAAGAGTTTTGTTCTAATTCGGAACACGAAAAATTATATTAATAATGAAAAGAGGTAGAAAATTCCTACAAACAGATTTCATAAAATTCATTTTAGAGAAATACTCTAATCAAGAGTAATTCCTTGAAAATTTAATGTACTTTTCAATCTGATGAACTTATTTTTTATAACTTGATACCAAATTTTAGAAAGTGAAAGAACTACTACTAATTTTAATTCTTGCACCGATTTTCCTAAGTCAAGGATTCTCTCAATGTACAACCACTAATGCAACATCCTGTATTTGTGAAGACGGCACAGCAAACTGTTTACTTTTACCAGATATTACAGCTTCATGGAAAGGTATTGCTAACAACGGTTTCACAGAGTACCCTCAAACTGGAGCTGGGACAAATTATAATGGCCAAGGCTCGGACAATGGAAGGCTCAGGGTTACTGGATCCACTCCAAACATTGGGCATGGATCTTTTACTGTTAGGGGTCAAGATGCTAATGGCAAAAGAACTTTTTTGTGCGGAAGCGATACTATTTTCAATGTGAATGCAACTGGTGCATTTACTTGTCCAAATGGCTATCCAAATCCTAAGCAATTGATAACACAAAGAATCTACAAGAAAGATGGTAATACAATGACCTATGTCGATCAATATGCGGGAAGTGTTACCTACCACCCTGCTCATGGACACAATCATGTTGACGATTGGGCAGTAATGACTTTGAGAATTCAAACATCAGACCCAAATCCTTTGAATTGGCCAATAGTTGGATCTGGTGCTAAAATAGGATTTTGCTTGATGGATTATGGACAATGTGGAACCCCAGGCAGTACTTATGATGGCCATTGCCGCGACGATAATACGGTTTATATGGGAGGAAACGTCATGTATAATGTGAATTTTCCTAACTGGAATTTAGGTGGTGGAAATTACGATTGTTCTGTAATTGAACAAGGTATTTCTTCTGGATGGACAGACGTTTACGGTAAGTACCTTGATGGAATGTGGATTAATATTCCACCAAACACTTGTAATGGTGATTATTACATTGTTATGGAGGTCGACAAGAACAATATTTTCTTGGAAGAAAATGACGATAACAACTACACTGCTGTTCCTGTTACATTAACCTTACAACATCCTGCTGGAAGTCCACAGGCTCCAATCATTTCCTCTGATAATTCCAATAATTTATGTGATGGCCAAACAATAACCCTAACTGCGACTGCAGGAACCAACTACCTTTGGTCTACTGGTGATACCACACAATCGATTACAGTTACACAGGCAGGTTCTTACACATGTGAAGTAACTAACTATTGCGGAACGAATATGTCTGACCCGTTTGTGGTGAATAATGTTGCTCCTAACCCACCAATTGCTATTGGCGATACTATTTGTGTTTCTGGCTCAATGGAATTAACTGCAACTGCGTCTGGAGATATCACTTGGTATGATGAAGCTGGTAATTTTGTTGGGGCAGGACCTTCATTTACAACACCTAATTTGACTGCATCAACAACTTATTACGTTCAGAACACTGATGTTTATACAGATTCAGTGAATGCAGAACCGTATTCGAATGGTATAGGTGGCGGAGGCTGGGTTAACTCAGAGCAGTATGAAATTTTCAACAGCTTGATTCCATTTACATTGCAATCTGTATTGGTTTACGCACAAAATGCAGGTTCAATTACTGTTGATTTACAAGATGAGTTGGGTGTAGTTTTACAAACGACAACGGTAAACGTTCCAGTTGGATCGAGCAGAGTAGATTTGAATTTCGATGTTCCGGTTGCAAATAATTTAAGATTGGTGGGTAAAAATATAAATACAGGCGGTTTGTACAGAAATAATAACAGCGCTACTTATCCTTATGACTTACCAGGTATTTTATCAATAATAGGTGCATCCGCTGGTGCTTCATATTATTACTTTTTCTACGATTGGGAAATTCATACGCAAAATAGTACTTGCCCGAGTGACATGGTTCCTGTAGAAGCGGTTGTAAGTTCGTGTGCCGCAATAGGAGAAAACGTTCCTTTTAAAAATTCTATTCGCGTTGCGCCAAATCCAAATGAAGGAATTTTTAATGTTGCATTTGAAACCCCATTTGAAGGAACACTAACGACTGAAATATTGAATATGTTAGGAACTAAAGTTTATGAAAACAACTTTGAACACCAAGCTGGATTTAATCATCTTCCAATTGAAACGAAAGGCTTGGCTAAAGGTGTATACATTTTTAACATTCTATTTGAAGGTAAGAATTACCCAACTCGTTTGATTATTGATTAAAATGCGATTTGGTCTGAAATTTATTTTATCACTTCCGTTGCTTTTGAGTAACGGAAGTTTTTTTTTCAGTCAAATTACATCCGATTGGGAGGTGTTCAACGATTCCAATTCGCCTTTTTCTAATAACACCATTCGTTGTCTAGCTGTTGATTCCAACAATACCATTTGGATTGGAACCGACCACGGATTGTTCAATTACAACCAAGGAACCTGGAATAGCTTCGACACCCAGAATTCTGAATTAGCAGACGATTATATTCGTGCATTGGCCGTTGATCATAACAATAACATTTGGATAGGTACCACGCTCAGTGGCATTTTCAAGTATGATGGGAGTTCATGGACAAACTACAATACTTCAAATTCTGATATTGCAGACAATTTCATTAGAACCATTAATTTCTCACCTTCACATGAATTATGGATCGGAACCGTTGAAGGATTGTGCAGGTATGACTGGAGTGCATGGACAACTTGGACAATTGCCAATTCAGGGTTACTGTCCAATAACATTACCTCTATAGCTTTTGATCAAGCAGGAATTCCTTGCGTGACGACCATCAATGGTGGGATATTCTATATTGTAAATGAGAATCCAATAATTTACACCTTGGCAACCTCAAATTTACCAGATAATTCATCCATTTCCGTTCAATACGATGCTTTATATAATCCGTGGTTTGCATCCACTGCCCAAGGACTTTTCACTGAAATAGGAAATCAAATTTGGTTGACATTTAACGTTTCCAATTCTGCAATTCCAACAAACAGTTTAACTGCATTTGAAATTGATCGACATCAGTATTTTTTAATTGGAACACATCAAAATGGCGCAACTATAAGAACCAATAATTTAGAATGGATTAATCTTGATACGCAAAATTCACTTATACCTGATAATAATATTCATTGTATAACTAGAGATTCGTTGGATAATATTTGGATAGGCACAGACAATGGTGGATTGGCAAAATTTAGATTAGAGTTTTTAAATGTTGATGCCTTATCCAATATGGACCAGCTTCAAATTTATCCCAATCCTGTTTCCTATCAATCTTTCCTTAATGTCGATAGCGATATTTCGAATTATCAAGTCACAATAATCGACATTCAAGGAAGAAATTATCCGATTGAGATCAATCCATTTGATAATATAATTTCCTTAAAAAACGTTCCCCCTGGAATTTACAAACTAGTATTTACTGGCGAGGTATCACAGTTTGTAAAAAAATTGGTTGTTATCGAGTAATTCGCAATTATAGAATAATTAAAACGCGTTTTTGATTTATTTAACTACTTTTTTCCAGCCAGAACCAATAATTTGTCTTTATTTAAGAGAAAAACTCACCTGGATTCCATTTTCAGCCATAATATCGTCATCGAACTCATCAAAATTAGTAGCGATAAATTCACATTTATCTTTAAATGCTTCTATAACCTCGGCTTCTTTTGAGATATCATCGGTAGTTTCAAAGTATGCCCCGTCATCCCACAATCCATCTGATAAATAACCTGACTTTTCAACCTTATAATAGCAATTGTTTTTAGAGTTGATTCTGTAAAGCGAAAACTCCATATCGAGCATGCTATTATTATGACTGATTGAGCCACTCATTAAAAAGGAAGCTAAGTCAGAGTGTATGAAAACTTCTTCCCAATATTCGTTGTAGAAATCCGTCAGTCGATCATTTTCGAAAGCCCAACAAATAGCGTCTTTGATCTGGTTATTATTAGATAAATTCACCTTGAAATCGTAACCCTCAAGGTCAATAAGGCCATCAATTTCGTCAACGGTTTCGATTAATTTGCTCTGTTTACAGACATCAATCAATATATTTAAGTAATCATTATCTCGCATAACCATGCTAATTTAATTAAATCAAGCAAAAAAATCACTGCGCTCAGCCGCCTTTATATTTTGACTGACTGTTGTCTTATAAACGAGGAAAATATTTCCTAAATTTATTCATATGAAGCGATTATCGGTCTTAGTTTGTTTTGTTCTTGTGCTGTCTAGTGCTATTTGCCAAATTACTGCATCTGATTGCGGTACTGCCGTAAACATCTGCCAAAACGCGAATTTCGCCGTAGACCCAAATGGTTTTGGCACAATAAATGAACTAATTGTTGGAAGTGTTAGTAACCCTGCGGTGAATCCGGCATCTTGTAACTCAGGCTGTCTGCTTGCCGGAGAATTGAACCCCACTTGGATGATTGTGAACGTAGCAGGCTCTGGTACGTTAGAGTTTTCTTTTGGTATAGATAACAGTTCAGGTTGCTTTGATTGGATCATGTGGCCATATAACAGCAGCAGTTGCAATGATATTTTATTAGATCAGCTTGCTCCTGTGCGCTGCAATTGGAACGGCTTGTGTGAGGGATTTACAGGTATAGGCACGCCTTTGCCCGCAGGAGGTGACCCTTCTAATTTTGAACCTGAATTAAATGTTCTAGCTGGGGAACAATATCTAATTTGTTTGTCAAATTACAGTGCTCAAACGACAAATGTACCTTTGAATTTTTTTGGCACAGCATTGATTTCCTGCGATGCCTACTTGCCAGTTCAAATCAACGATACGACTATTTGCCCTGGAGAAGCTGCCGTTTTAACCGCTGTTGCCAATGGCGCATCTTCTTATCTATGGTCGCCCGGTGGCCAAACAACAGCATCAATTATAGTCAATCCTTTACTTTCTACCACCTACACCTGCACAGTTACCGGAGTAAATAACCTCGGTAATCAAGCAACCGGATCTGCAAGCGCAACAGTAACTGTCCTTTCAGTCAATGATACGCTTTGCGGTTGTTTCATTCAAGCCAGTAACAATGGTCCAGTTTGCTTAAATTCCAAGAACCTTTCTCAATATCAATTGTTTGACAAAAAATAGCATTGATATGAGATTTAAGATTTCATTTTTTATCTTGTTTATAAGCTTTCTAATTAAAGCCCAACAACTTGAGTTTCAATATGCGGGGCAGCAACTCAACGTTTATAACAGCTTATTCAATGATATTCCTTTATTTACTCAAAATTTCGACGATCAGGTTTCAAGCGCAATTTCATTTACCCCATTCACTATTGGCGGTCAAGCTTATAACACCCTTTTTGTGAGCACCAATGGATTTCTAACCTTAGGTCAGGCGACGAGCAGCACCAACTACAACCCCATTTCTCAAGCACCCGGGATGCCGGTTATTGCGCCGTTTGCATGCAATTTAGAAAGTACGAATAACAATGCCAGAGTCAGCTATCAGATTGTAACAGGTTTTAACAATGTGCCGAACTGTATTATTGTGCAATGGCAAAATGTGCGGCGAGTGGGTATGCAAGGTGAATCTTTCTCGTTTCAGGCGAAGCTTAATTTCACATCTGTTATTTGGCCAGGCATAGAATTTATTTACGGTGATTATTCATCCGTCAATAGCACTCAAACGCCGATAGAAATCGGCATCCGAATCGGCACAAGTAGCCAAGGCACAGCTTTTCAAAATATTCAAGTCAACAACGGACAAGCATGGGTTCCCGAACAGTTTGGCACGAGCATCAACGCAAGTTGTCTGTTTCCGTCCGCTACAGGATCTACGGGCGTTCCTCCATCTGGCATGACGCACAGGTGGTTTTTACTTTACAATAATTTTGTTCCTAACCCGAACAGTTCTCCTATTTGTAATCAAAATGGAAACGTAGTCATCTATTCAAATCACGACGGCGGCACACTCAACATCAACTGTGACCAGAACATTCCTAATTTAAAGATTGGTATCTCTACCTACGAGCCAGTTATCGTTAATATCAGTGGTGCATTTGTCGGAAATGTTACTGAGGTACTATACGCCGGTTTTAATTCGAGTCAAAATAACAACCACTGCGGTCTAGGAAACATTACCACAAGTATATCAGGTGTGAATCCTTCGTTGGTGCAAATTTTAACCGCCCCTCCTCTAGACTACTTCCCCGATCATCAAAACGGACAAGCTTATCAAAGTGGCCTCATGGTTGGTGTGAGCGGGCAGTGCGACACGCTATATCAGGCAGGCGGCGGCAATACACCTGACGAGACTGTAGCCTATTTTATCAATGCCTTTGGTGGTAGCCTTCGTTTTCATCATACCTCCTATAATTGCTGGACTACCGAAATCTATGATTTATCTGAAGGCGGTACTTGTTGCACAGATCCATTTTATACCACCCCAATTTGGGATATCGCCATTTCCAACGACACAAGTATCTGTTTTGGCGAAAGCGTCAATCCAATGCTCTTATTCAACAACAACGGAATTGGTCCATTCACCTATTCCTGGACCTTCGAAGGTCAGGAGGTGAGTCAGCAGGCTGGCTTTGCTTTCACGCCTAGCGCAAGTGGCTTGGCCTGCCTAACCGTTACTGACGCAAATGCGGATACACTCACTGAGTGCATGTACATTGAGGTCAATCCACTACCAATTGCTGCTTTTACGGCTTCTGATACGCTACTTTGCTCAAACGAAGTACTCACCCTAAACAACCAAAGCGCACCTCAACTCGGATTATATACCACTTGGCTCCTAGATGGTCAAGCGCTTTCCAATCAAACGAATGTTACTTTCTCTCCAAATGCACCGGGGGTTTACGATATCACCTTAATAGTCAACTCAACTGCGGGCTGTTCCGATACCCTTATACTCAACAACTACATCACGGTTTTGGATACACCCCTTGCCGCGTTTGATTTTTCTCCTGAAGTACTACAAGTAGGAGATCAAAGTATACAACTTACAGATGCTACTTTGGGTCAGGTGGATAGCTGGCTATGGTCGGTCAATTTTGGCAATAATACCGAAACCAGCACACAGCAAAACCCAGAATTCTCTATTCCGAACAATACTTCAAATGAATTTTCAATCGTACTCCAGGTGACAAATCAGGCAGGTTGTACAAGCAGCGCCACTAGTATTATCGGCATTTTTGAAAATGCTACCCTTTTTATACCGAATGCTTTTACTCCTGATGGCAACGAACTGAATCAGTACTTTCAAATTGAGGGGAATAAAATCGATCCTTCTGACTTCTCCTTGCAGATTTTTAATCGTTGGGGCGAACTCATTTTTGAAAGCGAAAACATTGAAATCGGTTGGAATGGCTATTACGGTCCAAATAACGCTTCCGCGCAAAGCGGCATATACACTTATCAAGTACGATACCGTTTTGACGGAATGCAAGAATCCAAAACAATTCGCGGACATTTTAGCTTACTCCGATGAAAAAGTATCATTGCCTCTGCTTACTCCTTGTATTGGCCAAAATTGGTTTTACTCAAAAAGAAGCCAATGTGTGGCATTTTGGAGCCGGACACAGTTTAGATTTCAACAGCGGTTCACCTGTTCAAACTTCAGGAAGTCAGATTTTCACATTCGAAGGAAGCACTTCTTATTGCGATGAAAACGGAAACTTATTATTCTATTCAAATGGCGGAGGCAGAATACCGGCAAGTGGTCAAGATGGAGGTAAAATATGGAATAAAAACAACGAGGTCATGTATGACATGCAGGGTACGGAAGGCGGAGGCTGGAGTGCTGCGCAGTCATCCGTGGTTGTTCCGGCTCCGGGCGAACCGAATGTATTTTACCTATTCACAATGGAAGAACTCGAATTCGACATTGATGGGGTCGTTCCTTCAGAACCAAATGGCAGAGGCTTGCGCTATTTTAAAATTGATATGTCATTAAACGCTGGACTAGGAGATGTCGTTGAAGCTGACATTCAAGTTTATGATTATTCTTTCGAAGGTTTGTGCGCTATACGACATGCCAATGAGACAGATTATTGGATTTTAATCAACCAAGATACTTCAGGGATTGGCGTCTATAGCGTGACTCAAAATGGGGTACAATTATCAGGCGTTTACCCAGCTCCTGTATCAACATCAGGTAGTATAATTAAAGCAAGTCCTATTCCTTTTTTACCTGGTCAATCTTGTTGTAATAAAGTAATGACCCAAGCAGGTTTATTTGATTTTGATCTAACGACAGGTGTTTTAACGTTTGATACCGATTTAGGAGGTAACGCAGCAAGTTACTTTGAGTTTTCACCCAACGGACAATATTTGTACGCAACAGAATTTGATCAGTTCAATTCTACATTTCAATTAATCCAATACGATATAATTCTTGCGCATTCCTCTGGACAAGATTTATCATCAACAGCTCAAATTATTCAGAACAATTTTAATGGCTACTACATGCAATTAGCTCCTGATGGAAAAATATATCACACATATACTGTTTTAGAGCCAACCACAGGCGATATAGCAACAGCGTTGGGGACAATTAATTGCCCGAACACTTCATCTCCAACAATTACCCTCAATGTTTTTTCTTTCCCTAGTGATTTCATTACCTCTTTTGGTTTTTTTGCATTACCGAACTTCCCTTCATGGATATTTTATAATAGTTACGAAGCTCAAATACAATTTGGACCCGACACAACCTTTCTGTGCCCAGGAGAAACTTTATTACTGAATGCCGGCAACGGAACATCGTGGTCTTGGGGCGGCGATGCCTCTACAAATTCGGGACAATTTTATACGGTGACAAGCCCTGGAATTTACAGTGCAACTGTTAATGGACCGTGTGGATTAGGTAGTGATCAAATGGTTGTATTACCTTGTCCAACCGAAGATCCAACAGATAGCAGTAGCACAGGGTTTATTTTCCCTAATGTAATAAGTGCTAACGGCGATGGCTTAAATGACATTTTTGCAATCCAGAATTTACCCGAAAACACAGAAGTAATCATTCTCAACCGTTGGGGAAATGTTGTTTATTCTTCAACTAATTACCAAAACAATTGGGATGGAAAAGACACTTCAGGAAAGGACTTGTTAGAAGGGGTTTATACCTATCAATTCAAAACAGCAAGCGGAAAAACCGGTCATGGTTTTGTGCAAATAATTAAATGATTTTTATGCCCATTTTAAAAAGATATTCCCTTTTTCTTATCCTAACTTTCACCTTACAAAAAACTGTTGTTTTTGCTCAACTGCAAAATAATTATTGGAATTTTGGGTTCAATTGTATGGTGGATTTTTCGGGAGCCCAACCAAATGGAATGCTCAGCTCAGCAATTTACAGTCCGGAACAATGTGCTTCTGTTTCTGATGAAGCAACCGGACAATTGCTTTTTTATACAGATGGAACAAGTGTTTGGACTCCAAATCATCAAACAATGCCAAATGGATTTAATTTATTTGGAGGAGCTTTCCAGTCGTGTTCACAAGGACCTGTAATTGTTCCATTTCCTGAAGATCCTACAAAGTATTACATTTTCACGATGGACGATCTCGAATATGATAATCCACCATTGGATAACGGCTTGAGATATACGGTGGTCGATTTGACGCTGAATGGTGGATTAGGCGATGTTGTACCTTCACAAAAGAATATTTTCCTCACTGATTTTCTATCCGAAAAAATGACCGTTGTGCGAAGTGAGGCAATCAGAGGTTATTGGGTAATCGTTCACAAAAGAGAAAGTGATCAATTTTTAGCCTACAAAGTAGACGGGTGTGGTGTAGATCCAACTCCTGTTTCCAGCAATGTTGGGACCGCTTTATTGGGGGCTAATTCTAATTTCGATCCGAGAATGCCTTTTTATGGATCTATGAAAGCGAATCGAGCCGGCGACAGAATAGCAATGCCCATTGACGATAGCAGATTTATTGATTTCTATTCATTTGATGCTGCAACAGGACAATTATTTGATCCTATTACGGTGGAGGTTTTCGATAATACTCCTGGTTCACCAATCCGGAAATACGGATGTAGTTTTTCGCCCGACGGAAGTATGTTTTATTATACCAACAACATTTCAGTCTATCAATTGAAATTAACAACTTATGACTCCATAAATATTGCCTCCTCACATACGTTAGTTGCCACACCGAGCAATCCAACGTTTCAAATCGAAGAAGGACAAGACGGGAAATTGTATGTTGCCATTGGTGGAAGTAATGTATTAGATGCCATCAATTCACCAAATAGTTCGTTTTGTGATTACACGAGTAATGCCGTTACGCTTAACGGATTGTGCTTGTTGGGTTTGCCCGCTCGCGTTCACGAACGGAATTTTTCCAGTCCTCTCATTGCTTTTTCTCCCGACTCATGTTTGCAAAGTACCATCGCATTTTTGATTGCAACAACGTTACCAATCAATCAAATAAGTTGGAATTTTGGTGATCCGAGCTCAGGGGCAAATAATACCTCAACATCCCTAAACCCTACCCACGAGTTTTCTGATTTGGCTTCTTATCAAATTACCGCCATTGTCCAATTTAATTGTCATACGGATACAATCACCCAAAACATAACCTTATTTGATTGTCCAGATACCCTTACTCCAACCTTGCCTTATGCATTTCCAAATGTAATTACACCCAATTCGGATGGCACCAATGATTTCTTTGCCATCGAAAACTTACCAGAAAACACAGAAGTAACCATTCTCAATCGCTGGGGAAACATCGTTTATTCGGCAACCAATTACCAAAATACTTGGAATGGAATAGACGCTTCAGGAAAGGAATTGGTTGAAGGGGTTTATACTTATAAATTTAAAACTGAAAGCGGGAAAATTGGGCATGGATTTGTGCATTTGCTAAGGTAAAGCCGGGACGGGCAAGACAACAACATTGCGCAAAATAAAGGATAGCACGCATCTTGATCCAAACCATTTACAATCATTTTGTAGTGTTGATCAAAACCAACAAATAGCGCTCACAGATATCATGAAACCTCTTTAGCACCTCTCAAAGAAAAATTAGGCAAAACAGCAACCTGGGACGAACTCATAGTTGTTCAGGCGTATTTGCCGTCGCAAGGTTAAAGTTCAATATACTTCAAAAACTCATTTTTGGTAGCTTCATTTTCGAACTTACCACAGTAATTGGCTGTAACCGTACTGCTGTTTACGTCTTTAACACCTCTCGAAGAAACACACAAATGCGTTGCATCAATGACCACCGCTACATCTTGTGTCTCTAGCACTTCTTGCAATGCCTTGGTGATTTGCATGGTGAGGCGCTCTTGAACCTGAGGGCGTTTGGCAAAATGCTGAACAATACGATTGATTTTAGATAAACCAATCACCTTACCGCCAGAAATATACGCTACATGCGCCTTGCCAATGATAGGTACAAAATGATGCTCGCAATTGGAATAAAACAAAATATTTTTTTCGACCAGCATTTGATTGTACTGGTATTTATTTTCAAAAAGTTTGATGTCCGGGAAATTTGCCGGATTCAGGCCTGAAAAAATTTCCTTTACGTACATTTTAGCCACTCGCTTTGGCGTACCACTTAGGCTGTCGTCGTTACGGTCTAACCCAAGGATATCCATAATTTGCGCAAAATGGTTGGCAATTTCTACGATTTTCTGGTCGTCTGATTTGTCAAAGGCATCGGCACGCAGTGGGGTATCAACCGAGGTGCTGACATGCTCATCGCCAATTTCGTCAATAATGATATCCAAGTGAGTTGGGGAAGCGTGGAATCCGTTTTGTTTCATCTTTTCGTTTTTTTCTTAAACAAAATGAAAGAAGTTAAGTTCACGGGCACCTTAAAAAAAATCAAATACAAATTACCTCAAAAACTAAAGCAACTATGTGCCCTTTTTTCACGTTCTTTGCGGGTAAAAAAATTGACAAACGTGAAAAAAACTATTCTATTTGTGGCTTTGGCCCTGGCCTTCAACTCTTTAGCGCAATCTGTTAAAGGAGAACAAATTACATACACCTACACCAAATTACCGAGCAATCCGGTTCAACCCAAACCGACAAATTACATCTCAAGTGTAACGGCAGCTTATGATGTAGAAAATCAAAAATTAATGGCGCAATACGAAGCGGACAAAGCCCAAGCTGAAGCAGACTACCAACGAGACATGGCAGATTACCCGAATAAAATCAAAGCTGCCGATGAAAAATACGAGCGTGAAATGAAAGCTTGGAACGAAAAATCTACGGCTTCTAAAATTATTGAAAAACAGGTATTGAACGAAAACAACCGTCCGGTTAAAGATTATGTGCCACAACCTTATCGTCGGACAGTATCTATGCCAGCAATGAAAACAAGCTATGATTACACCTCATTAGCTTCTACATACTTGTTTATTGATGGCCTTCAGAAAAGCGCAGGGAATGCCTTGAATTACACTGTAACCCTTCAGGGTTATGAGTCTACGCCTGCTAGAGTAGTATCTGAAGTTAAGAAAGAATCATCTCGTGTAAATAATGTTGTAACCACTGTTGATGTGACTTACTACCATATCGAATTTACGTATCGCCACCCGATGAGCTTCCGCGTCACCAACGCTATTAACCAAGAAATTTACGCTGCAGCACCTGCAGAATTCACTGAGTTTAAAACGTACAAAGGCCCAGCAACCAAAACACAGCCTTCTATGGATATCAGTGCATCAGTTAAGGCCATGGAAGACAAGTGTTTGCAAGACAACCTCAAAGTGATCAATCATATGATCAATGATCGCATTGGTTTTGAACGCACCGAAGAAACATTTGAAATGTATTATGTAAAGTCTAAGAATGAGTCGCATAACGACATTCAAGACGCGTTTAATGCGGCGAATTTAGGTTTCAAAATGCTCGGCACCAACGAAGCGCAAGGCGCCATGAAACTCAACGAAGCAATTGGCATCTGGAACAAAGCCCTTGAAGAATCCGAAATTGACAACAAAAAAGCACGCATCGACAAAGACATCACTATTGCCATTTATTTCAATTTGTTGGAGGCTTATTTTGCTTTGCGCAATACTGCTGCTGCAGACGAAATCCTTAAAACCATGGGCCGTATGGACCTCTCAAACCGCGATAAAAAACAGCGTGAGGCTTATGAGCAAGCATACATGGAACTTAAATTACGCATGGCCGCCAACGGCTTATAAAATGAATGATGCGTCTTTTCATCCTTTCTGCATCCTTACTTTTTTCTCATTTATTACTTGCCCAAGACACACTTCGTGCACTTTTTATTGGCAACAGCTACATGGGGGTCAATAACCTACCGCAAATGGTCAGCGATCTCTCCTCTTCTCGAAACGACGTCTTGTATTTTGACAGCAATACACCCGGTGGTCAAACTTTTCAGAGCCATGCTGCCAACCCTGTAAATTATCAAAAAATGGCTGCACAGCCCTGGGATTATATCATTTTACAAGGCCAAAGCCAAGAACCCAGCTTTCCATTCAATCAAGTCAATACCGCTACGCTTCCTTTTGCGGTGCAACTCGCAGACAGTGCCAAAGCCATTCAACCGTGTAGCCAGGTTAATTATTTCATGACCTGGGGTCGGCAAAACGGCGATCCACAATGGGATTCTATCAACACTTTTGATAAAATGAATCAGCGCCTGCGCGACGCCTACTTGCGCATTGCCGACTCTGCCAATGCAGCTGTCTCACCGGTGGGCGTGGCTTGGAAATACGTCCGAGACAACTACCCAAACATCAATTTGTATCAGCAAGATGGCTCACACCCCAGCTTAGAAGGCTCTTATTTAGCTGCTTGTGTTTTTTATACTTCTCTGTTTCATGAGCCAACAATGGGCAGTCCATACAATCCTGGCATCGATCAAAATACGGCCGGTATTTTACAGCAAGTGGCCAGTACCATTGTACTAGATAGCCTATCTACCTGGAAACTGATACACACAGATAGCGTTCTTCAAGCAACTGCAAGTTATTCGAGTATTCCGGGTTCCAGTCTTCAAAGTTTTACAGCCAATGCCAATCAAAGTGCAAATTTTACATGGTATTTTCCAGATTTAACCGTTGAAATTGGTGCAAATGTAGGTTTTGAATATAATTTATCGAGCTATCAAGTCATGTTGGTAGCAGAAGGGCTCTGCGATACCGATACTGTTATAATTGAAGTCAACAACCCAAATGCAGGGCTCGTAGACAATAGCTTCTTGACTTGGAAAATAACGGGACCAAACTCAATTCAAATCGAAAGTGAACAAATTCTAGCAATAGATGCCTTTGATTTACTCGGAAGAAAATGTCCGTTGACAAAAGATGGTGTTGAAAATAAGATGCAACTTCAATTCGCTAAAAACACCTCTTTTATCAAGATTGAAACACCAACGGGAATTGCCGTAATTCGGATTCCAGTAATGCTTAATTAAGCACTTTCGTTTTCGAAAAATAATTCTCGGTTGTAATGACAATCGGATTCGGATTGTACCACTTGACAAAATAACCAAAATCGGCATCGTTGGCCTTGCGCCATTTTTCGAATTGGTCGTTGGGTGCTTGCGCAAAAACCCAGGCGTTGTAGGCATCCCAGAAGCCCATATCGTCTATTTTTTGCCAAAAAGAATAAAGCAGCATGTCATTGGCTTTGCCTTGCTCAGTGAGCGTTAGTAGGAGTTCTTTGCGTATGGCCGTAAGTGCGGCTACATTTAGTGTCGGTTTTTTATTGGCTGCGCTGTATTTGCCTGCTGCCAAACCAATGGCCATTTCAAAATCGATGGTAAAAGGACTCGCGTCTTTGGCAAAACTAATTTGCCAAGCCCCTTTTTCATAGACCAATGCTTTTTGATACGTTTGATACAACCAATAACTCATTTCTCTGGTGCGCTGGGTGTTGCGTTCTAAATTCATGAAGATTTCACCATACAAAACGCCCCAGATCTCATTTTCAGTGTTCAAATAAATGCGCGCCAAACGGTAGTAATTCGACGGAAATCCTGGATCCATCTCAATGCCTTTCTCATAGTATGGTATGGCTTGGTCCACTTTATCTTGCATCAAATATACATTTCCGGTTTCTACATACAAACGACCGCTATTTGGAAAGCGCTCTAAACCTTTGGCATAAGCTGCCAAAGCGTCATCAGACTTTTCCATAAGATCCAAACCATTTCCGATCATTTGCCAAAGTTGATCAGTAGCCTGTGTATGCTCGGTTTGGGTTTGCATGATTTCAACAGCCCGCGCGTAGTCTTTTTGCATGTAATAGCTGTATGCGTATTCGTACCAAGCATCGTAGTTTGTCGAATCTTTTTGCAAAACAGCCTCTAGCGTTACCCTACTCTGTGAGATGTTTCCTGCATCCATTTGTTCAATAGCTTCATTGATTTCTTTGGCAAATGGATTCTCTTGTGCGAAAGTGTATGAAAGACAGAAAAGGGTCAAAAAGAATGATAAATTTTTCATAAAAAAGGGGTAACTTGAAAATGAGTTAACTTGATTGCTTTAGTTGACGAAGTGCGCCAAAATACCCGGCGTGCACCACAAAGATGCGCGATTTTCGCTAAAAAACTGCAAACAGGCCTGATTTTACCAATTCGATATCCCAAAGAAACGGTACAAATCCCCTCCTGCGTCTCAACAACCAGGTACTGATGCCAATAGCTTGGCAAAGAAGATAAAATGGCCTGACTATATAATTGTTTGCTTAAAATGGGCCATTCATCAGGGAAAGCTGTATTTCTTTTGAATAGATGTTCAACTTGCCTCCACTTGGCTTTGCTTAAATTTTTAGATTTTCGATCTTTTAAATGAAACTCATTTTCTTGAAGAAAAATCTCGCACAAGTTACTTTACATGAGACCTTGATAAGCAAAGCGTTGGTCGCCGTCGATAGCCGGTTCTGAGGGCTCGCCTTCGTCATTGTACCAGCGAAAGGCATATTTAAAGTAATCCGTGCAAACATGCGGCTGGTATTTGACTTGAAAAGCCCATGCCTTAGAAGGCTCCAATTTAAGTACAAACAATTGCTTGAAGCTATCTCCAGGACTCAGGTTCCAGAACTGCATGTATTTGTGGTCACTTGCTGCAGAATCAGGTAGCACCGGGTCATAAACCATCAGCGGTGTCCATTTCATCGATTCGCCACGCTCGTAGGCCAAAATCTCATACAAACCCATGCCAAGCTGCGGATGTCCGGGTACCAAAATACTGTTGTGTAAGGAAGATTGATTTTTAATTTCCAACTCCAAAACAGTGTACTGATCAGAACTTGTAGGCACTTGCCTCAATGTGAAACCCAACTCTGTTGGCAGCAAATCAGCATAAACTGCGCTGGAAACAAAGAATAAAAAAAACGCAATTAATCGTTCCACATGTAAAATTTTGGCGAGACGACATTTAATTCGTTGAGCTCATCGATGGTATATAGATGATTGAATAGCTCGATTTCCATATCGGGGTAAATTATGAGCGAAATGGAACTTGTTCCGTAAGCACTTAAATCCATCCAAATGAGGGGCCCCTTGCGGCGTAAATGAACACGCAGTGCGCGGTTAAAATCTCTTAGGCGATTGTATTCTGATTGCGGAAGCGGTTCAAATTGCTCTGGAATGAACTGATAGGCTAATTCAATTAATCCTTCTATTTCTTTCTTGGAGAATTGCAATGAATCTATTTGCTGCATTTTAATGAGCCGTTCCAGACCCTGTTTGGTTTCAATAGAAAGTCTTGGCTGCTCTTTTCTTTTATCGACCGATGCATATTTTGTATTCGGAATTCCCATTTCATAGTATCGTTCAAAAAGTAAGTTTCCATCTGCAGCGTATGCTCTGCACCAGCCATCTCTCAGACCTGCTAGGTAATGAAAATCGATAAGCAATTTACCCGTTGAATCCAATTCTTGATAAGGGCCATGCAAACTATCGGAAATCGTATGCAAAAAACGGGTTTTAATGCCGTTGCTCGCGTAAAATTCTTTAAAGCAATCTTGGTTCTTGTACTCAACCCTACTCTTTAGGTTGCCATTCGGATAATAGAGCTCTTGTAGTTGCTTGAAATAACCATCGGCACGTGTTTCTGCAATATAAAGCTGCTCCAATACCATTTTAGGATACCAGCGTTTAATTTCTCTATAGCTGTTGGAACCCTGTTCTTTATATATTTCTAAGCGCTGCCATTCTCCGTTGGGATAAAATTCAACAAGTGAGGTGTCTTTGCCCTTTCTGTAATCCCTGCGCCAATGTAGCTGGCCATCGTTGTACCACCAGGTTTCCACGCCTTTATGGCGGTCAAGCAACTGGATGTCAACATCATGGATTTGAATACCTGACGGCGTCCATTCTTTCAAATAGCCATTGGCGCCGACATCTAAAACTTGTTCTAGCGTTAGTTGCCCGTTTTCTGCCCATTCTTTTTTGTTGGGCTCAAAAGGGTGTGCGGTTTCTAAATCATACAAATACCAAGACGCTTGTTGGCCATTTGGGTGCCAAGCCTTCCACTCGCCTACTGGCACATCATTTTGGTAATTGCGTTCCGACTGCAGTTTGCCGTCTGGATGATAGCTTTTAAAGCTACCATATAAACTACCATCTTTATAAGTTCCTTTGGCTTTGAGCTTTCCGTTTTCGTAATAGGTATAGACTGGCCCATTTAAAGAGCGGTGTTCGTATTGCCCATCTTTGATAAACTGATGGTATTTGAGTTCCATGAGTTCGCCAGTATCGTAATACGTGCGTTCAGCACCAATAGGCGTCATTAAATAAGTATAGCCGTCGTCATCTACCGTATGGGCTGGATGCATGCTTTTATCGGATTCATTGAGCTCACGGTAACGGATCCAAGCATAAGAGCGCTCAAAACGCTTTTGACCTTTAAGACCAAACTCAATTGTTTTTAAACAGCGACGGCCATTAGCATCCAAATAAAAGATATTGTGCGTTTGCAAAGGACCATTCTCGTAATACACTTTTTGATCAATAAGAACGGAGTCGTTATCCCAAAGTGAAAACTTGCTACGCACCCTCGGCTTGCCTTCAAAGGTGTTGAGGGTTTCCTCCACCATACGACCCTTCACAAACACACGGCGCTCATAAATTTGCCCTAAATGCATGATTTGACAAACACCATCGCGCGGCGTTTGGAGGTCGTCTTCAAAAAAAGTAGAAAACAAATAGTGCCCTCCTTTTTTATGGGAAGGATTGAACGCACAGATATCTTGGGCCCATGCGTGCATGCCGTCGGGCCTGCCTCCGATCAAAAGAACCTTGCCCTCTCGCTGGCCATAAGCAAAAGAATGCAGCCCATTGAAACCAGCAATTGAATCGGCCTTGAGTTGAATTTCAAAAGGAAAATTGTTGGTTTGGGCCTCAGTATCGAAAACAAACGTGCCCGTAAAAAGATATAAATACAGAATTACATTTATTTTCATCTTATTGATTTTAAATAATATAAATATATTAACCTCTACTATTAGATTAATAAGAAATAACCTAGAGCACTTCTATTTATTTAAACTCGTAAGGCACACCGGTTACTTGCGTTAGTAAATTTTGCGGCGCATCCAAAACCTTCGCATTCCCTTGCGGGGTGGGTGTCATTACAAGCGAAAAATAGAACCGAAAAGCTACTTAAAATGAAAAAATGCTTCATGTGAACCACCTATTTAATGAGGTAATTTGTTTTGAAGTACGCCGTAAAGAAATGTTCCAAAAATGGCAAAGAACACGACAACAAAAAAGCTCACAAAACCGTACCCAATATTGACTACCATTGGCCCTGGGCAAGCGCCACTCATGGCCCATCCGATGCCAAAAAGTGTTCCACCAAGAATGTAGTGCCAATAACCCTTTTCTTTCGGGACGAATTCGATCAAATTACCTTGGTAATCTTTGGCCTTCATTTTTTTGATAAGTGCTGTTCCAATGACGCCTAGAACAACTGCCGTTCCAATAATACCGTACATATGGAAACTCTGAAACCTAAACATTTCTTGGATGCGATACCAACTAATAGCTTGGGATTTGGCCATAACGATACCAAATAAAATTCCGACGAATAAAAACTTGATAAATTTCATGGCTTAGAATATAAGTGGGAAAATAAGGTGTGTCATCAAGAGGCCTCCGATAAAAAAGCCTACTACCGCAATTAAAGAGGGTATTTGAAGATTTGATATTCCTGATATGGCATGCCCTGAGGTACAGCCGCCTGCGTAACGGGAGCCAAAGCCAACAAAGAAGCCACCAAAAGCGAGCATTAGAAAACCTTTTAACGTAAAAATAGCTTCCCAACTAAATATTTCTGAGGGCTGAATCTGATCGGCTTTTGAAAACCCTAGTTCTGCCAAATCCTTGACAGTGGCATCGGCCAAAACAAACGCAGAACCGTCATTTAAAAATTGATTGGCAATATAGCCACCAATAATGGCACCAAGAAGAAATACGAGATTCCATGATTGTGTCTTCCAATCAAAATCAAAAAATTTAACGCGCTTTCCTGCACCTACAATAGTGCAAATGGTGCGAAGGTTCGAGGAAAATCCAAAGCTTTTTCCAAAAAAGAGCATGAGAAACATGACTGCGGCTATGATGATTCCGGAGAACCACCAAGGCCAAGGTTGCATAATAAAATCGAGCATGGGTTAGGGTTTAGATTTGAGAATTGAATTAATTTGATTTCATTACCTTACTTTGGCAAACGAAGTCGGTGCGCGGCACTTCGGTTTTTGAAATGGCACCAAAGCCGCCGTCTACCTCAGTAAAGTTGCGGTAACCGCGCGCTTGTAATATAGAAGCGGCTATCATGCTTCGATAACCACCGGCGCAGTGCATAAAGAAATGTTGCTCTGGATCGATATCTTTGGTCCAGTCGTTGATATAAGCCAGCGGCTTGCTGTAGGCGTCTTCAACGTGCTCAGCTTCGTATTCCGTTTCTTTGCGCACGTCAATCACCATAGACTCACCGGCTTTAAATTGAGTGGCAAATTCTTCAGCAGAGATGCGTTTCACTTGGTCAATTTCTTTACCTGCTTCTTGCCAAGCTGCAAAACCACCTTCGAGGTAGCCCAATACTTTATCGAAACCTACACGGCTCAGGCGCGTGATTACCTCCTCTTCCATACCTGACTCTGCAATAAATACAATTTCTTGTTTCACATCACCCACAAGTGCACCTACCCACGGTGCGAAATCACCGCGAATGCCAATGTTGATGGATTGTGGAATAAATCCTTTATGAAAATCAGCTGGTGACCTGGTATCTAAAATCAAAGCACCTGTGGCCTCAACGAGTGTTTTGAAGATTTCTGGGCTCAAAGGTGTTAAAGCCTTTGCTTTGACCTCTGTAAAACTGTCATAACCTTTTTTATTCATAGCTACATTATAGCCAAAATAAACTGGAGGTGGCAACAAACCGTCTGTAACGGCAGCTATAAATGCCTCTTTGTTCGGCTGATTAAGCGCATAATTCATTTTCTTTTGGTTGCCCAAGGTGTCAACGGTTTCTTTCATCATGTTTTTACCGCAGGCTGAACCCGCCCCATGTGCAGGATAAACCGTGATATCATCTGCCAAAGGCATGATTTTCGTCATGAGTGAGTCGTAAAGCATACCGGCTAGATGTTCTTGGGTCATATCTGCGGCTTTTTGGGCAAGATCAGGTCGGCCTACATCTCCCAAAAAGAGCGTATCTCCGGAAAAAATAGCTTCGTCTTTTCCTTCCGCATTGATCAATAAAAAGGTAGAGCTCTCCATTGTGTGGCCAGGCGTGTGCAATACCTTAATTTTGACATTGCCAATTTCAAATACTTGACCGTCTGTCGCAATAATGGCCTCATATTCGGGATTCGCCATGGGGCCATAAACGATCGGCGCTCCAGTTTGCTTACTCAAATCCAAATGGCCAGAAACGAAATCCGCATGAAAATGCGTTTCAAAAATATATTTGAGGTTTACACCGTCTGCTTTTAAACGATCTAAATAAGGCTGCGTCTCTCTCAGCGGATCGATAATGAGTGCATCGTTGCCGCTCACCACATAATAGGCCCCTTGTGCCAAACAACCCGTGTATATTTGTTCTATTTTCATACTAATTCTTTGGTACAAAAGTACAGTAATGTTTGCTTGTAAAATGTGACATAAGTCACAAAAAAAAGCCACTTGCGTGGCTTTTTAGAATTGATTGAAGGATAAAGCTAGTCTTTGCCCAACATTTCGTTTTTGAGGCTCTCTTGAACTGGTGGCGTGCCAAACCAAATTCCAAAAAGTGCTTTTTTGAACTCAAGGCCAGGTATTGTACCTTTTACTTCGCCATTTTTAGTGACGCGAACGCCTTTTCCAGGGATGTAATCGAGGTAAATTTTATCGCCATTTTGAATAGGCTCGCTGAAAAAACCAACAAATTTTTTGATTTCTTCTTTGCTCGCTGAACCGTGCTTTGAAATGGCAAAACCTTCGTTTACGGATTCAATAAAACGCTCTCTAGTGACACTGTTTGAAATAATTTTGAGGTGAATGGCCATTTCGGTGTCATCGTAGATAATTTTTTTGGAGTCAGCCGTCTTTTTGGGAACATAAAGTCCAGCGACATACAAATCCATAAAGTACTTTTCACGAAGACCTGCGCCGTTGATAACGAGGTTTTCGCCATCGAGTTTAAGTTCTGTATTGAAGCTCACACCGTGGAATTTTTTCGTTTGGGCAACGGTTGTGAGCGTTGCTACGAAAAGAAGAAGGATTGTAAAAAATATCTTTTTTATATTTAACATTTTAAAATTATTTAGCTCAAGGTATAAATTATTTATGAATTAATCCTCCCAATAGTCGGAATTTTCATTTTCGTCGAGTAATTTCTGCCAATTATAGGTCGGGTCATCTGCATCAAAAAGAATAGCCTTGTACATGCCTTCGGAAATTTCGTAGCGCAAGACTTCTTCACCTGTATACGCTTCAATGGCCTCTAGCAACAGCTGCTCGTCTGTACTGCAAAAAGAAAGCGCTTGCCCTAGCGCGTTGCCCCTGCCTGTTCGGCCACATCGGTGTACGTAGTTTTCGGGGTTGTCTGGAAGGTCGTAATTGATGACGTATTCCATATTAGGGATATCAATACCTCTGGCGGCAACATCTGTTGTAATTAATACCTGATTTTTCCCTTCTCTAAAACGCTCTAAAAGTGCAAAGCGATCATTTTGAGCTACGCCTCCGTGTAGTGCCTCCGCATGAACACCTACTCGCTCCATGGCCTTCACAACGCGTTCCACCCGCACTTTGGTTCGAGCAAAAACCAAGAAACGCGCCTCGGGATATTCGTTGATCATGTTTTCTAAAAAGAAGCGTTTGTCGTCCATTTCGATAAAAGCAACTGCATGTTGTACGTTTTTGGATACAGGGTTTTGTGGCGACAACTGAATGCGTATAGCCGAGCGCACGACATCATAGGCCAAAGACTTGATCTTTTTATCTATGGTAGCGGTAAAAAACAAGGTTTGGTGTTTGGCTGGAATCTTTCGGATAATATCTTGAATATCTTTATTGAAACCGAGGTCGAGCATGAGGTCTGCTTCGTCAAGGACCAAAGTATGTACTCCCGAAACGTCGAGGTGTCCTTGCGCAATGAGGTCAAACATACGGCCTGGAGTAGCGATGAGTACCTCAACGCCTTTTTGAAGCTGCTTGATTTGCGCATCTTGTTCTACGCCACCATACAATCCGATGGCCTTCACTTTGGTTTGGGCACCAATTTGTTCAAAAACACCCGTGATTTGCTGCGCAAGCTCCCTAGTTGGGACCAAAACGATACAACGGATCTGCAGGGAGTTGGAGGCTTGTTTTTTGTATTTGAGCAGTTTGTTCAATACGGGAATAACGAACGCCGCGGTTTTACCGGTACCGGTTTGAGCCACCGCCATAACATCTTCTCCGTCTAAAATGTGTTTTATGGCACGGTATTGGATATCGGTAGGTCGTTTGAAACCGAGTACTTTCAGTTGGTCTTTTATCTTCTGATCAATATGGTAATCTTCGAATTTCATCACAACAAAGATACGACTAAAATAAAGACCTTATTTTTACAAATCAATTTAAACCAAGCATATGAAAATCAAACTTCTCCTCTCTGTTCTGCTTTTTGGCACCGCTATTTGGGCCAACGATAAAGTAACCGTCAAAGGCACCCTTTCGGGCGTAACCGTCTATATGCAAGGTGCACAATTGCAGCACAAAGCCAATTACACAATCAAACCTGGCCTCAGCGAAGTCATTGTCGAGGGCATTTCAGCTCAAATTGCGCCAAATACCATTCAAGTTAAGGCAACTGGGGCGGTCGTTATTTTGGATTCCAAATACGAATTCTATTATCCGCAACCCGATGCACAGGCCAATTCTTCAGAACTCCCACCTAAGGTTAGAGCGGCCATAAAAGCACTTGAAGATTCAATCAGACTCGTCAATTTTGAACTCCGCGACATCAATGATGAAATCGAAGTCTTGGTTGCAGCCCGTAAAATCATCATCTCTAATGGCGCCGTGAAAGGTCAGGGTAAAGTAAACGACAGTATTCAGTTATTGAAATCAACTGTTGATTACTACACGACTAAAGTATCGGAACTCAACAAAAAAATCAGTGCGCTGGACCGTCAAAAAGTGAAGAAAACAGACATCATTAGCAGTCTTGACCAACGCCTCAACGACCTACGCAACTATGCCGAACAAAACAACCCACAACCTGAAATCAAAGGCATTCCGCGCATTGTCATTACCCTTATGGCCAAAGAAGCCGCAAGTGGTCGCATTGACCTCAGTTATTTAGCTTCCAATGCAGGTTGGACACCACTTTACGACATCCGCAGCGAGGCCAGCTCCGGAAAAATCAGCCTCACATACAAAGCGCAAGTGCGTCAGCAAACTGGCCTCGACTGGAACGACGTCAAACTGAGCATCTCTACCAACAACCCATATGCCAACAAAACCAAGCCCGAGCTCAGTCCTTGGTATATCGATTATCAAGAATACCGAAAAAAGCTTGAAGAAAAAGCAAAATACCGTTCAGATGCCTATAACAATGCGCCTTCGGTCAATACACAAGCCATGAATATGGGTTTCATGTATTCAACTACTGCAGGTAGCGATGAAAAAGATGCGCTCAATGCCAGTGAATTCACGACGGTAGTGCAGCAACTTATTGCAGCCGAATTTAAAATCGACCTCAATTACAATATTGCATCTGATAACCAAAACCACATGGTGCTGGTTAAGCAAAGCGAGCTCAACACCTCCTTTAGGTATTTTGCGGTGCCCAAATTGGACCCGGGAGTATATTTGGTTGCTCAAATGACCAAACTCGACGAACTCCAATTGGTTCCGGCCAAAGCCAATATTTTCTTTGACGGAACTTACATCGGTGAAACCTATATTGACCCAACCAATCTCGATGACACCCTTAATTTATCTCTGGGTAAAGACCCCAATATTGTCGTGAAGCGTACGCTGCTCAAGAACCAAAGCAAAGAGCGCATCGTACAAGACAAGAAAGAACGCAGCTTTGCCTACAATATTGAGGTGCGCAACCTCAAGTCATCGGATATCGATCTGACCATACAAGATCAAATTCCGCTCACTACGAACCCCGATATTGTGATTGAAAAATCTAATCTTGGCAAAGGCGTAATCGACGAAAAAACAGGTCTTATTGAGTGGAAACTCAAGCTCAAAGCCAAAGAGAATCAAACTTTTGATTACGACTTCAAAGTCCGACACTCAAAAGATAAGAACGTACAGATTTAAAAATCAGACCTAAAAAGTTAGCGAATACCGTCGTTACTCACTGAGGTAGCGGCGGTATTCCATTTTATTGCTATCGAAAGTAAGTTTCTTAGCTAGGGCTCCGGCGTTATCGCGGTCTGTTAAACGGTCAGATAAATATTTAGCGACCTCCAAACGGTTCTCATCAAAAGTAAATAAGTCCAATAATTGCTCTGCTTGCGCCGTGGTTAAACAAGTACTTTTCATTTCTAGTTGCAATGCTTCTAGTCTATCTTCTTCAAAAGATTGGTCTTGCAATTCTGCCTTAAAGGCCTCCAAGCGATTCATTGTTTTGGTACAATTCACGCGACTAGACAACATTTGTTGATTCTGGACTACCTGAGAATTCCCATTCATTTGAGGATTGGTATTCATTTGATTCGATGACGAATTTGAGGAAGTCGTTGTCGTCGAACTTGTTGAAGTCGTTGAGGTTGTTGTTTCGGTAACCGTTGCGTCAGTTCCCAAACCGGTACCGCTGGCATTTGCATTGAGATTGACATTCACCCCTCCTACTGACAGGTTCATATTCAAATTTACATTTTCGTCGGGAATTGTTCCTGTCGTTGTGGTAGTTGTATTTGAAACCGTTGTATTTGAAGTTTGAACCGAAGTATTTGGCGTTTCTGTTACGTTGACATTCATGTTGATGCCCATGTTTGCAGCAGTTCCTTGACTTTGTATGTTGGTATTTGGCGTTTCAGTTAAATTGACATTCATATTGACACCCGTTGAATTTCCTTGGATATTTGAAGATGAATTGGTAGTTGCGTTTGTAGTTGCATTTGAAACAGAATTTACCACAACCATATCTGAATAAACCGCTGCATCATTTGGGCGATATACAACCGCCTCTTGTATGACGCCGTGGGTAGGTTCCATACCCATCAGCTGTAATTTGCCTTTTCCCTTTTTATAAACAATGCGCGTAGTGATGTCGTAAGGTGCATCGATCATGAAATTTTTGTCGATGTCTGGCGTTTTGCCGTCGGCAAAAATAACCTTGACGGAATAGCTGCCGTTTTTGATCTGACTGACCTGAACATTGGTTTCGGGTTTGGAATTTTGGCGAATACCATTCAGAACGACATAAAACTGCTGACCATTATTGTTGAAAATACTTATGTTGCTTTGCGCATAAGTAAAAGTAACTAGAATGATAAAGTTGAGAAGGATAATTGCTTTCATAAGGACTAAAATTTTTATCAAAGAAAACAAAAAATTGACTGGCATCAAAATCTCAGACCCGCTCTTTTTTCTAACTTCGTAGGCATGAACTTTGTAATCGTCGATGTCGAAACTACTGGTGGCCACACCAAAGACTCCAAAATAACGGAGCTCGCTATGTACAAGCACGACGGCGAGCAAATCATTGAGCATTTTCATAGTTTAGTCAACCCAGAGCAAGCCATTCCTGAATTTATTGTGCGGCTTACTGGCATTACCGACAGCATGGTTGCAACGGCACCTAAATTTTATGAAATTGCAAAACAAGTGCTTGAATTTTGCGAAGGATGCGTTTTTGTGGCACACAATGTCGCTTTTGACTATGGCATGTTCAGAAGTGAATACAAACGTTTGGGTTACGAATTTAGAATGCCTCAACTCTGCACGGTTAGGGCTTCTCGAATTGTTTTACCCGGCCATGCCTCATACTCACTTGGGAAAATTTGTAAAGAATTAGGTATTCCGAATGCTGCACGCCACAGAGCCGACGGCGACGCCAAAGCCACCGCCGCCCTATTTACCCTACTCATTCAATCCGACAAAAACCAGCTGAAAACTTTTATCCAGGATGTCCTTAATCCAAAAAATGTACATCCGAATTTGAGCCTAGAGAGTATTGAAGAATTACCCAACAAAACGGGCGTCTACAAACTCTACAACGAATTCAATCAGCTCATTTATATTGGTAAAAGCATTCATATTAAAAAACGCATTGAACAACACCTGCGCAATACCAAAACAGCCAAAGGCCAGCAAATGATTCAAGATATTTGTCGGGTCGAATACGAACTGACAGGCTCTGAACTGATCGCAATGCTCTTAGAATCGGCGCTCATCAAAGAACACAAGCCCATATACAACCGAAAATTACGCAAAAGCCTGTTTCCTTTTGGTCTCTATGACCAACTAGATATTGACGGCTACAAAAGGCTCAAGATAGAAAGTACCGCCAAAAAAGAAGAAGAGCCCCTAATGCAATTTACCTCGCGAAAAGACGCAATAGGCTACCTAGAACACATCGTAGAAAAACGCCAACTCTGTCAAAAACTTTGCTATTTGTACCCTACCCAAAGTGCTTGTTTTCAGTACACCATTCATCAGTGCAATGGCGCATGTGTCCAAGAAGAAGATCCGGCACTTTACAACCAAAGAGTGCAAGCATATATCGACGAATTACAATTCAACGGAGACACTTTCTTTTTAATTGACAAAGGACGCAACAAAGGAGAAAAAAGCTTGGTTTGGATAGAAAACGGTATTTACCGCGGCTACGGCTACGCCCCGTTTCATTTTCATGGCAAGGAGCCCCTGCACTGGACTCGATATATACAACTAGAAAAAGAAAACAGAGATAATAAAACGATTGTCCACCAATTCATGCGTAAACCAAGTGGTCAAAAACGCATTGACCTCAATCCAATATTGCGCGCATGAAATCACAAGGCAAACTCATATTTTTGGGTTCTGGGACCTCTCAAGGTGTTCCGGTGATCGCTTGTGCATGCCCAACATGTTCTTCGCCAAATTCAAAGGATAAGAGACTACGCGCAAGTGTGCTTGTCCAATTGCCAGGCCTTCATTTCGCCATAGACGCAGGGCCCGATTTCAGACAGCAAATGCTGCGCGAAAACGTCAACTCCCTAGATGCTATTCTTTTGACCCATGAACATAAGGATCATATCGCGGGTCTCGACGACGTTCGGGCATTCAATTACCAGACCCAAAAAGACTTTCCTATTTATTGTAGTCAGAAGGTAGAAGCTGCTTTGAAACGCGAGTTTTATTATGCCTTTGAGGCCGATCTTTACCCAGGGGTACCTCGTTTTCAAATTGAGCACCTTCAAAATGGCCGCTTTGAATTAAAAAACCACCAAATAGAAACCATTGAAGTTTGGCACCACCAGATGCAAGTTTTTGGATTTCGAATAGGTAAATTAGCTTACATCACCGATGCCAAGACCATTTCAGCAGAAGAAAAATCAAAACTAATCGGGCTTGATATCTTCATTGTGAATGTGCTCCATGAATACACCCATTTATCTCATTTTAATCTTGAAGAAGCACTAGCCCTGATCGATGAAATTAAACCAAAACAAACCTATCTAACCCACATCTCTCATCTCTTTGGTTTACATGATGACGTCAACGAAAAACTACCTGACAACGTCAAATTGGCCTACGACGGTCTCTCGCTGACTTTCGATTTTTCATGCTAATTTTACTTTATGTCCGTGCAAAACAAAATCGATATTGAGGCCCTTATTCATAGCAAAAACCCCAAATTGCTCAAATGGCTGCCTGGTTTTGTCATTGGTTTTTTAAAAAAGAAATTACATCAAGACAAAATCAATTCGTTTTTAGCCGATAAAGGCAACCTTAAAGACCACGAATTTTGTCAGGCCGTTATCGACTATTTTCAGATCAAAATCGAGGTGCAAGGCATCGAGCATGTACCGGCAACAGGCGGTGTCATTTTAGCCTTGAATCATCCTTTAGGCGGCATGGACGGAATCGCACTTATTCATGCCCTTCGACATACGCGACGCGATGTCGCTGTAATTGTCAATGATTTATTGCTTAACATCGAGCAGCTCTCAAACCTGTTTGTTGGTGTCAACAAATTTGGACGCAACCAAGGCGGTGTAAGAAACTCCATCCGCAATGCCTTCGAAAAAGAACAAGCGCTCATTATTTTTCCCGCAGGCATGGTGACGCGCCTGCATTATGGTCAAATCATTGAGCCAGAATGGAAAAAAACTTTTGTGAGTTATGCAAAAGAATTACAACGCCCGATTGTACCAATTTATATTGATGGTGCGTTATCCAAAGTCTTTTACCGCGTGAATCGCTGGCGTAAAAGACTTGGCATCAAAGCCAATTTAGAAATGTTTCTTTTGGCTGACGAAATGTTTAAACAAAAAAATGGTAAAATTGCTTTTACAATAGGCAAACCATTATACCCAGAAGACCTTCCGCAAGACCTTGACGATCTCGGCACAGCCAACTGGGTTAAAAATCATGTTTACAGCTTAAAATCTACCTATGCAAAAAGTAATTGACCCCATAGACCGAGCTGTTCTACGCCAGGAACTTAGTCCAGAACGCTTTTTGCGTTTCACCCGAAAAGGTGGCAACGAAATTTACCGTATTAACGCACAAAACGCACCAAATGTACTCAGAGAAATTGGCCGTCTTCGCGAGCTCACGTTTAGGGCCTCTGGCGGCGGTACAGGCCAAGAAATCGATATAGATGAACACGATTTTGGTCCTTTTGCTTATGAGCAACTTATCGTTTGGTCCGAAGAAGACCAAGAAATCATTGGGGGTTACCGATATAAAGTATGTGCCGATGCGCTAGATGCCGCAGGCAACTACCAACTTTCTACCGTACACTATTTTGATTTTAACGAGAAGTTTAAAAGCGCATACTTACCGTATACCATCGAGCTTGGTAGGAGTTGGGTTCAACCCAATTTCCAGCCAAATGTCAATCCCAAAAAAGGTCTTTTTGCACTTGATAACATCTGGGACGGACTCGGGGCCTTGATTCGATTTTATCCCCAAATCAAGTACTTTTTTGGAAAGGTCACCATGTATCCGGACTACGACCGTCCGAGTCGCGATTTTTTACTGAATTTTCTTCAGCATTATTTCAAAGATAATGACACCCTGATCAAGGCAAAACAGCCTTTGGATTACACCAAAGACCGGGCGCTTTACACAGGAATGCTACAAGATCTGGATTTCAAAGAAGGTTTTAAAGTGCTCAATCTGTTTGCACGCGAACGTGGCACCTTTATTCCGCCGCTCATGAATATTTATATGAACCTCTCTCCAACTATGCGCACATTTGATACTGCCGTCAATGCAGATTTTGGCGCAGTTGAGGAAACGGCTATTTTGGTTACAATCGCCGATATCTATTTAGAAAAGAAGGAAAGACACCTCGATTTTTAGAATTCAAGATTGATTCTTCCCATTTTCTTTCTGATTTTATCTTTTATTCGCGCAAGAAGAACATCGACGTGCTGAATACCAAGTTTATGCTCTATTTCTTTAGCCGTGCATTTGTATTCAAATTTCAACTTGAGAACAAGTGCCTCCTTTTTGCTCACGCAACCTAAAGCTGCTTCGTAAAGCGCTTGTAATTCGGATTCATTGATGGTATCAGATTCAGCCACAAGATTCACCACAACCGTAGTTTGGTTCCAAACACTATTTTTCTGGGCTTTTTCTTTTCTGAGCTGCGAAATACAGAAGTTGACAAGCACCGTGCGCAGCCAAGCTTTTGAGTCGAAAAGATGGCTACTGCTTGTAAACTTTTGCAAGTAAAGCGTGTGCAAATGCACACAAAAGTCTTGAAATACGTCTTTTTGCTGTTCTCCTTTGAAATAACGTGCAATAATTCGCTCAAAAAAACGTTGTTGTGCACTGAGCACTGCTTCAAACGAAGGATAAAGTTGGGCAGTAGGTTTCATAAAATCTGCACAAGCAATTATTGTTCCAAATTTTAAAACTTTTTTTATTGTATTTTCACGAGCGCAACATGTGCTAACCGTTTTTCAAATGAAATCAATTATCTTATTTTTTCTAAGTATTGTTTTTGTTGCGCAAGCACAATACACGCACGGCAATTACGCTTTTACATACCTCAATCAACTCAATAACGCTAGATCAGCTGCTGTCGGCGGCAGACTATACGCTATCAACGACAAAGATATCTGCCTCACCCTCGATCAACCGGCATTGGTTCAATCAGCACATGCACTTCAATTTCATTCGAGCTTAGGCATTTTACCAAGCGGTGTACGTTATGGTATGCTTGTCAGTGCTTTGAAAACCAAATGGGGCGTTTTTGCACCTTATGTTCGCTACATGAACTACGGTGATTTTACCCAAACAGACGCCAATGGTCAAACAACAGGCACATTCAATGCATTGGACTACAACATTGGCAGCTCTTATGCTTATGCCCCAAACCCCTACTTTAAATTGGGGGCCCAACTGAATTTATTGGGATCACAGCTACAACGCTACAGCGCTTTTGCTGTTGCATTTCATTTTTCGGCGCTTTTGGTGCATCCCAACGAACAATTTATGGCAAGTGTCGGGCTCAGAAACGCAGGATTTGTCTTTAAAGACTACACTGCACAATCCGGATCAAAACTCCCTATGGATATTTACGGTGCCGTAAGTTACAAATTAGCCCACGCGCCTTTCCGGTTTTCTTTGGTCGGCCATTCACTCAATACACCGCAAAATATTTGGCTAGATCCTAACGCCAAAGAAACCTTAGATCCGCTTACCGGAGACACCATTCCTGTTTATGTACCCAACTTGGGCGAAAAAATTGCCAATCATTTGCACTTTCAATTAGAGCTCGTACCCAAAGGAGCAATACAATTGCGAATGGGTTTTGATTACAATAGAAGACAGCAGCTCAAACTCAATGATTTTCCAGGCATAGCAGGTTTTTGCTTTGGCACCCGAATTCATGTCAAACGCTTTGATTTGGATTATGGCATTCAATTTTACTCCAAAGCCGGTAGCATCCAAACAATTGGTTTAAGCACCGATTTGAAGCGACTCAAAAAGAAAGTTTAAAGCGAGCGGTTATGAAAACCGCCGGCAAGCGCCTTGTACTGGTCATGAAAAGTACCATCTAGATTTCGGATGTAAAATTCCTTTAGCTCTACTACGTGTTTTTCGAACGAAAAACAAAGTACCCATCTTTTATCAAGCTTCGAAGCATTGGCATGAAAACGGAACTTCTTCTGCACGAACAAGCCCATGTTCTGAAGATAAGAGATGGCCTCATTTGCGCTTTCTGGCGCTAAAATCAGCCACAATGCACCATTTGATTTGAGGCGGTGTTTCATCTCGAGAAGCAAGGCATGAAAGGCACTAATCGATACATGTTTAGCCTGCTTCATTGCTTCATTATCACTGGGCAATCCATCAATAAAATAAGGCGGATTAGAGACAATGGTATCGTATTTGAGGTCCTGGTCATACTGCGCAATTTCGGTTAAAAAAAGGCGCAATCGATCTGAAAAGGGTGAACATTCGAAATTGCGCTTTGCATCTTGGAAAGCACCTGTATCAGGATCGATGGCATCAATTGTAATTGTATGAAAACGAGAGGCCAACAATAAGGCGATGACACCACTTCCGGTTCCTACATCGAGTATACTTGCATTTGGTTTGTCAATTTTTACAATGCTACCTAGCAAAATTGCATCCGTACTGACTTTCAACGGGCTATTGGCCTGATGAACAGAAAAATTTTTGAATTCAAATACGGACATTAATAGGCCTTCGCAAAAACCACCCTTCCTGCTGATGGCTTACCTGTGACCATGCATTGACCCGGTTCTCTATCCTGATAAAAAGGAATACAACGGATGGTTGCTTTGGTTTCTTGCTTGATGCGTTCTTCGGTTTCGGCTGTGCCATCCCAATGTGCCATGAAAAACCCTCCTTTTTCAATGGCGACCTTAAACGCTGTGTAGGAATCGACAACGTGGGTGTTTGCGGCACGGAAGTCTTTGGCGCGCTGCAAGAGATTTTGCTGAATTTCCTGCAATAAGCTTTCTATATTAGCGGCTAAATTTGAAAAATCAAGGGTTTCTTTGGTTTTAGTATCACGGCGTGCAACTTCTGTTTTACCGTTTTCGAGGTCTCTTGGACCCATTGCCAAACGGACAGGAACGCCTTTATTTTCGTATTCAGCAAATTTCCAACCCGGCCTGCGGTTGTCATCGTCGTCGTATTTGAAACGAATGCCTTTGGCTTTTAGTTCTATAGCCAATTCTTGGAACTTGCTACCGATTTGGGCGCGTTCGGTTTCGTTGCGGTAAATGGGAACAGCTACAACTTGAACTGGTGCAAGCGCTGGTGGCAAAACCAAACCTTCATCGTCGGAGTGCGTCATAATGAGTGCGCCCATTAGACGCGTTGAAACGCCCCATGACGTAGCCCATACGTAGTCGAGTTTGCCTTCTTTGTCAGCGAATTTCACTTCAAATGCCTTGGCAAAATTTTGACCGAGAAAATGGCTGGTTCCCGCCTGCAAAGCTTTACCATCTTGCATTAAAGCTTCTATACAGAGGGTGTCTTCGGCACCTGCAAAACGCTCGCTTGCTGTCTTGCGCCCTTTAAGAACAGGCATGGCCATGTAGTTTTCTGCGAAGTCAGCATAGACATCTAGCATTTGTTCTGCTTCGGCGATGGCCTCTGTTTTGGTAGCGTGCGCTGTGTGTCCTTCTTGCCAAAGGAATTCAGCTGTACGTAAAAACAAACGGGTGCGCATTTCCCAACGCACCACATTGGCCCATTGATTGATTAATATTGGCAAATCGCGATATGATTGAATCCAATTTTTGTAAGAGTTCCAAATGATGGTTTCGGAAGTTGGTCTTACGATTAATTCTTCTTGTAACTTGGCTTCCGGATCTACGATAACCCCGCTGCCATCTTCGGCATTCTTAAGGCGATAGTGGGTAACCACAGCACATTCCTTGGCAAAACCATCGACATGCGCAGCTTCTTTACTGAGATAACTCTTGGGAATAAACAATGGAAAATAAGCGTTGGAGTGCCCGGTTTCTTTAAACTTGGCGTCTAGGACATCGCGCATATTTTCCCAAATCGCATAGCCATAAGGCTTAATGACCATACAGCCGCGCACATCGGAGTGTTCGGCGAGGTCTGCTTTAGAGACGAGGTCATTGTACCAGGTTGCGTAATCTTCTTGACGGGTTACTTTTTTTTCGGCCATAGCTGCTTTCAATTGAAAGCGCAAAGATAAGGAAATCTATGGTAAGCTTAACTTGATGGTTTGGTCACTGGACTTATTGGCAATCAAACTATTGTTATAATACTGATACAGGCCTTTAATCTTTTGACTGATGGCGTATTGTTCTGGGGTGTATTGTCTTTGTACCCCGGGCGTCCAAGCGATTGGCACAAGATTGGTGCCGTTGTAGATAAATGACAGCAAATTGCCGTTATCATAGACCATTTTTTGACTTTGCTGCGCATCGTAACACGACGATCCCAAAGCGAAGGACGGTCTTTTTAAACCAAGCAAATCTAGGATGGTTGGCAGGATATCTATCTGTTGGAAGACTACGCCATTTTTGGGTTTAGGGACCTTAAGCTGAGGATGATAAAAAGCAATTGGAATGCGGTAACGCCAATCTAAAGTTTGAAAACGCTGCTGACGCGTTGGGCCTACATGATCTGCGGTGATGACAAAAAGTGTATTTTGGAACCATTTTTCATTGGTAAAACGTTTAAAAAACTCCTCAATTGATTTATCAGTGTATGATATCGTTTTACAAAGTGGCTCAGGTCCTTTTTGGACCTTGGATTGATACGAAGATGGAATTTGATAAGGATGATGAGAACTGAGCGTAAAGAGGGCACTCATAAACGGTTCCTTTACCTTGCTGAGTTTGCGTCCAAAATAGGCAAGCATGTGGTGGTCCCAAACGCCCCAATTGCCATCAAAATGATTTTGATTGGGATATGATTCCAAACCATAATAAGCATCAACACCGATTGCCTTGGTAAAACTCTTGAAACCCATGGATCCTTCTTTGGCGCCATGAAAAAAAGAGGTTTTGTATCCTTGTCTTTTTAAAAGTTGCGGCAAACTATTGATCTGATTGCTGCAGTATGGCGATAAAATATATGATTCAGGTAACCATGAAGGCATACCGGCTAAAATGGCAGGAACGGCATCCATAGAAGTACGACCATTGGCAATTGCGTAGTCAAAAAACAAACTTCTTTTCAGAATTGAATCAAGAAAAGGCGTGTATGATTTTGGGCTATTCGGCCCAACATAATTGGTTCCAAAACTTTCTAGGATGAGAATGACCACATTGGTATGCTTGGGCAAGTGGTCGATCTGAACCGCAGTTTTTTGAGGCAAATACCGTTGCAGTTGTTCATCTTTAAAAAAGTGCACACTTGCTTGTTGTTGGTCATTGGCTGTCTTGAGGACAGTAAAGGCGGTGTTGAGCACTATCGGCGCTTGCTCGAGGCTGCTAAGGGCAGTAGCATCGACAATACCAACTGGCCTTAGCTGAATTCCTCCTCTCGCTAATACAATAATAGAAATTACGTAGATAAGAATAGGCCATATTGTTGCTTTTAGTTGGATATTCTGCCTAAAAGGCGCAATTGTTCGTAAGCTTCTCCAAAAGATCAAACTGAGCGAAACGAATAAAAGTGGTAAATACCAAAATTCAAGTAAAAACTCACCCGCCAAAGAGCTTGTTTCGGTACCGGTTAACAGATGTAAAAAATAGCTAAACCCGGATCTTTTTTGGGTGTAGGCAAAATAGGCGATGTCCCAACAATTGAGCGCCAAAACAAAAATTGCAACTAAAAAGAGGTATGCTTTCGTGGCAATAGTGCGTAATTTTTGAAAAGCGTTTCCAGATAAATTATTCAACGGAATAACTAAAAGCAGTAAAGGCAAACTGCAAAGGGCGAGCGTGACCAGATCAAAATATGCGCCTATGAAAAAAAGGTAGACAGGAATCTGTTTGAAAAAACTAGCATTCTCCAGAACGAAGGCCAGCCGAAGCAGACTCATGGCGAGCAGCAGTATGATAAAAAAGCGTAAAATTGGCTTTTGTCTCACTAGTAGGCCAATATTTGATCGATAGTTTGAAGCAATCTACTTGAAGCTAAAAACTGTTTTTCTAAATCTGCTGCAAAAGGCACAGGTGTATCTAAAGATGCAACGCGCAGCACAGGTGCATCTAGTTGCGCAAAACAATGCTCATTGATCAGTGCTACGATTTCACCGCCGATTCCGGCAGTTAGGGTATCTTCGTGAAGTACAAGTACTCTTCCGGTTTTGGAAACAGCAGCTATGATTGCTTCGATATCTAATGGCAACAACGTGCGCAAATCCAAGATTTCAAATGAATTTTTAGGGCGCTCGGCTGCAGCTTCTAAGGCCCAATGAACTCCAAGGCCATAGGTTATGATGGTTAGGTCCTGGCCTTCATTGGCAACAGCAGCTTTTCCGATAGGCACGTTGTAATAACTCGAGGGAACATTTCCTTTAAGGCTTCGGTACAAAAATTTATGTTCGAAAAACAAAACTGGGTTGGGGTCCTCGAAAGATGACAACAACAAACCTTTGGCGTCGTATGGGTTGGACGGATAAACGACTTTTAATCCGGGCGTATGGACAAACCAGGCCTCATTGCTTTGCGAATGGAAGGGCCCTGCTGCCGTGCCTGCTCCTGTGGGCATACGCACCACAACATCGGCATTTTGACCCCAACGCCAATGCAATTTGGCAAGGTTGTTTACAATTTGATTGAAACCAACACTCACAAAATCTGCAAATTGCATTTCAACCATGGCTTTCATACCGGCAATACTAAGACCCAACCCTGCACCAACAATAGCCGACTCGCAAAGCGGCGTATTGCGCACGCGGTCTTTTCCGAATTGCTCAACGAATCCTTCGGTTACCTTAAAGGCGCCGCCATATTCGGCGATGTCCTGACCCATAAGCACCAGCTCTGGGTGTTTTTGCATGGCGCTGCGCAAACCATCTTGAATGGCGTCTATAAAACGCAACTCCTGGCCGTTGTCAGTGGGTTCTATTGCTTGATGCGTGTGCGGCGCATAAACATCTAAATACTCTTGTTGTAAGTCTGGAATGATTTTCGGTGCCGCATTGGCCGCATCAAAAGCACTTTGAATTTCTTCTTTGGACTGTTGTTTGATATGCTCAATGGTTGGCTCATCTACTATTTTTTCTTCGAGTAAGTAAGACTCGTAGGTAGATACCGGATCTTTGGGCTCCCACTCAGCTTGGAGACCTTCGGGATAATATTTAGTCCCTGATGCTTCTTCATGACCGCGCATGCGGAAAGTCATGAGCTCTAGAATAAATGGGCGTGGTTTGTCTTGAATTTGCGTGCGAATTTGACGAACAGCGTCAATCACGGCTAAGATGTTGTTACCGTCGACTTGAATGGCTTCCATGCCATAGCCAATGCCTTTATCGATAAACTGCTTGCACCGAAATTGCTCCGAAGATGGTGTACTCAATCCCCATTGGTTATTTTCAATGGCAAAGATGACAGGCAATTGCCAAACAGCGGCTACATTGAGTGCTTCGTGAAAATCACCTTCTGAAGCACCGCCATCGCCGGTAAATACGAGTGTGGTATCTTTGGCTTGACGAATTTTTGAGCTGAGCGCAATGCCGTCTGCGATACCCAATTGCGGACCAAGGTGGGAAATCATACCCACCAATTTGTGGTCTTGGGTACCAAAATGAAAACTGCGGTCACGGCCTTTGGTATAGCCGTCGGCTTTTCCTTGAAATTGGGCAAACAAGCGCTGCAGCGGGATTTGACGCGTTGTAAAGACACCTAAATTGCGATGCATGGGTAGAATGTACTCATGCGTTTGCATAGCGTAAGCACAGCCCACCGAAACGGCCTCTTGCCCCCATCCGGAAAACCACTTACTGATTTTACCTTGACGCAGCAAAATGAGCATTTTCTCCTCAATGAGGCGCGGGAGAATTAATTTTTTATAGATCTCGAGGTGTTCGGAGGCGTTGAAATTGAATTGCTTGAAATCAGGGTTGTGTTGATCGGGCATGTAGTTATACTTTGATACCTCTTACTACGCGTTCTTTACGCTTTGTGCGTTCTAATTTTTTCTTCACAATGAGTAAGTGTACTGCGCGAGGTGCACCGCGTGTAAGGTCTACTTTGAATTCGTTGCCACCATATTTAATGCGAGGACCACCTGATGCTGCCCAATCGGCATCGAGATAGAATCGACGAACAGCGGCGCCATCGGTTTTTGTAACAAAAGGGATGTAACGTTGGTCTCCGGTTTCAAAGCGCACATTGAGCTGACCAGCATCGCCAAAACTTTCAAAAATACAACGCGTACCTGCAGGAATGACTACAGATTCAGACTGAGAACTAGAGCTAGAAACAAGCGCGCCGTTTTGGGTAGTGAGTTCGCTTGATTGTTTGTTTACTTGATTGAGGATAATTGTGTGTGAGGTGTAAAATTGAACCTGACGCAGCTTTTCTTCAGAATCGAGGCTGAATTCATCGCGAATGGCAGTGGTGTATGGTATTTTGGTACCGCAAGAGACTGCGACCAGCGACAGCATTATTAAAATTGCGAGTTGTTTCATGTTTGTTAAATTTGTTTCAAAATTAATTAAAAAGATGCGCACTTTTACAAAATTACTGAGCTATCTTTTTTCGATGTTTACACTGCTTTTGTGGAGTTGTCATTCGTCGGAGCCTACAAAAAAAATAAACCTTGACGACATACGACCTAAGTCAAATAGTCGCACACAAAAAAAAAGCAGTAGCATTGAAAAAGACACACTCGCCTCTTTTTACAACTATTATGCCAATGACTCAGCCCAACTAGGAATTGCTAAAATAACGCTTGACACCACGTTGAAAACACATTTTTTAGATCGTTTTAGCACGGCTAAAAAAAGACTGCTATTAACTGATTCTACTTCACAAAAGTTTCAATATTTAAGTTGGTCCTTTGCAGATTCGGCGGCTTGTTTTGAGGCCTTTTACAATTGGCTCGATCAAGCTGGTCTCAAGCAACAAAGTATACAATTGGGCTCAGGCGATGTCTTGCACGCAACGCATGGTTTGTATGTTATTGCAAAAAATGAACTTTTCTTTTTGCATTCAGAACAACCGCTCGCTTATCAAAAATGGCTGAAGTGGTTTGAAGGGAAGCCAGATAACTCAAGCATTCATTATGTATTACGCATGAAGCCGAAGCAAAAAACGAAATGGTTTCAATATTCAAATAACAAACTGCTCGTCCTATGAATTTAGTTAACCGCGGATTTATCCAAGTCAAACCAAAAGAGAAGCTCGTAGCATGGGCTGCCGAAAAAAATTCTGATCTATTGCTGCACGCAGATGCAGAAGCAACGATTTACCTCATTGAAGAAGATTTCTGGGACGATGATGTTGTCTTGAAAAAATACAGTAAAAAAATTGCCCAACAAGAATTTGACGCTCTTGGATTTGGGCAAGCGCTTTGGCCAGAAACTTTTCAAATCGAGGATTTTGAAGCGTGGTTTGCATGTGAGTTAGGCTGCACTTGCATCGATTTACTTAAAGAACCGCTCCTAAAAGAGACTATTTAATTACATTAGGCGATCAATCAAATTTGCATTGAGGTAAGCCGAATCAAAGGTGACTTCTTGACCGAGCCAACTCGGGTAATCAAAAGTTTGGTCTTCATTCTCGAGTTCGAGCTCTGCTAACAACAGGCCCTTTAAAGCACCGTGAAAAACATCCAACTCCCAAGTATCGGATCCATGCTGAATGTAATATCTAGTTTTGTGCAAACACGCCAAACCTGCCTCTTCAATCATTTCATTTGCCTCACCTTGCGGAATTTCGTATTCGAATTCACTACGGGTTAGACCCGAACCTAATTTGATGGTGAAAAATGCCATGTTGTCGGTAATGCGTATCCGTACAGAACGGTCCTCTTCCCGGAGTAAGTAAGCCTGCTTCAATTCTCTTTGACCGATACACTTTGACTTTTTCCAATCGTCGTTTGCAACCAAAAACTTGCGTTCAATTTCTTTCAATTTCAGTATTTTGAATTATTTTTACATGGGATGCAACCAATTTTAGGTAACAAGCGTCTGAACACAAAACTAAACTTTCTATATGAAACTACGCATTACATTATTTAGTTTGCTTTTTGGAAGCAGCGCACTTTTCGCCCAAAAATCAATTGATCAAGCTGGTGTTAAAATCACTACCGCGCCACTACACTGCGATGTTCCTGCCGAAGGATACCAAGCAGATCTTATCGCACTTACGATCACCAACACCACCAACGAAGTCAAAACCGTTTCTTACAGTTTTGAACTTTATTACGATGGGAATTGTGCTACTTGCGGCCATGAAGAATACCTTTATACCCAAATTTTACAACCACAGCAAACCCTAACAGGTGTTTGTTTAGATCGCAACAACATGGGTCTTACTATTTTTGACCACATGCCTGCGCACCTCACTAAAACCCAACTGTCTGACTTCAATATTCACAACGTAACTGTGCATTAACACATTGCGTTTTTGTCCTTTCCTCATGAAAAAAATCACCCTACTCACCAGTTTGGCATGCCTGCTTGTTTTTGTTCAAAAAAGCCAAGCACAATGTACTGTTCAAGCCATTGCCCAAAATACCATCGTTCCGTGTAATGGTTCTACAATTCTAAGCGTAAACGGATCAGGCACAAGCATACTTGCATTTGGAGAAAACTTCAACAATGGCCAACCTGTTGGTTGGGATTTTTCTCAAGTAGTCACTATTGCGAACAACACTTGTGGTGTCCCTTCCTTAGATGGGTCTGCCTTCATGTGGATGGGAAATCAATCGGTGGCACCCCGCATCATGGCTACCGTTCCATTAGATGTCTCAGCCGGTGGAAGTGTTTGTTTTGAGATGCGCTATGCTATCCAAGCACAACCAGCTCCATGCGAAGGTCCGGATTTAGCTAACGAAGGTGTTTACCTCCAATATTCCATTGATAACGGTGCCACATGGGTCACCATGAACTACTGGAGTCCTAATGGTGGTTACGACGCCTACCTGACTTCTTGGAACAACTACTGCGAACCCATTCCGGTAGCCGCACAAACCGCAAGCACCAAATTCCGCTGGACCCAACTCGCGGTATCAGGCGCACCCTATGATCACTGGGGCCTAGACAACATTAGCATTACCGCTTCTGTCCCGAGTTACACAATCACTTGGTTACATGACAACTACTCTTACCCAACAGGTGTCTACACCGGCAACAACCCAACGCCTGTGTCACCTACCGGCACCACTAGTTACGTTGTCATGATGACCGATAGCACCAATACCTGTTACGACACCATCACGCTCACTATTTCTTATCCGCAAATCGACAACGTTGCAGAAAACAATCCAACTTGCGGTAGCAGCAACGGTACACTTGATGCCACTTCATCCGGAGGCGCAGGTGGCTACACCTACAGCATCGACAACGGTTTAACTTTCCAAAATAGTGGCACTTTTACAGGCCTTGGCATCAACAACTACACCATTATTCTCGTCGATCAGAATAACTGTTCTGATACCGTTCAGGCAGCGCTACTCGGAGTAGATTCTGTCAACATTGCCGACATGGTTTTGACCACCACCACTTGTGGGCTCGACAACGGCATCATTGACCTTACTGTCACAGGAGGTACACCAGCCTATCAATACAGTTTAAATGGAGGCAATACTTTCTCTGCGAGCCCATTGTTTAACAACCTAGTCCCTGGCACCTACCAAGTATATGTAGAAGATGTCAATGGTTGTTTTGATTCAACCAACGCAACCATTTACCCATCTACCAATCCTCTATTAGGTCAAACAACTTCTACTTTAGAATTTTGTAGTTTACAAGATGGTAGCATCACAACAAGTGCAACACTTGGTGTTGGTCCTTATGTATTCGTATTACACCAAGGGCCCACACTCGTTGGAACCGATCTCAGTGGCCAATTTAACAACTTAAATTCTGGCTCGTATTGGGTAACTGTAATCGATCAAATCGGTTGTGCAGACAGTACTCAAATTGTTGTCGACAGCATCCCTTCGCCAATTTCACCTATGACCGATACCGTCTTGTGTAATTTAGAACTACAAGTTTATGGCGTTCTTTCCTACACCGGAAGCAACTGGACAGCCAACTCTCCTAATGTAAGTTTCAGCAATGCCAGTGGACAAAACCCCCTCATCACTGCCGACATCGCGGGTATTTATCTTATTAACTTACAAGATACCGTTTGTAACTTCAACGAAACATTCAGCCTCACATTCGTAGCGGATCCCTACACCTCTATCATAGACACTACTTTGTGCATCGGCGAAACAGCCACACTTGCAGCTGTGCAGCAACCACAAAACGTAAGTTATGCCTGGAGCACGGGGGCCACTACCCCAACAATTCAGGTAACCACTCCTGGAAACTACCTTATTTCAGCAACCAACATGTGTGGAACCAGCACCGATACCGCTACCATAGATTTCTACTTCTGTGACATCGAGTTCCCGAACGTGTTTACACCAAATAACGACGGCAATAACGACTACTTCCAAATGCTATTCTATGGCGGACTAAGCACCTTTGAATGTATTATCGTGAACCGTTGGGGCATTACCGTTCGAGAATTCAATAATCCGGCTTTCCAATGGGATGGCACCGATGAAAAAGGAGACAAAATGGAAGAAGGCGTCTATTTCTATATTGCGCGCACCATTACCAATGCTGGAGACGAAATCGAGAAACACGGCTTAGTGCACCTCGTCATAGAATAGCATTTTTGCTATCTTTGCGTGTGCTCGAACTCAAGAAAAATACACCAAGATGGGTAATTGTCGTACTTGACTTACTCATTCATTTATTCGCATTATTTTTTGCTTACTTAATCCGCTTTGATCTCAAGGCGGATTTTTCTTTGATCAAAGCAGAGTGGGCCATCCTCTCCAAATCTCTTTGGTTTTTTATATTAGTTAAACTTTTTGTTTTCGGTGTTTTTCAAATACACCAAGGCATTGTTAGGCTGAGCTCAACTGCAGATTTCAAACGAATTTTCGTAGCTGAAGTCAGTACCACCATGTTATTCATTTTAGGTAGCATGATACGCTATTATCAGCTCGATGGCTACTACCTTTTTCCGAATTCCGTCCTGATTATGGAATTCATTTTCAGCACGGCTTTTGTCATTTCTGCACGCTTTGTTGTCAAATTACTCTACCTTGAATATACCAGAGACAAAGGACAAGAAGAAGCCATTCTCATCTTTGGCGCAGGTGTTTCTGGTCAAATGACCAAACGCCTACTCGAAAAAGACAATGCGAGCTTACAACATGTGGTCGGATTTATTGATGACAACCCTGCTTTACACGGCAAACGCATTGAAGGAATTAAAGTTCATGGCCAAAATGCGCTTACTGAACTAATACCCAAAAAACAAGTGCGTACTTTGGTCATTGCCGTCCAACAACTTGATAATACCAAACTCAGAGAACTCGCCGAACTTTGCTTAGATCTTGGTTTGAAAATAAAACGAGTGCCAGAAGCACGCACTTGGATAAATGGAACTTTTGAAGTCAAGCAACTCAAAAAAATAGACATTAATAGTTTACTTGGTCGTCCTGTCATTGAGGTTCAGAATCCCAAACTAGCCGCTCATTTTTCTGGTCAAACCGTGCTCATTACCGGAGCCGCAGGCAGCATTGGCAGTGGCCTTGCAAATGCTATTTTACTACAGCAATGCAAGCACCTGATTTTGTTAGATCAAGCGGAATCCGCTTTGTTCGAACTTGAACATCAACTTGAACAGAACTTTCCTAAAACGCATGTTACATACGTTATCGGAGACATTTGCGATGTCAAGCGTATGCAGAAGCTATTCGAAGAATATACGCCTCATATTGTTTTTCATGCCGCTGCTTATAAACATGTACCACTCATGGAAGCCAACCCAGCCGAAGCCATAAGAAACAATATCGGTGGTACTCAACAATTGGCGCAATTGGCCGCCCAATCAGGTGTTAAACAATTCGTCATGGTTTCTACTGATAAAGCAGTAAATCCAACAAATGTGATGGGCGCTTCCAAACGCATTGCAGAAATGCTTGTGGGTGAACTTAACGAAAAAACAGCCACAGCATTTATTACAACACGTTTTGGTAATGTTTTAGGGTCAAATGGTTCGGTCATCCCGTTGTTTGAAAAACAAATTGCCAAAGGCGGACCTGTTACAGTAACAGATGAACGCATCACGCGTTTTTTCATGACCATCCCCGAAGCATGTCAATTGGTACTTGAGGCTGCAACAATGGGAAGCGGTGGTGAAATCTTCGTCTTTGAAATGGGTGCACCGGTCAAAATCATTGATTTAGCTAAAAAAATGATCCAGCTTTCAGGCTTGCGCCCATATACAGATATTCCCATCCAAATAACAGGCTTACGCCCAGGAGAAAAACTCTATGAAGAAGTCTTGGCAAATGCCGAAAATACCATACCCACTTACCATTCGCAGATTTTAATTGCAAAAACAAGACCTGCAGCGCCCGCTCAAAATGAACTCATCTCTACCCTTCTTCAAACGGCAGCAAGCCAAGATAACGAAGCAAGTGTTAGTCTGATGAAACAACTCGTCCCTGAATACATCTCCAACAACTCCTTATTTCAAAAACTAGACAAATGACACCGGCAAGCATTCAAGTAAGACTCACTGATATAGATATCCTCGGACACGTCAATAATGCGATTTACCTCAGTTACTTTGAAATGACGCGCATTCATTATTTCAATCAACTCGTTGGGCCAGATTGGGACTGGATGGAAAACGGTGTTGTTTTGGTTCAGAACAAAGTCAATTACCTCTTGCCAATTTTCTTGTATGATGCGCCACAAATACATATGCACTGCATACATATTGGTAACAAAAGTTTCACACTGAGCTATGAAGTTTTTGTAAATGGGCAACTCAAAACAACTGGAAAAAGTATATTGGTTGGCTTCAACGCTAAAAAACACCAAAGTATTGAAATTCCTGAGGACATGCGTACTGCTCTTTTAAAATTGCGCCAAAAGCAGTAGCTTTAAGGAATGCAATGGCGCGTTATCTGTTTATTTTTCTCTTTTTTACTAGACCTAAACAGCTATGCTCAAATCCCTGAGCCCTGTAAGGAAACCCGGCAAGTATGCCCGATGAAAGGCAGCAAATTCTGCCATGAGAGCATTGCTTACGATGAATTGACAAATATCTATTTGCTGCGCAAAGATTTTGCCAGCCCATACACAGGCGCTTGCGTTAGTTGCTACCCTAGCTTCACCATCGAGGAGAAATTAAATTTCGTAGAAGGCAGACGTCAAGGAACCGACACCTCTTTTTACCAAACAGGATGTATTCAATCGATTCAAACTTATCATATTGGATTAGCAGACGGCCCAACGTATGTATTTTATGATTCGCTGAACCGAATTCAATTTGAGATCAATTACAAAGCTGGTCAATTGCACGGCCCTTCAATACAATTGAATCCAAACGGCGACACCCTTAACTATAAAAACTATGCGTTAGGCAAATTAGATGGGCCACAACGCACCTATTTACCCAACGGAAAAATTCGAAAAAAAAGCAATTACCTCAACGGACTGCTCGATGGTCCACAAATCACTTACAACAGCAATGGTCAGAAGGAAAGCGAGTTGTATTTCAAGAATGGTAAAAAGAACGGAACGTGGTCTTACTTTTTCGACAGTGGAAAATTAGCGCGCACTGAGAATTGGAAAGAAGGAAAAAAGAATGGTTTGTTTGTTTCTTACAATGAATTAGGTCAAATCATGAGCACTGAAAAGTATGCCATGGATCTCCCTATTGATAAACACCTCACCTATTACCAAGACGGAAAACTCAATTACAGCTGCACTTATTCGAATAAAGGTGTGAAAATCGAAGAGTTCGTTATAGACCAATACGGCGTTAAAAAAATGCTTTATCCGCTAAATGAGCCCAAGCAGTAAGGCCAAGCCCATTGCGAACAAGGCCAACCCAACCAGCTTGGAAAAAAGTTCGTGTTTGATCTTTTGTATGTATTTTCTACCCACTAAGGTACCAGCTAATGCCGCCGTAATAACCAAAAAAATGAGCATACTAGGATAGTAGCTCAGGTGCTGCGCCGATGAGGCGTAAACACCAACCCTAGTTAGGTCTACCAACAACGAAATAATGGCTGTTGTGGCTACAAAAACGAGGGGTTCAATTTTTAATTTGGATAAGAATAAAGCCCTGAGCGCTCCCTGATGACCTGAAAAACCACCAAAAAAACCACTTAAACTACCACCGATGCGCATGGCCCAAGCGCCCTTTATTGGCAACTTCCAGTTAAAAAATTCGAGCAAGGCAAACAACATGAGAATGGCTCCGAAAATAGGTTCGAGGTAAGTTGAGGTGTTGCGACTGAATTGATTGAGCAGAAATGCACCTAAGAAGGCAAAAAGAATGGCAGGGACACCAAAATTCTTAAATAAATCCCAGTTAATTGAGCGTGCCGTTAACGATACCTTAAGGATATTATTACAAAGATGAACAATACTCGCCATGAAGACAGCCAAAGGTGCATCCCAATTGAACATGAACAAAGGCACCAAAATAGTATTGAGCCCAAAACCTGTATAAAAAGTGGCTAATGCCGCTACAAAAGGTGCAACGACAAATGAAAGCAACATCATTATTAAAAGGGCGAAATCCATAGATCCTTGTATTTTTGTCAAAAGTACAAAAATGATTGACCTCCGCAGCGACACCGTTACCAAGCCGAGCCCAGCCATGCGCCAGGCCATTGCCAATGCCGAAGTAGGCGACGACGTTTTCAAAGAAGACCCAACGGTTCTTGAACTCGAGACTTATGGGGCGCAACTTTTTGGCAAAGAAGCCGCGTTATTTTGTAGCTCTGGGACTCAAACCAATCAAATTGCCATCAATGTGCATGTGCAACCAGGCGGTGAGGTCATTTGCCACGAAGAAAGTCATATTTACAAATATGAAGGCGGGGGTATTGCCAAAAATTCTGGCGCTTCGGTTCGCTTGTTGCCCGGAGACCGTGGCCGCATCAATGCTGCCAGTATTGCCAACTGGATGAATCCTTCGCACGACGTGCATTTTCCGCTCACCCAACTTGTCTCAATAGAAGATACTGCCAACCGCGGCGGCGGTGCGGTGTACGAGGTCGACCAAATTGCTCAAATAAGTCAACTTTGTAAAGAATTGAACCTGCCTCTGCACCTCGATGGCGCAAGGGTTTTTAATGCCTTGGCAGTGAATGGGCTCGACCCAGCAAATTACGGTGCATTTTATGACAGCATTTCCATCTGTCTTTCAAAAGGCCTCGGTTCGCCAGTTGGCTCCTTGCTACTTGGTTCGGCAGCATTCATTGAAAAAGCAAGGCGCGTTAGAAAAGTATTTGGTGGTGGCATGCGCCAAGCCGGCATGATTGCGGCCGGAGGGCTGTATGCGCTTCAAAACAATGTTCAAAGGCTTCATATTGATCATCAGCATGCCAAGCAGTTAGAACAAGCTTTAACATCTTGCAGTTATATAGCATCTGTAGTCCCGGTACAAACAAATATTGTGGTGGCCAATTTACAAGATCCTGAACGCCGAGATGTCTTTATTGAACTGCTCAAAGTAAAAGGCATCGCTTGTATGGCTTTTGGCCCGGGTATGATCAGAATGGTTACGCATTTGGATATTTCAAATGAAGACATCGATTACTGTGTAGAAACCCTACTTAAATTGTAACTTTTTCAATAATTCTCGTTAAACCGAGGTGATGAAATTCGTTACATTTTTTACACTTCTTTTGTTTGTTGGCTGTCCTTTGCTCGTTATGGCTCAGGGTACTAATTGCTCGACTACCGATAAGAAAATCAATAAAGCCTTAGAAGAAGCCCTACAAGTTGAAACTTTTGAAGCACAAGTTAAAGGATTGGCAGCAGTCATTAGCAAGTATCCAAACAACGTTCAGGCTTACTATTATCTAGGTCAAATCCATTATCAGCGCGCCAGTCAGCTTCTCAAACAAAATCAAACAAGAGTCGAGGGCGAAAAAACGATGCAAAAAGCGTTGGTCTTCCACCAAGGAAGTATTCAAAAATGCCCGAGCTATAAAGCAGAAGCCTATTATTATGCTGCACGCATTCTCTACAGCTTCAGTGAAAAAACGGCTGCACTTACCTACCTTGAAACCTTTATGCATTTTGATTCAATCTATCCTGGAGATCCCAATCCGATTTATGTCAAATTAAAAAATGAAATCGAACCTGTTTACCAAGAATTACGCTTTCCTGCCGAAGCAAAAAAAAATCCAGTGCCATTTGAGGTAGGCAGGGTTTTAGGGGCAAGCAGTCCACAAGACGAATACTTCCCGATGCTGAGTCCTGATAACCAATTACTCTTTTTTACACGCAAAGCAGACAAAACTAATCTGGGTGATATTTCAGGCTATGTTCAAGAAGAATTTACAGTAGCCAGCCACCAACAAAACCTGCAATTCAGTAACGGCAAAGCCCTACCCGCTCCTTTCAACGACGGGCGGTTTTATAATTATGGATCGGCAAGTCTATCGGCAGATAACCGCGAACTGATTTTATGCGCCTGCAAAGCAGAAAAAGTATATAATCAGGATTACCTTAATTGCGATCTTTACAGCAGTAGACTTAGCGGTAAAGAAGACAAGAATGGTGAGCCATTGTGGGGCGCGCTGATCAACCTAGGACCAAACATCAACACCAAAGATGGTTGGGAGGCCCAACCATCCCTTTCGGCCGACGGCAAAATACTCTATTTTACAAGCTTGAGAAAAGGCAGTCAAGACAACGATATCTATTTTAGTGAAAGACTACCCGACGGCACCTGGGGGCCAGCCAAACCATTTGCGCTCGTCAATACACCTGGTAAAGATAAAAGTCCATTTTTCCATCAGGATGGCGAAACCTTCTATTTTGTATCGGAAAGTAGTCGCATGCGACCAGGAATGGGTGGCCTCGATATTTTCATGATGCGCAAAGAGTCAACGGGCTGGGGGCCAATTCAAAACATTGGTTTTCCAATTAATACAGATGCTGATGAATTAGGCATCTTTGTTTCAACCGATGGTAAAAAAGCCTACTTTTCAAGTGCACAAGGACAAAATTGGGATATTTATAGTTTTGAACTTTACAAAGCTGCCAGACCTAAAGAAACCCGTATCTTAACTGGAAAACTTCAAGATGCGAATGGCAATGCAGTACAAGCTGATATTACTTTGCGCTATGAAGCTGCGCCAGAGCGAGATCAAACCATTCAAAGCAATGAAGATGGTAGTTATGCGCTTGCTGTGAGAGTCGATCAGAAAATAAGTGTCGAGGCAAGTAAAGCTGGTTACAGCTTTCAAGCCCAACTTCTCGACACCTCGCAACTCAAAAGTCCTACCCCAAAAATTGAAGCCAAGCCTTTACAGATTGATACCTTACAACAAGGTGCTGCTTATGCAATTGAGGCAATTGTTTTTGATACAGATGCCGCTCTTTTGAGTTCAGACGCCCAGTTTTTATTGAAGGGCTTTGCGCACTATTTGCAAACACAACCGCAATTGCGAATTCAAATCAATGGCCACACAGACGATGTAGGTGACGCACAACGCAATTTAATTTTATCTGAATCAAGAGCACAAGCGGTAGCAAACTATTTGGAAAAATTAGGTGTTGCTGCCGAGCGGATGCAGTATAAGGGTTATGGAGAACAACAACCTAGAGTACCAAATGATTCTGCTGACAACCGCGCATTGAACCGAAGGACTGAATTCGAAATCCTATCAATTGAATAAAGAAACAAAAAAAGGAGCCGAAGCTCCTTTTCTGTTTTATATGTGGAAATATATTATTTCGCAAAGTTCTTTTTCTCGCGGATACGTGCAGATTTTCCTGTACGCTCGCGGAAGTAGAATATACGCGCTCTACGCACAGCACCGCGTTTAACGATGGTGATGCTCTCGATAAACGGAGAATTGACAGGCAAAATACGCTCTACACCGATATTGCCAGACATTTTACGGATTGTGAAAGTTTCGGTTGCGCCAGCACCGCGACGTTGCAAGACAACACCTTGGAATTGCTGGATACGCTCTTTGCTACCCTCTACAATTCGGTATGAAACAATAATGGTGTCACCGGCTCCGAAAGCTGGTAATTCATTTTTGGCGATAAGCTCTTGCTCAATTTGTTTAATGGCGTTCATCTCTGATATTTTAGCCCAATTCAACTGAACGGGGGTGCAATATTACAAATTATTTCTGATTCCGTAAATAGGTCTTGTATTTTTTTTGAGCATTAAATGTAAAATGCCATCAAGATGAGCAGCGCTGCAATTGCCGTATAAATAAGTATCAACTGAATTTTTAGCCGTTTATCTGTTTCGAAAGCTTTCGTTTGTGTTTGTTCGACTACTTGAATTTCTTCTTGATTGATTTCAAAAATGGCTTTCCAATCGATCAAATGACCTGCAAGCGCCAATTGATCTTGCGTTTCGAGAATATACAATTCCTTATGTGCTGCGTTGTTGATAGTAAACAAAGTGCCCGGTGCACGGGTACTAACGAAAACCTGACCCACAGCATCTTTGTATAAAAACAAATGAAACGGATTGATACCCGCCCCCTCTAGTTGTAAATCGTTGTTTGGATTCGAACCTATTGAGAAATACTTTCTTGTATTCATTAGTGCAAAATTAAGGAAAATAATAAGGGCTTTACAATTGCATAAATTACTGTGAATGAAGGATATTGACAGCAATAGCCCGTAGATGGTTGATAAGTTCCGAAATGTGAGCTTCATAAGTATGCGCAACAACTCGTAACTTTAGCTTTTCAATAGCATATTTATGGGTAAAATTATTGCCATAGCCAATCAAAAAGGTGGGGTCGGAAAAACAACAACAACCATTAATTTAGGGGGTTGTTTGGGCGTACTCGAATACAAGACGCTGATTATAGACGCCGATCCGCAAGCCAACGCCACTTCGGGCACTGGTTTTGACCCCAAATTGGTTAAAAACATATACGACTGTTTGGTAAATGAACGTCCGGCAACTGAAGCTATTTTACCAACAAGTAATCCGAATCTATTTATTTTGCCTTCACATGTCGACCTCGTTGGCGCCGAGCTCGAAATGATCAATATGCCCAATCGAGAATACCTCTTGCGCAAAGCACTCGAACAAATCAAAGACGACTACGACTTTATCTTGATTGACTGCTCGCCTTCGCTTGGCCTAATTACAGTCAATGCTTTGGTTGCCGCCGATGCCGTCATGATCCCCGTACAATGCGAATATTTTGCCTTAGAAGGACTCAGTAAACTCCTCAATACCATAAAAATTGTACAAGGAAGGCTTAATCCGGCACTAGAAATAGAAGGTATGGTCTTGACCATGTACGATACCCGTTTGCGTTTGGCCAACCAAGTTGTCGACGAAGTCAAGACGCATTTTCAGGAATTAGTCTTTGACACCATTATTCATCGCAATACCACCCTCAGCGAGGCCTCTAGCCACGGACAAACAGTTATCATGTACGACGCCTCTTCAAAAGGAGCCGTCAATTACCTCAACTTTGCCAGAGAACTACTTCAGAAAAACGATCTTACCAAAATAGGAAACGACGATAAAATCATTGATATAAATCATGAGCTCTAACGCCAAAAAACAACCTGCTCTGGGCCGAGGGCTCAGCGCACTGCTTCAAAACAGCGATACCGATATCACCGGCGCGAGTGCCGTTCCGGCCGGGGCTGTTGCACTTATTGCTATTTCTCTTATAGAGGCCAATCCGTTCAACCCAAGAACGCATTTTGAAATCAACGCACTCGAAGAACTCAAGGCGTCTATTCAAGCCCACGGCATAATTCAACCACTTACGGTTCGCAAAATGGGCCGTGACCGCTACCAACTCATCTCAGGAGAACGCCGTTTTCGTGCCGCGCAACTAGCCGGGCTCACCGAAGTCCCTGCTTATGTACGAATTGCCAACGACCAAACCATGCTTGAAATGGCGTTGGTTGAAAACATCCAACGCGAAGACCTAAACGCTATAGAAGTTGCACTTTCTTATCAACGGCTTCTTGAGGAATGTCAACTGACCCAAGAACAATTGTCTGAAAAAGTAGCCAAGTCGCGCTCTCATATCGCCAATCATTTGCGCTTACTTAAGCTCCCAGATGCCATACAGGCCGCTGTCCGGGACAAGCAAATCACTATGGGTCATGCGCGCGCACTGTTGGCGCTCAGCACAGAGAAAGAACAATTAACAGCCTTACAACGCATTCTCGATAACCAACTTTCTGTTCGCGACGTCGAAGCTTTGGCCAAACCACTCGCCGGAACCCAAACAAGCAGTAGTGCAATGGGTTCCAAATCTAAAGTGCCACTTAATACCACAGAAAAGCTTTATGTTTCTTACCTCAGCAGCCAATTAGGCACCAAAGTCAGCTTAGACAAAACACCTGAAGGGAAAGGCAAATTAATTGTACATTTCTCGCATGAATCCGAATTACAACGCCTGATAGAAATGCTCAAAAAATCAGAATGAGGCTTTTGCTTTGCATATTCTTAGTGTGTCAGCAACTTTTTGCACAAGATAGCATTCCAAAAAAAGATAGCATTGTACTGGCTTTTCATCAAAAAAGTATGTTGTATTCGGCCATCATTCCAGGTGCCGGACAAATTAGAAATAGCGTGGTCTCGCCCCTTCACAATAATGCCATCTGGAAAGTACCACTCATCTACGCGGGCCTAGGAGCTACTGGTTATTTTTTGATAACCAATCAACAAACGCAACTCAGCCTCAAAAAAGAGTATACAAACCGCCAAAATGGTGGCAATCTAGACCCCAAATGGGCCGCCTACGACAACTACGCCGTTTTGCAGCTCTATCGTCAATACTTAGATTGGCGAGACCTTTCTATCCTCGGTATGGCTGCTGTATACCTCTTTCAAATTGCTGAAGCTGGAGCCGAGGCGCATTTTGTTCAGTTTGAGACAAGCCCCGACCTAAGTTGGTCTTTAGACCCGGTCTTTTTACCGAATCAAACATTTGGGGCCAAACTACAACTCTCTTTTCATTGAGAAACCTTATCTTTAAGCCATGAATATCGCACTGCTCGGTTACGGAAAAATGGGCATAGCCATCGAAACGCTTGCCCTCGAACGCGGCCATCATATCCTTGCAAAAATCAATTCTAAAACAGATCTCGGATCCGTTGAATGGTCTTCGATCGATGTATGTATAGAATTTACTAGACCAGAGCTAGCACCCAAGCACATTGCGTTTTGTGCGAAAAAACAAATCCCTGTTGTGGTGGGTACAACCGCCTGGAGTGCTCACCTTGACGAAGTCACATCCATTGTAAAGCAACACAATAGCGCCTTACTTTACGCTAGCAATTTTAGTGTGGGAGTTAATTTGTTTTTCGAACTAAACCGCCAATTGGCTCGCCTGATGCAAAAGCACGAAGCTTACCGCATTCAAGTAGAAGAAACACATCACGTCCAAAAATTAGATGCACCCAGCGGGACTGCTGTTAGCCTCCTAGAGGACATCCTTCAAATTAATCCGCACTACAATAGTTGGGCGCTAAATGCCAACCGCAATGAGCAAATACCCGTCGTTGCACACCGCATTCCAGATGTACCAGGTACCCACGGAATCTCCTATCATTCAGACATCGATAGCATCCGTATTGAGCATGTTGCGCACAACCGTAAAGGATTTGCCCTTGGCGCGGTTCTTGCAGCCGAATTCATATACCAACGAAAAGGCATCTTCACAATGTCTGATGTTCTAAAATCTTCCTTATGAGTTTTATATATTACTATTTGTTTATTCTAGTACATCCCTACCTTGCACAATGGCACAAACTATTTCCCAAGTTAGGTCGTAAGTCCTGGGAAGGTTTCGTACCAGGTTACAACTATTTTATTCTTTATAAGGAAGTGCTCAACAAACCATGGTGGGCCTTGCTTTTGATTTTCCCAGGTGTACATATCGTCATGTGGATGACCATCAACGTTAGCGTTTTGCGTCGTTTTGGATTTTATAGTTTTACGGACACCTTACAAGCGCTTTTCTTTCCTTATTTATTAAATGCCAAATTAGCTAAGGAAAATTTAACTTACGGAGCGCCAACCAATTGGGCCAACTCCAAAGAAATTGAACAGCGCAAATGGGGCGATCATATCGTTCTGTTTATGGCGCTTCCAGTAATTGGTCACGCAATAGCGATAATTTTAGACAAAGTATCTCGAGACAAACCCGGCACAAAACCGCGTGTCAAAGAATATGGAGACTCTTTTGTTTGGGCATTGGTAGCTGCAGCGGTCATCAGAACTTATTCATTCGAACCATTTCAAATCCCTACGGGGTCCATGGAAAAAACAATGGTCGTCGGAGACTTCCTTTTTGTCAACAAATTTGCTTACGGCTCAAAAGTGCCAATCACCCCTCTATCCTACCCTTTAGTACACAATATTGTTCCGCTAGTCAATATCAAATCTTATCTGGATTGGGAGAAAGGAACCTACACCCGTCTTCCTGGCTGGAGCAAAATTAAGCGTAACGATATCGTCGTTTTTAATTTTCCGTCCGGAGATACCGCTATTCTAGACCCCCGTACACCCAGCGGGCTCATGGGCCACGACTTCCACGGTCTCGTGAACCAAGAAGCCTTTAGCCAATTTTTAAGCAGCAAACCCGGAACAGATTTCCGCACCCTTGACTCAATTGGACAAAACAAGCTACTCGAAGAATACCTTAGCGGTTTTGAATCTTGGAAAAAGCGCGCAAGGGAACACTTCGCAGCAGGTTATTTCCCGCTTAATTCGCCAGAATACGCCAACGGCATGACCCACGGAGGGCTCATCTATCGCCCGGTAGACAAACGAGAGAATTACATCAAGCGTTGTGTTGGTACACCTGGCGACCGAATTGAAATCATTAATGCCACCCTTTATGTGAATGGCAAGAAAGCGTATGTAGCACCCGGGCAAGCACTCATGTATCGCATACTCAAAACAAAAGTAACTTTTCCGTCTGTTGACGAAATGCTCTCACGCTACAGCCTCGAAAATTCTTCGGATGGCGCACGCACCGATTTCGATGCGTTTTCAGACCCTGAATATTATATTTTAAACCTCACCCGAAAGGAAAAACAAAAAATCGAAGCAGATTTCAAAATAAAACTCGCTATAATTCGCGAACCCTATTTGATTAAAGATAATAATGGGATGCCAATGACGGCTTTGCAAAAAATTCAAAATTTAGACCGTTTTCCTAAAGATTTGGAAATTGCCAATACAATGACCGATTTTCAGTCTTTCCGAATTCCAAAGAAAGGGCAACGAATTACCATCAACACGAAAAATATTGCTTGGTACAAGCGCATCATTACCGCCTACGAAGGACACAAGTTAGCGATTAAAGGCAATGACATCTTTATCGATGGCAAACGCACTACAAGCTACCGTTTTGCCATGAACTACTACTGGATGATGGGAGACAACCGCTATCACTCCGCAGACTCACGCGTTTGGGGCTTTGTACCAGAAGACCATATCGTTGGGCGCGCTTCTTTTATTTGGTTCTCCAAATCTCCGTTTGTTGATAGCTTTATGGGTATTCGCTTCGACCGTATTTTCCGTATCGTCGACTAAAATGTTAGTGCTACCAAGTGCTTATTTTCCATCTTTAGCATACGTACGTGTGCTCCTGAATAAAAAAGAATGCACTTTAGACTATAACGAACACTTCATCAAGCAGAGTATCCGTACGCGTTGCGAAATACTAACTTCAAACGGTACGCTACAGCTCAATATCCCTGTTATTCACAACGGCAAGCAAGCCCTTTCCAAAGTCGAAATTGACTACAGTAAAAACTGGCAAGCTGAACACCTCAGAGCAATTGCAAGTGCCTACGCCAATGCACCACATTTTGACTACTACTATTACGACCTACAGCAGCTTTTCTTATTGCGGCCACAGTACTTAATCACTTTTAATGAAGCCATTTTAAATTGGATCGATACCGCGCTTGGCTTAGAACTAGAAATCAAATGGAGCCAAACATATACTGGACTGATAAACCCGGACAAAAAAGCTTGGTTAGGAAGAGAATGGCACCCTACAGATTCATACACGCAGGTTTTTAATGAGCGCACTTCTTTTGTGCCGAACTTATCTGTGATTGACGGCCTAATGAACGAAGGTCCCTTGCTCAGAAGGCATTTTTTGCCAAGCTAGGCGAACCACTACCGGATGTAAATTATTGGCGTCGGTAGCTAATAAATCACCGTTGGGTGCAAAACTGATGAGTTTGGGTTGACTCACGCTTTGCGGCAGCTGTTGTCGATTCAAAATTGCGCCCTCTTGATTCAATACCACCACTTCTCCTGTGGCAGATAATAAATAACATGCATTGGATTGCGGTTGAATGGCCATAGAAATAGGCTCAAAAAGCAATTCATCGCTTTCAAAAACGAAAAGAGGCACCTGACTTAACTGGCGTTTATTTGTATTGAAGGTCTGACAAACAAAACGACGCATGCCGTTATCTAGTAAGGTGCTATTGAGGATGAGCAAGCGCTTTAGTAAAGGATGATAACAAATTAAGTGCTTCGTGCTGTCTTCATTAGAAAGCGCATACGTTTGCTCGGTTGTGAGTTGATATGGCGCGGCTAAAAAATGAAGCTGCTGCGTTTGATCGAGCAACACAAGCGTAGAATCGAAAGCTGCAATTTGGGATATCTTTTTCTCCTCTGGAAAAGACAAAAGCGGTGAGAAGGTATGGAGCGAAGGATCAAAAGAGAACAACTGCAGCGAATCTTGACCGATAGCCACAGACTGCAAAGTATCGATATTGGCAAGCGCGGTTAAAGGCTGTAGGCCCATTGGCAGGTAGGTAACTTGTGCAGGATGCTCGAAATCGATGAAACCGAGCTCTTCTTGAAATTGGTCTGCTACTTGTTCAAAATAGTTTTGAATACCTTCTTTTTGAATGGAACGAGCGGCAATAAACGAGATCGTCGCTAATGCAAAAGAGAAGAAATATTGGGCACGTTTCATGTCTGAAACAAATTTAGATGAAAAACACACACAATTACAAAAAAAATCCAATAAAAAGGCCCTATTTTTGTTGGAACGATTCTTGCTAGCTCTCTGACCATGAAATATTTTAGCCTCTTTTTAATTGCCATCTTCATACAGTCCAGCGCTTTGGCCCAATTCAGCTTTGGCGGCGGACTCAGTACAACCAAGTTTTTCAATTCGCAAAGTATCCAAAATCAAAATTTACTGATGCCTGGCTTACACGCCCACATAGAAATACCAAGAAGTGGCGACGTCACCCTATATGGTCGTGTGGCGTATTTGTTCCCAAAGGCCAATAACAATACCCTTACGAGCTATGTTACTGCCATTAATCAAAACACCAATCCATATATTTTGGCAGTCAATAGCCGCTACAAAACAAGTTATGTTTCCTTAGAGGGCGGAAACCGCTATTATATTGGCAACGACTATGACAACGGATTTTCAGGATATGGAGGCTCTGGTATCGTTGTTACCTTTGGAACTGTGCGCAGAGCATACGAGCCCACGGATGTGAGTGGACAAATCGAATGGGAACAAGCATATCAAACAGACCCCGCCGATGCCACCGAAGGAAAACTCTTTGCATTAGGTGGCTATTTACAAGGTGGGCTAAAATACACTATTCCCGCGTTAGGAACTATTTATTCAGATGTCACCCTCAACTACCTACTTCTTGCCAACGGAAACAATAATACTGCGCTTGCAACTGAGTATATTTCACCGCTATACTTTAATTTTTCTCTTGGCTTCAAGAAAGACATTTACTAAGACTTCCTCTAAAGCACAAGCGGCATTTACCACCACCTCGGCACTTTGATAGATGGGCTCACGCTTTTCTAAAAGCGCCTTGAAATCTTCAAAATTTTGCAGTAAAGGTCGTTTTGTATCCTTACTGATTCTACTGAATAAAGTTGCTGCATCTGCGCTCAAATAAACAACCATGCCACTATTTTGAATTGAACCAAGGAGGTCACCGAAACACGGAAGCCCACCTCCACAAGCAATTACCGCGTTTTCACGAGGTAAATCACTAACCAATGCTTTCTCAAGCATTCTAAAATAGGCTTCACCTTTGTCTCGAAAAATCTCTGCTACACTTTTAGCCTCCTGCTTTTCAATCAAGGCATCCGTATCAATAAAGTAGTAACCTAGCTGCTCAGCCAGTAAAGCGCCAATAGTTGACTTACCGCTCCCCATCATCCCTATTAAAAATATGTTTTTCATGTATTCAAACAGTCTTTTGGCTATCAGGCGTTTGTAAATCGGAACTCTATAATTATCAAATTTACCATATATTTCTTTGCTGTATCTAAAGAATAGTTGTATATTTGCAGCCTCAAAACGGCCGATTCCGTAGCTCAGCTGGTAGAGCAATACACTTTTAATGTATGGGCCCTGGGTTCGAATCCCAGCGGAATCACTCTGATCAAAGCACCTTGAATGAGGTGCTTTTTTTGTTTTATGGCGTGAAAAATTTATTTTTCTGAGCTATTACATAAAAAAAGAAATTCAATTTGAAAAACTGAATGTGCTTTGATCCACTGCACGTCGGTTCTTCCACCCTGCCGTCGGCTTGTTTGGTCTTGATCTAAATCAAGAAAACGATTTAGACTTCTAGCTTAAATGCAGAGGTTTGATGGAAAGTCAGGTCAGGGTAATCTTGTTCTGCCATCTGAAGCAAAAAAGGAGTTTCTGCTAAAAAAACAAGGTTTTCGTCTTTGTCGAGCGCAAGATAATTGCTTTTGGCGCGTTGAAAAGACCCGAGCTGCTCGGCATTGGTGGTGGTGATCCAGCAAGCTTTGAAGTAATTACGTGGTACGAAGCGACAGTTGGCACCATATTCATGGATGAGGCGGTAGTTAATTACGTCAAACTGCAGTTGCCCGACTGTTCCCACAATTTTACGATTCCCCGGTTGTTGCACAAACAACTGTGCCACACCTTCGTCGATGAGCTGGCGAATGCCTTTGTCGAGTTGTTTAGACTTCAATGGATCTAAGTTTTCGAGCTCTTGAAAAATTTCTGGTGAAAACGATGGGATGCCTTTGAACATCATTTTTTCACCGGTGGTAAGCGTGTCGCCGATTTTAAATGACCCGGTATCGTACAAGCCAATGACATCACCGGGATAAGCATCGTCGATGACGCTTTTGTCTTGGGCCATAAAGGAGGTCGGATTCGGAAACTTCATGTCTTTATCTAGACGGACATGACGGTAAAACTTGTTGCGTTCAAAACGTCCCGATACAATGCGCAAAAAGGCAATACGATCGCGGTGTTTGGGATCGAGGTTGGCGTGAATCTTAAAGACAAAACCAGAAAAACGTTCGTCAGTAGGTTCCACTGCGCGGGTATCGGTTTCTCGACCTCTAGGCGAAGGAGAAATCTCGCAAAAAGTGTCGAGCAATTCTTTGACGCCAAAATTATTGACCGCCGATCCGAAAAATACGGGCGCGACATCGCCTGCCAAATAGGTAGCACGGTCAAAAGGATCATAGACGCCCTCTACCATATCGATTTCTTCGCGGAGCTCTTGAGCAGAAGCTTCGCCAATAATTTGATCCAAGGCTGGGTCAGCGAGATTGTCGATAGAAACAATGTCATCGGCAATTTTTGTTTTGTTTGCCGAAAACAAGTTGAGCCCTTTTTGATAGATGTTGTAGACACCCTGAAAGCGATCACCCATACCAATTGGCCAAGTGAGCGGACGCACTTTTATAGACAGCTTGGCTTCGAGTTCATCGAGTAAATCGAAAGCTTCTTTACCGTCGCGATCCATTTTGTTGATAAAAATGATCACAGGCGTTTTGCGCATCCGACAAACTTCCATGAGGCGTTCGGTTTGGGCCTCTACCCCGTTTGCGCAGTCGATAACGAGAATAACGCTATCAACGGCCGTGAGTGTTCGAAAGGTATCTTCGGCAAAATCTTTATGCCCAGGTGTATCTAAAATATTGATTTGTTTACCGTTATAGCCAAAAGCCATAACGGAAGTAGCGACAGAAATACCACGTTGCTTCTCAATCTCCATAAAATCAGAAGTAGCAGACTTCTTGATTTTATTGTTTTTAACCGCACCGGCAGTTTGGATAGCACCACCAAAAAGCAAGAGTTTTTCGGTGAGGGTGGTTTTACCGGCATCTGGGTGTGAAATGATACCGAAAGTCCGGCGGGTTTCAATGGCTTCTGTGAATTTCATAGGTCTCTACATAAAAAAAGACCGCTGTCGCGGTCTTTTTAGTAAAATAGGATAGCGAAATTAGAAAATTTCGTTGGCAGCAAAATGGAATTTACCTTCGATTTCAGCGTTTTCGTCAGAATCTGAACCGTGAACCGCATTGCGTCCTTTGCTTTCAGCATAAGCCTTGCGGATTGTGCCATCGGCAGCTTCTGCTGGATCGGTAGCACCGATAAGTGCGCGGAAATCCGCAACTGCATTTTCTTTTTCGAGAATAGCTGCTACAATTGGACCGCTGGTCATGTATGCAACGAGCTCGCCATAAAAAGGACGCTCTGCATGCACCGCATAAAATTCTTTGGCTTGTGCCACAGACAAACGGGTATATTTCATTGCTTTGATTTGAAAGCCAGCACCGATGATCATGTCGATGATTTTGCCCATATGACCGTTTTCGATTGCGTCGGGCTTGAGCATTGTAAAAGTTCTGTTGGTTGCCATGTATGTATTTGATTTGGGTGCAAAGATACCACTTTTTTAACTTTTATCTGTTACCTTGCCCCGGGCTGTTTTTAGTCTTGCTTTTTTAGTTACAAACTCAATGATAATACCAATGGTTGGCTGTACAATGCCAGAAGGGTTTTCGATTAGTTTAGTTTGGTATCTCGTAGGATCATCGGGGACCAGAACAGGTTGGTTATTGGCATCGGTTTCCACTAACAAAATTGGCGCTAACTTGGCTTTGTAAGCATATAAATTTTGGATATCTAAATAGAAGTTCATATTAAATTGCTTCAAATATAATTTTTTATCGACGCGCACATTTAATTGATGAAAACTAGATTCGCGTGCTGAATTGAGCTGCGTGTAATCTAACAAACCAATGCCATTGACATCCCAATTCGCAGTTAAACTTGAAGTGGCAATATCGTAGGGAGTGTAGGGCGCTCCGCCGGAATAAAGCCAGCGCATTCCGAATTCCCAACCATTTTTAAAACGTTTGCCACCTGTTAAAGAAACGATATTGCGGCTATCCCAGGCAGTTGGCACGTAATTGTTGTTTTTGTCTTGGAATTCGGAGCGAACCCAAGTATAAGCCAATACGGCATAAAAACCTTTGTAAAGTTTTTGCTGGTATAAGAACTCGGCACCGTAACTGCGTCCGTTTGATGTTGAACTCACGGCCTCATTACCTACCACACCAAAATCTGACCCGATATTGGCCAATGAAATCGAGTCTTTTAAAGAGAAAGGATAGTAATTATACTTTTTGTAAAAACCTTCGAGTGTAACGCGGGCATTCCACTTCAAAAGGTATTCTGTTCCGAGCACAAAATGATCGGCTTGGATATAGCGCACACCATTTTGAGCATTCACTAAAGTACCCGCTGGATCTCTGAATCCGAGAATGGTGTATGCTGGCAATTGGTGATAGCGCGCTATATTGGTGTTGATCGCCCAGTCTTCGGTGAGGCGGTAAGATGCCGAGAACATAGGGGAAAATTGCTTGAACGGATTGCGCATTTGGGTGCTGTAGGAGTTGCCATCAGCACGAACACCTACCGACAAGCGGATTCTTTCGTTCCAAAACGCTCTGCTTAACTGAGAAAAGGCAGCGTATTTGTGCAAATTGAGTTCCGACTGAAAATCGATGATGGCCGGCTCGATAAAAATGGTGAGTTTTTGATAGGTATCATTGAAATATTTGGCAAATTCATAACCAACTCCGATATTCCAACGCCAGCCATTCTTAAGGTAGGTGTGCTCAAAACGGAATTTGTTTTCGGCTTCAAAAGAGGTGTAGTCTTGGAGTAAATTTTGTGGCTCTTCAATACGGTCTTTGTAACGATAGGCTCGGTTATTCAACATATTTCGGCTCGCTACTACCGTTTGAATTGAAGATTTGGAAGAATGCTGCCATACCGCTCCCATGGTATAATTCCATTGCCCTTGCATTGGCAAATTGCCCAAAATAAAATTGTTGTATTTGATTTGATTGGTATCTGTAAGTCCGTTATTTACATCTGCATTGAGACCAAATTGATCGAGCGCACCAAGACCAATAATCGAGAGTTTATCTTTAGGCGTTAATTGGAAGTTAAACTTGAATTGGTAGTCATTGTAGGTTGGTAAAATAGGTAATTTCAGCGCCGCAAAAAGAAATTGCAAATAAGAGCGCCGCACCGAAAAGATAAAATCGCCTTTATTGCCAAGCGGACCATCAAAAGTGAGGGCAGCATCAGAAGAACCCAACGCAAAATTCGTGATAAGCGCATCTTTATTGCCGTCTTTTTGCTTAAAAGAAAGCACAGAAGAAAGTCCGTTGGCGCGGTTCGCTGGAAAAGCACCTGAGTAAAACTCGACTTCTCTGATAAAATTCACATTCAAAAGCCCAACAGGCCCACCGCTGCTCCCTTGGGTAGCAAAGTGGTTGATATTCGGCACTTCGATGCCATCTAAATAAAATTTATTTTCGCCTGGCGACCCTCCCCGAATAATGATATCATTGCGAAAAGTAGCGCGCGCCGCCACACCAGGGAGCGCCGCAATAACTTTACTGACGTCTCGGTTAGCACCTGGTAGGCGTTCAATTTCTGTTGCGCTGAGTGTTTTGAGTGAATTAGGAGACTCCACCTTGCGTTGGAAGGGCGCTGCGCTCACCTTGACATCTTTGGCAGTTTGTACTTTTTCTTCTAATTCGACATCGAGTTCTGTAGGGCGCGCATTGGTGATGAGTACCTCAGACTGTACTTTTTCTTGGAAGCCCGGAGCGGTGACTTTGATTGTATAAATACCCGGTGCCAAATTATTAAAGCTGAAGCGTCCTTCTAAATCAACCGCTTTAAACAATTGTAGTTCAACGATATTTACTTTGGCAGGCGAAACGAGTGTACCATTTGCTGCGTTGGTGATTTTTCCGGATAAAAGACCGGTTTGGGCAAAAAAGGAAAATGCGAAGAAGAGTAAAAAGAAGGTTAGTGAGAATTGTTTCATTTTGTTGAAGTTTGACAATACAAAACAACAACAAAAGTTAAACAATTAAGTTCTAGTCTAAAGGGATTTTATCCGTTCGAATCCATTCTTGGGTGCGGAAAAAAGGGCCAATGTAACCCCTTACATTCAACTTGTTTTTGTTTTCCTCATTGAGCCATAGTGTGCAGGTGTAGGTTTTGCCGTTATCGGGGTCGAGAATGGTGCCGTTTTCCCATTGGCTGCCGTCCCACTCCATTTGACGCAAAATAACCATACCCATGATCGGTTGATTGTAGAGTTTGCCGTTGCATTCAGTGCATTTGGAATGTGGTCCATCTTTTCCACGTTTGTAGATGTAAACCACTTTTCCGTAGAGAATACCATCTTTTTTATAAAGCTCTACAATCGATTTTTTTAACCCAGTTGCGTCGTCAATGGTGATCCAATAGCCCGTACAAGATTGCCCATAAGACCAAAGAGACAGCAAGAGCGTACATAGGAAAAAAATAAACCTAGTCATGGCGTGCAATTTGGATAAAGTTCTTTAAAATTTCTTTACCATGTGGAGTCATGACAGATTCGGGATGAAACTGCACACCATATACTTTTTTCTCGGGGATTTCGATGGCCATATTCACGCCAGATTTACTTTTTGCACTGACCCAAGGCTCCGGACAATTTACCTTCCAAGAATGATACAGACCTACTTCTATCGATTTGGGTAAACTACTGAACAAACCATTTTGACGAATGATTTCAATTTCTTCTGAAACACCGTGCTTCACATGCTGTTGATTTTCAAGGGTGGCGCCTAAAAATTCGGCGAGGGCCTGCATTCCTAGACATACCCCGAGAATTGGTTTTTGACCGACATACTGCTCAAGAAAAGCAAATAAACCTTCTTTCTCTTGAGGCAAACCAGGACCCGGTGACAAAATAAATGCATCGAAGTGCTGTAAGGTGCAATTAGCTAGCGTATCGTGACGTAAAACGACTAATTCGATACCAAATGACTCCAAATAATGGGCGAGATTGTACGTAAATGAGTCATAAAAATCGATCAAAAGAACCCTCACGTAGCTTGTTTTTTGTTACTTTGCAAAAGTAGTAAATTCAAGCACTTGGCATGTCGACTCCGAAGAAACCTATTCAAATACCCAATGCACCTGCACCGGTTGGTCCATACAGCCAAGCTATTCTCAAAGACCAAACACTATACATCAGCGGTCAAATTCCGCTCAACCCAAACAACGGAGAGCTCGAAATCAATAGCATTGAACAAGCAACCGAGAGGGTTTTACACAATATTGGCGCACTGCTTTCAGAGGCAGGTTTCGATTTCCATGATGTCACTATGGTTAGTATTTTCATGAAAGACCTCAACGAATTTGCCGCCATGAATCAAATCTACGCCCAGTTTTTCAAAGAAGTTCCGCCGGCGCGCCAAACCATAGAAGTCTCTCGACTTCCTTTGGATGTCAACATCGAAATTTCTTGTATCGCACAAAAATGACCCAAGACCCGCCTTTTGATCTCAGTGTAGTGATTGTCAACTATAATGTTGTCAATTTCTTGGAGCAATGCTTGAACAGTGTTTTTGCAGCGAGCCAACGACTGCAAATCGAGGTTTTTGTGGTAGACAACAATAGTGTCGATGGATCCGTAGAATTCATCCGTAAAAAATTCCCCACAGTTAAGCTCATTGCCAATGCGGAAAATGTTGGCTTTTCCAAGGCCAACAATCAAGCAATCATACAAAGTAAAGGGCGCTATGTCTTGCTGCTCAATCCCGATACGGTTGTCGAACAGGATACATTTGACAAGTGTATTGCCTACATGGATAGCCATCCCCAAACAGGGGGGTTGGGCGTGCGCATGCTCGATGGAAAAGGGCGATTTTTACCCGAGTCGAAACGCGGTCTACCTACCCCTGCCGTTTCCTTTTACAAAATATTTGGCTTTTCGAAATTATTTCCGAAGAGCAAAAAATTTGGCAAATACCACCTCGGTTTTCTCGACGAACATCAAATCCATGAGGTCGATGTTTTAAGCGGTGCCTTCATGTTCATGCGCGCCGAAACGATTTCAAAAGTTGGTTTACTCGACGAAGCCTTTTTTATGTACGGCGAAGACATCGATTTATCGTATCGCATTCAACAAGGAGGCTACACCAATGTCTATTTTCCCGAAACAAAAATCATTCACTATAAAGGAGAAAGCACCAAAAAGGGTTCTTTGAACTATGTGTTTGTCTTTTACAACGCCATGGTCATTTTTGCCAAAAAACATTTCTCGGCGCGCCACGCACATATCTTTTCCATGGCCATTCATACGGCAATTTACCTCAGAGCAACTGCTTCTATTGCCAAAAGACTTTTTTTGCGTTTGTTTTGGCCCTCTCTCGATGCCATTATTTCTTTTGTCTTTTTGCATTTTCTTGGCAAGCAATGGGAAGCCAAACAAATTCAATTTCCAGACTGGGCCTACAATTGGTTGATTCCGAGCTATATCTTGACCTGGTTGTTTTGCGCGTGGTTATTCGGACTCTATGACAAAGGCACACGCAGTGCACAGATTTGGAAAAGTACTTTTTTTGGAACCGTTTCTATTTTGGTGGCCTATGCCCTCTTTCCGAAAGAATGGCAATTTTCTAGGTTGTTTATATTGCTGGGTGCAGCCGGTTTTCTCGTTGCATTTTATCTCACAAGGAGCCTATATGAATTGCTTACCAAAGGCCGCCTAAATCTAGGTAAACTTCCAAAAAAACGCTTTGGCATCATTGCCAATTCAATAGAATTTAAGCGGATATCCGAATTACTAAGTGCAACCTACCCTGAAATTGATTTACTCCTACCCATAGATGCCGAAAAAGCAGCTCAGAACAACCAAATTGACGAAATAATTAGAGTGCACCAACTCAATGAGCTCATCTTTTCAGCTCAAGATGTAGGTGCATCAAACATCATCCAAATGATGGCCGATACCTCAAACCAAGACCTCGAATATAAAATTGCCCAACCCAACACAAGCTATTTAATTGGAAGTTCTTCTATCGACCAAGCTGGCACATACTATAACTTGCATTTTGACGCCCTTCAATTACCTGCCAATAAACGTTTGAAACGCATTTTTGATTTCCTGACCGCCTTTTTATTATTGCTTTTTAGTCCACTAATGCTCTGGATATACAAACATAAAAATCGTTACCTAAGCAATCTACTTAATATACTGATTGGCCGTTACTCTTTTGTCGGAGTAGGCTCGGCTCAGCATCCTGACAAAAAAGGAAAGGCTTTTTTACTTCGCCCTCGATTCAATAATGACCAAGCATTTGACATCCAGGCCTTTATTTATACTAAATCCTACAGTTTGCTATTTGACTTCAAATCGGTTTGGAAGCAAGTCAATGACCTCGACAACCAAGCACACTGATATTAATTCGAATTTGCTTAATTTTGCAAGCAAATCAACGACATCAATTTAACAACAACATGGCAGAAATAGAAATACGTCTTCCCAAAATGGGAGAAAGCGTCACAGAAGCAACCATCACTAATTGGCTTAAAAATATTGGTGACACAGTTGCCATGGACGAACCACTCGTTGAGGTTGCAACCGATAAGGTCGACAACGAACTCCCATCAGAAGCAGCCGGCACACTTGTTAAAATTCTATTTGAAAAAGACCAAGTTGCCCAAGTTGGAGATGTGATTGCCATTTTATCTACTGACGGCCCGAGCACCGAGGCACCTGCTCCAGTTGCTGCACCAGCCGCTGTGCCCTCTGCACCAGCTAATGAACCGGTAAACACGACTGAAACGAGCAGCAATAACGCCACACCTGTAGGCTCTAGTAAAGGCACAGATGGCCGTTTTTACTCACCTTTGGTTCGTACAATTGCTCAAAAAGAAAATATAGCTGCCGCTGAACTCGCACAAATTAAAGGTTCAGGTCAAGATGGTCGTGTGACTAAAAAAGACATACTTGCCTACTTGGAAAACCGTCAACCATCTTCAGCCTCTGCTTCTAGTTCTGCAGGTGCAACACCGGTGGTTGCAATGCAAGGTGCAATCCAAGTCAAAGAACCAGTTGTTTTGCCAAACAGCGGAGACGAAATCATCGAAATGGACCGCATGCGCAAGCTCATCGCAGAACACATGGTGATGTCTGTTCATGTGTCGCCACACGTTACCTCTTACGTTGAAGCCGATGTAACTACCATCGTAAAATGGCGCGAGCGCATGAAAAACGAATACAAAAAGCGCGAAGGTGAAAACCTCACTTTTACCCCTATTTTCATTGAGGCAGTGGCTAAAGCCATCAAAGATTTCCCAATGATCAACGTATCGGTTTCGGGTACTAACATCATCAAACGCAAAGACATCAACATCGGTATGGCAGCTGCTTTGCCGAGCGGAAACCTCATTGTTCCAGTTATTAAAAATGCAGATCGCATGAACCTCGTAGGTTTAGCAAAAGCTGTTAACGAACTGGCCAACAACGCCCGCAACAACAAATTGAAACCAGAAGATATCCAAGGCGGAACCTACACCGTAACGAATGTCGGAACTTTCGGAAACGTCATGGGAACCCCAATTATCAATCAGCCACAAGTAGCCATTTTGGCCCTCGGTGCCATCCGTAAAGTACCAGCTGTAATTGAAACTACAGACGGTGACTTCATTGGAATCCGCCACAAAATGTTCTTGTCTCATTCTTACGACCATCGTGTGGTAGATGGCGCACTAGGTGGCCAATTTGTGCGCAGAGTTGCCGACTATCTCGAGCAATTCGACCCTGAAACGACCATCTAAATGGCGCTGCAACTCGTAAGACCGCTCTGTGTTTTTGACTTAGAAACAACTGGCCTTCAGATCACCAAAGACCGCATTGTTCAAATTGCAGTAATCAAGCTTTTTGTAGATGGCCATACCGAAACCTTCAATGAGTTGGTAAATCCTGGGCAACCCATCCCAGAAGAAATAGCAGCTATACACGGCATTACCAATGAAATGGTAGCTACTGCACTTAGTTTTGAAGAATTGGCACCGCGTCTTCTCGATTTCATTGCCGATTCAGATCTTGCTGGATACAACTCAAATAAATTTGATATACCTGTTTTATCGGAGGAACTGCTGCGCTGTGGCATCGATTTCGATTTAGGAGCGCGGCATTTTGTCGACGTACAAAACATCTTCCACAAAATGGAACAGCGCACCCTTGCTGCGGCATATCAATTTTATTGTGGCAAGCAAATTGAAAACGCGCACAATGCACTTTACGACACCCTTGCCACACTAGAAGTACTGCAGGCTCAAACCGAAAAATACAGCGACCTAGACAAACACATTGAAGGCCTTGCCAAATTCTCAACAGTGGGCACTCAGCAAAATGCTGATTTTGCAGGGCGCTTGTCTTTCAATGACAAAAACGAAGTGTGCTATAATTTTGGTAAACACAAAGGCAAAACGGTTGCCCAAGTTTTACAACAAGAGCCCGGATACTATGGCTGGATGCTCGAGGCTGATTTTCCGCTGCAGACCAAACAGGTTTTACGTAAAGAAATGGAGCGCATCAAGGCCAACAACAGCAATCAACAAATTGAAGACAAACTAGAGGCGCTCAAAAATAAATTCAAAAAGCCATGAAAATCATTTGTATCGGACGCAACTATGCGGCACATGCCAAGGAAATGAACTCGGACCTCCCAACCGAACCCCTCTACTTCCTTAAACCCGATACAGCTTTACTCAAGGAAGGTCATTTTTATTTTCCTCAATTCACCTCGGATCTCCATTTCGAATGTGAACTTGTGGTGCGCATAGAAAAAGTAGGAAAACACATCTCTCCAACTTTTGCACACAAATACTACACGCACTTTACACTCGGTATTGATTTCACTGCCCGAGATATCCAACAACAGTGTAAGGAAAAAGGCTTACCATGGGAAAGAGCAAAAGGCTTTGACCACAGCGCACCCCTCTCCTCTACCTGGATTCCAAAAACAGAAATTGATTTAATGGGCGCAGAATTCAAGTTGTTTCAAAATGACATCCTACGCCAAACGGGAAATCCAAAAGACTTTATATTTAGCATCGACCAAATCATTGCCTACGTTTCTCAGTACATGACCTTAAAAACCGGAGATCTTATTTTTACTGGAACACCTGCAGGGGTGGGTCCTGTTGCAATCGGAGATGTATTGCGCGCTGAGCTCAATGGCCAAACGCTACTCGAGCTTCAAATCAAGTAATAATTATTGCTTCACAACAACAGTGCCCTGGCCGTTTTCTAGTTTCAAGATATAAGTTCCGGTTGGTAAATCAGAAATATCAATGGTATATTGATCGATTAAATCGGTTAACCCAATTACTTTCTGGCCGAGTAAATTAAAGATTGTGCCATCTGTATTTCCTTGTATTCCCATTAATCTTAAAGTACCTTTAGTTGGATTGGGAAAAACTATTAATCCGGGCAAAGCATTTTGCTGAACGCTCAAGTCAGAACCAGGCTCGTTTTCGAGTAAAAATAAACCACCCAAATCTTGTCCTGTCAAAAGTTCTAAATGGTTATCATTATCGTAATTGGCAATAGCGGGCGCCGCGTAGGCTCCAATTTGGGCACTTAGACCAAGAAAATCAGCGCTTCGTTCATTGAATACATCATTCGCATTTCCGTTGATTCCGTCATAAAAATGAATGTAACCATCGAGGGCACCAACCAGAAGATATGTTGTATCGAGGTATCGAAAAAAATGCGGAACAGCAAAGCCGTCAGGACCATTGCTCTGCACGTTGACGCTACCTAAATTCGTTGTAATTAAAGTAAATTGGGGGTTTGCCGTAGAACCGGTATTTTGATAGTACTGCAATAAACCACCTTTATGTCCAATGATGAGATCGAGTAAGCCATCTAGGTTGTAATCGAATAATTGAGGAGCTGAAAATAGCGGCACTTGAATTACTTGGTTATTTTGATCTGTAAGGGCCGTAGCTTGCAACTGAAAGCTTGGATTTGTGCCTGTACTTGAGTTACTAAAATATATCAATTGGCCGTCGTCTTTCCCTAAGATCAAATCAGGTTTATTATCGGCATTGAGGTCTCCTAAAGCAGGCAGCAAACGCAAGCCTAAATTTGCGGTAGATAGATTCAAAAAGTCTTCATCGATGAGAAGCAATTGTGGCGCAGTGGCCGTGCCTATGTTTTGATAATATGCGATACGGGCGGTTTTATCCAAAACGGGCTTGTAAGCATAAAAATTGGCCACTAACAAATCCGTCAGACCATCAGAATTGACATCGTAGGCCAATGGCACAGAGCCTGCGCCATGGTCTATCATGTCGCCTTGCAGCCAATCGTTGTCTTGAAAAGTAAAAACAGGTGCTTGATTGCTTCCTAAATTTTTATAATACCAGACGCTGTTTTCATTCTCGGAAACATTATTGGCATTTGGCGCTACTATGAGGTCTTTTTGCTGATCAAAATCGATATCTAGAAAGTAAGCCGCCGGAAAAATAAGAACGTTTGCTGGCGTTGTGTTACTCGGAAAGTTGTAATCTGCACTGACCATCGCCGAATTGGTATTTGGCGCTGTACCTCCATTGATGAGGCGAATGAGATTGCCATAAGCGACATCGCCCAAAACGAGATCCAGGACGCCTGATTGGTCGAGGTCAATAGCCAAAACAGTAGATCCAGCATGCGCCTTAGGTGCCTCGTCCGGTTTAAGTTGAGGATTTACAACATTGCCGTCAGTGCAATGAGGGCTTTGATCATTTAAAAAAAGTATGTTTGAGGTAACGTCTTCTCGGTATTTCCCCCAACATCTATTTTTAAGGATAAACACCAAAGAATCCGAGTGCCCATACAACTCTTGGCTTTGGTTTTGATGATACTGTAGGTATTCTCCACTTATGTGGTAAGTCAAAATATCCATATCGCCATCGCCTTCCACATCGACCAAAGCAGGAATATCGGCTCCACTGACATACAAATTCAAGACAGGGCCTTCATAATTGGATACCAAATAAGGGCTATACACTTGCCATTGCAGACCAGTAGCAGCTGAGCCGATATTCCTGTAAGCCCTGAGGCCACCTACCGCATAGCAAAATAAATCTTTTCTTCCGTCTTGGTCGTAGTCATAAGTAGTCACTCGATAGGTAAGCTCGGCAGGAAAAAATAAATGGGCCCGAGGGTCTAATTCATAGGAATGCGCAACACCTGAAACTTGGTGTTTGAAAACCCGTAGCTGATTGGCACTGCGATCGAAGACCAAAAGGTCGTCGTCGCCATCGAAATCGTAGTCTAAACTGGAAAACTGTGGGTTATTCAGCCCCCCAGACCAAGCCTTTTGGAGCGATTGGCCATCGGAAACAACTGGAATATAATTGGTGAAATTGAACTGAAACTGCGCTGTGGCTTGTACGCTGATAAACACAAAAAACAAGAGCAGCGATTTCATGTGTTAAAATTAAGGTGTTTTTGAATTGGAAAAGCGCCATTCGATAATTCTTTTATCGTCGCCGGCACTTAAAAATCCGTTTTCTGTACACAACACGGTATTGATTGAATGCCGATGCCCAGCCATTTGAAGGTCGATACGCTGTACAATTTGATCTGTTTGAAGATCCCAAATTTTGATGGTTTTGTCCCGCGAGGCGGTCACGTAATGAGGTGTATTTAAAATTTTAAGCTGATAGATGGTTCCTAAATGCGCTGGAAAAGCGTTGATTTGCTGCCCCCCGGCGGTCCAGCGCCTGACATAAGCGTCCTTGCCAGCGCTCAAGATATTTCCGTTTTCAATTATAGTTAATGTTGTACAAGCATCTGAATGGGCTTTAAACTGAAAATCTTCGTTGAAAAAGGTGGTGTCTAGCTTTCGAATGATCCCATCGGCACAGGCTAACAATAGAAATTTTCCATCGGGAGCGATTTCAATCTGACGGATTTTCCCGCAGGCTAAAGGTATTTGAAGCAATAATTGCCAATCAGCGTCCCAGATAGCCAATAATCCGTCGGCATCGGCGGTATAATATTGTTGCAGAAACCTATTAAAATTGATGGCAAAGACAGCACTTTGGTGCACAATTAGGTTTTTGACCTCTTGTTTTTGCTGAGTATCTATGACATGAATGTGTCCGTCAGATAAGCCAATTACTAAATGATGTAATGCGGGTTCTACAAATAAACTAAAAGGCGCTTGGGTGCAGCGTACGGCAAAGTGATCCTGATGGCCATTTGATTGATGCCAACGCGCTACAAATTTGTCGGCAGCTGCCGAATAAAAAAAAGAGTTGTCTTGGCTAAGCGCATAAATAGGCCCTTGGTGACCACTTAATTGTTGGAATTTAAAATAAGGTAGCGTGGGGTTATTATTGCTCATCGCTTAAGTCGTCGTCTGACTCATCATTGACTTGTTTGAGGCGGTCTGCGTATGATTTTGGCAAGAAATCAAAGAAAGTGTCACCACGAAGACCTAGGCGCAAGCATTCGAGTGGAATGAGGTCATTTGGGGCAATATTGCCGAGGTTTACCTCAGCGCCAAACAGTTTGATAAACCAAACTTGTTGGTTTTTTTGTGGCGCTTCCCATAAGATGTCTTCGGGCTTGACATTGGCAATAATGCGATTGATAAGCATGGTGTGTGCGGTTCCGTTTGGTCGGAATACGCCTACATTGCCAGCCTCTCTGCCTTCTGCAATAACTTTCCAGCTACCGGCTGCCAATTCGGCTTTCATGAGGCGAACCCATTTGGCCGGAGAAATCATGATACCGCTGTCTTTTGAACCTACCTCGGAAAGAACGGTACGCGTTTGGGATAATTCATGAATAAGCTTACATTTTTCGTCGTGGGGAATAATGATAGAGCCATCAGAGATTTCAGCGAGATCGAGGTCGTATTTATCGAGCAACTTGACAAAATTATTGAACATACCGCGGGCGTAAAAAGCTTCGAAGAGGGTACCACCAAAATAAGGTCTGATACCTGCCTCTTTGTACATTTTGATTTTTTCTTCTAGCTGGCCCGTCACAAATGCAGTTCCAAAACCAAACTTAACAATATCTGTTAAGTGTCCAGAGGCTTCAATAAAGTGTTCGGTTTCTTGGAGACCAAGACCTTTATCCATCATCATGGTTACGCCCGTATTACGGGGTTTTTCACTGCGTTTAGGTATAAAAGAAAGTTTGAAGTTCATGATTAATCAGCTAAGTATAAAAAATCGGAGTCGTCTAGGAGCTTCGGATTGATTTCAAAAATGGTTTTAGAGTGCGTGGCATCTTGTTCTAAACATTGGCGGTACAGATGCTTTGCTTCGGTGTGTTGACCAAGTTGCCATTTGACATTGACCAAATGAAGCTTGATATCTAATAACTGGGGTTGTTGGGATTCAAAAGCCAATAAAAATGCTTGTGCACCCGACAAGGACTCTTCTGAGAGAAAACTGATGTAATCCGAAAGAGCCTCTTGGTCATCAGGCAGGATTTCAAGACTTTTAAGGTAGTGATAGTCGGCTTCAGTTCGGAGGTCAATTTTTTGATATGCGCCAGCTAAAACGTGGTGAATGCCCGCATTTTCTGGGTCGTAATCAAGGGCTTTTTGAATTAAGACAATACCTTCTTTGGTAGAGCCAAGTAAATCTTCCACTATTCCTAAGCCCAACCAGGCTTCTGGCAACATTGGTTCGAGGTCAATGCTGAGTTTGTAGTAATGCTTCGAAAGTGCTAATTCATTCAGCTGTTCGTAGGATTCTCCGATATAGCAAAGGGCCATGGCGTCATCGCCGTCGTGCTTCATGCAGAGCTCGAAATGTTCGATGGCTTTGTGGTATTTTTCTAGCGATAAAAATGCATTACCGAGATTGAAATGAGCAGGACCGAATTCTTCGTTGATCAGAATGGCGTATTCATAAGCCCAGACGGCTTTATCGTAGTTTTCCATTTTACTGTAGGCATTGCCTAAGTTGTACCAAGCAGTGCTTGAGAAGGGTTGCTCATCAATAAATTTGAGATAAGCGTCAATGGATGCCTCTGTGGCACCCAGCGCGTCGTAGCACCGCCCGAGTTCATAGAGTGCAGCTTCGTTATGTATGTTGGCCCTAAGGGCTTGATGAAGCGTGTCTATGGCGTCTTGGTATTGCTGCAAGCGCTCGAATTCGATGGCGATATCGAGGTAAATGTAATCGTGCTCAGCAGGGTCAGAATGCTCAAGCGCCAGCTTGAAGTAACGGATGGCTTGCTTGTGTTCGCGTTGTTGAGCGTGAATGGAGGCTTTTGTCAAATAAAGTTCAGCACTTTCTAGCTCTTGCTTTTCGAGTTGTATGACACAATCTAAGGCCTCTTGTAGTAAACCTAAACCACCTAAAGCTTGGGCTTTGCGGAGCTTAAACATTGGGTTGTAGGCAAATTGGTAAATTCCAAATTCTGCGGCAATTTTCGCTTTGTTGAATTGTCCTTGAATGAGGTAGTGGTCAATTAGGCCTTCTAGGCGGTCGCTGTCAATAAAATTTAAGGTTTGACCTTTCAGGTGGGCCTCGAAGTGCTCGATGTCTTCACTTAAGCTGCTGTCGGTGTAGTCTTCTTCGTCGTCGTCAAACATAGGGCCCAATTCTTATATAAAATTAGGCCCTTTGTGTCATCTTGACAACTTATCGGGTTTGCACTTATCAACAAATCCGAGAAATGTTGAAAAGTTCTTGGCTTTAATGCTCACCGCAATGAACTACGTAAGAAGTCCCTAGGCTATCAGTATAAGTTCCTAATTCCTCTAAATCATGTAGCGAATCACCACAGTAAACGCCCATTTCCACCTCGCCATTTGGCCCATCATAATGGCATTCTGCGCATTTGTTTTTTCCGCAAGAAAGGGTCAAAAAACCCAATACGACTGCACTTAAAATCATTTTTTTCATTTTTTTTTATTTTTTAATTTGATTTTGAACCTGGTATTTTAAACTGAGATAAAAATGCCTACCAGGACCCGGCATTCCTATGTTTTTTAATCGAGACAGATGATCGATGTAGTTGGCGTTGGTTAAATTACGCACGCCAGTTTGTAGTAGCCAATTTCCTTTGTATTCGAAATACAAACGGGCATTTAGGTTGATCACCTGATAATTTTGACTCGGTGTTTCCAAAAATGCTACCCGGTTCTGAGCAGCCATCCACAAATGACTTAAACTAAGCTCTACTTTCTTGACCTTACTAGAGAAATCCCAGTGGTATTTAAGTTCATTTTGTAAACGGCTAGGTGGCAATAAGGAAATGGCGCTGTCTTTCGAGCTCGAGAATTGAATGTAAGAAAAATTGCCCTCCCAATGCAGGTTATGCAGCCAATGCGGATGATAGTGTGCGCTCAGGTCAACACCGTAAAGCCTGCCATCTTGAAGTTGCGCATATTCAAAAACGGGAATGCCGTCCATGGATGAACCATTTGGCTGAAGGTAGATGTAATCCTTGAGCCATGCGTGATACGGATTGATTGAAAAGTCACCATGCTCGGCAGTAAATTCAGTAAACCAATCGAGCTGCAAGCTACGCTCAGGCGCCAAACTTGTATCGCCAATTTCGTAACGCAAAGCGCCATGATGGAAACCGTTGGCCAGTAATTCGCTGAGATGAGGCGCCCGAAAACCACTTGAAAAATTAAGTCTTTGACGCAACTGAGAATGCATTTGCCATGACCAACCGGCAGAAAGATTAGGGCTTGCATACAATTTTTTAAGCGCAATTGAATCAGATAAGGTTTGAATCCAACGCACATCTTGTCGGACACCAATTTGAACAAGCTGCCTATTGGAAAATTCAATTTTATACAACGCAAAAAGACCTTGATCAAAAGTGCGCGCATCTGGCAAAAGCTGATCGGCAGCAATAGGTGAATTGAGGTTGAATTGCAGCATGCCAGCAGCGCCTAAAACGAGTTGCTGACGCTGCCATTTTTTTGACAATTTTGCTTGGTAGCTCGAATTGAACAAATCCATTTCCATAAAAGGCTTGCTCACTTTTTCGTCGTATTCAACCAAACGGTTATGGGTTTGGCCCAGAAGTAGTTGGACTTCATTGCCCTTCCAAAAACGCTTGTACTCATAACTCAAAAGTTGATTGGTAAAAAATTGAGCAGGAAGAGAATAGCGTCTGCCTTGAATTGGAACTTGGAAACTCAGCGGAGTAGCTAAGGTATCATGTGTGTGACCTGGAATGCCCGTAACTGTATTATTGAAAGCATAGCGCAGCTGATGCACCTGATTGGACTTAAACCAAGAATAAGAAATCTTGCCTACGGCTTCATTAAAGCGAGAGTTCTTGGCATAAAGCCCATTTGGCAAAAGAAAATCGGCATGATTTGCATAGCTCCCGGCTAAAAGCAAGCGCTTATTGCCTTGGCTATTTTTGTATAAAATACTAGATGTAGTGCCGCTGGTGCTCTGATTCCATTTTTGTTGTAGTTCTAGCGTTTGTTGGCCAATACGCGCGTAGGATTCATCGACTAAATAAATGACACCACCTAAAGCATCTGCACCATAAAGCACCGATGCCGGGCCTTTAATGACTTCTACAGAACCAAGCGCTAGTTCACCGATACCTATTCCGTGGTCTCCACCCCACTGTTGGTTCTCGAGCCGAAGACCGTTGACAAGCATCAGCACGCGCATCCCTTGCATCCCGCGAATGACGGGTTTTGCAATGCCATTTCCCAAACTGCTATTATAAACACCTGGTATTTTGGTAATTAACTCCGGGACATTCATGGCGCCAGATAATTGAAGGTCTTTGATGTTCTTCACTTCTATTGGCACGGTATTTTTATTGCGGGCTGCTAGTTGTTGACCACTAACGGTAACTTCTTCTGTAGTCATGTGACCTAGCTGAAGTGTAAAACGTAAGTTAGATACACCTCCAAGAACAACGGTATCAAGAACACGGTAATCGGAGTGCTTGAGACGCAGGGCTTGTTGATCAGCCCAGGTAAATGGGAACGCAAACCTCCCTTGTTCATCAGAACGGATTTGAATTTGAAACGCGGGAATAGAAATAATAACACCCTGAATGGGTTTTTGATTTTGCGCGTCGTACACAAAACCGACAACACCTTGCTGAGCAAAGGTTGGAACGCTAAATAATAGCGCCCATAATACAAAATTTTTCATGGAAAAGCACTTAAATAATTCAACTTTTGAAGCAAATCAAAACATTGAAAAGGGCGGTGCTCTGAGTTGAAAAAGTGGGCTAAAAGTGCTAGAATGGCCTTTGATTTTGACACATTCATGCACAATAGGGATTTGTTTTTCAAAATAAAAAACGGGGACAGTTGGCCTCGTGAAAACACTGAGTGAAAGATCGCAAACTGGGCAATCTTCGTCGGCGGTATCGGTATGTGAGTGCTCAGCTTTTTTGTGCTCGGCATGCGAACAATGGTGCCACCATTGCTTTGGTGTCAGGACCAACGTAAAACAAACCAACAATAGGATACTGAGTGTTCTCACGCTGTAAAGTTATGGTATTTAATTGGATTCAAGAATAAAAGTATAAAAGAATACTATACTACAATAAAGCATCGATTATAGCATCCATGGTGTAGCCCTCTGCTTCAGCGCGGTAATTGCGCACCAAGCGGTGGCGCAAAATAGCTTTTGTTACCGCTTTGACGTCCTCGATATCGGGGCTGTATTTTCCGCGCAACGCTGCATGGCATTTGGCTGCAATGACCAAATTTTGAGAAGCACGAGGGCCCGCGCCCCAAGTAATGAAATCTTTGGTGATTTGAGGTGCGAGAGGATCTTTGTGACGTGTTTTGGCTACCAAACTCACGGCATACTCCAAAACGTTTTCAGGAACAGGAATTCTTCTTATTAATCCTTGGTAATCAATAATCTGGGCTGCGTTAAGAACAGTATTCAATTCTGCGTCTTGATCGGTAGTACTCGATTTAACTATGGCTAGTTCTTCTTGATATGACGGGTAATCTACCCAAATATTGAACATAAAGCGGTCGAGCTGAGCTTCAGGCAAAGGATAAGTGCCTTCTTGTTCTATCGGGTTTTGTGTTGCCAAAACAAAAAATGGCGCGTCGAGTTTGTAAGTCGAGCCCGCGGCGGTGACTGCTCTCTCTTGCATGGCTTCCAACAGAGCCGCTTGGGTTTTAGGCGGTGTACGGTTGATTTCGTCAGCCAAAATCATGTTGGCAAAAATTGGTCCTTTAATAAACTTAAATTGCTTGGTTTCGTCGAGGATTTCAGATCCAATGATGTCTGAAGGCATGAGGTCCGGCGTAAATTGTATGCGGTTAAAAGACAAACCAAGCGTTTGTGCAATTGTATTGACAAGCAAGGTTTTAGCCAGGCCAGGCACACCAACTAAAAGACAATGTGCTCTTGAAAAAATAGCAATTAAAACTTGGTCCACGACTTCGTCCTGACCAATGATCACTTTATGAATCTCACTTTTAAGGGCTTGGTAATCCAATACCAATAGATCTAACTTTTCTTTATCGTTCATTTGTATAATCAAGGAGTTTTTAACCAGTTGACACGAAAATCACAATCCAAGAATTGTGCATCAAGTCGAATGTATGCATTCGGGATTTTTGTTTCTGTCCAATCGTCTAGGACACGTTGTTTTTTATCGTTTTCAGCGGCCATTTTGATGAGGGCATAATCTTGTTCTAAGTTGGCTTGATGCGCAACAACGCGATTTTGTAAGCGAACAATACGAATCCCTTGTTTGCGTTCAAATAAATCCATGTAGAGCGACGGTAGCGAAACACCGCCGCTTTCGAGTGCATCAGTCAAAAGATAAATTTGTTGATCAATCTCGTTGAGCTGTTCCATGTCCCAGTAGATATCCATGGTGTATGGATTGGTGAGCACACCTTTGTTTTGTTTAGTGGCTTCGTCGTTAGAAAAACGCAGTACTGCTTCGTCCCAGGTTATTTCATTGCGCGAAAGCAGCTGATAACAGCTATCCATCCGGGCCGCGGCAATAGAAATGCTTTGCGAACTATATTCAGGCATGATGAGAATGTGCAAACAAGTGTAGTCGTCGCCTTTTCGAGAAAATAATTTGATGATGTGATAACCGTACATGGTCTCAACAATCTCAGAAACCTCACCTGGTTTCAAATCAAAAACAGCCGCCTCAAATTGGGGAACCATCATGCCCTTTGACGCGCTAATTTTTCCACCTTGACTCGCAGAACCCGGATCCATGGACTTCAGACGGGCCATGGTCTCAAATGGCCTCGAACCACTAACAATTTGTTTGCGAATTTCAACAAGTTGATCGTAAGCAAGTTTTTTATCGGCTGGAGTCAGGACAGGAAATTGTACAATTTGCTGAAAACTAAGTTTCATATTGATATACGGTATGCTGTCTTTGGGTAATTGCTGGTAAAAAGCGGCTACTTCTTTAGGAGTCACGGAGATATCACCGGTAATTTTACGCTCCATTTCTTGGGCCAACATTTTGTTTTTAATGATGGTACGAAATTCCTCTTTGATGGCTACTGTGGATTTTCCATAGAAAGCCTCTAGGTTTTCACGACCTCCCATTTTGCCTTCCATGATGCGCAAGCGGTTCTCCATTTCAGAGTCAACTTGTTCATCGGATACCACCAAACTATCTAGCAAGGCCTGGTTGACAAGCAATTCCTCTACGAGCAACTGCTCTAAAATCTGACAAGATTTACCGTTTTCAGCGCGTTCTTTCTCAGAGAGCTGCAAGCGCTGGGCTTCGATATCAGACCATAAAATGATGTTGTCTCCTACTTGAGCAACGATTTGATTGATGAGTTTTTGGGCATGAAATTGCCCCGTAAAGGAACAAAGAACTACAAGAAAAAAGGTGAATCTTCTGAACATTATTGGCCGATTTGATAAAGTACGTCTTCATTTATGACGATCTTGTGCTTCAAACGTAACGAATCAAGCCATTTTTTCTCTAAGTAAGCTTGATAATCAGAGGTCGCCAGACCTTTGGCCTCAGTGTATTCTTTGGGAGCTGGTTCGAGAACTGCAGCAACCTTTACAACATACCATTTGCCATCAAAAGAGTATACCGGGTTAAGACCTACCGTAAAGCTGCGCTGTTGTAAATAAGGTGTTTGGGCCACTTCAAATTTATTCATTCGGACTTTGAGGTTGAGTTCTGAATCTTTGTTAACAACCTCCAAGACAGCTTTTGAATTGATGCTATCTGATTGCACCAACATGCCATAGACTTGAACGGCAATAAATTCATCTTTACATTCGTAAACGGTGGCGTCTAATCTTTTTGTCCAAGCATATTTGCTGCGGTTTTCCATGAAGAAAGCGCGTAATCCGGCTGTATCTTTAACCGCTTTGTTCCATACTTGGTCTTGCATGATTTCATAAAGAATGATGCCGTCGTGATATTCTTGTAACAAGGCTTTATAGGCAGGGTATTTGGCCGGTAACAAAGCCTCTTCATAGGCCAAGATTTTGCTTTTTTCCCATTGCTTATATAGCTGGGCGATGACAACCTTTGGTTCATCTTTGCGCACCGAACGGTAATTTTTCTCAACATAGCCGGCAAAATCTTGCTGCTTGAATTTCTCACTTCCTAAAACAAAGAGGGTTTTATTCGATTTGATTTCAGCTGCTTTCCATTTGCCCATAAAGAAAGTACTGTCAATTTGGGCTTCAAAAGCGGCTAAATTTTTATCGCCTTTGTATGTGTAATTGTATTGCCCTTTGAGTTTTTGAACAAAGGAATCTTGGGTTATTTTTGAGCGCTCATCTTTGTTGACTTTAGCCTGGAGTTCACGACGCAGGCTTTCAAAAGACTTTACAGGTGTCCATTCGATGAGTTTGATGATGTGATAACCGTATTGCGTTTTAATGGGTTTGGAAAATTCTCCTGGACGCTTAAGGGCAAAAGCAGCATCTTCGAATTCCATAACCATGCGTTGGCTGGTTCCCGAACCAAATGTAGGTAATTCGCCCCCTTTTTTGATGCTATTGGCATCTTCAGAATAGGCGCTCACCATTTTCTCCCAAGATGCTCCAGTTGCAAGGCTGTCATAAATTTCGTTTATTTTTTTCTCGGCGTTTTGACGCGTCTCTAAACTGGCTTCGCGACCTGTCGAAATCATGAGGTGTGCTACTTTAATGGTGCCGCGTGCGGGGCGTTTGTCCGTTACTTTGAGAATATGATAGCCAAAGCGGGTGCGGAAAGGTTCTGAAATGGTTCCTACAGAGGTGGTATATGCTTTTTCTTCAAAAGGATAAACCATTTGGAATGCTGTAAAATAACCAAGATCACCGCCGTTGTTTACAACAGAAGGGTCTTCTGAACCCAATTTAGATTTGGCGATGGCAGCAAAATCTTCGCCCTTTTCTATGCGGGCCTTTAGACCCAACAAACGATTGTAGGCGTCTAGCGTATCCTTTGGACTCGCGTTGGGATCTAATTTGATGAGAATATGTGAACAACGCACCTCAGTTGCTGTTCGGTTATAGGCCTCTTGGACCATCGCTTGGTTTTGAACAGAATCGATAAGATAAGGAAGTGCTAATTGCTTTTTATAGCCTTCAAGTTCTTTTTTGAGTCTTGGAAGTGTGTCATAACCCAAAGCCTCGGCCTCGGCAACTTTAAGTTTGAATACTTGAAATAGTTCCATGTAACGGTCCAAGGAATCTTTATCAAAACTTGGATTGGGATTGTTTTTGGTGTAAATCTGCAAGAACTCAGATTTGGTGACTGGTTTATTATTGATAGTCATGACCACAGGCTGCTTCTGAGCAAAAACAATTTGGGTTGTTAGGCCAAGAATAAACAATAAAATAGACTTTTTCATAAAGTAATGCGAATTAAAACGAATCATTTGATTTACTTAATACTATAGTTAGGTGCTTCTCTAGTTATTGTGACGTCATGCGGATGAGATTCCCTTACGCCAGCAGAGGTGATGCGTACGAATCGAGCACCTTTGAGGCGGTCAATAGTCGGAGCACCGCAATAACCCATTCCGGCACGCAAACCGCCTATCAGCTGAAACATGACTTCAATGAGTTTACCACGATGAGGTACGCGACCTGAAATTCCTTCTGGAACTAATTTTTTAATGTCGTCTTCAGCATCTTGAAAATAGCGGTCTTTGCTGCCCTTCTGCATTGCTTCTAACGAACCCATACCTCTGTACGACTTGAACTTACGTCCTTCGTAAATGATGGTTTCACCCGGAGATTCCTCCACACCAGCAAACATAGAGCCAAGCATCACGACATCTGCTCCGGCAGCAATTGCCTTTACGATATCACCTGTGTAGCGAATGCCGCCATCGGCAATGACTGGTACACCTGTACCTTCTAAAGCTTTAGCGACTTCGTTGATTGCTGTGAGTTGAGGTACACCGACTCCCGCAATAACGCGTGTGGTGCATATGGAACCTGGACCAATTCCTACTTTGACGGCGTCTGCACCTGCATCTGCAAGGTATTTGGCAGCTTCAGCGGTGGCGATATTTCCAACCACAATTTGTAGAGATGGAAAAACCGCTTTGACCGCTTTAAGCTGATCTACCACACCTTTGGTGTGACCATGGGCGGTATCAATAACAATGGCATCGACACCAGCTTCAACTAAGGCCGCAACCCGATCTATAGTGTCGGCAGTAACACCTACCGCCGCTGCAACGCGCAAGCGACCAAGGTGGTCTTTACATGAGTTAGGATGTTCTTTGACTTTAATGATGTCACGGTAGGTAATGAGGCCTATTAAACGATTTTGAGCATCGACAACGGGTAGTTTTTCAATGCGATTTTGTTGCAAAATAACTTCTGCTGTACTTAAATCAGTGCCATCGCCTGTGGTGATGATGTTTTCAGAGGTCATGATTTCGCGAACCGGACGCTCGAGGTTTTTCTCGAAGCGGAGGTCTCGGTTGGTGAGGATCCCTTTGAGTGCTTTGTTGGCATCAACAACGGGTATACCACCAATGCTGTTCTCGCGCATGAGTGCCAACGCATCTTTAACGAGGGCGTCTTCCGGCAAAGTAATTGGATCGATGATCATGCCACTTTCCGAACGCTTTACTTTTCGAACCTCGAGCGCCTGCGCTTGAATATTCATGTTTTTGTGAATGACGCCGATACCTCCTTGCTGGGCAATGGAGATAGCCAGTGCAGATTCAGTAACGGTATCCATGGCTGCAGATACAATAGGTGTATTGACATCAATGCGTTTGGTGAATTTACTTTTCAGAGAGACATCCCGGGGCAGCACCTCTGAATAAGCAGGTGCAAGCAAGACGTCGTCGTAGGTTAAACCTTCAGTGATTTGGGAAAGATTCGAGAGCGACATGAACTTATTTTTTATATAAATTCTTGCAAATTTAACAATAAAATTTGCCATTCAGTTACCTTATTTACACCGATTCGTCCTGATATTTGTAATTTTAGCATGTGAAACGTATTTATCCTCTCTTATTTGCACTTTTTTGTTTGTTTCAACTGTATGCGCAAACAGGCCAACTCCCCCTCATTCAGTTATCTGGCGTAGTGGTTACCGAAGAAGCTTTCGAACTCCCCTACACCACCGTCTACAACAAAACACTCAATAAAGGCGTCATTTCAGATGGCTATGGTTTTTTCTCCATTGTATGCCAACCTGGAGATACCCTTGTTTTTTCGAGAAAAGGTTACCAATCGAGTCCATTTTGGGTGCCCGATACCCTCAATGAAAATCGCTACAGCATTATTCACATGTTGACCCACGACACCCTCACCATGCCTGACATTAGAGTTTATCCGTGGCCTAACAAAGAAGCTTTTGCCCAACACTTTATAAATATGAGCCCCTACGAAGACGACATCAGAAGAGCTCAACGCGAGCTAAGTGGGGAATCTTTGGCATTTGTAGCGGCACGCCTAGATGCCGATGCTTCTTTGGCCTATGGTGCCTTAACCAAGCAGCAAAACACCAAAATTTACACCAACGGACAGTTGCCACAAAATAATTTGCTCAATCCCTACGCTTGGTCCAAGTTGGTTCAGGAATGGAAAGCCGGCAATCTCAAAAGACAATAACTACAAATTGAAATGCTTTTGGGCTTCAATTGCGATGTACTCACCAATAGCCAAGGAGGCTGTTGCCGCCGGCGAAGGCGCATTGAGTACATGAATCGAATTGCCGTGGTATTCTATACGAAAGTCGTCGCGGGTATCGCCGTCTTCTGCTAACAACAAAGCGCGCACTCCAGAACGCCCTGGATGGATATCTTCCATTGTTAACGAAGGAATCATGCGCTGAAGGGTTTTCAAGAAAAGTTTTTTGGAAAAGGCCCTTCGGTATTCATTGATGCCGAAAGACATATTATTGAAGAACAACTTCCAAGTACCTTTGTAGGTAAGTGCGTCTAAGGTGTCGCGAAGCGAGAAATCAGTTTTGCCATATCCTTCCCTTTTGAAAGTAAACACGGCATTAGGGCCACATTCAATTTCGCCGTTGGTCATGCGTGTAAAATGCACACCAAGGAAGGGAAAATCAGGATTTGGAACCGGATATATCAAGTTCTTTACTTTGTGGCGTGCCTCAGGCGTAAGCTCGTAGTAGTCTCCACGGAAGCCGACTACTTTTTCTTTAAGTGCTACGCCGTCTTTACGGGCAAGTCGGTCTGCCTGCAAACCTGCGCAGAAAACCAAATAACGCGCTTCAAACTTGCCTTTGTTGGTAAAAATTGTACTTGAGTCCTCGGATTTTTCGATGCCTTGAACTTCGCAACCTAAGTGCATTGCACTTTGCGAATTGGCAGCCAAAGCCAATTCGGCCATTTTTTCAGTGGCACCTCTAAAGTCGATGATACCTGTTACAGGCACCCAAATACCACCAATACTCTTGACGTGTGGTTCGATTTCATTGACTTGAGCAGCTGTAATTTTTTCAATACCCTCAATGCCGTTTTCAAGACCAGTATTGAAGATTTTATCCATGTGAGGCAATTCTTTGGCGTCAGTTGCCACAACAACTTTTCCGCAGACGTCGTGGGCAATGTTGTATTCTTTGGCAAATTGCACGAGCTCTTTACGGCCTTGTATGCAGTTGCGCGCCTTAAGCGAACCTGGTTTGTAGTACAAGCCTGAGTGGATGACACCTGAATTGTTTCCAGTTTGGTGATTGGCAAGTAATTGTTCTTTTTCGAAGAGTACAATACTGAGATCAGGGAACTTCTTTTGCATTTTGTAAAAAGTGGCTGCGCCAACAATTCCTCCTCCAATGACTGCGATATCGTACTTCATGACTAAATTTTGACGCAAAGTTAAGGAATTTGTAAATTTGCAGCGATGAATCAATTCGAACGCGTTGCTTTTTACACACTTGGCTGTAAACTTAATTTTTCAGAGACTTCAACTATTGCCAGACTCTTTGAAGATGGGGGTTTCGCTAAAGTAGATTTTGAGGATCATCCCGATATTTTTGTGATCAATACTTGTTCGGTAACAGAAAATGCCGACAAAAAATGCAAGCAATTAGTCAAACGCGCCAAAAAAATATCACCAGAGGCCATGGTGATCATTCTGGGTTGCTATGCGCAACTCAAACCCGAAGAAATTAGCCGTATTCCTGGCGTGGATCTCGTACTGGGGGCGAATGACAAATTCAATGTCCTGGAACACCTCCAAAAACGCAACCAAGTGCAAGTGGTGCACCAAAATATCAAACATACCCACGATTTTATACCATCGCACTCTTATGGAGACCGCACGCGATCCTTTTTAAAGGTACAAGACGGCTGCGATTACTTTTGTACCTTTTGCACTATTCCACTCGCCCGTGGTAAAAGCCGCAATGCGAGCATTTCCCAAACAGTGGCCGAAGCCCAAAAAATTGCCCAAACAGAAGTCAAAGAAGTTGTATTAACCGGGGTTAATATTGGTGACTTCGGACAGGGTGGCCCAGAAAATTTCTTTGGATTGGTGCAAGCCCTAGACGAAGTTCAAGGTATTGAGCGCTTTCGAATTTCTTCTATTGAACCCAATTTGTTATTCAACGAAATCATCGCTTTTTGCCTTGAACGCGCTGAGCGTTTTGTACCACATTTCCATATTCCCCTACAAAGCGGCTCGGATACCATCCTTGAAAAAATGCGTCGCAAATACGACACAGCGCTATATACCAACCGTATATCACAAATCAAAGCAATCAATTCTGATACCTGTATAGGTGTTGATGTCATCGTTGGTTTTCCTGGCGAAACCGACGCTGATTTTTTGGCTACGGTAAACTTCTTAAAAGAACTTGATATTTCTTATTTGCACGTATTTACGTATTCAGAACGCGCCAACACAGGTGCCCCTAAACTCGGCACTAAAGTACCCATGGAAGTAAGGCGTGAACGCAGTAAGATTTTGCATTTGCTATCAGACCGCAAAAAGCAAGCTTTTTATCAAACACAACTCGGCAAAGACAAGACTGTTTTATTCGAACAAGAAGAAAACGAAGGTTGGCTGTATGGCTTTACAGAAAATTATGTAAAGGTAAAAACACCCTACGACGCCAAGCTCATCAATCAAATGTGCACGATTAAACTCACAGAAATCGATCGCGATGGTCTCATGAAATGCAACATTCTTACTAACTTTGCTTCGTAATTCGGTTCCTAAAAATGAAGACTACCTATATCACTCGCCGCGAAACCTTCAATGCAGCCCATAAACTATGGCGCCCAGAGTGGTCAGATGAAAAAAACTGGGAAGTTTTTGGCAAATGTTCCAACCAAAACTGGCATGGCCACAACTTCGAGTTGTGGGTTACTGTCAAAGGTATCCCAAACCCTGAAACCGGTTTTGTCATGAACCTCAAATTACTAAGCCATTTTGTCAAGACCCACATTATTGAAGCCCTTGACCACAAAAACCTTAACTTAGATGTCCCCTTTCTCGATGGTAAAATGGCCTCTACAGAAATCGTTGCTATTGCCATTTGGGACATCTTAGCACCACTAGTTTTAGAAAATGGCGGAGAACTTGCCAAAATCAAATTGGTCGAAACAGAAAACAACTTTGTAGAATATTACGGTGGCAATGAACCTTTTTAAGCTCCACCCGTAAGCACTTCAAACATTCAACTAATTGGAAAATTCAAATTTGCAAGCGCTATACGCCAAAGTTCTAAAAGAAATTGGCGAAGACCCCAACCGCGAAGGCTTACTTAAAACCCCTGAACGCGTGGCCAAAGCCATGCAATTTTTAACGAACGGCTATCAACTCAATCCAGACGAAATCATCGAGTCGGCCATTTTTCATGAGGATTATTCAGAAATGGTGATTGTCAAGGACATTGAAGTCTACTCGATGTGCGAGCACCACATGTTGCCGTTCTTCGGTAAAGCACATGTTGCTTACATCCCAGATGGAAAAATCGTTGGCCTGAGTAAAATTCCAAGAATTGTAGATGCATTTTCCCGAAGACTGCAGGTGCAAGAACGCCTAACGCTTGAAATTCGGGACTCCATTCAACGCACACTTACACCCAAAGGTGTGGCGGTTGTCATCGAGTGTGCACACATGTGCATGCAAATGCGCGGCGTTCAAAAGCAAAACTCAGTCACCACTACCAGCGCCTTCACAGGTCTTTTTATGAACAACGATGCAACAAGAAAAGAATTTATTAATTTAGTACAAACTAAAATTCATTAAACATGGAAGATTTCAATTACCCAAACAGTGGCTCAGTTAGCCAAGATTATGCCCGCGACTTCATCAAAAGTGTTTACAACTACATGTTTGCAGCGCTCACCATTTCAGGAGTTATTTCGTATTTCATAGGTACCAACCCTGCCTTACTCGCTTCGCTATTCATGACGGCAAGTGGTGGAGTCTCCATCTTTTTCTACGTAATATTATTCTCTCCGATTCTCATTTCTTTTGCCATGGCAGGCGGCTTCAATAAATTCTCATTTGGCACCCTAATGGCTTTGTTTGTCATCTATGCAGTTTTATTAGGCATGAGTTTATCTGTTCTATTCATGGCCTACGCTACCGGTACACTTGCCACCACCTTCTTACTTACTGCTGGCTCATTTGGATTCATGGCCTTTTTGGGTTACACAACGAAAACAGATCTAACCAAATTTGGCAGCTTACTTTACATGTTGCTTTTTGGCGTAATTATTTCAAGCTTAGTCAATATGTTTTTAGGAAGTAGCGGTTTTGACTATATTATTTCTTTGGTTTCTGTCTTTATTTTCACAGGTTTAGTTGCTTATGAAATGCAAATGATCAAGAACATGGCCTACCAAGCTGAAATGGATGGTACTTTGCGTCAAAAATTGGCCTTATTTGCTGGTTTTCAATTGTATCTGACTTTTGTCAATTTATTCTTGTCTTTATTGCGCTTATTAGGCAACAGAGATTAAAAAATTTGCTAATTTTGAGACTCAAATTTAAACGCTATGTCAGATAATTTTTTCGAAGAATCAACCGCTGCTATCGGAACCATCATTACAATTTCACTTCTTAGCATTGTAGTGTATATCCTTATTTGGGGTTAAGTCAAAAGTCGCTCCTATGCCGTTTAACACCTTATTTTCCTGGTGGATTGGCCGGCGTATGGAACGCATCAACGACTACCGCGACGAAGCCCTCTCCAATCAGGCGCGTACACTCGAATTCCTATTACTAGAAGGCGCCCAAACCTTTTATGGCAAAACCCATCATTTTGCTAGCCTCGAAAATTACCAAGAATTCAAAACGCGCGTACCCTTAGCCGATTACGGAACACTCAAACCTTTTATTGACCGCGCCATAGAAGGCGAAAACGATTTATTGTGGCCTGGTGTCACTAAATGGTTTGCCAAATCTTCGGGTACTACTGCCGATCGTATTAAAATCCTCCCAATTACCGAAAGCTCGCTTCTAGAAAACCACTACGCCGGTGGAAAAGACTTATTAGCGCAGTATTATCACAATTTTGAAGGGCGCAAACTCTACAATGCAAAGCATTTAATTGTAGGTGGCACAGGTAAAATCGAACAACACAGCCACGGCGTATTCATTGGCGACCTATCAGCCATTATCATTAATAACCTCCCCATCTGGACCGAATTACGCCGAACGCCTAAAAAAGAAATTGCGCTTTTAGAAAACTGGGAAGAAAAGTTGGACCGAATGGCCTCTTCGATTCTAGATGAAAACATTTGTATTATAGCTGGGGTTCCGAGCTGGACGCTTTTACTTCTACAGAAGGTACTCGAGAAAAGTCAAAAAAAGAATATTGGTGAAGTTTGGCCCAATTTAGAACTCTATATCCATGGGGGCATGTCTTTTTCGCCGTATCAAAAAGCTTTTGCGCAAATTATTGGCAAGCCCGATATGAATTACGTTGAAAATTACAATGCCTCAGAAGGGTATTTTGGCTTACAGGATCAAAGCGATAGTAAAGATCTACTTTTACTTACCAATTCTGAGGTGTTTTATGAATTTATACCATTGGACTCCTTCGACGGTTTGGATTCAAAAGAAGTACTTTCATTGGGAGAAATCGTACCTGATACCGATTATGCATTGGTCATTTCTACCTCTGCTGGTCTTTGGCGTTACATCATAGGCGACACCGTTCGTTTTACCCAAACCAAACCTTATCGTTTTGTTGTGAGTGGTAGAACTGCGCATTATATCAATGCTTTTGGAGAGAAGTTGATTATTGAGCATGCGGATACCGCCCTGTGTAGAACTTGTGCTTTACACCAGGTTGAAATCCGAGAATATACTGCTGCACCCGATTTTTGTCGCTCAACCCAAGTTGGGGCGCATCATTGGTTGATCGAATTTGAAAAAAAACCTGCGGATTTGGAGGCTTTCGCCTTGACCCTCGATACAGAGCTCAAACGCATCAATGCCGACTACGACGCCAAGCGCAAAGGCAATATAAATATTGGTGCTCCGTTAATTAGTGTAGTTGCCGATGGTACTTTTCACCGTTGGCTCAAATTCAAAGGAAAACTTGGCGGACAACACAAAGTACCTCGCTTACAAAATAACGACACACTGCTTAAAGAAATAATAGCTCACCAATGAAAATTGTAGCGTTCATATTTTTACTTTTTTTTCAAAGCTCCCTTATTGGTCAAACGTGGGTATTAGAAAAAGAACTCCTATTAACAGACAGTAGCCATTCTTGGACCAGTGACGAATGGGGCCAACTCTATCAATGGAAAAACAACACGCTTTGGCTCCAACAAAATTCAAACCCTAAGCCATTTCAAGAAACGTTCAAGAATTTTGGTGAGCTTACAGCAGTATTGCCCATCAATGGCTTGCGTACACTTTTGTTTTCAGAAGGACAACAAATGATTGGCACCCTTGACAACACCTTGCAACTCAACGATGAGCCTCTGGCGCTTTACGATTTCAATTTTTCGAATATCACCACAATAGCAACAAGTAAGCGACCTGAATTTATTTGGCTTTTTGATCAATACCGTGAGCGCTTGGTCTTGTTTCAGATCAATACTGCGCAAGTGGTTCAAATTGTGGATAATTGTTTTGGTGGGCTAAATGATGCCAAGATTGCACAATTCTTTGAATACCAACAAAATTTAATTTGTTTGCTCAATGATGGTCGTTACTTTGAATTTGATCGGAATCTAACGTTGGTAAAAAGTACGACACTAGCACCTGGCACCCAACTTTTTGGATTTGAAAATGCCATTTGGATTAAGAACGCACTGCAATTCGAAAGAATTGGTCCCGGTGTAAACGAAGGCCCTATCGAATTACCACTAATGAACTTCAAACAACTTCAAGTGCTGCAGGATCGCTTTTATTTTCAGCAAGGTAAAAAAATCAAGATCTATCGCTTGAAATTATAGGCAGATTCTTTTGAGGATTCGAGGTAATTATCGTATTTTAGCCCTCTAAATTAAAAGGTTATGCACGTAGCTATTGCTGGAAATATTGGTTCGGGAAAAACTACCTTAACCAACCTGCTTTCAAAACATTACAATTGGGAGACTCATTTTGAAGACGTCGATCAGAATCCTTACCTCAATGACTTCTACCACGATATGCAGCGTTGGTCTTTTAATCTGCAAATCTATTACCTCAATAGTCGTTTTACGCAAATTCAAGAGATTAAGGAGTCAACCCATACGGTCATCCAAGACCGCACAATTTACGAAGATGCATTTATATTCGCGCCCAACCTTCACTCAATGGGCCTAATGACCACCCGTGACTTCGAAAACTACTTTTCGTTGTTTAATCTCATGGATTCTTTTGTTTCGGCGCCTGATTTACTCATTTATTTGCGCGCATCGGTTCCTACCTTGGTTTCGCAAATCCAACAGCGCGGCCGCGACTACGAAGAAAGCATCCGCTTGGACTACCTCAAGCGTCTCAATGAACGCTACGAAGCCTGGATTTCTACCTACGATAAAGGCAAATTGCTTATCATCGACGTAGACAACAATCGCTTTCCTGAAAACCAAGAAGACCTCGGTAAAATCATCAATGCCATCGACGCCGAAATCAACGGTTTGTTCTAAAATGATAATCGTTACCGGAGCCGCAGGCTTTATTGCAAGTTATCTAGCCGAAAGGCTCAATGCCGCTGGGCATACCAACCTCATCTTGGTCGATGACTTCTCTACTGAAGCCAAAAAACGCAACTGGACCAAGCTCCAATTTGAGCAATGCCTAGACAGAGAAGCATTTTTACCTTGGTTTGCCGAAAATAGCAAGTTTATTGATTTTGTATTTCATCTAGGAGCCCGCACAGATACCACCGAAAAGAATCAAGCCATCTTGGATCACCTCAATTTAGCTTTTAGCAAAACCATCTGGGAAATTTGTACTACTGCACAAATTCCGCTTGTCTACGCGAGTAGTGCTGCCACCTACGGCCTTGGTGAATTCGGCTACAAAGACGACCACAGCCTGAGCAAAAGCTTGCAACCGCTTAATTTGTACGGTCAATCAAAAAACGATTTTGATGTTTGGGCCTTAGTGCAAAAAAGCACGCCTCCTCAATGGTATGGGCTCAAATTCTTTAATGTTTATGGACCAAAAGAATACCACAAAGGTCGCATGGCCAGTGTAGTATTACACACTTACAAACAAATAAAAGAAAAAGGTGCTATGCAGCTTTTTCGTTCGCATCACCCCAACTACAAAGACGGTGAGCAACTCCGTGATTTTGTTTATGTCAAAGACGTCGCTAAAGTTTGTCAGTTCGTGCAAACACAACTCCCACAGAGTGGTATTTACAACTTAGGGTCTGGTAAAGCGCGTACTTTTTACGACCTCGCATGCCTCACTTTTGAAGCACTAGGCCTCGCACCTCAAATTACATTCATAGATACACCTATAGACATCCGAGATAAATACCAATATTTCACGCAAGCCGATATGTCAAAATTATTGGCGGCAGGTTACAATGGTGGTTTTCATACATTAGAACAAGGCGTAAGCGACTACGTCAAGGAGCACCTGACCAAAGAGTTATAATTCAAGAAGTTTAGCAAAATTTGAATTTATAAAAAAGCCCCGCGATTGCGGGGCTTTTTCTTTTGAATAAAGTTGTTAGCTTATTCGCTTACTACTTCGAATGTGAAAGATTGTTTCACTCCTTTGTAAAGGTTCGCTTCAGCTTCAAAAGAGCCGAGTTCACGAATAGGCTCATCTTTGATTTTTAATGATTTTCGGTCAATTTCGAAACCAGCCTCAATAAGTGCCTCGGCGAGTTGAACGTTGTTTACTGAACCAAAAATTTTGCCGTTTTCACCAGCTTTGGTAGCGATGCGAATAGATAGATCTGCCAATTTAGCAGCAAGTTCTTGTGCTTCAGCTAACATTTTCGATTCTTTGTGCGACTTCTGGCGCATCACTTCTTCGTGTGCTTTTTTGGCACTAGCAGTAGCCAAAATGGCGTAGCCTTGTGGAATAAGGAAATTACGACCGTAACCAGGCTTAACAGATACTACCTCATTGGCGTAACCTAATTTATCTACATTTTTCTTTAGAATGACTTCCATGATTTCTAAATTATATCGTTCAACAATGACTTATTTCAACATGTCGCCAACGTAAGGCAAGATGGCGAGGTGACGCGCACGCTTGATGGCTTTGTTGACACGTTTTTGATACTTAGCAGAAGTACCGGTGATGCGACGCGGTAAAATTTTACCTTGTTCGTTTACCAATTTCAAAAGGAAATTAGCGTCTTTGTAGTCGATGAATTTGATACCACTTTTCTTAAAGCGGCAGTACTTCTCCTTTTTAATATCGATGTTAATCGGGGTAAGGTAACGGATATCGTTTGACATGATACGTTGTTTTTAATGGGTTTGACAATAATTAGGCAGTTGCTCCAGCTTTAGCGCGACGCTTGTCAGCGTAGGCAAGGTGATCGACGTCCATTTTTACAGTTAGGAATCGGAGAACACGCTCGTCGCGCTTCATCATCAATTCGTAATCTGCAACAACGTTGCCTTCAGCTTCAAATTCAACTAGGAAATAAAAACCAGTTGATTTTTTCTGGATTGGGTAGGCCATTTTGCGCAAACCCCAGCTCTCCGAATGCTTGATTTTACCTCCCTTTGAAGTAATCTCGCCTTCGAATTTCTGTACTGCTTCCTTTGCCTGCTCATCAGACAAAACGGGAGTTAAAATGAAAACAGTTTCGTAAGAATTCATAAGGTTAAACTTTAATTAATTAGTATTTGGGGTGCAAAGATAGGTATAAATCCAATAAAAACAAGGAAAATATCACTTAAAACACCTAAAGAACTGATAAATAAGCACTAAAAAAATAGGGGAAAATAGGGTGAATCCTAATTTTTTAGATAAAAAGTGTATACTCGCTTACGCGTACGCGCGAAAAGTCGTAACTTGCGTTAATTAGACCAATCCGAATGAAAAATAAAATTCTACTTAGCGTTTTACTTTTTTTCTGTGCTTATTCATTAAAGGCACAAACCTATACCACGGGCGTGGTCAACCTAAGTTCTACTGCAGGCTTAGCAATGACCGCCAAAATTGATGTCAGCTCTCAAGTTACCTTGACCCTCACTGGACCCGCAGATCGGTGGTTTTCAATAGGATTCAATGCGAGTGCGATGAGCAGCGGTACGGACGTTGTTAGTGTACACAGTAGTGGCACACTGGCTCAATTTGACTGTTACCTAACCGGCTACGCTTCTCCTGCTTCTGACCCCCAACAAAATTGGACTGTTTCTTCAAATTTGGTCAATGCCAATATTCGTACAATCATTGCCACGCGGATATTGAATACCGGAGATGCAAACGATTATACTTTTCCATCAATACCAAATTCCATAAGTCTTATATGGGCCAGATCCTCATCGGCATCATTTTCTTATGGTTATCACGGAGGTTCCAATCGCGGTGTGGTCTCTGCAACATTCTCCTTGGTTCCACCTAGCCCTACCCCACCTTCACCGCCCACCCTTGCAGTTATACCAGCTTCAACCACAATCTGTGCAGGTTCATCGACAACACTTTCGGCCACTGCAAATGCTGGTTCAAGCGTTTGTGCATCCTCGCAACTTCCAACCGGCTTGCAATCTGGCCTCGTTGGCTACTGGCCTTTCTGCGGCAATGCCAATGATGCATCGGGGAATGGGAATAATGGAACGGTTAACGGAGGAATCACAACAGGTAACGATCGCTTCACTAATACTAATAGCGCTTATTTATTTGATGGTGTACCACTAACCTATATGGATTGTGGTAATAATTCGTCGTTTAATGTAACGAATGGTGGATCACTTTCATTGTCAACTTGGATTTATCCCAATACCAGTACGCTTGGGAGCGGGCAAGATGTGATTGTATCCAAAGAAAGTTCTACATTAACAAATATTCTTGGCGCATACACGCTATGGATCGCAAACGGAGTACCCAAATTTACAGTATCAAATCAAAATGGAGTACCAAGTTGGTATCAAACAGCTACCGCTGCAAATGCCTTGAATGCAAATACTTGGTATCACCTTACAGGTGTGATCAATTTTCAATTGAATCGAATTGAGTTATACGTAAATGGTACTTTGGTCGGTACACAAACTTGGGGTGGTACAATTGCTAGTAATGTGAATGGTCGATTGTTAATCGGATCACATTTTAAGTCCAATTTTGGTTCACAGTACATGTATAATTTTGGGGGGCATCTGGACGACATCGCTATCTGGAATCGCGCTTTAACTGCCTCAGAAATCCAACAGCTTTACACGCTTGGCAATGCTACCTACAGCTGGAGCCCAGGTGGAGCAACAACGCCTTCAATAACAGTTTCACCGTCAAGCACCACAACATACACATGTACCGCGACTGCTAATGGCGTAAGCTCGACTTCGAGCAGTGTAGTAACTGTTACTCCCGCACCAACCATCACCGCAACCAACACAACAGTTTGTGCTGGGCAAAGTACGACGCTAACGGCGGGTACGACATCTACCGGTTCGGGCTCCAACTGCCCTACCCTTTCTGGTTCTTTGACAACTGGCCTTGTGGGCTACTGGCCGTTCTGTGGGAACGCAAATGATGCATCAGGAAATGGAAATAATGGAACGGTGAATGGAGCGACATTGACTGTCGATAGGAATGGTGCTTTCAATTCAGCGTTCTCATTTGATGGATTATCTAATTATATTTCTGGGAACATAGCTAATTTTTCTAATACTTCAATTACTTCATTATCAGTATGGGCAAAGTATATAGGTGACGCAGGGGGGCAGCCCTATGATTTATTTTTCCAGTATGGCGCATATGGTAGCCATACTTTTTCCTACGCCTATAACTACTTCGCTCAAAACATAGATTTTTATTCACAGTGTTTTACAAACCCTTATTCTAGTGTAAATCTTCAGAATAATTGGCATCACATTGTTGTTGTAGATTCGCTCCAATACACGAAAATATATATAGACGGTGCAATATTTAACAATTCAGTTTCTGGAAGTAATGGTAATTGCTATCAAGGCAGTAACTATTTTTTAATCGGGGGCGGGGGAGATAACCAATATACAACCGGATCATTAGACGACATCGCCATCTGGAATCG